>Ga0070658_10001637_pt1 | contig 18931 bp, 17 predicted proteins | sample KBSC13metaG_FD_64664 | JGI IMG/M metagenome (GOLD analysis project Ga0070658, IMG submission 64664) | Corn rhizosphere microbial communities from Kellogg Biological Station, Michigan, USA - KBS C1-3 metaG | ecosystem: Host-associated > Plants > Roots > Rhizosphere > Soil ...
GGCCGGCCGTTCGTCAATTCCACATCCGCCAGTTCCCCAAGCGGCATCCGGAGTCCGTCGCCGTTGGTCAGGAGCAACCGGCCTACGGTTTCCGGGTCGCGGCGGGCTTCATCGGCGAGGATGACGGCGAGTTCGTGAATGCGGTTGCCCCGCACCATCTGCGCCACATCCGCGCCCTGGAACGCGGTCTGCACTTCATCGAGCACTTCCAGCGGGCGAAATCCAAACTGCGTGAGCCGTTCCGCACGGAGATGGACGGCGAGGACGGGCGCGCCGGGCGGAGCCTTGACCTGGACGTCGGCATTGCCCTTCACCGCGGAAAGTTCCTTCGCCACCGCCCGGGCCGCCGCATCGAGCTGGTCGAGATCCTCCCCAAAGACATTCACCACCACGGACGCCGTCTCCCCCGAGATCGTCTCCCCGATGCGATCGCCGAGGAAGGTGAGCACCTCGCTCTGAATCCCCGGAAAATCGCCCAGCATTTCCCGGAGTTCCGCTTGGGTTTCCACCTCCTCCGCCGGCGTGGTGCCTGGCTTGAGTTCCACGTGAAATTCGCTCTGGTTGGGCCCCCAGGTATCCTCGCCCTGCTCAGCCCGCCCGATCTGCTGCTCCACGGAGGCGATGTGCTCGTTGGCCAGCATGCGCGCGGACAGCAGCTTTCCCGTGCGCAGGGACTCTTCCAGAGACGTTCCGGGGGTGGCTTTGACTCCGATCACGAAATGCCCCTCGCGAAATTCCGGAATGAGGTCACCGCCAAAGAATGGCACCAAGCAACACGACCCAAACACCATGGCCACCGCGCCAATGCTGGTGAGCAGCGGCCACCTCACGAAGAAGAGCAGCCAATCCCGATGCAATTCTTTCAGCCAGACGACCCAACCTGGTTCGTCGTGAGCCTTGGCCCGGCTGAGGAACATCAAGGCCATGGCGGGCGTCACCGTGAGCGCCACACCCAGCGATGCCATGACCGAGAGGATGAATGCCACTCCGAGCGGACCAAAGAATCGCCCCTGCAATCCCGACATGGTGAGGACAGGCATGAAGACCATGGCCACGATAAATGTCGCGTAGACGACGGCGTTATTGACCTCGAGCGAAGCGTCGAGCACCACCCGCCATAGCGGGCGCGGCTCCGGGAGCACGGCGTTTTCGCGCAGACGCCGCAGGATGTTCTCTACGTCGATGATGGCGTCGTCGACCACCACCCCAATCGCCACCGCGAATCCGCCCAGCGTCATCGTATTCAGCGACACGCCACACCAATCGAGGACGAGCACCGCCGTGAGCAGCGAAAGCGGAATCGAGATGAAGGAAATGAACGCGATCCGCAGATCCAGAAGGAAAAGGATGAGCACGATGCCGACGAGCGCTCCGCCAATCATGAGCGAGTTCTGCACGTTGCTCAAAGCCGTCTCGATGAACGTCGCCGGCCGGTGCAGCCGTGGATAGAGCTTGATCCCGCGGCTCGCAAACACAGGTTTCATCTCGGCGAGCGCATCTTCCAGCCCGTGCGTCACGGTCAGGGTGTTGGCTCCGTACTGGCTGCTCATCGTGATGAGGACTCCTGGGCCTCCCATAATCAGCGTGTCGCCAAATTTCGGTTCGGCGCCGAGCCGCGGCATGGCGACGTCCTTGATGCGAACGACGGGCGATCCCTTCCGCACCACGACTTCACCCAACTCCTCCGGCGTGAACATCTGCCCGCTCGTCTGAATGACAATGCGCTGACCGGGCGTGTCGATGAAGCCGGCGCCACGCACGCCGGTCGCCGCCTTCGCGGCGTCGAGCACCTCGGTCAAAGTAAGGTCAAAGGCAGCCAGACGCTCCGGAATCACCTGCACCTGCAATTGCTCCACTTCACCGCCAAAGATATTGGCATGCGCCACGCCGGGCACTGCAAGGAGGCGCGGCTTCAGCGTCCAATCGACGAAGGTCCGCAGGTCGCGGCCCGACATTTTGTCCGAGACAAGCCCGATCTTGAGCAGGTCCATCGTCGATGAGGTCAACGGGGACAGCGTGGGCGCGTGGACGCCATCGGGAAGCTCGCGTCCGAGCGATCCCAGCTTCTCGGCCAGGGATTGCCGCGCGAGATAGATATTCGCGTTATCCTTGAAGACGGCGGTGACCACGCTCAGCCCCTGGATGCTTTCGGAGCGCACGGAAGCGAGGTCCGAGGCGCCATTGACCGAGCTCTCGACCGGTCGCGTGACGAGCACCTCCACCTGCTCCGCCGAGAGCCCGGGCGCTTCCGTCTGAATGGTGACCTGGGGCGCGACGAATTCCGGAAAGACATCCAGCGGGGCGCGCGAAGCGATATACGCGCCCCACGCCAGCCAGCCGAGCGCGAGCGCGAAGACGATGCCACGATGCCGCAGCGAGAGCTGGACGATGAAGCGAAGCATCAGTCCGGCGCCCCGCCCTGGGATTTCAATTCCTCGGAGAGCAAGGCCTGGGCGCCCGTGACGACCAGCAAATCGTCCGCTTTGATGCCGCCGTCCTTCTCGGAGATGAACCAGCCTTTGTCGCCTTCCAGCGGCGTATCGAGCGACACCGGCTTGCGCACAAATTTTTCTTCCTCCTCCTGCACATAGACCCAGGTCCGGCCGTCATGGCGCAACACCGCGGAGCGAGGGATGGCAAATCCCGTGCGCGCCGGCTGCGCCAGCTCCAGCCAGGCGGTCAGCGCCATGCCGGGCCGCAGTGGAAACGGAGATTGATCCACGCGTAACACAAAGCCCTGCGCCTGGGTCCTGGCGTCCACATCCACGGCCGGCATGATGGATGCCGTTTCGATCGGCTGATCTTCCCGGCCCAGCACCACAAGGCGGGCCTTGGCCGGCTGTTCGGCGATCGAATCTCCGGGCAGGACATCCACGCGAACCAGCGCCACATCCCCATGCACCAACTGCTCCACGAGCGCGCGCCGTTTCACCGGATCTTGCGCGGGCAGCAGCGCGCCCCATTCGAGCAAGGCCCGGCGGCGCAATCCATCCGCCTTGATGTCGTCCGCGCGGAACTGGGCTTCCGCTGTCTCGGCCGCCTTGCGGGAAGCGCCCTCCCCGGCGGCAAACAGCTTCTGCGTGCGCTCGTACTCCGCGCGCGACGCGATGAGCGCCGCTTCCGCCGCCGCAAGGTCGCCGTCCAGCGTCACAATGGGAGTCGGGTCGAGCACGCGCCCGAAGGCGATGCGCTGCGGCTTCAGTTCCGCCTTTTCCGGCTCCCCTTTCTCCAGGGCCAGCGCCTGCCACTTTTCCTTCTCCAGGCTCACCACGAAATCCTCCGCCTTTTCTTCTTCGGCCGGGGCGCCGCCGGCCTCGCTCGCGCCTTCGCCCTCGCCGGATTTGGCATTGTGCTTTCTCAAGCCGGTCCAAAGCGTCCACCCGAGACCGAGGATAACGACGAGCGTGATGAGGAGATTCGTGAGCTTCTTCATGGTTCCAGCGGCGTCTGAGTCGCTTCCTCGAGTGCGCCGAGAGCGCTCTGGAGTTCGACGAGCGCATCCAGCCGTACGGTGAGGGTCGTGGCGTGCTCCACTTGCGCGCTCAGCAGCGAGACCTTGTCGCCTTCACCCGCTGCCACTAATCGATGTTCGGACGCCAGAATCTTCTCCTGCCCGATGAGAAGCTCATCGGTCATGGCCAGCTTGGCCCGCGCGGCATTGACTGCCGCGGTGGCGCGATCGCATTCGGCCAGCACACCCAATTGGACGACTTTGAATTTCGCCGCGGCCTCCTTCCGTTTCGCCTCAGCCTCCCCGATCGCTCCCCGGTTCTGATTGAGAATCGGGAGCGTCAACCCGACGCCCAAAGTCCATTTGTTTTCGCCCTGATCAAAAGAATAGCCGGGGTTGAGGTGAATATCGGGATACTGCTTCGCGATCTCCAGGCGGAGGGTGGCGTCCGCGCCGGCGTAGTCGGCCAGCGCGGCGATGACATCGGCGCGATGCGTCAGCGCCGCCCGCCGATGCGCGGCGGGCCCGGCACCCTTGACCTGCTCAAAACTGGCAAACGAGAACTTCGCCCCCTCCAGCCCGCTCGTTCCCATGCCCAGCGCTTCGGCGAGCGCCGCCCGGGCCAGTTTTGCGGCTTTGTCCGCATCGGAAGCCTGCAACCGAAGCTGCACCTGGAGGAGCCGCGGTTGCGCCACCACGATGTGCGATTCCGCTCCGGCCGCGATCCGATTTTCGAGCAGCTTCAGCAGCTCGTCCTGCCGCGCGATGGCGTCGGTCAGCAGTTTGGCCCGCTCCTCGGCCGCATAGAGATCCAGCAAAGCCTTGCGCACCGCCACCCGCGCCTTCCATGTCGCCTCGATCACATGCGCGGCCGCCCCCCGAGCCCCGGCGTGCGCCACGTCCAACCGTCGCGTGCGCTTCCCCGCTGTTTCCACGGTCCAGTCAAAATCCACACTGTAAGTTCCAGCGACCCACGCGGTCCATGGCGTCACCACTTGCGGAGCGAGCGCGATCGTCGGGTTGGGACTCTCACCCGCGGTGCGAATCGCCGCGCGTGCGGTTTCGTACTGGGCGCGCGCGAGGAGCACCGACGGCTGCTCCTGCAATGCTTCCTGCGTCAACCGCTGGAGCGTCCAGGTGCCGCCGCCGAGATGCCGCTGACTGAGCGTCGCCGCACTCCCTGCCGAATCAATCGGGTGCGCCGCATAGCGCACGCAACCGGCGCCGGCCAGAGCGACCGCCAGCATCGCGGCCGGTCCGCTGGTCGCGAGAAGTCTGGGCAGTGTAGGCACGTGCGGGAGAAGCGGTTACTTCTCTTCCGGTTTCCGCTGCCCGTTCTCGAGGAATTCGACCTCGGTCTTCTTGCCCTTATTCACGTAGAGCGCTTCGTAGGTCAGTTCACCGCTGGCGCGCTTGATCTTCTGCACCCGCTCGACCTTCGCGCCCTTGGCCTGCGCCTCGATCGCTTTGCGCGCAGCCTCCGGCACCGATTCCAGAGGCACGGTCTCCTCTTCCGCGTTCAGTTTGCCATCCGCCGTCACGGACGCTTCGCGCGGCGGTTTTCCCGCCTCGGAGAGAGTCACCTCGTAGACCGTCACCTTGCCGTCCTTTTCGATGGTCACGGAGCCGATCGTAGCCGTGCCCGCGAGTTTCTTGAGTGCTTCCGCCGCCGCCGGCGGAATCTTGGCCAGCTTGGCCTCCACGGCCGCATCGTTGGCGCGAACGCCTCCCGTGGAGAGGGTGAGGAGCGCAAACGCGCAGAAAAGGAGGGGCAGGATTTTCATAAGGGACCGAAAATTATCGTGGTAAAATGACGCACGTCACGGCATTCCATGACAGCGCTGTAATGGAACTGCGCGCGACTTGCCATGGTGGTTGCCATAGGTGAGTAATCCGTCCACCTCACCGATCCATCGATTCCCACGTGCGCATTCTCGTCGTCGAAGATGAAAAGAAGATCGCCAGCTCGATCCAAAGAGCGCTCCGTGAAGCGGGCTTCAATGTCGACAAGGTGCATGACGGGAACGAAGCCCTGGATACCGCCGCGCAAACCCCCTACGATGCCATCGTGCTCGATGTGATGTTGCCCGGCCGCGATGGACTCAGCGTGCTCCAGCAGCTCCGCGCCAAGAGCGTCTACACGCCGGTCCTGATTCTGACGGCCCGCGGGGAGGTGTCTGAGCGGATCGCCGGCCTGGAACTCGGCGCGGACGACTACATGGCCAAGCCTTTCGCCATGCGGGAACTCCTGGCCCGCGTGGTTTCCCTCACCCGGCGCAGCTCCATCGAAAAATCGACCATGCTCAAGGTCGCCGACCTGAGCATGAATCTTCTCACGCGCGAGGTCACCCGGGCTGGGAAGCCGCTGAACCTGACCTTGCGCGAATTCGCCCTCCTCGAATTTCTCATGCGCGAACCGGGCCGGGTGCATTCCCGGACGAGGCTGTGCGAACAGGTTTGGGACTACCACTTCGATCCCGGCACGAACATCGTGGACGTGTTCATCCAGCGGCTGCGGCGAAAAGTGGATGACCACCACAAGGTAAAACTGCTGCACACGATCCGGGGCGTCGGCTATCGATTGGGTTCCGAAGAATGAAAGAGTGGCCGCTCGGCGCAAAACTGACCGGGTGGTCGGCGTTGATTGTCGGCCTGTCCCTTCTCGTCTGCGGAATCGGCGCCGTGGCCTATTTCCAACACGAGCAGATCGAGTTCTTGGATGATCAATTGCGCAACGAGGCGCACATCTTCTTCGCCCAGGTCAGCCACCAAACCGGAGATCCAGGCCAGATCGCGACCGCGACCATCAGGGCGAGCCTGCCCGGAACACGGGCGGCGCGATTGGTGCGGGTCCAGACCGGGGGACACACGATCTACGAGTCGAAGATGATGAAGAGGACCGGCATTGGCCCTCTCGCCCAGGGCTCGCACACGCTCACGGTCGGTCCAACGGAGTTTCGCATCGGCGTGTTCGTCCACGAAGGCGTGACGCTGTATCTCGGCGCCGCCCTCAATGAAATCAATGCGGACAAGTCCGCCCTCATCATCGCCTTGCTGATCGTGCTGCCGCTGTGCGTGGCCATCGTGGCCGGTGGAGGCTGGCTCCTCGCGCGCAAGGCTTTGGCGCCCATTCGCGAAATTGCCGCCGCCACGGAGCAGATCACCGTCCACCGGCTCGATCAGCGCCTACCGGTCCTGCGCGCCGGCGATGAAATCGGCCGGCTGGTGCAGGTGCTCAATTCCATGCTCGACCGCCTGGAGAAAAGCTTCCACCAAGCCACGCGATTCAGCGCCGACGCTTCGCATGAGCTGAAGACACCCCTCACCGTCCTGCGCAACATCGTCGAGGAACTTCTCGATTCCCCGACCGTGCGAGGCGCCGACCAGCGCAAGGCCCAGATGCTTCTCGAGCAGACCCTGCGCATCTCCTCGATCACGGAGAGCCTGCTGCTGCTTTCCCGCGCCGACGCCGGCCAGCTCAAGGTCGATTCCATCCCGACGGATCTCGGCCAACTCATCGCCGGCTGCGCCGAGGATGCCGACGCCATGGCGCTAGACCGCGAGATCGCCATCGAGACCGAGCTGCCGGAAAAATTGACCGGTCTCGCCGACCCGGGCCGGCTCTCGCAGATCCTCCTGAATCTGCTCGAGAACGCGGTGAAGTACAACCGGCCCGGCGGCCGGATTTCCGTGACCGCCCGGCGCGAGGCGGACGGCCGGATTTCCATCGCGGTCGGGAACACCGGTCCCAGGATTCCCGCGGATAAACGCGACCAGATTTTCAACCGCTTCTTCCGGCTGACCGGCGACCGGGCCGTGGAGGGGCACGGTCTCGGCCTGAGCATCGCCCGCGAACTCGCCCGTGCCCACGGGGGAGATTTGGTGCTCGATCGGTCGGACGACGATTGGACGGTGTTTGTCGTCACGCTCCCGGCGGCCGCATCCAATGACGAGCCCTCCCTGCTTTCCCCGCCGAAGACCGCTCTCACCATCCCGCAAGGTTAGTCATCACCCCGGCGCGCCATAAAGCCGCCTGGTCCCGCATTATGCACCTCAAACCATCCTGCCCTCATCTCCTCCACACCGCTCTCCTATCTCTCGTCGCCCTCTCTGCCGCCGGCAAAGCCCATGCGGAGGACCTCCTCGCGCCCGAAGCTCCCATTCACCTCACCGGGACTCACGGACGTTTCGACTTTCTCGCGATCGACCCATCCGCGCGCCGCCTCCTCGCCGCCCACACCGGCAATGGTTCGATGGACGTCATCGAACTCGACACTCCGAACACAATCAAATCCGTGCCGGCGGGCAAGACGCAGGCCCCGGTCGTCCACGCCAGCGGCAAAACATACTACGTCACCAGCAGCGCGCCGCCCGAGTTTGTGACCATCGACGCCGAGACCTTGAAGGTGACATCCAAAACCCCGCTCGCGGGCCCGGCCGATTTGGCGGCGATCGATTCGGCCACCGGCAAGGCCTACGTCGGCCATGACGACGGCAAAGAATTGTGGATCGTCGACCCAGCGAACAAGAAGGTCGTGGGCTCCATCGCACTGCCTGGCGAAGCTCCGGAAGACTTGACCTTCGACAATGCCCACCAGCGCCTTTTCCAAGCCATGAAGAGCGGGAACATCGTGGCCGTCATCGACCTGGCCACGGGCAAGGTCGGCCAGAGCTGGCCCACGGCTCCCGTCGAAGGCCCGCACGGAATGGCGTTGATCGCGGAAGCGGACGCTTTCGCGGTCGTCGGAGGGAATGGAAAGCTGGTGCTGATGAGCCAGAAAGACGGCCACGTCATCTCTTCCACGAGCGTCGCTAATCGTGTCGACCAGATCTGCTACGACCCCGGCCTCCATCGGATCTATTGCGCCAGCGGCACGGGAAAGATCTCGGTGGTCGCCCTCGAAGATGGGAAACTCCACGCGCTGGGCGACGTGCCATCCACCGAAGGGGCGCACAGCATCGCGGTCGACGCGAAGACACACACCGTCTGGATTGCCTACGCCAAGGGTGAAGAGAGCTTCGTCCAGCAATTCAAGCCGGCGCCAGCGAAACCATAATGGCCCTGAGACCTGAAAACGGCATCCAATGCCTTTCCTCTGCGTCTCTGCGCCTCTGCGTTTAAATCCTATTCCTGCTCTTAAGATTTAGCCTCCGACCACCCTCTCCGGGTAATCCGTGAACACGCCATCCACCCCCAATCTCCGAAGGCGGGCAATCTCGGCGGGGGCGTTGACGGTGTAGGCGAAGACGCGCAGGCCCCGGCGGTGCGCGTCTTCCACAAAACGCGCATCGACGAAGCGCGCGGCGGGGTTGACGGCGGAGGCCCGCACGCGGCGCGCGCTCAAGGCGTAGAGCCGCGTGGGACGCGTTAGCAGCAGGCCGATCGGGATTTTCGGATCGGTGACGGCCCGCAATTCGCGGCGATTGAACGACGAGACCAGGAAGTCCTCGTAGCGCCAGCCGTGACGGGTCACGTATTCGCGGATAAGCGCGGTGACAGGCGGGGCGGTGTGTTTGCCCTTCAGCTCGATATTGATGAAGGCGGCCCGGTCCACCGTTTCGAAGACTTCGCGCAAAGTGGGAATGCGCTCGCCGTGGCCGGCGTCAAGCGCCCGCAGGGCGGCGAGCGATTTGCGCGCGACGTAGCCGCGGCCGTTGGTCGTGCGCTCGAGCTTTGCATCATGGATGACCACCAGTTCGCCATCGACGAAATAGACGTCGACCTCGATTCCATCGGCGCGAAGCTCCAGGGCGCGGCGCACGGAACGCAGGGTGTTTTCCGGCTCATGTCCGCAGGCGCCGCGATGTCCGATGCAAAGTAACCGATTCATGAAAGAGATGTGCGACCGCACTTCTCGCGAGACGGCGGGGATTGAACAACTCGGAAATGATCGGCACCCTCGCGGCCATGTCCCCGCCCCCCTCCTCCACGCCCGTGCCGCGGGTGCGCATCTACGAATTGCTCCCGCGGCTCTTCGGCAACACCAACGAGACGCGCCGCCTCAATGGCACGCTCGCGGAGAACGGGTGCGGGCGGTTCGCCGATCTCGACGACCCGGCGCTCGCATCCCTGCGCTCAATGGGCTTCACCCATCTGTGGCTCACGGGCGTGCTGCGCCAGGCCACGGCCACGGACTACGCAGACATCGGGCTCTACGCGGACGATCCGGATTTGCTGAAAGGCGTGGCCGGCAGCCCGTTTGCGATCAAGGACTATTTCGATGTGTGCCCGGACTACGCGGAGGATCCGGGGCGGCGCCTCGAGGAATTTCGCGCGCTCATCGAGCGGGCGCGCGCCCACGAAATGGGAGTGCTGATCGATTTCGTGGCGAATCACGTCGCCCGCTGCTACCGCTCGCTGGTCCGCGCCGACCTCGACTTCGGCGCGCAGGATGACCGCAGCCGCTTCTTCGACCCGCGGAACAATTTCTTCTATCTCCAGCGCGACTCACCCGGCGGCGGACCGCCGCTGAAACTGCCGACCGTGGCCCACGGAAATGCGGTGAGCCCGACGTGCAAAGCGATTGGCGGATGCGACGGATATTTTTCCGGTGAGATCGATCACGGGAAAGTAACGGGTAACAACGCGGCCACATGGTCGCCAGGGCTCTCGGATTGGTACGAGACGGTGAAACTGAACTACGGCTACGATTTCACCACCGGCCGGCGCGAGTATCCCTGGGTGGGCTCGCCGGATGCGCCCATCCCCGACACTTGGCAGAAGATGGACGCGGTGCTCGCCCACTGGCAGCAGATCGGGGTGGACGGCTTTCGCTGTGACATGGCGCACATGGTGCCGCCGGAATTCTGGGCCTGGGCAGTGGCTCGCGCTCGCGCGCGCCAGCCCGGCGTCCTTTTCCTGGGCGAAGCCTACGACAATGACCCGATGAAAGTGGGCCAGGGCAATGTGATGCACGATCTTTTGCACGCGGGCTTTGACGCGGTTTACGACGATCCGGCCTACAAGATCCTGAAAGGGGTCTACGATGGTGGAAAGTGGGCCAACGACCTCGCCGCAGTTGCAGCCGACGCGTTCCTCTTCGAACGCTCGCTGCGCTACGCGGAGAATCATGACGAGGTGCGCCTCGCGGGGGCCAACCAGTGGGGCGGCATCGGTCCGGCTGTCGGGCGGCCCGTGGCGGCGATCCTCTACGGGCTGTCGCGCGGCCCGGTGCTGCTCTACAGCGGGCAGGAAGTAGGAGAGCCGGCAGCGGGCGCGGAGGGCTTCGCGGGCGACGACGCCCGCACGACGATCTTCGATTACTGGTCGATGCCCGAGCTGGTCAAATGGGTGAACGGGCGGCGTTACGACGGCGGGCGGCTGTCAGCCGAACAGAAGGACTTGCGCGACTTCTACTCGCGGCTGATCAACCTGGTGGGCGAACCGGCCTTTCGCGACGGCGCATTTTTCGGCCTCAACCCGGCGAATCTCTGGAACGACCGATTCGGCAGGCTGCCGGAGGAGACCGCGAGCGGCCACTGGCTTTATGCCTTCCTCCGCTACGACGCGGCGAGCGGGCAGCGCTTCCTCGTGGTGGCCAATCTGCACCGCGGCGCGCTGCGGGACGTGCGCGTGCGCATTCCCGCGGAGGCACTGGATTTTCTTCGCCTCGACCCGGCCCTCCTCCCACCGTCCCTCGCCGAGCGCCTGTCCCCCATGCACCCACTTCCCGTCGTGACGATGGAGGCGGATCGATGTATGTTGGTGCAGTTCGCTGAGATGGCGCCCTTAACCGCCCGTTATCTCGAACTGCCATCCAGCCCGAAACTCCGACCATGAAACGCGTCTTCTTTTGTCTTCTGCTCCCCCTGGCCCTTGGGGCCTGCAATCCATTCCCGAAGGACGATGAGGAAAGCACCCCAGCAACGGGAAAATCCAAGGCCCAGTCCACCGCCAAGGCCACGGCGACGCCAATTCCGACGCCCATGCCCGGGGCCTGGATGCGCGACAAGCACGACAACCCCCTGGATCATCCAGCGCACAAGTAGCGAAAGAGACGAACCGGGGAAGATGACAATTTTTTGACAAACTCCAGACGCCTCCCTGACACACTCCCGGCCCTACCCCCGTAGCGTTCAGGCCATGAATATCGTCTCCCGGCTCCCTTCCGCTCCCCGCGCCGGATGAAAAAGAGCATCTGGATCTTCCTCCTGGCCGTGCTTCTGCCGAGCGTGGTCCTGGGCTGGCTGGCGCTGCGCAGCGCCGGCGAACAGCAAATCGTCCTCGAGCGCCGCACGGCCGAACTCTATCAAAAAGAAACGGAGAACGCGGCGGCGGCCGTCCGGGCGCTGATCGACGAGGAACGGCGCGCCTTCAACGACACGGTGCGCCGGATGCTTGCCACCGAGAAGGCGCAGAAGGTGGCCACCGATTTTCCCGTGGCGCTGGAAAAGGCCTGGCCGCGCAAGGCCGTGGGATTCGCGATCGGCGACACTGGCATGCTCTGCTCCCCGGTACCGCAGCGGGCGCAGGCCAATCCGACGTGGCAGAAATTTCTCGTCGACAATGGGTCGTTCCTCGCGGGCGCGACGCCGGCGACGGTCTATTCAGTCTCCGGCGACGAATTGGCCAAGCCCGAGCAATTGCGGGTGAAAGGGAAGATGGGCACGGACCAAAGCTACAACAGCCTGAACACCAACAGCGGCGGAAACAACGACTACGCGAACAAGCTGGGACAGTCGGGGAACTTCCAGCAACAAAGCGCCGACGGTGAAAAAGGTTCGCTCAATCGCGACAACAAGGAGGGCTATCGCGCGACGCAGCGCAAGCCGGTGCAGATTCCAGTGCAACTCGCCCAGCAGGCTCCTCCCAATCAGCCTCCGCCAATCCTGCCACCCAGCGCTCCCTTTGCACCGACCCAGAGGCAACAGGAACTCACCCCGCAATCGATGCCCCAAGTCCAGATTCCTGGGCAGGCGGATCTTCAGATCGCCAACGCTCAGGGAGTGATTCAAAACACGCAAATCCCGCCAACGCCCCAAGGCGTCGACCTGTCCAACCAGACCGAGCAGACGAAGGAAGTCACCATGCGCAACGTCGCGCCACAGCGCGGAAACGACGACCCAAATCGCGCCTGGTCCCAACTCAATCCGGCGACGGCGGATTTTCGCGAACTGACCACGGGGACGGACGAAGGGGTGATCACGCGCTTCGTCCAGGACCATCTGGAGATCATTTTCTGGCTCCGGCCGGCGCAGGCGCCGAACATGCTTTTCGGCTGCCTGCTCGAGGCGGAGAACCTGCGCGACTTGTGGGCGACCGCTCTCCCGCAGCCCTTGGCCGGCGAAGGTCAGGACCGGTCCGGCCACAATCGCGAGCCGGAATTCATTCTCGCACTGCTCGACGACAAGACCCGCCCGGTCGCGACGGAACCGCCGTCCAGCAATGGGCGCGACTGGAAGCGCCCGTTCGTCGCTTCGGAAATCGGTGAGGCGCTGCCGCATTGGGAAGCCGCGCTTTACTTGCAGCGTCCGGAGCGGCTCCAGGAGTCGGCCCGCGTCCTGCGCCACACGCTCATATTTTTGATTGTCGCCGCGCTGACGATCATCGCGCTCGGGGGCTGGCTCGTGGCGGCCGATGTGCGCCGACAGCTCGCGCTCGCGCAGCAGAAGACGGACTTCGTTTCGAACGTTTCGCACGAACTCAAGACACCGCTCACGTCGATCCGCATGTTTGCCGAGCTGATGCAGAATGGGCGCGGGGAAAGCGCCGCCAAGCATCCGCAGTATCTCCGCATCATCATGGTCGAAGCCGAGCGGCTCACGCGGCTGATCAACAACGTGCTCGATTTCGCGCGACTGGAGCGCAAGCAGAAGCAGTTCGACAAGCGCCCGCTCGACTTGCACGCGGTGATCGAGCGCACGTGGGAGGGCCACGAGTTGCACTTGCAGGAGAGCGGATTCACCACGCGCTGGCAGGGCGCGCCGGGGCCGTATCCGGTGATCGGTGATGAAGACGCGCTGGCGCAGATCCTGGTGAACCTGCTTTCCAACGCGGAGAAGTATTCGGGCGACCGAAAAGAAGTGGAGCTGCACACCTACGTGGACGCCGGGCATGCCTGCGTGAGCGTGCTTGATCGCGGGGTCGGCGTGCCGGTGGGTGACGAGCGCAAGATATTCGAATCCTTTTACCGGGCCCACGATTCGCTAAGCAGCGGCATCCAGGGCAGCGGGCTCGGCCTCACCCTCGCCCAACAGCTCGCGCACGAGCACGGCGGGGAGATTCTGTATCAGGCGCGGCCGGGCGGAGGGAGTAATTTTACGCTGCGCGTGCCGTTGCGCGAGGAGTCGATAGTGGAGAGTTGATAGTGGATAGCCCCGAGCACGCTTGCCGGATCTCACTGCAAATCACCCATTCTCCTGACAAAACTTCCCAATGGCCACCCGCGCATACCAACCTACGACGGCTATCCACCATCCACTTTCCACTATCAACTGCCCCTCCACTCTCCACTATCAACTGCCTTGAAGAAGCATATCCTCGTCGTCGAAGACGACGCTCACATTCGCCTGGGCCTGTGCGACGCATTGCGCGGCGAAGGTTACGAGGTCACCGAGTGCCGCGACGGCGCGCAAGCCGGCCCAATCGTCCGCCAGCGCCGGCCGGACCTGTTGATTCTCGACATCATGCTTCCGGGCAAGAGCGGCTTCGATCTCTGCCGGGAACTGCGTGCCGAGAAAAACCGCACGCCGATCCTCATGCTCTCGGCCAAGGGCCAGGAGATCGACAAGGTGGTGGGCTTGGAACTCGGCGCCGACGACTACGTGACGAAGCCATTTTCCCTGCGCGAGCTCCTGGCCCGCGTGCAAGCGCTGCTCCGCCGGGCCGCTCCGGACGCCGTCGCCATCGATGTGCCTGATGAAATTTCGTTCGGAAAGGTAAAGGTGGATTGCAAGGCCCTGCGCGGGACGCGCGGGAAGGAGGCCTTCGAACTGACGCCGCGTGAGCTCAAAGTACTCGCCCTGCTCCATCGCGAGCGCGGCAACGCCGTATCGCGCGAAACGATTCTTACCGAGGTTTGGGGGATCGAGTACTACGGCACCACGCGCACACTGGACCAGCTCGTCGTAAAGCTGCGGCAGAAGATCGAGGCCGCGCCCGCCGAACCGGAGCATTTGCTGACAGTGCACGGGCTCGGTTACCGGCTGGAGGGGAAGTGAGATGCGGGCGAAAACCAAATATCCCTCGGGATGGAATCAACGCACCGTCCTCCCCGCGCTGATGACCACGGACCTTCGTATTTTCGCCTTTCCCAGATGGCGCGCTTCGAGCGGAGGGGAGGATTCACGTTGAGGGCAATGTGAGCCACGCCCTGGTGCCGCGCTTTCTCCTCCCATCGGCGAGGAAATATCAGGTCGCTGTCAGCCAGCACGTGGCCGCTGATCATACTGACGACTCGCTCCCGACTGATTACTGGTTACTCTCTACTCACCGTCACCGGCACGTGGCCGCCGGAGACTCCGGGATTTCATGTAACCTCTCGCCACAGAACCGCGTCTTGCAGAGATGATGCCCTCCGTCCCGACCCTATCGCACCCCGGGAAGAGGGCTCTTTTTGCCATCCATGAGTTCGCTTGCCATTCCCTGGACCTTGTTGCCTTTGCCGGCGGCGGACGCTAAGACGCCGTCAATGGCCGACGTCTCCCCCGCTCCCGATGAAGCGCTGGTCGCCGCGTCGCTGGGCGGGGACGACGATGCTTTCGCGGAACTCGTGGCGCGGCACAAGCGGCGAGTCTTCGCCACGGCGGCACGGTTTGCGCGCGACGATCATCAACTCGACGATATCTGCCAGGAGGTGTTCGTGCGGGCGTTCCGGCATTTGGGCAAATTCCGCGCCGAAGCGCCGTTTGCCCACTGGCTGGCCCGGATCACGGTCTCGGCGTGCTACGATTTCCTGCGGAAGGAGCGCCGGGTGCGGGATATGGGTTCACTGGATGCAGCCGTGCTGGAGATGCCGGATCGCCGGATCGATGCCGCACTGGCGGCGGGGCGTACGCGCGAGCTTCTGGACTATGCCCTGCGGCGGCTCGCGCCCGACGAACGGCTCATCATCACGCTCGCGGAGATCGAGGAGCGGCCGATGCGGGAGATCGCGGAGCTCACGGGATGGAGCGAGAGCAATGTGAAGGTGCGTGCTTTTCGCGCGCGGCAAAATTTGAAACGAATACTGGAGACCAGCCATGAACGATAATTCCGATCCCCAACTGGACGCGCTCTTCGCCGCTGCGCGCGCGGCGGCGCCCGACACGTCGCGTCTCGAGTACGGTTTTGAAACTCGCCTTGCCGCGCGCTTGCGCGAGGAAAATGGCGCCTCGCTCTTCACCTGGGCTTGGCGGCTGTGCCCCTTCTTCGCCGCGCTGGCCCTGGCTGTGGCCTGGTGGACGCAGACAACGGAGCGCGGGGAAGTCTATTCGCGGATCGCCGCCGAGGCCGCCCCGGCGAGCGAGGAATTGCTCGCCTACATGACGGGCGACCGCCGATGAAGACGCTCAAACGCATCCTTGGAGTCCTGCTCATCTTTCTCTTCGGTGTCTTCGTCGGCGCGGTGGTGACGGGAGCGGGCGCGACGCAGAAATTCCGCGAGATGGTGATCGGCGGGCCGGAAGCGGTGATGGATGTGATCGTGAAGCGGCTGGACCACGAACTGAAGCTGGACAACGAGCAGAAGCGCAAGCTTCAGGCGATCATGGACGACGCGCTGATCCGGCTGCGGCAGAGCCGGGCGAAGGTGCAACCGGAGGTGGAAGCGACGCTCCTGGAGGCGGAGCAGAAGACTCGGACGATCCTGTATCCGAACCAGGTGAAAAAGTTCGACGACTTCATTGCCCACAGCCGGGAGAAGTGGAAAGCGAAGGAAGGGACAGAGGCAGGGGCGACACCCATGCCGGGGACACCCGCACCCGCAACGCCGGCACCCGTGGAACCGGCGACGCCGCAGTAGCGGGAGGATTCGGCAATAAAACGGCTCGGCCCGATTTCACGAGCCAGCGTTCCGTGCGGAGTCAAACAGCCCACCGCCCGCGGCGCGATGTTTGAGCGCCGCCTCGGTACGCGAGCGCACGTGGAGCTTGTCGTAGATGCGCTTGAGGTAATCGCGTACCGTCTCCACGCTGAGCCCCATCCGCTCCGCAATCTCCTTATTGGCGAGCCCCTCCGAGAGAAGATCGAGCAGCTCCGTCTCGCGCGGTGACAGTTTCACCGCCTCACCCTCCTTGGGTAGCGGCCGGTGGAAGGCCTCCACCACGCGCCGCGCGATTTCCGGGCTCATCGGGGCGCCGCCTTTGCGCACATCCACGATCGCCTGCCGGACCTCCTCCGGCGACGAACACTTGAGCAGATAGCCACAGGCGCCGGCCTTGAGCGCGTCGAAGATCTTGTCGTGATCGGTATAGACGGTGACCATGATCACGAGCAGTTCTGGCAGGTCGGCCTTGAGCCGCGCGGTGGTCTCGATCCCCGAGATGCCTGGCATGTGAATGTCCATGAGCACCACGTCGGGCCGAAAGGCGGGCACTTTCGCCAGCGCGTCCTCGCCGCTCCGCCACACACCCACGCATGTGCAATCCGGCGTGCTCTCCACGATCCGCCGCAGGCCCGCGCCCAGTCCGGCGTTGTCTTCGACGATGGCGATCGCGGTCATGGGGAGACTCTCGGGGAAGAAAAGGAGGCACGGATCCAATCGGTCCGCAGCCTCTGCATTCATGGATGTCACGGGTGGTATAGGCAACTGATTATTGGCCGGCGCAACGGAGTCTCGGGCGTCGGGCGGCGAACGATTGTACGCGCTTCAACTCCCCGCGGGTTTTTCGGTGCGGCCCGGCAGCGCGCTCCGGGGAATGTCGAACTTTTCCGGCGGATCCGGGTAGGCCGGATCGAAAGTGCCGGCATCTTTCGCCAGGTGCTTCGCGAGCTCGGGCACGTTGACCTTGACGCCCTCCACCACACAGCGCGCCAGTTCGTAGGCGCCATAAGCGTTGTGATGCGTGTCATCCTTCATCGGCTCGGTCTGCCCGGGGAAAGTGTTTGCCGGATAGTGCACCAGCGCCTTGGATGAGTTCTCCGGTCCGAGCGCCGTGTAGAATTTCACGCTCATCGCGTTGAGATCAATCACCGGCACCCTCAATTCGGCGCCGGTTTGCCGCACAGCCTCGGCATATTCGAAGAGCGACGGCTCGAACGCGCCGCCTTTCCAGTGCCGTCGCTCCATGGGCGTCACCAGCACCGGAATGCCGCCCTTGCTTCGGGCCGCATCGACAAATTTCTTCAGGTTGGCCTTGTAAGTCGTGAACGGCCCCGCCCCCGCGCTCTTGTCCTTTTGATCGTTGTGTCCGAACTGAACGAAAAGGTAGTCCCCCCTTTTCATCATGCTCAGGATCTTCTCCAGCCGTTTCTGGCGTTCGAAGGAATAGAGTGCGAGTCCCGACTCTGCCTGGTTCGACACCGCCACGCCTTGCGTGAAGAAGCGCGGCAACATCTGCCCCCAGCCAGTATAAGGTTCATGATCCTGATCGGTGACGGTGGAATCACCGGCCACGAAAACCGTGACCGCGTCTTTGGCCGGCTTGATTTCCATCGACGCCACGCCGGGATGGCTGCCATTGAACTCCAAGCTGAGGTGGTTGTCCCAATCGAGCTTCGGCGGCGGGCCGAGTTCGCGGCCATTGAGCGACGTCGTGCCTCCGGTGCTCATCGCCGGCTTGCGCACGTTCACGGTAAAGGTGCGCGTCTCGTATTTACCCGGCTCGGTCTCCACTTTCTCGATCATCAGCCGGCGCGACTCGGCTTTAATCGTCGTGGACGTGGCGGCCGTCGGATCGCCGAAGCGTATCGTGACCTCGTAGTTCCCCTCGTCGACATCCACCGCGAATACCTTGGCCTGATTAGGCCCGACGCCCTCGCCCAACAAATACCCAAAGCCGCCCTTCGCATCGAAAGCAGTCTGCGGCGCGACCTTTGAGTAGCCCGCCGGTGCCTTGCCGGAACCGAAGTCGAACTTGAATTCGGCCGCATCGAGCGCCGCACCGCCGATGAGCAACACGCTGGCGACAGCCAGCCCGCCCGGAAACCACAGTCTCCGTTTGAGGATGAATCGAGGGGTCATGGGATTTGGGGGTGATGCTCGGGACGATCAGGGGCTTCGATGTGGAAGACTTCGCGCAGTTCGCGCGCAACGGGGCTGTCGTCGGGATTCGCGGGCATGAGCTCGCGCATGGAGCGCCACCACCGCCGGCAAACCTCCGTCTGGGCAATGGCCTCCCAGCGGGCTTCGTCTTCGATCTCGGCGTAAGCGAAAAGATCGCGTGTTTCCGGATCAAGAAAGATCGAGTACGTCCGCACCCCGTGGGCAATGAGCGTCTCCTCCAGATCATGCCAGATGGGGTTATGCCGCCGCGCATATTCGGCTTCGTGGCCGGCGTGGACGGACATGCGGAAGGATTTGCGGATCATGGGAGTGCTATTTCCAAACGATGGTGACTGGC
>Ga0070658_10001639_pt1 | contig 18923 bp, 6 predicted proteins | sample KBSC13metaG_FD_64664 | JGI IMG/M metagenome (GOLD analysis project Ga0070658, IMG submission 64664) | Corn rhizosphere microbial communities from Kellogg Biological Station, Michigan, USA - KBS C1-3 metaG | ecosystem: Host-associated > Plants > Roots > Rhizosphere > Soil ...
CCCGTCATTTCGGATCGCCGCACGTCTAAAACCTGCATGCATTTTCCCGCTTCCTTGCGGTGCGTTCTGAGCGCAGCTCTTTGCTGCTGCCTTGCACCGGTTTGCGCGGCCCAGGCGAACGAGACGAACCAGCCAGCCACTCCCGATGCAGGCCGGAGCGGCGCACCTCCGATTGTTGTGACCGAAATGCCGCAGGAGGCCGCTGCCAAGCCCGACAAGAAGCAGCTTCGAGAGGCCGAGGCTGCGTATCTTTCAGGTGCAAAGAAGCTGGATCACGATGAGTTGGATGGAGCCGAACGCGACTTTGTGCGGGCGCTGCAGATCGACCCAGGAAACCGGAAGTATGCGATTGCGATCTCGGTGGCACGTGAGCACCGCGTTACTGAGCTGGTGCAGCAGTCTACGCAGGCTCGACTGGCAGGAAACGCGCAGAAGGCGCAGGCGCTGCTGGAGCAGGCCCGCGAAATGGATCCGCAGAATCCGATTGTGCTGGAGCATAGCCAGCCAGATAGTGTTTCGCCGTCCGCTCAGCAGGGACAGCCTTCCGCTGCGGCTACGGTGTTGGCAGATGCCACAGCGCAGCCATGGCATATTGAGGCGGCCAGCATTGGCGGGCCGATTAACCTGCAGCCCTCGGATGATGTAAAGAGCTTCGAAACCAGGGGTCAATCCAATAACCTGTTTCGCGATGTGGCTCGCCAGTACGGAATCCGCGTGGTGCTGGAGCCGTCGGTGGAGAGCAAGAACATCTACTTCTCGTTGCAGAACGTGAAGTATGAGAGTGCGATGTTTGTGCTGATGACGATGACGCACACCTTTGCGGTGCCGCTGGATGAGCACACAATTCTGATTGCGCTCGACAGCACGGCAAACCGGCAGCGGCTGGACCGGCAACTGCAAGAGACGATCGAAGTTCCCGGAGCGACCACGCAGAAGCTGCAGGACATTGCGAATGTCATCCGCAATATCTTTAGCCTGAAGGACGCGGTGGTAGATGCGAGCGCGGCACGGATTATCGTGCGAGGACCTCAGTCTGTTTTTGGACCGTTGAACCGCACGCTCGAACCTCTGATGGAGACCGCTGGCGAGGTGATGCTGGAGGTCCGGCTATATGAGGTGAACAAGAGCACCACGACAGAGGTGGGGACGCGGCTGCCTACGCAGTTCACAGCATTCAACGTGGACCAAGCGGCACGGCAGATCGTGAATGACAATCAGTCGCTGGTGCAACAGGCGATTGCGCAGGGCTACATCTCATCCACCGCCAGCAACCTGCAAATCGCACTGGCGCTGATTGGCGCTGGCCTGGTTCAGAGCGATCTGGCGAAAAACCTTATTGGCGTATTCGGAGGGGGTATTCTGCAAACCGGCGTTGCTTCCACGACGAGCTTGCTTACCCTGAATCTGTCAAGAAGCGCGAGCGAGACCCGCACGCTGGATCACGTCCAGCTTCGGGTGAACGATCGGGAAGAGGCTATATTTCGAGCGGGCACTCGCTACCCGATTACGACGTCGACGTACACTACAGGTTTGTCCACTCCGGCTTCGGCGCTCAGCAATACAACGATTAATGGCGTGAACGTGGCCAACTTGCTGCCGCAGTTTGCTGGAGGAACGAGCGCAACGATCCCGCAGGTGTCGTATGAGGACCTTGGAGTTACGCTGAAGGCGAAGCCGACATTCCAGGCTGGCGGCCGGATCAGCATGCAGTTGGATCTGACGATCCAGGCGCTTTCAGGCAGCGGACTGAACGATATTCCGGTGCTCCTGAACCGGCACTTTGTGACAGCATTGACGGTAGCCGACGGAGAGAGCGCTCTAATGACCAGCGCCGTAAGTAAGACGGAGTCGGCTGCAATCTCCGGCATCCCGGGCCTGAGTGAACTGCCGGGCCTGCATCCTCCTACTGAAAAGGATACGATCCGGGACTCCGGCCAATTGGTGCTTGTGGTGACGCCGCACATCGTGAAGAGGCGCATGAACGACGTGGCTGGACCACGCATGGCGCTTAGCCTTCCGCCTTCACCGTAGGACCGCAGCCGCGGCGTTGACCGCACCTTGTCTGCGCCGCTATACTTGCCTAGTACGAGCGGGAGTAGCTCAGTGGTAGAGTGCTTCCTTGCCAAGGAAGATGTCGCCGGTTCGACCCCGGTCTCCCGCTCCAATCACCCCCGCCTGCGATACACTCTTTCCTCCTCAACCGGGTGTGGCGTAACAATGCAGGCCCATCGAGGCGCGGTACCCAAGTGGTAAGGGAGAGGTCTGCAAAACCTTTATGCGTCGGTTCGATCCCGACCCGCGCCTCCAAATTTCCTTCGGTTTTCATTTAGATCGACCTCTTGCTTTGTTTGCGATATCGCTCTCGAACTGATCAATCGGCGTCAACAGAGCGAGGTTGGTAGCGGCCCAAAGGTGGGACCCATTTGTCCGATCTGGCCAACCGCTTTGCTGGCTTTGGGAAAGGGCCTTCTCCTCCCTTCTAGAAGCGCATGCATCGGCACTGATCCGAACGCAAGCTGCCGAGCCTGCTACTGAGTTGTTGCAGCTTCCGGCGCTGGCTCCGCCGCTTCGAGGGTGATGACACCAGTCTTTATATTGATGATCCAGGGCACGGGCTTCGGCAGCACCATCGTGCCATTTCCGATCTCGACCGGCATCCAGACATAACGTGAATCCCAGAGTTGGCGTGGTTTCCACTGATCCCCCATGTAAATGACAGAAGTCGTCTTAGATCCAGTGACCTTGAGGAGCATGCTGGATTGAGAGTCGTACGTATTGATTTCGGGAGCTGCAATGTCTTGGAAAGATGTCCACGGACCGGCAAGGCTTGGCGCAGTTGCGTAGACATTCGGGTTGGGTTTCCAGCCGGTGAGATGTGATCCAAGCACGTAATACAGGCTCTTGTAATGCACAATGGCTCCGCCCTCCAATGGCGCGGGGACGAAGCTGATCTGTTTTTCAACATCCATGTAGTCCGCGGACAGTTGGGCGACAAAGAAGCCGTGTGTGGGCCGCGATTCGAAGATAAGATAAGCCGCGCCGTCGTCATCAACGAACTGGCCGATATCGCGGCTTTCTTGACCCAACGGCCGGAAGCTGCGCACATACTTATACTGGCCATCGACTTGTTTACTGGTTGCAATTGCCACGCGGGCGAGCTTGTAACCGGGACCGTCGAGATGCATGTACATCACGAACGTTTTCGTATGTCGGTTGTAGAAAACTTTGGGTCGCTCCAGAATGGCAGCGCTGCCCAGATTCTCTGGATTGGATACGGCGAGAACCTGGTTGCGGAACTTCCAATGTGTCAGGTCGGTTGAGGAGTAGCAGGCGACGAATCGCCTCATCGGGTCATTCGTCTGTGAACGATCTTCGCCAAACCAGTAGTACGTCTGCTTGAGATGAAGGATCCCACCACCATGAGCCTGAATCGGCTTACCGCGGTCGTCCAGCCACACTTCCCCTGGGCGAATCGCCGAAGTGTCTTGAGAGCGGCAGGTGTACGTCCCAATGCCGAGCAGTGTTACAACGAGCAACGCGCTTCCTATACAGCGCCCACTAATGTACATCCACTTCATTGAACACAACCTCCGTGGTGGCTGCACCCAGCCCTGAGTTGAGCACCATCCCACCCCGCAGCGGACCTACGTTGATGTTTGCTTCGGCGAGTTGCTGCCAAGCTTCGCCACCGACTGCAAATGCTGCCTGCAAACTGCTTCCCCGGCGCTCTAGCCGCAACCGCAACGGAAGCTGTACACGCCCGTATCTGACGGCCGGCTCCTGCAGAGCCTGCTCGCCAGCGATCATCGCATCGCCTGTCCCCTCGCGCTTGTAGAGACGTAGAGTCCAGGCTACCTTCTCGGTTTTTTGTATGTCGCCGGGCTCGAGGAGCAAGAGGCAGCCCTCAAACGAGGCGTCGATGAGCGCGATGCCTACATGTAACGACTGCGACGCAAACTGCGGCGAAAGGCGAGCTGTCACAGAACTAGGATTAGCTGGGCGCTTATGCACGAAGAAGCCGCTAGCTGCGGCGATGTACGGAAATGTCGAGCCGCTGGCGCTTAGCGTCCATGCACTTCCATCGAAACAGGCCGAGCCATTCACATGTTCGCCCAACGCCGAAGTATGCCACCCGGTCGGCATCCCTGCCACTACCTGGATAGTTGACGGTGCGCCCCGGCCCTGGAGAGCTCTGACGCGATACTCATAACTGTGGCTGATATGGACGGTTAGATCGTCGAAATAGCTTTGCCGCACCTTGACCGAGCGAGCGAAATCGGACATTTGTCCCGCGCGGACGACAGAGTAAGAAGCAGCCTGAGCGAGCGGAACCCAGGAGACCCTTATGCCATTATCTTTTGGTGCCGCAAAGACACCACTAACAGTTGCAACTGCTGCGGCCTCGGCCAAATCCCCGCCGGGAACACGAGTGTAGAGCAGCGTGCCGAAGCCGGTTGCGTCGGCTTGGAAACCGGGGCCTTCCGGCCGAACTGCCTCCGCGGCCTTTTGAGTCCAAGGGGCCGGGAGTCCACGACGGTTTACGTAATGGTTGTAAATCTGCTCGTAATTGGGGCGCAACGCACTGCGTGGGGCAATTACAGAATGTTTGTATTTGCCCGTGCGGTCCTCATCGGCCTTGAAGGGAACCTCTTCGCCAAGGATGTAGCGAGCCGTGTATTCGAAACCAAGCAGGAGACGGTTATCGAGTGCGCCATACAGGTCGAGACCTTGGTGCCACGCCATCTCGCAGCAGTCGCCCAAGTGAGCAAGCCCAAGCTGGGTATGTTGCTGGTCCCGGCCACTCTCCTGGCATTGCCCGTTCGAGTAGATGTAATGGTCGATGCTTCCATTCCCACAGCCATGCATGTAATACAGCAGTGCCCGATCGAAGAGGGGACGGTCGTCGGTATAGATCGCAATCGCCATCATGGTCTTGATCGCAGCCGTATCCCAGTTGCCATTAGCAAACGGCGCCATGTCAGCAATGACGGGCAGAATCACCTCGCGCAACATGCGGCCAAACCGTTCCGCCTTTGGTTGTGGCCATCGCGCTCGGCTATATCGCAGCAACTCTGCTCCGTTTATCATCTTGAAGCCACCCAACGCAGCGCACAGGATTGCATCTGCGCCAGTGACGCTTCTGAGCGTTGCGGCCCAATCGTCCACGATGTGTGCGCAGGCGGCAAAGTACGCTGGTTCACCAGTGACATGGCCCATGAGCGCGCATTGGTACGCAGCGTTGCTATCCGCATCGAAGTCGCCGAACCGCACATTCGGGTTGCGACCAATCTCGGCCGAGGCACCTTGCGATTGATACGTGAGTTGCGAGTGAGGGTCGACGCGCAGCTTCTCGAATCCCAACAGAAGTGGCTGCGTCTGCTTCTTGATGCCCTCACGGATCCGTCGTAGATCGCCGACACTCTGCAGCATTCCGGGATGTGCAAATGGCACTTGGCGGGGCGGTGCTACATGTTGCGGCTTGGCCATTGCGCGCCCGGGCACAAGAGCCTGTACAGCCATCGACCCAAGAAGCGTATTGAAACCACGACGCGAAAGGAAGCGTGAATCGGGCACCTAAGCTCCTGCTGCTCAAACAACATTCTCTACAATCAGGGGTAGCTCCACTGCTTAAAGAACGGTGAAGTAGACGGCAAAGCGCTTCCAGCTCTGATTAATCGGCTTGAGTACGATCTCACCGCTCCGTCCAGTGGTTTGGAAACTGAGAGGTTCTCCTGGTATGCGCTTGATGAAGCGGTCAGGCTGTTGACCCTTCACTGCCAAGATCGGCGCAGCGAACGGGCCCAACTCCTGAATTTCCGGTCCCTGGTTGTGCTGCAGATTGAAATCAATTTCGCCGATCGGAAACTGGCCCGCTAAGACCAGCGGGCCGTAAAGGAAAGCTTGTTGGGTTGGATCATCATGTAGTGGCTCTGCCCGGAGTCGCATTGGGACGACAAGTTCCACCTTGTCTCCTGCCTTCCAGGCGCGACGGATCGCGTAGTAGCTGCCCGGCGTCCCGGCAACTTCCAGCTTCCGACCATTGATAGAAACAGAGCTTTCGGCAGTCGTCCATTTGGGAATACGGAGGTGAATCGTCCACTCACCTGCTGGCGTTGTCTGAACAATCAGAGTTGTGCGGTCGCTTTCGGGGAAACTTGTTTGCTGCGATAATCGTATGTTTTTTTGTTTCCAGCGAAGTTCCGATTGGACGAAGAGGTTCACATAGACGTCGTTATCATCGTGGTAGTAGATCGTGTCATTCAGCTTTGCGAATTCCTCCAGGCCGCTGCCCGTGCAACACCAGAAAGTCTGATCCTCTGTGCAGAGGGTCTTCCAGGCACCGGGCGACATTGAAAGAAAGTAGGTCGTGAGCCCTGTCTTTGGCTGAATCGTGCCCAGACGATGGTTCCACATGTTGCGCTCATAATAGTCGATGTAACGCGGGTCGCCACTCCAGGAGTACAAGTGTCGCGCTAGCTTCATCATGTTGTACGCGCAGCAGCATTCCTGGTGATGCGAGCTGACCTTCATTTCCGCAGCGACATGGTTGGAGTTGGTCAGCCAGCTCTCAGTATTCGCGGACCCGCCCGTCGCGTAGCTCCGAGACTCCGCTACTGTTTCCCAGAAGAACTCACTCACCTCCGCAAATCGAGCATCAGAAGAGATTTCATAACGCTGTGCAGCACTTATGACCTGCGGCATATGCGTGTTCGCGTGCAGTCCCTTCAATATGTCCTGACGCAAGGCGAGCGGCGTGAAAAACATCTTCTTAACAAATCGGTCACCCGCCACTGCCCAACGGTCATCGTGAGCGACTGTTGCAAGGCGATACAGCACATCGCCCATGCCTCCATACTCGGTTGTAAGAATATCCTGCATATGCTCTTCCGACCTACTTGCCGTCCACCCGTCCACCCACGACGCCAACTTCAGCAGAATATCGAGAGCCTGTTTGTTGCCCACGTGGCAATACATGTCCAGCAGGCCCGCCATGATCTTGTGCAGTGTGTAGAACGGAGCCCATACCTTCTGTCGCTTATCCAGGCGGGCGAACAGCTCATCCGGAAATGCGCTGACATATCCATTGTTATTTAGCTTCGCCTGGCATTCGGCAATACCGGAGACCAAGTCGTCCGATTTCTTTTTCACCTCAGAGTCGCCAATTGCCGCATACAGTGTGGCCGCAGCAGAGAGATAATGCCCGACGAAATGCCCGCGCAGTTCGGAGGTCGGGGCCTCCCACCCGCCGAGCGGAGTAGCTTGCGAAGCAAGTCCTGCATTCACTCGGAAGTTATGTAGAAGCCGATCGTTCGGCAGCCGCAGCATGTACGCGCGATTCCAAACACGCGCTTCTTGAAGCGGCCCCTTCAGAAGCTGTACCTCGCCCAATTCAAAAGGCTGAAGTCGTGCCCTAAGGTTCTGGCGAACAAACTTCAACGGGCCATAAAACGGTGGTTGCTCATTCACCGGTGGGTGTCTGTTGTACTCCGCAGCCGTTTTCAGCGGTCTCTTCGGCTCGAGTGGTGGTTGTTGCTCGTGAGGATCCAACGCCAGAGTTTGCTGCGCATCGCCTGAGGACGACAAAGCCAACGATGCCAGAACGAGCGAACGGGTGAATTGCCTACGATCCATGTCTCTCCATGTAGCGAGGTGCATCAGCCCAGATGTTGCCAGTCGTAGACGTCGTAGTCGATGTGACCATCCATGCTTCCTCGTCCAGCAGACCAATGAAGGGTTGCAGCCTGTTCCCCGGCGAAAGTGAAGCTACGCGACCCGTCACCGTAGATGCGGGCCGTAACCCGCTTCGACTCGGGAGAGCCGGCATGCGGACCTACATTCGACCAGGGAATCACTGTTCCGGCTTTCACATAGACAGGGATTCTCTCGAGGTCGCTTGCAACGCTTATCGTTGAACTGCCTGGGACGGCCACACCTGACCAGAAATCGTGCCAACCTTCCCCTGCCGGGATGACGACTTTGCGTTGGGCCTCTCCTGCAAACAAGGGCGCGACCATCATGCGATCACCAATCAGGTATTGGTCGTCGACTCTCGCAACCCGAGGATCACGCGGGTAATCCAGAACCAGGGCACGAAACGGAGGAGTACCATCCTTGCCGTACTGCTGAAAGGCGGCCATCAAATAAGGCACTAAACTCATGCGCCAACCGATGATCTCTCTGCACCGCGTTTCCATCGCTTCCCAATTTGGCATGGCCTCACCGGCGTTGTTCAATTGGCGATTCAACTGACGCCATGGTGGGCTTTTGATATACCACCCATTCACCATCGCAAGCGGAGAGAAAACGGCGCTCTGCAAACGGCGGAGCAGGTCTTCTTCACTGGTGGCGTCGCGCACTTCCGGGCACCACAACAAACCACTGAACCCCGAGTTTACGAGCGCGCGGATGAAGTCACGATGGTTATAAAGGTCGCTATACAGGACAAAAGGGTACGGAGCCGCAAGAGCTCCGCTGGAGCGGACGAGACCATATGTCTTCATGTTACGCTTTCGGTACTGCTCCCAGATCGCATCCTGGTAGCGCAGTCCGAACAGACTGTGCATCTGTTCGCCGTCTAAGCCCGACTGGAATCGGCTTAATTCGGGGAAGGACCAACCGCCTGTGTAGTCCGAGTTGTCACACTCGTCCAGTTTGAATCCACTGATTCCAGGATCAATGAAAGTCTTTCCGTGATAGTCCCCGAAGATCTGCCGCGCCTCGCGATCAGCGAAATCGGGTACAAGGCCGCCCCAGACACCGTGCGATCCAGACTTTGGCTCCAAGGCCCCGAATATAGGAGAAGCAGGGTGCGTAAAGGCATGCTCCCAAAGATTCACCTTGTAGTTCATCGCCTCTAGTTCCTTCAGAAATGAGGTAGGGTGGGGGAAGCGTTGTGGATCCCAAGCGAATGTGCAGGAGTACGCATGCGTCTGCCACCCCGGCTCCAGTCCAAAGACGTCGCAAGGGATGCTGCGATCACGAAACTCTTTGGCAAGAGCCGCCGCGCTCTGGTCAGTTGCGCGCGCTTCGGATCGATACCAGAACCCGACCCCCCACTCGGGTGGCGCGACGCCACCGCCTGAAAAAGTATTAAATCGGCGAACCGCATCCAACATCGTTGGCCCGGCGAAGAGATAGACATCGACACCGGAGGCATGAGGAACTTCGACCGTTATCTGCCCGCTGTCTCGAAGCGCGATATTGTGTGTATAGCTCGGATCCGGGTTAGAGTTGCTGACACTCGTGACCGGTTTTCCAGGTTTTGGCCGCGCGTCGCCAAAGTAGAATGCCGCATAGCGTGCAGTGTCGACGAAAACTCCTATTCCTTCCGTCGTGACATAGAAAGGCACGGGCGCATGAGAGTCTCCGGTATCAAATTTTGGGTCCGCATTGACCCGAACTGTCTTCTTTCTTCCCCGTTGTTCGAACGATAGGAACTGCAGCCCCAACCCATACACTAATTCACTGGGACGTAGGGGCAATTCAACGACTGTCCCCCGCTCCGTGACCGTTCCTGCTAGAGCGGCAAGTGGAATCGCCGAAACCGACGGTAAGTGTTCGAATCCGCTGAACTGCGGAGGGACCGTACGTCCCTTAACGGGCGTGAGTGCCTCAGGCGTCCCGATCGTGGCCCTCCATATTCCCGGATAGACCTGCGACCAGGCTGCTGTCATCCGCGCATCCACCGTTTTGGCGAGTGCACTAGTCTGAACAGAATTCGGCAGCGCTGCAGCGGCACCAGCCAGTGCGATCCGCTTGGCAAGGCTTCTTCTTGTGATGTTGTTCGTCCTATCCATGTCGCCTTCGCCCTAAAAGCTAATCTTGCCGTCGATCTGGATGTATCGAGGCGAAAGGTCTGACCCTCTCGAGGTGCCCAACTGGAGGGTCCCGAACGAGCCGCTCGAGGTCGATGTATCGAAACCAGTTGTTGATGACTGGACATGATTTAACACGTTGAATGCATCAATCCTCATCTGGAACCTCATACCCTTGGGAAGTGCGAAGTTCTTACCAAGGTTTGCGTCTAACTGATTCTTTGGTCCAAGCCGAACTCCCGTGTACGTGTTGTTCGGTTGTATTTGATAGGTCGAGTTAGTCAGAATGTAGTTCGGGCTAGTGCACAAGCCGGAATTGACCAGTGGTACTGATTGTGCGATCCAGTTGAGCGCTCCCGTATTGACGTCGTACTGCGCGACGCATGGCTTCAGTTGCTGAATATATGAGTTGCCGCTGGCTGGAAGGTTTGGGAACCATTTGTTCTTGCTACCTGCCCAGAATCTCTGTCTCGGGAGCACCGCTCCTCCATTTGCAGTCGGATTGATGATCCAGCCGTTGAGACCCATCGGTAAGCCGCTCTGATAGACATACACACCAGCGACACGCCAGCCGCCGGCGAGCGCATCCAAGTAGCGAGGCATGTTTGGGAATAGACCTCGACCTCGTGCGATTGGCATCTCATAAATGCCGGCAATGCTCAGCTGGTGCGGAAGGTCGGTACCTGAGATCTGGCGAGATGGGACCGCGTTGGTCTGGTCGACGTATCCAATGGCCGACATCGCTTTCGAATGACTGTAATTCAAGTTGAGAATCAGACCGTGATTGGTCCTGTGGTTGTAAATAATCTCGAGGCCGTTGTACCAGAACTTACCTCCATTGATGAGGTTCTCTGTAATCGCTTGGAATGCCGGGAATGGGCGAGTGAAGTTCCACTTCTGGATGGTTGTTTGGCTGTAGTAATTCCCGGACGCCGCAAACGGAGCCACGTGGTAGAAGGGATTCGGAACAAAACCAACGCTGGTACCTGCCGCAGGAGTGGTGCCGTACTGCTGAGTGCAGTTCAACGCGGTTCCGCCTCGTAGTACATCGCATGCTGCCTGGGCGTTCGTGCTTATGTGGTTGATATCCGCGCTGTAGGGCAATCCATACGCGCGCGTACCTGCGTACGCGATCTCAATAACATCCCTCAACCCAAACTGGCGCTGGATAGCAAGGGAAGATTCAAGATAAGCAGGCGGATGGTAATTCGGATTCTGGAAGGAAATGTTCTGGCCAACGTTGGTCGCGAGGCACGTGGTCTTGTCGCCTGCACAGTTACCCGTTGGCTGTTGAAATACGGGAAATGGATCCGCCATATTTTGCAGCGGCGTTATGAGCGTTGAGGAACCGGCCGCCGTAGGCGTTGAGCCACTATAGCTTGTGCTCGTGCTGTAGCCATATTGACTCGGCTGATTCTGATTCCCCGATGCTTGATCGTTGAAGAACAGCCCCATGCCACCTCGAACGACAGTCTTATTGTTAACTGTGTAGGCAAAGCCGGCGCGAGGACCGAATTGCCAGTACACGGGTTTGAACTCCCACTCCGGATTTTTGTCGATACCGGCGTATGTAGGCCCGCCCAGAAACGCATTGTTGATTGGTAAGGATGCCAACGTGGACGCAGGAATCAACCCCGTGACGGGGTTTACGTCAGTGCTGTCGAATACCGAATTAAATCGATTGAAGCGGTCTTTGAGTCCTCTCCCGGGGTTCTCCCAACGGACACCCAGGTTGATTGAGAGGTTGGAGCGAACTTTCCAGTCGTCCTGGAAATAAAGAGCCAAGTAGTGCGAAGAAAAGTAATTTCCGCCGGCGGTCGTTGCGCTGCCGGAATCCCACGTGCCGAGCAGCATAGATGCGATGCTGTTTCCGCTGTAATTATAGAGAGGCCCAGTCGTAATTTGCGATCCGACGTTTGACGAGATGGCGTTGCCATTACCGACTACATTCGTATCCCACTGCTGAGTCCAGGCATTGCCAATTCCGAGCGTGATACCGAGGTTGTTGGTGCTCTTCTGGCTGTACTGTGTCCAATACCCTTCCCCACCGAAGTGCATCACGTGATTGCCGTGGGTCCAATTGGCGGTATCGGAGAGTTGCAACTGGTCGTCTCCGCGATAGAGAACAGCTAATGATCCCAAGGCATTGAAGTTGCTGATATTCGTGAGAGGAAATCTCTGGAAGTAAGTCGCATTGGCAGCGCCGATATGCGATGCGAAACCGAGATTGCTCGGGTCGAAACCACTCGCCGGGCCTGTTGAGTCGCTCTCCAGAGCCGTAGTTACAAGACCTCTTACAACATTTACAAGCGTGGGCCCGAACGTATGGGTCCAACTGGTATGCAGGCTCGGATACCTGTAGTCCGTTCCGTTGTAGTGAGGCTGATTGACCGCCTGGTTTAGACCTGGATGAGCCGCATTGACGTTGGACCGTGGAAACGCATTGTTCGCTTGGGCATAGAATTTCCAAAGCCTGGCGGTCACATCAAATGAATCCTTTTCCCCGATGTTCTGGTCCAGCTTTATAAGGTAGGTTTTGTTGTCACTATTCGAAGGTGACTGGCCGATGTAGTTGCCGGCGAATGGATTGGCAGTGGTGGGAACGGGCGTGGCGTTCGGCGCTGGATACCACGAGAGAATGGCCTGGGCGACTGGGCTGAGGCGATTCGCCGGGATTACATTGGCAGGGCCAATCTGAACCGGATTGCCTTGTGGACCTTTAGCTGATCCGGGTCCAAACCCGAATTGATAGCGGCAAACGTGAGGGTGCTGGCTGGAATAGCTTCCAGTGTCAGTATTGTTCGTCGTACATGCCGCTTCGCTGAGTGGGTCATAAATTGCTCCGTTGTATGGCTTGCCATTCACGGTCTGATTCAGCAGACCGCTGAAGTCACCCTGCATCATCGCCGAAGTAGGCACGGTGGTCGTAACGGTGCCGACTCCGTGATTGTTCAGATCTTCGTACAGGACCGTAAAGAATGTCCGCCTCTTGCTACCCCAGAGCTTCGGCACGATGACCGGACCGTCGAGTTCGAATCCATATTGATTTTGCGTGAAGGCGCCCTTGTTGAAGGGAACCGTTGATCCTCCCGCCGCAAGTGCCTTGGCAATATTGGCGTCGTTTGTAGATGTATTCGCGTTCAAGAACGCACGCTGAAGGTTCTCGTACACCGCTCCATGCAGCTTGCTGGTTCCGGTCTTGAGCGTCATATCAATCTGACCGCCTGGAGACCGTCCGTTTGCGGCGTCAAAGGCGCTGGTGGTGATCTTGAATTCTTGAAGTGCTTCCACTGGCGGAGCGAACGTGTAATGCTCAGGGCCGGTTTCGGACTGATTCGTCACACCGTCGATACTGAATTGCACGCCGGCACCGTGAATTCCCAATGACTGCGCGCTCTGATTTCCGGGAGTTGTACCGCTCGTCGTACTTGTCACACCAGGACTGAGCGTAGCGAGGTTGAACGTATCGCCAGTATTCACTGGAAGCTCTTCAATTTGTTTGTTTTCGATAACGTTGCCACGGTCAGCCTTCTCGTAATCGAGCAACTGCGACGAGGTGTCAACGGTGATCGTTTCGCTTACTGATCCCGGAGGAAGTGAGAAATTTACTACCGCCGTCTGCCCGGTAACCAGCTTGATCGCGGTCTTGTCGACGACCTTGAACTGGCGAGCTTCTGCTCGTACGTCGTATGTCCCCGGGTCAAGGAAAGGCACAGACCAGAGCCCAGTCGATGTTGTGGTGACCACCTTCTCAATGCCCGTCTCCTGGTTACGAACCGTAACCGTCGCTTTCTGAATGACAGCCCCCGTCGAATCGGTGACCACGCCTGTAAACCCTTGTGACGTTTGACTGAGAAGAGGGGTGAATGTGGTCACCAGTATTACGAGCATTACAACCGCTGCGAGTCGGCGGCCATAATGCTTGCCTGTTTGACCAATACGGGTGCAAGTCGCTTTTTTCATTCATGCCTCCAAAACCTGTCTAGCGCGAAGCCACCGCATAGCTCGGGAGAAATTGGGAATTATCTCCAGGCAGTGGTTTCAATCGGGCCGAGTCTGCTTGGGCGCAATTACTCTCGTCAACGTTCGAAACAGTGTAGTAGCGCCGATTTCAGAGCACGCTGCAACGTTTTCAAGCACATAGAATGGCGAAAGGAGGACGTTACGACCACGTTACGACCGTGATAGACTTGCCCTCTCCTCGAGGTTGAACTCACATGATTGCGTCTCCTGGTAGGGGGAAGTCCCTACCTCTCTCTCAGGAACAGGCCGCCCTGATCAGGGAGGAACTGCGCGCGATCCTGGCCAGCGACAGTTTCTCGGGAAGTAAGCGGTGTCAGGATTTTCTTGAGTTGGTGGTAGACCGTGCACTTGCCGGCGACCATGAGAGTCTAACGGAACGATTTCTCGGCGCCCGCCTCTTCGGAAGAGCCATAGATTACGAAACCGCGACCGATTCAATTGTTCGAGTGAGGGCGAGCGATGTCCGCCGGCGTCTGCTTCAGTACTATTCCTCGCGGCCCTCACCGGCTGTTCGAATTAACCTGATAGCCGGTGGCTACATCCCGGAGTTTCACTGGAGCGAGCCAGAGAACTCCGAATCGCCATCGAGCTTGGAGCCGGCCACTTTAACATCTCCCGCAGCCGCAACCCGGTCACCCGAAGCTTCTGCTGGCATCATCTCACCGCGCCGCCTCTTGTCGCGTCCAAGCGGGCCGAGGCGGACCGTGTGGATGATTGCTTCGCTCGTGTGCATTGTCGGGATTGGAATTTTTGTGTGGAGTCAGCTACGGACCTCCTTTGCGCAAACCGACGTGGAGCGCTTTTGGGCTCCGATTCTCCGCGACCGAGCCGAAGTAGTGATTTGTTTCGGGGACACCACCCGATTTTGGGTTTCGGCAAAACTTGCAACCGCAATTGCGCAGCACCCTCAATCAATATCCATAGAACCAGGCCAATTTCTGGTGATTCGCGACGACTCATTGACTGCTGGAAATCTTCGCGCAGCCTTAAGCATTATGCAAATGCTGAATGAACACGGAATCCCCAACGAACTTCGATGGCCCCAGGAGGTTCAAGCGGTCGATCTTGAAACACGGAACACAGTCTTTATCGGCGCCTTTAACAATCCCTGGACAATGAGTTTGAATAGGAACCTCCGCTTCACCTTCGAACAAGGTGGGACGGCTGCGGAACCCGTCTGGACGATCAGGGATAACACGTCTCACCGAATTTGGTCACTGGCAAAGACTGACCCGCAACCGATCGATCGAGACTTCGCCATTATCACCCGAATCGTTGACCCGGCACACAAACGCGTTGTTATGTCAGTGGGTGGCCTCAATCAGTTTGGCACCGAGGCCGCAGGCGAGTTCCTGGAAGATGAAGCTGCGTTGAAGGAATTTTCTCGTACCGCACCCAAAGGATGGGAGACGAAAAATATCCAGATTGTTTTGGAGATGGAAGTCTCGAATCAAAGACCCGTTCGGCCTAGAGTTATTGGATTCCATCTCTGGTGACGCCGACGGGGTCTTGGCCAAGCTTCTGAACCTCCGACGGATGAAACCCCACCAGTTCAGCAAGATGCCCCGTCGCGATGACGTTCACCCAGCGGGTATTCAAAGTCCTTGCAGGCCGGATCGATTGACATATAGGGACCGCCCCATTTCGTCTATGCCTGGCCATTATTATTTCGCCATCGCAATTGGCGTATCGGGATATCCCTTCCATTTGCAAAATCTGACTTTCACTAGCAAAAATTCCTCTTGACAGCGGTAGGGACGGACGGACTAAACTGACCAGCGGCTTGGAAGTGACTCGCGGAATGTATACGTTTTCAGGTAATGCAACCTCCAAGTCGCTAGACAAATGTCAACCAAAGATCCCGGGTGAAATCGGGGCATAACTGCGCTCTCGCTGAGCGCTTTGACGTGGGAAGTGGCTGGCGCCGAAGGGCGCTCAGTTCCCTGACGTCGTAGGAGGAGTGAGCAATGAAAGCAATCAAATTCCAAGCATTTGCCGCGGTGATCCTATCGCTGCTTTGCGTTGGCCTTCCAGGTCACGCCCAGACCACCAGCGGTGAAGTCCGCGGGCGAGTCGTGGATCCAGGGGATGCCGTCGTTGTTGGAGCACAGGTGACTCTAACGAACCAAAACACAAACGGAAGACGCTCGGCGACCACAAACAAACAGGGTGAATTTGTCTTTGTCGCAGTGCAGCCAGGCACCTATTCGGTTTCGATTGGGTCCAAGGGCTTCAAAACACTTGAGAAGCGGGACCTGGTGTTGAGCGCTTCAGACCGACTTTCCGCAGGTACTCTCCAGCTTGAAATAGGCGCCGTCGCCGAGACAGTGAGCGTAGTTGCTGATGTGACGCCTGTTCAGGTCGACAGCGCCGAACGCTCGGCTGTGTTGGACAAGAAAGACATCAGCTCGTTGACCAGTCTGAATCGTGATCCGATGCAACTGTTACGAGTGCTGCCCGGCGTGGTTAAGGATGATAACGGCTCCTCGAATCTCGGCACTGAGGGCGCTGGAACTATCGCTGGCGTTCGAGAAAGCAGCAATGCGCTCAGTATCGATGGAGTGAACGGAAATCCCCGAGGTGACGGTAATAAGCTCGACACTCCAGTCAACATGGACGCCATCCAGGAGATCAAGGTTGTTCTGAACAGCTACCAGGCGGAATATGGCCAGAGCGCCGGCGCCATCGTCAATGTCACGACGAGGTCTGGCACCAAAGACTTCCATGGTGCTGCCTACTACTACGGCCGGAATGAAGCTTTGAATGCCAATGGCTGGTCGAACAACCACGACGGAACGCCCAGAGGCGTTTACCGCTACAACACCATCGGGTGGAACCTAGGCGGACCGGTTTACATTCCCAAGCTCTTCAATACCAATCGCGATAAACTCTTCTTCTTCTTTTCACAGGAACGGTGGCCCACCAAGACCAATAGCGGCATGCAGCGGTTTTATATGCCGACAGCGCTGGAGAAAAAGGGCGACTTTTCGCAAACATACGATTACAACGGGAACAAAGTTTACATTCGTGATCCTGCTAAAACCGGAAATTGCAGTGCATCCGATCAAACGGCCTGCTTTCCCGGCAACGTAATTCCGGCGACGTCTATCAATCCAGACTTTCAGAAGATCATGAACATCTTCCCCACGGCGACGATCAACTGTATGCCGGCGGGGGCGGGGGGCAATACTCCATGCCCTCAAAAGAATGGCACCTCTGGCGACTACTATAACTACCAGATCCCAGCGCCAAAAGATCAGCCTAACAACCAGACGCTGTTGCGGCTCGACTACAACATTAGCAGCAAGTTGAAGACCTACTTCCGTGGATTCATGAACGGGCCCGGCGGAAACAGTGGCTTAACCGCAACAACCAACAAGCTGAACTGGGGCATCCCGACGTACTATCACACGCCGGCAAAGAACGCCGGGCTTAACCTGACTTACATCGCCAGTGCGAGCCTGGTGAATGAATTCACTGTCGGTTATGCAAGCTGGGATGAACAGCAAGGATTTGTAAACGCTTCTGATGCGGACAAGGTCTCGAAGACGGCGTTGGGAATTAAACTCGGCCAGCTGAATCCGGCACAGAACCCGCTGACCCTGGTACCACGAATTCCCAGTTTGAACAGCGGCGGCAGCAACGGAACCTTCAAACTCGCCAGCGCCCCCAGCATTGACTTTGACAACCGCTTTCCGATGGACAACAGCACTGGCACCTGGGAGTTTACCGACGGCCTGACGAAAATATGGCGTGATCACACCTTCAAGGTCGGCATTTACAATCAAGAAGGACGTTACATCCAGCGTCACATCGGATCGATCTTCAATGGTAATTTCGATACCGGGGCCAATAACGCCAGCCCGTTCGATACAAATTACGCGTGGTCCAACCTTCTGATCGGTGACTACAACAGCTATCAGGAAGGCTCGAACATCTCCAACTACGCACCGCACTGGAAGATTCTCGAGTTCTATCTCCAGGACACATGGAAAGTGCGGTCCAATGTAACCCTGAATTACGGTGTCCGCTTTACCTACGATCTGCCGACCGAACTGCAACCGGGATTTGGGGCCGGGTTCGTTCCGAGCTTCTATGATCCGAAGCAGGTTTCGGGACTCTACAACGGTGTACCGTACGGAGCTCTCAACACTGCCCAGAAGGCGCTTTGCAAGGGAGATTCGAGAACCACTCCAAGCACCTGCGCGCAGAACCCCAACAACGCGAATGACGTTCAGCCTTCGTCGTACATCGGCACGTTCGTAACTCCATTCAGCTTCACTGGCTCGGTTATCAACACCAATCCGAACTACCCCACTTCGTTGCGCTACAGCAATGGCCTGTTGCCTGCCCCGCGAGTTGGCATTTCATGGGATCCGTTCGGCGATGGCAAGACCGCGGTCCGGCTCGGTGGAGGTCTCTACTACAACACTCGGGAAGGTGGCGGAACCGTTGGCGATTATTCGCTTATCGCGCCAGTCGTTATCAATACGAAAACTGGCGCAGGCGACATCGTTGCGGGACAGAGCTTCAATGTCGCAGCTATCAATTCTGCTCCCCAGGATACGAGGATCCTGGAGCCGCACCGGAAGATCGAATCGACGCTGGGAACCAATTTCGGTATCCAGCGCAATATCGGGTTCAGTACGGTTCTTGACATTGCGTACGTCGGCACGTTCGGACGCCACTTGAATCAGCAATTCAACCTGAATGCCGTTCCCTACGGCGGCACTGCTGCCAACCTCGACATGTCCAACTGGACACCGGGTAAGTACAATAGCGCTTACAACTGCTATGGCAAAGGTAGCTCCGTCAACGCAACCACGGGCGCGGTTACTGGTTTCTGCCAACGGAAGACGCAGAGTGACAACTACGTGCGGCCGATTCAGGGCTATCAAGCCGTCAACCTGCGCGATTACGGCGCAACGTCCAACTATCACTCGTTGCAGGCCAGCTTGAACCGCCGGTTCAGCAATGGCTTACAGTTCGGAGTTGCCTACACCTGGTCCAAAGCTATGACGTATATGGACACGGTGGACGGTAACGCTGCTAACTTCGAAGATCGCCGGTTCTGGGATTACGGTC
>Ga0070658_10001640_pt1 | contig 18913 bp, 12 predicted proteins | sample KBSC13metaG_FD_64664 | JGI IMG/M metagenome (GOLD analysis project Ga0070658, IMG submission 64664) | Corn rhizosphere microbial communities from Kellogg Biological Station, Michigan, USA - KBS C1-3 metaG | ecosystem: Host-associated > Plants > Roots > Rhizosphere > Soil ...
AGTAATCACCTGCATCTGCGGGATGTAAGCAAGCTCCTGGACCCGCAATCGGTGCTGCTGAACTGGCAGGGCGCGAATGGCGGGATGCCGCAGCTTGTTGCGCAGTCGTACGATCTGGGAGTCGGCAATGGAGAGAATCTGTTGAAGAGGTATCTCGGACGTCCGGTCGAAGTCGTGCACTATGGCAATGATGGCCGGGAGGGAGACCGACAAAAGGGCACGCTCATGGTCGGCGGCGGCGGTGAGACGGTGCTGCAGTCCGACAATAAGTTCTACATCAATCCCGGCGGTACGATCGTCGCGCCCACAGATCCGGACATCGTTACCATTCCCCAGCTCTCCGTTCAGGCCGATAGTCCAACGGCGCAGAATGCTACTTTGAATGTCGGCTATCTGACAAGGGGCCTCTCCTGGACGGCGGACTATGTCGCCACGATCGATCCCAAACAGGACAAACTGGCACTGGAGTGCTGGGCTACGGTTACGAATCGCACCGGCACGAACTACCCGAACGCAAAGGTGACGCTGGTGGCAGGCTCCCCGAACCGGGCCGTTGTCGCCGCTCAGGACCGTGCTCCCGCAGATGAAGATGCCGCCAAGTCTTCGTTCGGCGGGCGAGCGCGTGCGATGGAGCAGCGCTACCAACCTAAACTCGCAGCGCCCAATATGACGAGTGCACAGCCGCAGTCGGTGGGAGATTTTCACGCTTATGGGATCAGTAAGCCGACGACGGTGGTGCAGGAGCAGATGAACCGTCTGCTGATGCTCGATGGGAAGGACGTTCCGGTCGTCAAGGACTACAGTTCCGCGATGCCGCCTCTGTATGCCTATGACTACAATGCGTGGAACCGGGGGGCGGGGCCGAAACAGCGAGCGGAAGTCGCGGTGGCGATGAAGTTCACGAATGTAGAGAAGGACGGACTCGGCGCGCCTCTGCCTGCGGGAGCGGTGCGTCTCTATGAGCCGGATACAGGCGGGACGGTGCGCTATATCGGTGCAGCGGCTATTACCGATACGCCGACCGGAGAGCGTGTCAACCTGACGCTCGCCCGCGCCTTCGATCTGTTTACGGAAGTGCGCACGCTCAAATCTCAGCGTATGGACAGACACACGATCCGTAAAACGGTTGAGGTCACCCTGCACAATGAGAAGCCTGCCGACGTCGATATCCGCATCGTTCAGAGCTTCAGCGGCGGCTGGAAGATCGTTCAGGAGCCTCAAAAACATGAGACCCTGAACTCCGCACTCGCGCAATGGAAGATCCATATCCCTGCGACATCGAAACCGACCTTCACCTATGTCGTAGATCTGAAGGAGTAGGCTGACTCTGGAGCCTTCAGGAGGAGAAGACCATGTGTTGTTTTTCCGGTAAGATCCGATCTGTTACCAATACGAAGATCTTCGTGCGGTCCAGTGCGAACGGACGTCAGTTCGTGGTCTATAGTATGGCGCTCGATAGCCCCGCCGATGTCGCGATGATCCTGCCGATCCCGACACCGCCAAAATCTCCGGAGAATGCGGTGCGCTTTCTGAACCTGAAAGAGTACGCGAACTTCTTCGAGGATATGGAGACGGGATTCCCGCAGTCGAAAAGTGCGCGGGGAGGAACAGGCACTCTCTCCCTCGGCGCTCCTGCTCCCGGTGCGAAAAAGCTTGTCGTCGCACAGGTCGGGAGCTATGAAGCCTCTTTCGTGCCGAGCGAAAAGGATTTCGCGCGCCTGGATGCGCGCTTTCGGCTTCCGGTGAGCACCTGGGCCAGCCTGCCGATCTACCATGACTACGGTTTCGCGGTCTTCAAGTTGAAGGCGGGGGCGCATACCATCCATCCGATGGCGTTCGAGTTCCCCCGCCGTGATCCGAGTCGGCTTTTCTTCCCGACCGTCCATATTCATGACGGCAAGGTCCACCAGACAGCCGACTTCGACCATACGCTCTACTGCCAGAAGAGCGCCGGGGACAGGGCGGACGTGAAAACATGGATGGAGTCTTTCCAACTCTCCCATCAGTTTATGAAGATGGAGCATACGGCTGGCATCGTTGCGCCCCACGATCACTGCTACAAGCGGCCCATCTACGGCAGGCGCGCAAACACCGACATCTACGTCTGACAGCCTGAAAGCAGTTTTTTCGCATTCGCCCGAATCGCATTTGCGATTCGGGTGGGAATTTGGTATAATAGAGTCTGTACGGAATGCGGCGTTGAGAGCCGGGTCAGGCGCAGCGGCTGGCTGACGAACCGTGTCAGATTCGGAAGGAAGCAGCACTAAGTTTTACCTCCGCGTGTGTTCTTCAACCCGGCTCTGAGCGTCGCATTCAGAAACTACCGAAAGAGGGATGAGATCGAAAGCTGCGCTTTCCCTCATCCCTCCTTCTACTTCTTTACGCTTTTTCCTCACCAAGACCATGGCCTACGTCGCCCTCTATCGTAAATATCGGTCGCAGTCGTTCGGGGAACTGATGGGGCAGGAGGCGGTCACGACCACCCTCCAGAACGCCATCCGCTCCGGCCTCATCGCCCATGCCTATCTGTTTTACGGCGCGCGCGGCTGCGGCAAGACCTCGACGGCGCGTCTGCTGGCTCGGGCGCTCAACTGTGAGGCGCACGATGGACCCAATCCGGAGCCGTGCGGGGTGTGTCGGCTCTGCGTCAGCATTCGAGACGGCCACTGCATGGATGTGGTCGAGATGGATGCCGCCTCCGAGACCGGCATCGACGATGTGCGCGAGAAGATCATCGAGAATGTGCAGTACGCTCCCGGTGAAGCGCGCTACAAGGTCTACATCATCGACGAGGTGCACGACCTTTCGGCGAAGGCGTTCGACGCCCTGCTGAAGACTCTGGAAGAGCCCCCCGCCCATGTGAAGTTCATCCTGGCGACGACCGAGTACCACAAAGTCCCCATCACCATTCGCTCACGCTGTCAGCAGTTCCAGTTCAAGCGGGGTACGCTCAACGATCTGGCGGCGGCGGTGCAGAAGGTCGTCACGGCGGAGAACTATACGGCGGAGCCGGAGGCGGTGCAGGCGATCGCCCGCGCGGCGGAAGGCTCCTGGCGCGATGCGCTCTCCCTGCTGGAGCAGGTGCTCGCCTACTCCGACAGCCATGTCACGGCGGCGACCGTACAGCGCGCTCTGGGCACGGTCGGGCAGGAGACGCTGGCGCGAGTCACCGACACCCTGGCGCGGGGCTGCTGGGACGAGACGCTGACCATCGCCGGAGAGCTGATCGACAGCGGTAAAGACGCTCGCCAACTCCTCACTGCCTTGCAGGGGCATCTGCGGGATCTGATGCTCATCTCGGCGGGAGCCAAACAGGCGGCGGCGCTGGAGCTGGGTCCGGAGCGGCTGGCGATGCTCACGCCGCAGGCTTCGCTGTTCGATCCGCCCACCCTCCTGGCGATGATGAGCATTCTCGCCGCGGCCGAGCGGGAGATCCGTTTTACCAATCAGCACCGCTGGCTGTTGGAGAGCGCCTTGCTGCGGCTGTTGAGCGCGCATCAGGGCTTTGGTCTGCCTGCGGCGCTGGATCAGGCGGTCGCTCGCCCTGCCCGTCCGGCGCCGCACCGGCCTGCGGAAGCCTCCCTTGCCGCGACGCCGACGCCGGTGCCGAAGCCGCCTCCGCCCGCCACCAATCATCTCTATATCGATCGGGCCGTGGTTGAGCCAGAGGCGCTGGAGGAGACTCCTGTACGACAGACGTCTCCTGTTTCCATGGCGCCAACACCTGTAGCGCAAGCGCCTGTCGTGCCGCCGACTCCGATCGCAGCCTCCCCACAACAGGCCGAGGAGTCCTCCGACGATCGCTTTGCGGCAGATATGACGTTAGAAGTGTTGCAGCGCGCGTGGCCGCGCCTGCTCAAAGCCCTGGAAAAGATACCGGCCGGCCACTCGTTTCTCAAAGATGCACAGGTGGTCGATCTGGACGGTCGATTTATCGTGCTGGCCTTTCAGTCCTCCTTTGCGCGGGATCGTATCCAGAACAACGAGAAGGGCCGTGTGCGCGTCGAACAGATCATCAACGCGACGCTCCAGACCGAGGGTTATCGCATTCGCTGCATCCTGGAGGGTCAGAACGGTTCGGCATCCGGTCTCTCGCAGTCCCCTGCCCCGACAGGTCCTGCGACCACGGCAGTTCTGCTCGATGCTCCCGTCAATGCGCCGACCACGCCCACGCGCATCGCGGATTTCCAGACCGCGGTTCCCTCCTCCATATCCCAGGAGCCTGCTTATACGCGTAACGGCGCTCCTGCCGGTGGTGCAGAGGCCGTCCCCTCTGCACCACCGCCTGTAAAGACCTCGCCTCCGCCGCCCCCTGCTGCGGAAACAGGACTCTTGAAAGATGCGCTCGACGTTTTCCAGGGGGAGATCGTCAGCGCCGAACCGCTGTAAACGCAGTAACGTCCGAAATCGTATTAAGAACCAAGGAGAACGGAACTATGAGAAGACTACCCGGAATGCCCGGCGGCATGGGCGACCTTTCCAAACTGATGGAATCGGCCAAGAAGATGCAGGACGATGCGGCGAAACTCCAGAACGATCTGCCCAATATGCGGATCGAAGCGAATGCGGGCGGCGGGATGGTGAGCGTCACCGTCAACGGCCTGGGCCATCTGGTCGGCATCAAAATCAACCCTTCCGTCGCGGATCCGGCGGATGTCGAACTGCTCGAAGACCTGATCATCACGGCGGCCAAAGACGCCTCCACGCGCGCGAGCACGGAGCAGGAGTCCCGTATGAAAGAGATCACCGGCCCGCTGGACGGCCTGAACCTGCCGCCCGGCCTGCTCGGCTAAACACGATCCTATCCCTATCCTTTGAGGAAGTCACACTCTATGCTGCACTATGCGAAACCGCTGGCGCGACTGGTAGCGGAGTTGGAACGTCTGCCGGGCATCGGCCCCAAGTCGGCGCAACGAATGGCGTTCCATATTCTGCGTCAGACCAAAGAGGAGGCGCGCCAACTGGCCGAAGCGATCTCGGCGGTCAAGGAGAGTATCCGCCTCTGCCAGGTCTGCTCCAACTTCACGGATCAGGACCTTTGCGAGGTGTGCCGGGACCCCAAACGCGATCCCACACAGCTCTGCATCGTCGCGGAAACCCGTGACCTGATCGCCATCGAGAAGACCAACGACTATAAAGGCCTGTACCATGTCCTGCAGGGCCTCATCTCGCCCATGGACAACATTACGCCCGATATGCTGAAGATACGGGAACTGTTTCCGCGGGTCGCGGATGGGGTGCAGGAGGTGATCCTGGCCCTCAACCCGACGACCGAAGGCCAGACGACCACGCTCTTCCTGGCCAACCGTCTGAAACCCCTGGGCGTTAAAGTGACCCAGATCGCCCACGGCCTCCCCGCGGGCGGCGACCTCGACTACGCCGACCAGGCGACCCTCATCTCCGCCATGCAGTGGCGCCGAGAGATGTAGTGCTGAGCCTGCCCTGATCCGACATGTTGACTGCGTGTCGGATCAGGGCAGAACGTTCTGCGCCTACATCCAGCTCAGCGCCTGCTCCACCCATCCCCGCAGGCTGTCCCAGTACTCTCCTTCCTCCGGGCGTTCCACAGGCAGATCGCGTGCAATCATCTGCAAGCCCTTGATCGCGAGCCGGGGGGCAAACTCCCTGCGGCTCACGCCCCGCCTCCACAGAAACTGTTCGACGAAGCCCGTATGCACAAAGGGGTAGCAGTCGTACACCCACACCATCGCCAATCCCAACAGCGGATCGCCGAAATGCCCGCAGGGAGTCACGAACTCCACGATCGGATTCTGCCGGTAGCGCGTATCTCCAGGCCAGCCGAGCGGCTCGTTATAGGTCTGATCCGTCGCCTCGATCCGCAGCCAGTTCGGAAAGAAATGCAGATAGTTGGTGAAGACCAGCGGGTCATTGATCGCTTCCGCCGCTGCCCGTGTTTGGGCCAGCGCCGCCTGAAACCAGGGATCGGCCTGCCAGGCGGAACGGCTTTTTCCGGCCTCGGCCAGCCAGGGATCGGCGTTCCACGCGGCGTCCGAACCGATAAGATCGAGTTCGTCGGTCAGCGTTCTCCGGGGAAGCTGCGCCCCGACAGGGTCTGCCATCAGCGCATCGGTGACTCCCTGCAACCGATCGATCGCCTCGAAGGTGCGCTCGGTAGCCAGTCGAATCCGGTGCGGCGTGCCGCCGAGAGTCCAGAGCAGGAGGTTTTCGCCGCGTGGCCTCTCGCAGAGCGTCAGATAGCTGTCCCCGTACAGCGCGGGCACCGGGCCATGCAGAATGCGCGGGCCGGGAATGCCGAGCCGTTCCAGGGCGGCGATCTGTTCGGCTTTTGCAGGGTCGATGTCCCGGCGAAAATCGACGGTGTTTTCCGTGCCGTCGGCGAGCGCCAGACGAACACGGGGAGCGAACGGCATCCACGGCTCGGAATCGTTCTCGATCGAGAGCGTGCGTGCGCCGGGAAACGCCGCGTGGATGAGAGAGAGTTGCGATTGCGTCAGTGTCGAAGTTTCGGTAAGCATAGTTTTCCTTGTGTTGAGTACGATCTGCAGTTCGGCGCTCAGGCGCTTCTTGGCGGTCATCAGCCGACTGCGGACCGTATTGAGCGGGATCTGCATCAGGGCAGCGGTCTCTTCCAGAGACCAGCCCCCCTCATAGTGAAGCAGCAGTGTCGAGCGGTGCGCCTGCGATAGATGCGCCAGCGCTTCCCGAATGGCCAGACGCTCCAGATAACGGCTCTCTTCACTGGCCTCATTGAGCACGGTAATCGGCTCTCCCAGCCGTCGGGTTCCACGCCGACGCCGATAGTCCACGCAGTGTGACAGCGTGACCTGTCGAAGCCATCCCGCGAACGTCTCCGGATCCCGCAGTTGTGCGATCCGCAACAGCGCATAGACCAGGGTCTCCTGTGCCACATCGGCCGCATCATCGGCATTGTTCAGCGCTTGATAGGCGATCTGAAACACCCGGTTTCGATAGCGTTCCGTCAGCCGGCCTGCCGCCAGTCGATCTCCGTTCCTGGCCTGTTGTATCAGTTGTGCGTCTGTTGTGTTGTCCATCACTATAGAAGGCGCATCGGAAGTGTGAAAAGGATCATCCAGGATTATTTTATTTTTGGGATCAGGTTCGGCAGACGATCAGGCGGGCGGAGTGCGGGGGCATAGGGCCGGTTTCGAAGACATTTTGGTGCTTGCCGAGGTCGGCGTCGGTCCAGAAGTCGTGGAGGTGGGAAGGATGGGGCAGGCGGGCGGAGAGAGACTGAGGGGTGTCCTGCCAGTTGAAGAGACAGAGGATACGGCGATCGGGGAGAGTGATGGCGCCAATGCGCAGGGTTTCGTCTTCGAAGCGGGCGGCGACTCCGGTGGGAGGCAGGAGTTTTTTCAGGATCTTCAGGCGTTCGGGAGAGAGTTGGGTCAGATCGTCGCCGGAGAGGAGCATGCCTCCGGTGGCGTAGAGAGCGGTGGCGTGGAATTGGAACTCGTCGTCGGTTAGCGGGCCAGTGAGTAGGAGACAGTCGGGGTCGTTCCACCAGAGATGGCCGTTCTGCCAGTTGCGAGAGAGGTTTTCACGGGCGGTATGGGCGACGGTGTGCCAGTCGCGGCTGATGTCGTTGGAGCTGCGGGAACCGTGGATCAGGCCGAAGGACGGCCAGATCGGATGATTGCAGCCCAGAATGAAGCTGTCTTTGCCCGCGCCACGCAGGATCGCGGCCATACCGCGTCGGTAGGCTTCGATGCGGGTCGCGTGCGGATCGTGAAAATGCCCGCCGTGTATCGCCCCCCAGAAGTTGGCGTCCAGTTTGAAGTAGGTGCAGCCCCACTCTTCCCGCATGGTGCGGAAGACTCTCTCCAGGTGTTGCTGGACTTCGGGATGCGTGCCGTCCAGCGCATACCAGGGGCCGTGCCGCCATCCCCCGAAGGTCACTCTGTCGGAAGGCAGCGGCTTGCCTTCCGCATCTTTGATGAACCAGTCAGGATGGTTCTGGAACACCTGGGAGGCGGCCTCGGCAATAAACGGCCCCACCCAGATCGCGGGCTCGAAACCAAGCTCCTTAATCTTCTTCAATACCCCCTGTACACCACCCCCAAAGGCCCTTCCGGTCTCCAGCCAGTCCCCCATTGCGCTCTGGTAGCCATCGTCGATCTGCACATAGCGCAGTTCGGGAAGCGAAGTCGCAATGGTGTCGAGGTTGTCCAGCACCTGCTTTTCGGTGACGTCCGGCCCAAAACAGTACCAGGAGCACCACCCGGTCGGTGGGGCTTTGAAATGAAGCGGCGGATGGTTGCGGCGGATCTCCGTGGCCAGTCGCTCCATAACTTTGGCCGAGTCATTGTCCATGTCCAACATATAGTCTTCAAGATCCCACGTCGCGCCGGGCGCAAGCTCAAGCCCCTCGGTATCTAAGATCACGTCGATCCGGTCAGGATAGAGGCAGAATTTCCCGATGAACCGACGGCAGGAGGTAAACGCCTGAAGGATACGCGTCCCTTTCCCTGGTTCTCCCTGAGTCAGCATTCCATAGACGGTCGTCGCCCCCTCCGGTTCCGGTAGGCGATAGTGCTTCGCATCCGTATAACCGCCAAGTTGCACAGGGACACCAAAAGTGCCTCCTGTCTGACTGAGCATCTGAAAGCCTTCGCCATAGAGGGTCATAGCCGCCCGCGCTGGTGTTCGCGGCACCGAGGACAGCAGAACCGATTTCACCCACACCGACTCCTTTCCCGCATTGTGAAGTTGATACTGACTAATCTGGCCACGAGATCTCCAGGGCATGATTACCGTCGGTGGAGCGGGCGTACCATCCACCAGCGTAGCGGTCGCTGCACATTTCCCCTTACGATTACGATTGGGCCAAAGGTTAGTGAAGATCATAGAATTCTCCGGTCCGACAAAGTTCCCGAACATCGCGAACTGCGCACATCGGGTGATAAACTCTCGACGTTGGGGAGGGGACGGGGTTTCAGACGGTTCTTTGTCGGGGCGCGATAATTTCATGCAGAGACTATACCCGGAATTGGTCCGCTGTCCCGTTCGTACCATAAGTGGCGACGGTTCCGGATGGGGTCCGAGGGTTTGAGGTATAATAACGCCATCTGGAATGGAAACGAAGCCCTGCGAGGGGATGAGGAGAGAGCGGCAATTATGAGTAGTTACGAGACGCAGAAGTCCACGTGGAGGACGAAGGTCGGGTTGGCGGAGATGCTCAAAGGCGGCGTGATTATGGATGTTTCCAATGTGGAACAGGCCGTGATCGCGGAGGAGGCCGGAGCATCGGCGGTGATGGCGCTGGAGCGGGTGCCCTCCGACATTCGTCGGGACGGCGGCGTGGCCCGCATGTCCGATCCGAAGATGATCAAGGAGATCAAGGCGGCGGTGACGATCCCCGTTATGGCGAAGTGCCGTATCGGCCATATCGTCGAGGCGCAGATTTTGGAGGCGCTGGAGGTCGATTACATCGATGAGAGCGAAGTGCTGACTCCGGCGGATGAAGAGAACCACATCAACAAACTTCCGTTCAAGGTCCCGTTTGTCTGCGGCTGCCGCGATCTGGGGGAGGCGTTGCGGCGCATCGGGGAGGGCGCGGCGATGATTCGCACCAAAGGCGAGGCGGGAACAGGCAATGTCGTGGAGGCGGTGCGCCACATGCGCACGTTGATGCGGGAGATCCGACGCATTCAGACCCTGCGGGACGACGAGCTGATGGTCGCCGCGAAAGAGCTGCGCGCGCCGTACGAGTTGGTGCTCGAAGTGCATACTCTGGGGCGGCTGCCCGTGCCGAACTTCTCCGCGGGTGGCGTGGCGACGCCGGCGGATGCGGCGCTGATGATGCAGTTAGGCGCGGAGGCGGTCTTCGTCGGATCCGGGATCTTCAAGTCCTCTGATCCGAAGTGCCGCGCCCGCGCCGTGGTGGATGCGGTCGCCCACTATAACGATCCGGCATTCCTGGCCGAGATCTCGACCGGTCTGGGCGAAGCGATGCCCGGTCTGGATATTCGCACGATGCCCGAGACGGAGCTGATGGCCACGCGCGGCTGGTAGTAACCGTTTCGGAAACTTCATTAGGTGAACGCAAGCACGGCGTCGTAGAGGGAGAGCTGACCATAGTCGTTCTCTTTCTCTGCGGCGCTGCGTTCGTTCTGCGGCGGCGCTTCCAGGTCGCAGGCGACGGCATGGGCGGTGTCGAGGTGCGAGACCAGCCACTCGGAGAAGACTTTCGCCTCCGCCAGTTTGCCGATGCCCTCGGCGCGGTTTTTACCGATCAGCGCCATCAACTGCGCCTGATGCTGACCGCGGCGGTCACGCTCCGCTTCGAACTGATGAAACAGGGCGTCGATACGCGCGACCGACTCCGTCGCGGCCTGCACATCCTTGAAGCGCAGCACCCCATTGAACATGCGCGCGTAGGCGTTCTGCGCGATACTGCTGGTATAGAGATCGCTGTAGTCGCTCGGCTTTCCGGAAGCGATGAGGACGTTGGCGACGTAGCTGGGCGTACATTTGAGCGCCTGGGCGATCTCTTCGACCGTCCGCCCGGACGCCTGCATGGAGAGGGCCAAATCTTTCTTTGTTAGGCGTTTCATAACGGCCATAACTCCTTTCGCACTTCACTTTCCCCTTGCGTAGACACATCTCTATTTTACCACGTGAAATCCCCGTTGTCAAATACTAATGTCTACTTATTCTACTATTTAGTCTACTTGTTTTGCCTGTCTGGAGGAGAGGAGGGGAATCTCTTTCTCTCTGTCTATTCACTCCAGAAAACCGGTAAAAGGAGGAAGTGAAAGAGGAAAGAATCAGCCGATATGTGCGAAGGATTTCTGGTCTTGAGACGCCTGTAGATCCGGGCGACTGTGCCACTCATGGTCGATGTCCCGCATCAGCAAGGCGCAGTCCAGTTCGACGGAGCCGGGGGGAAATCGGGCGGCATCCCCGAAGAAACAGGAGCGTGCAACTTCGACCTCCATCGGCGCCATATTCCAGTTCAGACATTTCAGGTCCATGCCGTGATAGTGGCCTTCCTGCTGTGTCGCGGAGTATCCGGTCGAACCCGCCAGGAAAAACTGAGAGGCGTCCTCGATGGAGGCGAAGAGGCTCGTATCGGGAAGCTTTTCGGCAACTCGGCCTGAGAAGGCGATCTCCTCCCCGCCGTCGGGCCGGACGATGCGCACCGCGACCGCTCCCGTGTCCTCGTGGACTTCGAAGGCGCTCTGCGTGAAGATGCCGGGGAAGACGTGCCCGCCCAGCGTCTGATTGAGCCAGGAGTTCGTATCGCGGCGTGGGATATAGACGCCCTCTTTCCGCTCGCCCTCTTCGTCCCACTCGACGGCGATCCGGTGCGCGGCGTTCTCCGATCCCATTCCCACCCACGCGGGCAGCATTCGGGGCCGCAGCTCCTTGAACCGGATCATACAGATCCCGCCGATCCCATATCCCCGATACAGTTTGGGCCGAAACGGCGCGGGCAGCGCCTGCTGGACCACGTCCGGATCGATTCGGTAGTTCAGCAGCACACGCCGGGCGATCACGCCCTGAATGGTATCCAACAAGCTCATTCGTCAATCCTCCTCAGCCGACACTCGCTCCTGTGTGCATACGGCTTCGCTGATGGATTCTACGCAGGACAGAGCGCATTGTTTAGCCGTCAGGCATAAAGGCACCAACTACACGAAATCGGGGCAAATCGGAGCGTTGTGGGGTATATTGGGCTATCTTATTTTGGGGAGTTTTCATGAGCGACAGTTTGCAAGAGTTCAAGGCCAGGTTCGCGATGATCTCGCGGCTCGGCCAGGCCGCCGGTCTCCTGGGCTGGGATCAACAGACCTATATGCCATCCGGCGCGGCGATGGCGCGCGCCGAACAGATGGCCGCCCTCGGTCAGATGTTGCACGAGATCGGTACCTCGGATGAGACCGGTAACCTGCTCACCGCCGCGGAAGCGGCCATTGCAGGCCAGCCGGAGGATAGCGACGATGTGCGGATGGTGCGTGTGGCGCGGCGCGAGTTCGACAAAGCGACGAAACTGCCGGTCGCGCTGGTGACGGAGATCGCGCGCCACACCGCTATCGGGCAGGATGTCTGGGCGCGGGCGCGCCACGCCAACGACTTCGCGATGTTCGCGCCGGTCCTGGAGAAGATGTTCGACCTCGTGCGCCAGTCGGCGGAGTGTCTGGGCTATAAAGATCATATCTACGATGCGCTGATCGAAAACTTCGAGCCGGGCACGACCGCTGCCGATGTGGCGACCATGTTCGCGGAGCTGAAGCCGGATCTGGTCGCGCTTACCCAGGCCATCGCGCAGAGCAAGCGCCCGGTGGACGATCGGGTGCTCCACGGCGATTTCCCCACCGAGCAGCAGAAGGCGCTGACGCTCTCTGTGGTCGCTGCGATCGGGTACGATCTGACCCGTGGCCGCCAGGACATCGCCGAGCATCCGTTCTGCGCCAACTTCTCCCGCGACGACGTCCGCATCACCACCCGCTTCGATCCGAAGTTCCTGAATCAGGCGCTCTACGCTTCGATGCATGAGGCCGGCCACGCGATGTATGAGCAGGGATCTCCCGCCGCCTACGAAGGCACCACGCTGTCGGGCGGCGCGTCGCTGGGCGTCCATGAGAGCCAGTCGCGTCTTTGGGAGAATCTGGTCGGGCGAAGCCGCGCGTTCTGCCACTGGGTCTATCCGCAGTTGAAATCCCAGTTCCCCGACGCGCTGGCGCACTCCGACGCCGAAGCTTTCTATCGGGCCGTCAACAAAGTCACGCCTTCGCTCATTCGCGTCGAGGCCGACGAGGTGACCTACAACCTGCACACCCTCCTGCGCTTCGAACTGGAGTGCGACCTGCTGACCGGCACACTCGCCGTCACGGACCTGCCGGACGCCTGGAACGCCAGGATGGAAGCCTATCTCGGCGTCACTCCTCCCACGAACGCGGACGGCGTGCTTCAGGATGTCCACTGGTCGTGCGGGCTGATCGGCTACTTCCCGACCTACTCCATCGGCAACCTGCTCTCCGCCCAGCTCTGGGAGTCCGCCACGGCAGCCTTGCCCTCTCTCAACACCCAGATCGAGCACGGCGAGTTCGATCCCCTGCTCGGCTGGCTGCGCACCAACGTCCATGCCTACGGCTCGAAGTATCTGCCGAAAGAACTCGTCCTGAAAGCCACCGGCAAACCGCTCTCCGCGCGCGCCTACATGGACTATCTCACCGCTAAATACACCGACATCTACTCCCTCTGACGTCTGTGCGAAAGGAACAAACGTATCGCCGCCCCGACGGATAGACCGTCGGGGCGGCGATATATGGGACGTGTTGCCTGCCGAGTAGAGACGTCAGCGGTCTACTTCCCCTTGTCTCCGGATGCGTTCGCCTTCTCTGCCAACAAGATATAGGCCACGTCTACCGTGGTCTTGACCGCGCCCATCACGGAGGTGGTGAGGGAGTTCAGCTTGAGCGTCTTCCCGGTTTGGGCATCTACCCAAACGGTCGCCTGGTCACGTCGTCTGGTGGTCTGCGCACCGGTTCCGGACAGATCGGACGTACAGTTCAACTTCAGCGCCTTGACGCCATTGAGGCTCTCGATCGCCTCCAGGCCGGCGGCGCCAGTCGCTTTAGTATCCGGGCTGTCGCTGCGCGTAAAGTTCCATCTCCCGCTGACCTGGATGGCTCTGGACGGAATAACGTCGCCCTGCGCCCGATTGACCTGTGCCAGCATCGGCATGACCACGCCCATCAGTTGGGCGTCGCCGCCCTCTACCTTGAACAGAAATCCTCCTTGCGCGGTGCGAACCAGCGTGATGGCAGGCATCATTGCGGTGACGTCGATTTCTGTGTTATCGGCGGAGACCATGACTTTCTCCGCCTCCTCCGCGAGCATCACCGTACCATCCGCAGTGATCTCCTGCACGGTCTCCTTCATGAGCAGGGCATATTTGATGACGCGATCGTTTCCGCCCGCCTGCGGATCCCGCGTGGTCGTGACGACGTTGTACTGATAGTGGTCCACGTCTCCCATGCGATACGCGTATCGGGCGACGGAGATGGGAGCTTCCGGGTCGTTGATATGATTGTACTGGCAGTCCACCGTGGTTTTGCCCTGGTCGGTCATTCCGTCCGATCGTGAAGCGACCTTGATGGTCTTCCCGGTGACGATGTCCACCCAGATGGTTGCGCCGGTATGCGCGTTGAGCGCTCCCGCGGCAGCATCGGTCCTATAGTTCACCTTCAGCGTCTGTGTGCCGTTGATACTCTCCAAAGAATCCAGGCCGGCCATACCGGACAGTTGCTTGTTAGGATCGGGAGAGATGAGTTTCCAGGTCTCTCCGACCTTCTTCGGCTTTGTCGGCCTCCCATTCCCTGCCGCTTCCTCGGCCGTTGCCATCATCCCTACCATCACTTGTGCGACCGGGTCGTTTCCACCCTCCAGGGTGATCCGGCCCCGCCCCTGGCTGTCCATCGCGTGAATAATCCTGGGCATCTTCACCGTATAGTCTTCGCTCTTGCCTTCAAAAGAGACCATTGCCTGATCATACTCTATCACTACCACCCGCGTGCCATCCGGATTGACCGAACTCGTGGTTTCGCGGGATACAATCGTATATTTCACGCTTCGGTTTTTGCCACCGGTATCCGGGCCGTTTGTCGTCACCACAAACTCGCCTTTATACCGGTCGACCTCTCCGAGGTTATAGTGTCGTTTAAGGTTGTAGGTCGTTCCATCCCCGGCCGGGCGTTGCGCCGCCTGAACAGAAGGCGTCCCACCAATCACACCTAGAGCGATCAGAACACCGCCCGTCAGAACCCTCGCAGCCCTGGCCGTCACCGAAATCGTCAATTTCATAAAATTCCTTCCCGCGAAACAGCAATTTGACCGATCGCACGTTTCGACATACGTTGTGTAATTCCCTGCTTCCAAGGCTTTTTATTGCGGTTTAAAGGCCGGATTTACGGGGATATGTCAATCGGAGACATACTCAGAACACGGTTATATTTTAAAGACGATAACACTCGCGTGACCGCATCCAGGTTCTGCCATGTGCCGGATTTGATATTCCGTTTCTTAACAGCAGGTTCATTCTCCCTCTGCACCAGGATCTCGTCTTCGCTGCCCCATTCACACCAACTCACATCGCCGGGTAGTGACGTTTTTGTGGCGATTGTTTCGAGAGGTCGATAAGAATCCCTGGAGAGAAGAACGATCGTCACGGGCAGGACAAGTGCGATCAGGGCTACGCCTACAAGCACGAATTTACGACGTCGCTTCACCATGGTGGATAATCTGGGCCTCACTGTCCGATTCCTGCCTCTTGTCTGAACCGGGATTAAGCAGATTAGGGGATTAACTATGATTGCTGATCTGACCATATCCTTTGTCTTGAACCACGATTTTCGCGATTAGACGATTAGCACGATTGCCTGTCTGAACATCAACTAGAATGGCCCAAAACCGGGTTCAATCCGTCTCGTTTTAGACAGATGGATGAAGAGAAGAGCAGGATAATTGTCGCGACCACAATCCTAGTCAATCCCTAAATCCGACAAATCCGAGTTCAGACCAATGCATCAAACTCGTCTACGGCTTCGTTCTGTGCGACGCGTGTTCTCGCTTCAGAGCCTCTTCCAGAAGGCGAATGCTCTCTGTGTCGTATCTGCCCACCCCATGACCGAAAAGTCCGTTGGCTCTGCCCTCTTTCGCATAGTCCAGAGCAGTTTTGCCTTTTTTATCTTTGAGCGAGACGCGCGCCCCATGTTGCACCAGAAAATGGATTCCGGTATGGATATCTTCATCCCTCTCATAGGCGCTGTCGAGCAAGTGGATCAAAGCAGTCTTACCTTCCTTATCCTGAAGGTTTAGATCTGCCCCGTGCGCCAATAACAGGGGATACTGTTTTGCATTTGGAAGAGCCATCAGGCACGTTCGTCCATCAGGATCCCGTGCATTGGCATCCGCTCCTGCTTCCAGCAAAAGACGGGCGCAATCGTAGTCCGTCGTACACATCAACAGAGGTAGTCCGAAGAGTACGGTTGCATTGGGATTGAAATGGCGCTCCAAGAGAAACCGAACGGTTTGCGTGTCCTGACGGATACAGGCATATTTCAGCAGGATCTCTCCCACGCGAACTTTGGCATCCAGGTCGACGCCGTGTGCCTCCAGACTGCCTCCATGCTCGACCAGTGCGGAGATCAAGGGCAGGACATCCTTCTTGTATTTCACGGAAAGATCGACCGGCGCAAAGTCTTCGGAGTTCAGCATTATACCGATGGAGGTATTCGGAAGCCCGAAGCCGACTGGCCCGTACACTAGAGTCAAGGCAGGCGAGTAGGTCTGTGTGGTTGGAGGAGGCTTGCTCCCGCGTAGACGGTCCAAGAGATCGCTCAGCAGAAGTCTCCAGGTGAGGGATCGGTAGGGCCGATTCGTCGCGTTGGCATTCGCCCCCTGGTTCAAGAGAGAGGTCGCTGTCTGCACATCCTGTTTTTTGACGGCCTGTATGAGGGACTGGTCCAGATGTTCCTGTCTAATCTGTCGGCTAAAACAGAAAATACAGAACAGCACGGACAGGATCACTGCTGTCGGCAATATCCAGAGTAACCACTTGCGTCGGGATTTCAAGCGTCTCTTCTCTCCTCAAGATGGACGGTGCTGATGGGCCGCTTCCTCCTTCACAGTCTAACCGAAAATCGTAAAAACCGCACGGCAAGACTTTATGGGTGCGCTTAGTGCGCTTAGGTTTGGGAAGGATTCGGGGCGGCGAAAGCGAATAGAGTCCTATTCTGCAAGCGGGTTAGGAAATGCGGCATGGAACGTGATCTACAGGATATTAAAGAGGAAGTACGCTCTCGGACGGATATTGTCGAGATCATCAGCGGCTATACGCAACTGAAGCGCTCGGGCAAGAATTGGACCGGCCTCTGCCCGTTTCATGCCGACAAGAATCCTTCGTTCAGCGTCAGCCCGAGTACGCAGGGTTATCGCTGCTGGTCGTGTGGGGAGAAGGGCGATGTCTTTACATTCGTCCAGAAGAAGCAGAATATCGATTTTATGGAGGCGCTGGAAGAGCTGGCGAAGCGGGCGGGAGTGGCTTTTGAGCGGAGAGGACAGAACCCGCAGGTCGCCAGTGAGAAGGAGCAGATGCGGGAGCTTAACCGTCTGGCGGTCGAGTTCTATCAAGACCGCCTGAGCCGCAGTGAAGAGGCGCGGGAGTACCTCGCGAAGCGCACCATTTTGAAGGCGACGCAGGATCAGTTCGAGATCGGGTTCGCGGCGGCTGAGTGGGAGGGACTGACGTTCTTTCTGCAGCGCCGCAGGGCCGACGTCGCGCTGGCGGCGAAGATGGGGCTGATCAAGACACGCGACAAAGAGCGCGGGGGAGGTTACTACGACACCTATCGGAACCGCGTCATGTTTCCGATCCACGATCTCCAGGGCGATGTGATCGGGTTCGGCGGGCGGACGTTGGATCCAGGTGAGAAGGCGAAGTATATCAACTCGGAGCAGTCGCTTCTCTTCGATAAGTCGAATACGCTCTACGGGCTGTTCTTTGCCAAGAAAGGCAAACTGACCGAGGAGCGGCCTCCGGTTTTTGTCGAGGGCTATATGGACGTCGTCACCACGCACCAGGCCGGTTTTACGCAGTGCGTCGCCACGCTCGGAACCTCCATGACGGAGAGGCACGCCGAGATCCTGTCGCGGTACAGCAAGCGTGTGGTGATCTGCTACGATGCGGATGGGGCCGGTATCAGCGCGACGTTACGCGGCGCGACGGTGTGGGAGAGCATGGGAGTCGGAGGGGCGGAGGTGCGCGTGGCGCGCCTGCCGGCCGGAGAGGACCCGGACTCCCTCTTGAAGCGCGGCGATGCGGCGGCGTTTCAGGCGGCCCTCGACAACGCCGTGCCGCGCGTGGAGTTTCAGATCGAGATCGCCCTGGGGCGGCACAATCTCCAGACCGACCCTGGCAAAGAGGACGCCCTCGCAGAGCTCATCCCGATCCTGGCCTCGATCCGCTCCATGACGCAACGCGACCGCTACGCACAGCGCTACGCCTATCTGCATCCCTCCTCCCAGTACAATCTTTCCCGTGCGATCGAGGGGATCCTGACCGATGTCGCCGCGTATGCCAAACAGTCCCAGAACGGGCAGTCGCCGCGGGATCGAGGCTATCCGCGCACAGGAGACGCCAACGGAGCGCCGCTTCAGGAGCAGCCGCCGCCTCCCACCTATCGCCCTGCTTCCCGCGAGCGCTGGGGACAATCCGATCCCAACACGCGTAAAGGCGATGGAAATGGGCCGGGGAACGGGCAGGGGGGATATGGCAGCGGCAATGGGCAGGGCAACTATCCGCGGAATGGGAACAACTATGGAGGCAAGTCGGGGGGAGGTTATGGGAAGTGGAAAGACCGCAACCCGCCTGGACCGCAGGGCGACCCGACTCCGCCCTCGTTGCAGCCGCCGGCACTGAGCGGAGCGCACAAAGCGGAGCGCACGCTGCTGCGCGCTCTCCTGGCGCCGGAGACGCGCGCGAACCTGCTCGCCCAGCTTGATCCGACCCTGCTGGTAACAGAGCGTGGCCGGGGCCTCTACACCTACATCGCCCGCACGCCCGCCAATGCCGAAGGGGGCATCGATCCCCTCCCCCTGCTGCGCCGAATCGAGATGGATGAAGAGGAAGCGGACGGGAAGGAGGATTCTGAAGAAATAAAAGGAAATAGGGAGAGTGAAGGCGAACCTGCATGGCGAGAGTCATGGTCCGCGAGACGCCTTACAAAAATCTCAGAATATCTTCGGGATCTATTAGAGGATTCTCGCTCTGTGATGTCGAACGAACCGCTCAATGAGCTTGTGGTCGCCGACTGCATCCGGAGACTCCAGAAATATCGGGCGGAACAGGCCCTGCGAGACCTGACCGAGTTGCTGCAACGCCCGGATCTTACACCTGAACAGAAAA
>Ga0070658_10001642_pt1 | contig 18893 bp, 15 predicted proteins | sample KBSC13metaG_FD_64664 | JGI IMG/M metagenome (GOLD analysis project Ga0070658, IMG submission 64664) | Corn rhizosphere microbial communities from Kellogg Biological Station, Michigan, USA - KBS C1-3 metaG | ecosystem: Host-associated > Plants > Roots > Rhizosphere > Soil ...
TTCTACTGGCGGACCAAGGCCTCGGCGTTCGGCTTCGCGCTTCCCCTGAACTTCTACTGGCGCTCGGGCGACGAGTCTCACACCATCGCGTTCCCGCTGGCTCTGGGGCACTCCTGGAACAACGGCGCCAGCCTGTACTCGCCGCTCGGTTATCAGGCGCGCGAGGGCGCCGAGACGGACGGGTCGTTGCTGTGGCTGTACTGGGGCGGCCGCAACAGCAAGTCGCGGGACGCGTACGACGTGCTGTTCCCGCTGCTGTGGAGCTTCCGTTCGCCGAAGAGCGCCACCACCGTCGTCTTCCCGCTGGTGTGGGCCTTCCGTCGCGGCGACGCCTGGTTCGATACGGTGTTCCCCCTGTGGTGGAGCACCGGTGATCGGGGCAAGGGGGACACGGCGCGGGCGGTCTTCCCGCTCATCTACTGGCAGTCTTCGGGCCACGGCGCGCAGTTCTCGTGGGTCACCCTGCTGGGCGGTTACAGCCGGGACGATCGCGAGCAGGCGCGCACGCTGTTGCTGCTGCCGGCGCCGCTGCTGTACCGGCGCACGCCCCAGGCGGCCATCGACATCGTCACCCCGTTCTACATCCGCTACACCGACCGGCGCATCGACAGCACGACGCGGCTGATCTCGCTGCTGCTGTTCCGGGACAACGATCCCGACGGGACCTCGACGGTGGTGCTGCCGCTGTTCTGGCGGTTCCACCAGCGGGCGAGCGGTCGCGCCACCACGGCCCTGCTGCCGTTCTTCCTGCACCGCGAAGCGCCGCACGACACGCTGACCGCCGCGGGCGTGTTCCCGCTGTGGGGGTATCACCGGTCGTTCACCGACGGTGGCTGGAGCGCCGGTCTGTTCCCTCTGGCGTTCTTTGGCCATCGACCCAGCGGCGGCCACGCGGTGCTGTTCCCGCTGTTCTGGCACCTCTCCGACGCCCGGGGCACCACCACGGCCCTGTTCCCGCTGTTCTTCGCCCGCACCAACCCGCACGGCTACGACGTGGCGGCGCTGCCCCTGCTGACCTTCTTCGGGCGGCGCGACGCGACGTCGTATCAGGTGCAGTTCCCGCTGTTCTGGCGCTTCAGGGACGGCGAGAGCAGCACCGCGGTCACGCCGCTGGGCTTCTTCGGGACCTCGCCTGGGGGCTGGCGCCTGGGCGTCGGTCCGCTGCTGCCCCTCGTCTGGGCGGCAGGCGGCGGGCCCCGGCGCCACTTCGTGCTGTTTCCCCTTCTCTGGCACTTCCGCGATGATCAGGCGGACCGGACGACGACCGTGGTGGCGAACTACCTGCATCGCAGCCACGGGGACGAGACGACGGACGCCCTGTTCCCCCTGTTCTATTACCGGCGCGGCGCGCGCCCCGGCGGCACGGACGAGACCAGCTTCACGCTGTTTCCGCTGGTGCACTACCATCGCGACGCGCAGACGCGGGTGCTGGTGACGCCGCTGGGCGCCTCGGCCGCCGGCCCCCACCGGCAAGCCGGCTTCATCGGGCCGTACTTCTGGTATCGCGGCAAGACGTTCTCCGCGCACGGCATCCCGGGCCTGTACGCCGACATCACCCGCGCCGACACGGGCGAGCGGACGCGCCAGTGGGGCCCCGTCTTCGCGCTGGACCGGCCCGACAGCAAGTCGCGGGTGGTGATCCCGTTCTTCGGCCGCTACCAGGACGCGCACGAGACCGACACCTACGTGTTCCCGACCGTATTCTGGCGCCATACCGACGACGGCTACACGGCGAAGGCGTTCCTGCCGCTGTTCTGGCGGTCGCGGTGGAAGGACCGCACCACCACCGTGATCGGGCCGTTCTACGACCGCGACGGGGGCGGCGTGCACGACACGGGGCTGGTGCCGCTTTACTTCTGGGCGAAGAACGCCGACCGCACCATGCTGGTGGTGCCGCCGCTGCTGACGGTGCACCGGCACGACTTCCGGGCCGGCACCACGTTCACCTGGGCGGCCCTGTTCTTCCACAGCGCCTCGGACAAGGCGGAGAACACGGTGGTGTTCCCGCTGTACTGGTCAGGGCGCGAGGGCGAGCGGAGCCATCGCTTGCTGTTCCCGGTCTACTGGCACTTCCAGGACGGCCCCCAGAGCCAGTCGACCCTGCTGGGGCCGCTGTACTGGTCGACCCGAGGCACCACCCGGCTGCGGGCGTTGCTGCCGGTGGCCTGGTACACGCGCGACGACGTCCAGCACACGGGCAGCGAGGGGCTGATCCCGCTGTTCTACACCGCCCACGGGCCCAAGCGCTTCACGCTGGCCACGCTGGTGGCGGGCTATCACCGCAGTGACACGTCCCGCCGCTGGTACGTGGTGCCCTACTACAACAGCGACTCGACCGACAGCAGCACGCGGCTGCTGTTTCCGCTGTTCGTCACGCACCTGACGCGCAAGACGGACGTGCGCACCACCTTCCTGCTGCCGCTGCTGTACTGGGCGCGCGGGAACGCCGAGAAGAGCCTGACCACCGTGCTGGCGCTGTTCTGGCGGCGCCGGGACATCACCTCGTCGACGACCCTGATCTTGCCGCTGTTCATCGACGTCCATGATTACCGGCAGAGCCGCACCACGGTGCTGCTGCCGCTGTTCGTGCGGCACGCGAACGAGGTCACCGGCGAGAGCCTGTGGCTGGCGCCGCTGTACTACCGGCACGTCACGGCCGAGACCACGACGAACGTGCTGTTTCCCCTGCTGTGGGACTGGAAGAGCGAGGGGCGTCGCACCACGGTGCTGTTCCCCCTGTTCGCGCACTGGACCCGCGCCACCTACGCGGGGACGTACGTGTTCCCGAATGTCTACTACCGCAAGGGCCTGACGGCGGGACACGAGGACGGGACCTGGCGGGTGTTCATCCCGCCGCTGTTCGACGCGGCCGTGGAGCGTCCCGGCGATTTCCGCTGGGAGATCCTGGGTGGTCTGTTCGGCAAGGAACGCATCGGCCGCAACCACTACATGAAGCTGTTCTTCTTCACGTTCGAGACGCAGAAGGCTTCGGCGGCGCAGACCTCGTGGTACGGACAGCCGCAGCGGGCGTCGCGCATCCGCCCGGCGCGCGGCCTGGCCACCAACAGCTGGTGAGTGACCGAGGGGGGGCGACGGCCGCCCCTCGGGAGCTGAGCGACTGGGCGCCACGCGCGCTGACCACCAGGTGGCGTTTCTGAGGGCCGGCGTGCCTGCGCCCGCGTCTCCCCGGGTCAGCGGGGGATCGCCAGCGGATCGGAGGTCGCCACCGGATCGCGGGGCTCGCCGGTCAGGGCCGCGCGCAGGTCGCCGACCAGGAAGATGGAACCGGCCACCACCACCAGGCTGCCCGGACCGGCCGCCGCCCGCGCGGCGGCCATCGCGGACAGCGCGTCCTCGGCCGCCAGCACCCGCGCCGTGGTGTCGGGGGGCAGCGCGGCGATGACCTCTTCGGGGGACAGCGCCCGCGGGCTGGGCGAGCGGGTGGCCACCACCACGTCGAACCGCGGCGCCAGCAGCGCCAGCATGTCGCGCACCGCCTTCCCCGCCACCACCGACACCACCAGCGCGCGCGGGCGGCGAGGCAAGGCATCCAGCGCGTCGGCCAGCGTCCGCGCGCTGTCTGCGTTGTGCGCGCAGTCGAGCAGCACGTCGGGCCCCAGCCACTCGAGGCGCCCCGGCCACACCACGCTGGCCAGGCCGGCGGCGACAGGATCGGGGCCCGCCCCCGCACCTGCGACCGGTAACGGCCGTCCCAGGTGACTGGCGGCCGCCCTGGACAGGGCCACCGCCAGCGCGGCGTTCGGTCGCTGGTGGGCGCCGGGAAGCGCGCTCGGCACCGGCGCCTCGCCGAAGTCGCGTCCCAGTCGCAGCACGGGCGCGCCGATCGCCGCCGCGACGGCCGCGATGGCCTGGTCGGCTTCGGGGACCAGTGGACCCAGGAGCAGCGGCACGCCGGCCTTGGCGATCCCCGCCTTCTCGCGCGCGATCGCCGCCAGCGTGTCGCCCAGCAGCTCGGCGTGATCGAAGCCGATGCTGGTGATGGCGGTGGCGCACGGCTGGCAGGTCGTGGCGGCGTCCAGCCGTCCCCCCAGGCCCGTCTCCAGCACCATCAGCTCGACGCCCGCCTCGGCGTAGGCGAGAAACGCCAGTACGGTCCCGATCTCGTAGTAGGTCAGCGGGATGCCGGTCGCGGCCACGGCGTCATACAGCTGGGCCAGGTGGTCGCCGTCTATCTCGCGGCCGTCGATGCGAATGCGCTCGGTGAAGCGAACCAGGTGGGGCGACGTGAACAGGCCGCTGCGGATCCCGGCCGCCCGCAGGATGGCGTCCGTCATGGCCGCCACCGAGCCCTTGCCGTTCGTGCCGGCGATCTGCACGGCCGCCACGCGGCGCTCGGGGTTTCCCAGCCGGGCCAGCGCCGCGCGCGTTCGCTCGAGGCCCAGCGACACGCCCAGGCTGCGCGTGCCGTCCAGCCGCCGCAGCAAGGCGGCGTAGCGCGCGCCCGACATCTACGAGGGGCGCGGGCCCAGCAGGTTCAGCAGGCGCGTCACCGTCGCCTTCAACTCGTGCCGGGGCACGATCTTGTCCAGGAAGCCGTGCTCCATCAGGAACTCGGCGCGCTGGAAGCCGGCCGGCAGCCGCTGGCGGATGGTGTTCTGGATGACGCGGGCGCCGGCGAACCCGATCAGCGCCTTGGGCTCGGCGATGATGACGTCGCCCAGCATGGCGAAGCTGGCCGCCACGCCGCCGGTCGTCGGGTGCAGCAGCACCGAGAGGTACGGGATGCCATTTTCGCGCAGGCGCCCCAGCGCCGCCGACGTCTTCGCCATCTGCATCAGCGACAGCACGCCCTCCTGCATCCGGGCCCCGCCGGAGGCCGAGAAGACGACGGCCGGTTCGCGGTTCTCCAGCGACCGCTCGAACAGCCGGGTCAGCTTCTCGCCCACCACGGAGCCCATCGAGCCTCCCATGAACTCGAACGCGAAGAAGCCGACCTGCGCGGCATGCCCGCCGATCTTGCCGGCGCCGGCGCGGAAGGCGTCCCCGTTGCCGGCCGTCTTGCGGGCCGCGCGCAGCCGTTCGATGTAGCGCTTCGAGTCCTTGAACCCCAGCGGGTCGATGCTCTGGATCTTCGTGTCGGTCTCGACGAACGTGCCCTCGTCCACGATCAGCTCGATGCGGCGGGCCGTGGGCATCAGGAAGTGATGCTGGCAGCGGCTGCAGACGTAGTGGTTCTGCTCGATCTCGGCGGTCAGCAGCGCCGCGCGGCAGGTGGGGCACTTCGTGAAGACGCCGACCGGGACGCTGCGCTTCTCGGCCGCGCCGGTGTCGTCGTCGCGCTCTCGTTTGTACCAGGCCATCGAAGCGCGGGAGAATAGCACGCGAATTCGGGGGTCCTTTCCCTGGGATTGGCCCCTCGGATCGGGGCCGCGGATGTTACACTCCGCCCCCGTGAATTTCGGGACCTGGTACCAGTTGTTGGAAGCGTCCGGTGCGGCGCCCCCCGCGCCCGGCGTGGTGCAGGCGCGCGCCGAGCGACCCTTGCCCTACCCCCGCGGCAAGAGCGCGATGGTGTTCTACGGGGCGACGGCCGCCGGCGAGGACCTGCGCGGCTACGTGACGGGGCGCGGCGCGGCCGAGCTGCGTCAGGCGGACGCCGCGGGCGCGCGCTTCGTGCGCTTCGGCGTGACCGACCGGCCGCAGCCCGAGCTGGCGCGGCTGCTCGGCCAGTTCTCCTCTCGCTTCGGCGCGCTTCCCCTCGCCAACCTCGCGCCTCCGGTGATCAGCCATGTCTGACAACGACCCGCAGAGCTCCGGCGGCCTGACCTATCGGGCCGCAGGCGTGGACATCGACGCCGGCGACGAGCTGGTCGAGCGCATCAAGGGCCACGTGCGCCGCACCATGCGGCCCGAGGTGATGACCGATCTGGGCGGCTTCGCCGGCCTGTGCGCCATCCCCGGCGGCTACCGCGAGCCGCTGCTGGTGTCCTGCACCGACGGCGTCGGCACCAAGCTGAAGCTGGCCTTCCTGACCGGCAAGCACGACACGGTGGGGATCGATCTGGTGGCGATGAACGTCAACGACCTGGTCGTGTCGGGCGCCGAGCCGCTGTTCTTCCTCGACTACTTCGCGTCGGGAAAGCTGGAGGTGGGCGTGGCCGAGCGGGTGATCGCCGGTATCGCCGACGGCTGCCAGCAAGCGGGCTGCGCCTTGCTGGGGGGCGAGACCGCCGAGCTGCCCGGCTTCTACGCCGCGGGCGAGTACGACCTGGCCGGCTTCTGCGTGGGCATCGTCGAGAAGAGCCGCCGCGTCGACGGCCGCCTGCTGGAGCCAGGCGACAAGCTGCTGGGCCTGGCGTCGTCCGGCTTCCACTCGAACGGTTATTCGCTGGTCCGCCGCGTCTTCCTGGACGAGCTGAAGGCCGATCTGACGAAGCCCCTGGACGGGCTGGGTGAGGCGCGGTCCCTGGGCGAGGTGTTGCTGGCGCCCACGCGCATCTACGTGCGCGCGCTGCGCAAGCTGGCGGCGGCCGAGCTGTTGCGCGGGGCCGCGCACATCACGGGCGGCGGGCTGATCGACAACCCGACCCGCATGCTGCCGCCGGGCGCGAAGCTGAAGCTGCAGCTTCGCCTGGGCAGCTGGACCATTCCGCCCGTCATGCAGGCGCTGGCGAAGGCGGGCCGGGTGGCGCCCGAGGAGATGCGGCGCACATTCAACCTGGGCATAGGCATGATCGTCGCCGTGCCGTCCGCCCGCGCGGACGAGGCGCGGCGCCTGCTGGAGGCCGAGGGCGAGCGCGTGTCCGAGATCGGCGTGGTCGCGGCCGCCGCCGAGCCCGACGGACCGGTGGAGTTCGTCGGCGCCCCATGAGCGCAGCCGGATCCGGCGGCGCTGCAGCGCACGGGCCGGCGGTGCGCGTGGGCGTGCTCGCCTCCGGCGGCGGGACGAACCTGCAGGCGCTGATCGACGCCCACGGCGCCGGCGCGCTGGGGCCGGCCCGGCTGGTGGTGGTGGGCAGCAACGTGTCCGGTTGTGGCGCGCTCGCCCGGGCCCAGGCCGCGGGGCTGGACACCTTCGTGGTCGAGCACCGCGGTTATCCGACGCGCGAGGCGTTCGACCGCGCGCTGGTCGCCGAGCTGCGCGCGCGTCAGGTCGGGCTGGTGGTGCTGGCCGGGTTCATGCGCATCGTCACCGCCGAGTTGCTGGCGGCCTTCCCCGCGCGGATCGTCAACATCCACCCGTCGCTGCTGCCCGCCTTCCCCGGGGTTCATGGCCAGAAGCAGGCGTTCGACTACGGCGTGAAGGTGGCCGGATGCACGGTCCACTTCGTCGAGCTGGGCGTGGACAGCGGGCCCATCATCGCTCAGGCCGTGGTGCCGGTGCTGGAGGACGACGACGCCGAGCGGCTGCGCCTGCGCATCCTGGCCGAGGAGCACAAGCTGTTGCCGGCGGTGGTGCGGGCTCTGGCCGAGGGGCGCGTCACCGTCGCGGGACGGCGCGTGCGCGTCCGCCCGACCTAGCCGCGCCCGGCGAGGACGGCGTCAGGCATCGCGGTCGGTCCGCGATGGCCGCGTGACCTTCGGGTAAGCTTCCGGCGGCACGCGGCCTGCTCGCCCATGGACACCAACTTCTACGACGTCATCGTTTGCGGGGCCGAGCTGGCCGGGGTGGTGGCCGCCGCGCTGCTGGGACGCCGCGGGATGCGCGTGCTGCTGCTGGGGAACGACCTGCAGCGGCCCAGCTTCGAGGCGGGGCCCTTCACGCTGTCACGCGGGCCGGCCCTGCTGCCGTCGCCGGATTCACCGGCGCTGGACCGCGTCCTGAAAGAGCTGGGGCTGGTGCAGGTGATGCGGCGGCGGGCCCAGGCCATCGGGGGCGGCTTCCAGGTGGCCCTGCCGCGGCACCGCTTCGACGTCACGCCCGACGCGCCCACGTTCCGGCGCGAGCTGGAGCGCGAGTGGCCGAAGGAGCGCGCCTCGATCGAGGAGGCGATCGCCGGGCTGGAGAAGATCAGCGCGCCGGTCGATCCCTTGCTGGCGACGGAGATGACGATCCCGGCCGAGGGGTTCTGGGAACGGCGCGAGATGAGCCGCTTCGAGTCGCAGCTGCCCAGGCCTGGGGCCGACGCCCTGGCGGGTCTGGATAGCCGGCATCCGTTTCGAACGGTGGTGGCGGCGACGGCGGTGCTGGGCGGGGCGCTGGGCCCGGGGGATCTGGGGCCGGTGACGCTGGCGCGCGCCTTTCTGGAGGCGCGGCGGGGCCACCATCGCATCGACGGCGCCGAGGCGGGGCTGTGGGGGCTGTTCCTGGAGAAGATCGAGACGTTCTCGGGCGAGCGCCGGGAGAAGGTGTTGCCGGTCGAGATCGTGCTGCAGCGGGGGAAGGCCGTGGGGCTGCGCGTCCGCCCGCGCGACGAGACGATCGGCTGCAAGACCCTGGTGTGGGCGGCCCCGGCCGCCAGCGCCCTGCCCCTGCTGGGCGAGTCGCCCACCCGGCGCGCGCGCGACGCCGCGCAGGCGCTGCGGCCGGTCTGCTACCGCTACACGCTGGCTCTGCTGGTTCGCCCCGAGGCGCTGCCCGAGGGGATGGGCGCGCGCGTGTTCGTCATCGCCGACCCGAAGCGGGCGCCGCTGGAAGAGAACACGCTGGCCGTGACGGTCGGCCAGGTGAACCCCCGCGAGCCCGACCGCCTGCCGGTGTGGGTCGAGGCCCTGGTGCCGGCCACGGCCGTCGAGGCGGGCCCCGGTCACCTGGCCGCGTTGCGGGCGCGCATGCGGGAGCAACTGGGGCGGTTGATGCCGTTCTTCGATCGCCACCTGATGGTGCTGGCCTCGCCGCACGACGGACTGCCGCCGGAGCTCCCCGGCGTCCAGGGCAAGCCGATGCCCATCGCGTCGCAGCCCATGGCGCCGGTGTACAGCGCCGAGCACGTGCGGTCGTTCGACCCGGTGGGGATCGGCCACGGCGCGCTGGGCATCAAGAACCTGTACGTCGTCGGGCGCGAGAACCTGCCCGGCCTGGGGATGGAGGGGGAGTTCGTGAGCGCCTGGGGGCTGGCGCGGCTGCTGACGACCTCGCGGCCCCGGCGCGACGTCCTGCGCCGCCCCATCCTGGTCGGCGAAGGCTAGCCGGGCTCGAAGCGCAGCAAGCTCAGCAGGGCGGCCAGCGCACGCGGCCCGGGATGCTCAGCCGGTGCGCCGGCAATAGGCGGCGATCAGGCGCTGATGCTCGGGGAGGACGGCGATGAAGCGGACCCCGGTGCGGCGGAACTTCCCGGCCTTCGCGTCCGAGACGATCTCGCCGCGGGCCTCGATCTGCTCGGTCGAGCCCGGCAGCGCGAAGCGCAGCGCCACCTCGGTGCGCAGGTCGTGAGACAGGCCGTCCGCGTGCTTGATGGTGATGCCGCCGATCGCGATGTCCTCGGCCTGACACAGGTGGATGCGGGTGCCGTCCTCTTCGGAGACGCCGAACGTGGCCGACGTCCGGTTGGCATTCCGCCTGTCGGCGTCGCTGCTGGCCGGCGCCCTGCGGTCGCCCCCGGTTCCTGCTCGCTGGCGTTCGCGATCGACCTTCATGCGTCGATGTTAGTGGCACGAGCGAAGGTCGCAAGAAATTGACAATCTCGTCGCTGGCTACGGGTTGAGGGGCTTCGCCTCCTCGATCAGGAAGTTCGGGATGCCGTCCTCGATGGGATACAGCAGCCGGCAGGCCTCGCACGCGAAACCGGCGTCGTCGTTGGTCAGGCGCAGCGACTGGTGGCACTTCGGACAGGCCAGCAGCGCCACCAGATCTTTGTCGAAAGGCATGCGCCGTTCTTACCTCTTCCCCTGGGGCGCGCCAACTGCGCGCGACCGGAACAGGCAGCAGGAATTAGCGCCTGCCCGGCGCTGCGCTACGATCGGCGCACGATGAAGCGCGCCCTGTTCGCCGCTCTCCTTTTGGCATCCACCGCGATGTTCGCCTGGACGGTGCGCCGCTTCGGCCGGCTGATCTTCGCCGGCCGGCCCCAGGACCTGAGCGACCGGCCGGGCCAGCGCCTGGGCTCGGTGATGACGTTCTTCTTCGGCCAGAAGAAGGTGGTCGAGCGGGCGGCCATCCCTGCGGCCCGCGCCCAGCGGTTGGTGACCGCCATCGGCAGCCGTTACCACTTCCTGATCTTCTGGGGCTTCATCGTCATCACCATCGGCACCACCGAGACGCTGATCCAGGGCCTGTTCCCGTCGTTCTCCCTGGCGGCGGTCCTGGGGGACGCGGTGGCGCGCCCCCTGTGGGCCATGATGGACGTGGCCAACGTCCTGGTCCTGGCGGTCCTGGTGTTCGCGGTGTTCCGGCGGGTGGTGCTGCAGCCGCGCCTGATCCCGATGAGCCGCGACGCCGCCGCCATCCTGGGCGCCATCGCCACCCTGATGATCACGCACCTGGGGCTGCACGCCCTGCGCGGCGTGGCGGCCGGTGCGCCCGAGCCAGGCTTCCCCATGTCGGCGCTGCTGGGCCAGGCGCTGGCCGGGGTGGCCCCGGTCGCGGCCACGGTGGGCGCCGAGGTGCTGTGGTGGATCCACGTCATCACGGTGCTGGCGTTCCTGAACTACCTGCTCTACTCGAAGCACAGCCACATCATCGCGGCGCTCCCCAACATCTACTTCCGCAACCTGGACCAGCGCGGCATCGTCCCCAAGCTGAACCTGGAGGCGGACGACATCACGCAGACCGGGGTGGTCTCCGAGTCCAAGGACTTCACCTGGCGGTCGCTGCTGGACGGCTTCGCGTGCACCGAGTGCGCGCGCTGCACGAACTCGTGCCCGGCCTACAACACCGGCAAGCCGCTATCGCCCATGCAGGTCATCCATGACATCCGCGACGACCTGAAGTCGCGGCTGAACCGGGGCCCGCTGGACCGCATCCTGGAGACGTTCCAGCACGGGAAGGAGGCCGCCGCCAGGGCCGGCGAGATCATCCCCCTCATCGGGACGCGCACCTCCGAGGACGCGCTGTGGGCCTGCACCACGTGCGGCGCCTGCCAGCAGGTGTGCCCCGTGTTCATCGAGCACCCCGAGAAGATCATCCAGGAGCGCCAGAACCTGGTGCTGGTGCAGGAGAAGGTGCCGCCCGATCTGGCGCGCACCTTCACCAACCTGGAACGCAACGGCAACCCCTGGGGCATCGGGGCGGACAAACGCATGGACTGGGCCACCGGGCACGACGTGCCGACGCTGGACGAGAAGCCGGACGCCGAATACCTGCTGTGGGTGGGCTGCGCGGGCGCCTACGACGATCGCATCAAGAAGCAGACGCTGGCGCTGGTGGACATCCTGAAGGAAGGCGGCGTGGACTTCGCCGTGCTGGGCCTCGAGGAGGGCTGCACCGGCGATCCGGCGCGCCGTTCGGGCAACGAGATGCTGTACCAGATGCAGGCGCAGCAGAACGTCGAGAACATGAACGCCAAGAAGGTGAAGAAGGTCGTCACCGCCTGCCCGCACTGCCTGCACACCATCAAGAACGAGTACCCGCAGCTGGGCGGCAACTTCGAGGTGCGGCACCACACCCAGCTGATCCGTGAGCTGGTGGCGGCGGGCAAGATCCAGATGGACGCCACCAAGACCCAGGGCAAGGCGGTGACCTTGCACGACCCCTGCTACCTGGGGCGGTGGAACGGGGAGTACGACGCCCCCCGCGACGTGCTGGACGCCGTGCCGACCACGGACGCGCGCATCGAACTGCCGCGCACGCGCGAGAACGGCTTCTGCTGTGGGGCCGGCGGCGGGCGGATGTGGATGGAGGAGAAGCTCGGGACGCGGGTGAATCACAACCGCGTCGACGAGGTGCTGGCCAGCGGCGCGGATCTGGTGGCCACGGCCTGTCCGTTCTGCACGATCATGCTCACGGACGGGGTGAACGATCGCAACGCCACCGACAAGGTTCAGGTGCTGAACGTGTCCGAGCTGGTGGCGCGGTCGATGAAGCGGAAGAAGGAGCTGGAGGCGGCGGCGGAGCCGACCGGGCCGTCGTGAGCGACGCGGCGCGCGGGCCCGCTCACCCGGGGGCGGTCTTGCGACGGCGCGCGACGACGTAGGCGGTGCCGGCGGCCAGCGCCACCACCGCCAGCCAGATCAGCGTGTGCGGCGCCTCGGTCAGGGTGAAGTACAGCATCCAGCCCGAGCCGATCAGGTAGATCAGCGCCGCGCTGACCAGCGGCCAGGACGGCCGCACCACCTGGCGGCGCGTGAACCGCAACCGCAGCAGCGCGGCCACGGTCAGGCCCGAGGTCAGCGTCAGGATCGACCCCACGGAGCGCAGCAGCTCCTCGAAGCCGTGGGTGGCCAGCAGCACCAGCGCCAGGCCGCTCTGCAGCAGCACCGAGCCGAACGGGGGGCGGCCGTCCCCGCCCGCCAGGGCGCGCGGCAGGAAACCCTCGCGCGCCATGGCGGCGGAGACGCGGGGGCCCACCATCGTCATCGAGATCACCGACGATATCAGCGACAGGATCACGAACAGCGAGGCCAGGCGGGCCACCCCTCGCCCGGCCAGCTCGCCGACCAGCAGGTGGGCCAGCGTGATGCGCGAGGTGTCCTCCTTCAGCCACCCCACCAGCCGATCACCGGACAGGTTCGCGACGAAGATCCAGTTCACGGCCAGGTACACGGCCGCCACGATGAACGTCCCGATCAGCATCGCCAGCGGAACCGTCCGGCGTGGTTCGCGGAACTCCTCGGCGGCGTAGATGGCGGTGTTCCAGCCGCTGAACGCGAACGCGATGTAGACCAGCGACACCGCGAACGGGCGCAGCGGAAACCCGCCGGTCGCCTCGGGCGCCTTCCAGGTCGGCCAGGCGTTGTGGCCGAACAGCAGGCCGCCCACGATGAAGCCGCCCAGCAGCACCGCCTTGACCAGGGCGAAGACGTTCTGGGTGGTCTTCGACCAGCGCAGGTCGATCGCCTGTGAGGCCGTGGCCAGCACGATGAGCGCGATCGACACGAACAGCGGCTTCACCCCGGGCACCAGCGTCGAGAAGAAAGGCCCGGCCGTCGACGCCGCCAGCGCCACGGGCGCCGAGAACCCGACCAGCAGCGAGGTCCAGCCCGCCAGCGAGCCGAGCGCCGGATGCCACAGGTCGGACAGGTAACGGTACTCGCCGCCCGAGCGCGGGATGGCCGCCGCGATGGCCGCGTAGCTGCGCGCGCCCGCCAGCGCCATCACGCCACCGACCAGCCAGGCCAGCATGATCTCGCCCGGGCCCAGGCGTCCCGCCATGTAGCCGGTGTTGGTGAGCACGCCGACCCCGACGGTGTTCGCGACCACCAGCCCCACACCCGACCACACACCAAGGCCGCGTTTCTCGGAGGTCACCGGGCGAGAGTGTATAGTTGGCCCGTGATACTCGGTACTGTTTTTGGCGCCGCCGTCTTGCAAGTTTCGGTGGCGGCCGCCGCTCTTGGTCCCCTACCCCCGCCTCCTCCTCAGCCCGAGTCGAGCGCCGCCGCACAGGTCGCGCCGGCGTCCGGGAACGCCCTGCCCGCGCCCGTCGCGCCGACCCCCGTGGCGATGCAGGCGGTGGCGCCGCCGGCCGCTGCCTTGCCGGAGAACGCGCTCGACTTCACGTCGTACGCGCGCACTCTGGCGCACGTGGCGGCCTGCTCGCCCGTCGGGGCGCTGCCCGAGCGGTTCGATCCGCGCGTCATCGAGAGCCACTGCACGCAGCTGGCCGCCTTGCAAGAGCGCTGGCGGCAGCTGTGGTTGACGCAGGCCCAGCCGTTCCTGGCGCGCGTGGTGCCGCACGACCTGCCCCCCACGGTGGTCTATCCGTTCGGCGGCGGCGATCTGCTGACGGCGCTGGTCACCTTCCCCAGGGCCACCGAGATCACGACGCTGTCGCTGGAGCCGGCCGGCGATCCGCGCAGCATCGACGCGCTGACGGCGCTGGATCTCGAGCCCATGCTGGCCGAGGTGCGCGAGAAGGTGAATCACCTGTTTCACTACGGCCATTCGAAGACCATCGACATGGGCAAGATGGCGAAGAGCAAGCTGCCCGGCGATCTGACCTACGCGCTGGTGGCGCTGGAGATGAACCAGCTGGACCCGGTGGCCGTGCGCTTCTTCCGCATCGACCGCAACGGGACGCTGCTGTACCTGACCCAGGCCGATCTGGATCCCACCGGCGAACCGAAGGCGCGGCGGGCGGCCTTCGCGAACATGGAGATCGAGTACATGCCCCGGGGCGGCGGTCCGCGCCGCATCTTCCGCCACATCGCCGCGAACCTGGACGACCCGCACCTGAAGGCGGATCCGGGCGTGCTGCGCCACCTGGAGGCGAAGGGTCAGGTGGCCGCCATCACCAAGGCGGCCAGCTACCTGCTGTGGTGGAAGGAGTTCGGGCAGATCCGCAACTACCTGCTGCGGAACATGGTGTGGATGATCTCCGACAGCACGGGCATCCCGACGGACGACGCGGTCGCCAACGGCTTCGAGCAGATCCCTTACGGTCGCTTCGACGGCCCGTTCCTGGGCGGCGGCATTCGCCCCACCGAGGTGTTCCGCAAGCTGTGGGCCGAGAAGGCGCAGCCGCTGGCGTTCCGGTTCGGCTACCCGGACGCCAGCAACCACGACCATCTGCTCATCACCCGGCGCGTGGCCAAACAGTGATGCGGCCCAAGTGAACGCGACGCTGCTGCTCATCCTGTTGCTCTCCGGCGCCCAGGCCGGGCCGGCAGACATCGGCGCAGCGGACGACACGGGTGAGGCCAGCGGTGGTGACAAGGCGCAGGCGAAGATGGCGAACCGCGCCGCCAGGGCGACGAACGGCGACGAGGAGGCCGTTCCTGACGCCACGGCGGAGAAGGTGAGAAATCAGGCGACGGCGAAGCCAGCCTCGCGCGCAACGCCGAGCCCGACGCGCAAGCCGCGGTCGGAATCGCGGACCATCCCGCTGCACGCGCCGCTGACCGGCCGCGTGGCCGTCGAGCAGGAGGCGGGCGGCAGCCACATGCGCCTGGAGACGAATCACGGCCCGGTGCACCTGTTCCGGCCCCCGGGGTTCGATCGCAAGACCGCGGGCGTCGTCGTCTACGTCCACGGGTACTACACGCACATCGACGAGGCCTGGTACGAGCACAAGCTGGCCCAGCAGTTTGCCGCCAGTCGCCGCAACGCCCTGTTCATCGCTCCCGAGGCCCCCGCTGCACCCGAGGAGAAGCCGTCCTGGACGTCGCTACGGCGCCTGCTGACCGTGGTGTTCCGCATGGCGCGCATCAGGGAGCCTACGGGGCCGCTGGTGGTGGCCGGCCATTCGGGCGCGTATCGCACGCTGGTGCCGTGGCTGGACGAGCCGGCGCTGCACCACCTGATCCTCATCGACGCGCTCTACGGCAACGAGCCGGACTTCCTCGACTGGCTGGCCCGCGAGCGCGCCAACCGGATGACGCTGGTGGTGAAGGGAACGGCCAAGTGGGCCGACCCCTTCGTCAAGCACCTGCCCTACGCCGTCACCCTGCCCCGCATCCCCGGCGCCATCACCGACCTTTCGCATTCAGCGCGCGCGGCCAAGCTGCTGTGCCTGCGCTCGCAGTACGGGCACTTCGAGCTGATCACCGAGGGGCGGGTCATGCCCGTCCTGCTGGGCCGGTGCGGCCTGAAGACCTGCCGGCACACGGCCCCGAAGGACGAGTCAGCGGCGGCTACTCTTCGTCACGGGCGGCGGAGAGCCGGCTCAGCACGTTGATGTCCTCCAGCGTGGTGACGTCCCCCTTCGCCACGCCGGTGGTCGCGATCTCCTTCAGCAGGCGGCGCATGATCTTTCCCGAGCGGGTCTTGGGCAGCGCCTCGGTGAAGCGGATGTCGTCCGGCCGGGCCAGCGCGCCGATCTCGCGCGCCACGTGGTCCGACAGCTGCTTCTTCAGCTCGGGCGTCACCGTCACGCCCGCCTTCAGCGTCACGAAGGCGCAGATGCCCTGTCCCTTCAGCTCGTGGGGGGGGCCCACCACCGCTGCCTCGGCCACGTTGGGGTGCGACACCAGCGCGCTCTCGATCTCGGCGGTGCCCAGCCGGTGCCCGGCCACGTTCAACACGTCGTCGACGCGGCCCATGACCCAGAAGTAGCCGTCCTTGTCGCGGCGGGCGCCGTCACCGGTGAAGTAGGCGCCGGGCACGTCGCTCCAGTACTGCTTCTGGTAGCGCTCGGGATCGCCGTGGATCCCGCGCAGCATGGAAGGCCACGGCTTGCGCAGGATCAGGAACCCGCCCTCCTCGGGCGCGCAGGGCGTGCCGTCGCGCTTCACGATCTCGGGGACCACGCCGAAGAAGGGCTTGGTGCAGCTCCCCGGCTTGGTGGTGGTGACGCCCGGCAGGGGCGTGATCATGATGCCGCCCGTCTCGGTCTGCCACCAGGTGTCGACGATGGGGCAGCGCCCCTTGCCAATGATCTCGTTGTACCAGATCCACGCCTCGGGGTTGATGGGCTCGCCCACCGAGCCCAGCACCCGCAGCGACGACATGTCGTGCTTGTTCGGGTACTCGTTGCCCCAGCGCACGAAGGCCCGGATGGCCGTGGGCGCCGTGTAGAACACCGTCACCTTGTGTCGCTGGATGATGTCCCAGAAGCGGTCCTTGTCGGGCGCGTCGGGCGCGCCTTCGTACATGACGGTGGTGGCGCCGTTGGACAGCGGGCCGTAGACGACGTAGCTGTGGCCGGTGACCCAGCCGATGTCGGCGGTGCACCAGTAGACGTCGTCCTCGTGCAGATCGAAGACGTACTTCGTCGTCAGGTGCGCTCCCAGCAGGTAGCCGCCGGTGGTGTGCACGATCCCCTTCGGCTTGCCGGTGGTGCCCGAGGTGTAGAGGATGAACAGCGGGTGCTCGGCGGGCAGGCTGGCCGCCGGGCAGACCGGATCCGCCTTCGCCATCAGCTCGTGCCACCACACGTCGCGCTTGGCGTCGAACGCCACCTCTTCGCCGGTGCGGCGGACCACCACGCAGCGCTCGATGGTGGGCGTCTGCGCCACCGCCTTGTCGACGTTCGCCTTCAGCGGCACCACCTTGCCGCGGCGGTAGCCGCCGTCCGCGGTGACGCACAGCTTGGCGCCGCAGTCGTTGATGCGGTCGCGCAGCGAGTCGGCCGAGAACCCGCCGAACACGATGGTGTGCGTGGCGCCGATGCGCGTGCAGGCCAGCATGGTCACCGCCGCCTCGGGGATCATGGGCATGTAGATGGCGACGCGATCGCCCGCCTTCACGCCCAGCGACTTCAGCACGTTCGCGAACTTGCCCACCTCGGCGTGCAGCTCGCGGAAGCTGATCTTGCGGATCTCGCCCGGCTCGCCCTCCCACAGGATGGCGGTCTTGTCCCCGCGCTTCTCCAGCTGGCGGTCCAGGCAGTTCGCGGAGACGTTCAGCTCGCCGCCGTCGAACCAGCGCGCGAACGGCGGCTGCCAGTCGAGGACCTTGTCCCACTTCTTCGTCCAGGCCAGCTCGGCCTCGGCCTGCTCGGCCCAGAACGCCTCGGGCTGCTCGACAGATCGCTTGTACAGCCGGTCGTACGTCGCCTCGTCGATCAGCGCCCGCGCCTTCGCGGCGGCCGGCGGGGGAAACCGGCGCACTTCGCGGGACATTGAATGGATGACACCAACTTCCTCGGAAGAGCTCATGCGAACCTCCTCATGGAAACGGCCAGACCGTCACGAGACGGCCGTCAGCCTACTTGATCGCGAAAGGCCCCAGGTCGTCCGCCGGCGCCTCCCAGAACCAATCTACGTTCGTGACGCGCGCCATGCGGGGACCATGGCGCAGGAAATCGTGGAACTGCTCCAGCGTACGCGGGTCGCCCTGCACGCGCACCTCGACCGTGCCGTCGGGGCGGTTGCGGACCCAACCTTCCAGACCCAGGCGGCGGCCGGTCTCGTGCGTGGCCGCGCGGAAGCCCACCCCCTGGACGCGCCCGTGCACGACGGCACCGGCCCGCTTCACGACCGGCGGCGATACCGCGGGATGTCGGCCCTGCTGCAAGAGCCGCCCGCCCGGTTCAGAGCGGCCCTTCGGTCACGCGAAAGGAGAGCAGCCCGTTCGGCACCAGCGGCAGCTCGTCATAGCGCGCCATCAAGCCGTTGCTGGCGTCCAGCATCTGCACCTTCGACAGCACGACCATCTGAACGGGGCCGGTGGCGGGGGCGCACGAGGCCAGGTAGCCGACGACCTTGGCCCCGGAGTCGTACTCGAACGTCACACGGTGACTGACCATGTCGCGCAGCTTCTTGTAGTCGGGCATCGGCTCTCCGTTTCAGGGTCTCGGTCGCGGGATGAAACCAGCTTTTCGGGCCACAGACATACGCGTTTGCGCGCGTCGGTTCAAGGATGTCCTGCCGGCATTCCCGGCGTGGATCCCTGCATGGGACCGCCGCCGGCCAGGTTCTCGTCTTCCTTCTGGACATCGCTGACGTTCACGTCCACGCCGCTGCTGCCCACCTTGACGTTGTCCAGCAGGCCGAACAGGTCGCCCTTCTTGTGCGTCATGGGGTCGCCGTCCTTGTCGATCCGGACGGTGAGCTGCAGCAGGCCTTCGAAGCTGCCGTTCTTGAACATCATGTCCGCTTCGCTGAGCGTGAACGGGATGGGCAGGTCGCGGGCCATGAAACGCTTCACGGCGACCAGCGACCCGCGCGTTCCCGGCGTGTCGGGCATCCGCCGCGCGGTCAGGTAGACGACGTCGTTCGCGGTGACTGCCTTCTTCAGGGCGGGGGCCAGCGTGATCCGCCCGATGATGGTGGCGCCGGTCGCCGCGGGCGCGGGCTCGGCGGGGGCGCCTGTCGGCGCCGGAACGGCCGGCGCGGGCGGCGGGGGCGGGGTCGGGGTCGCCGGGCCCGGCGCCGTCGCGCTGGGCGCCAGCCCCGCGGCCTTGGGCGCGTCGTCCTTCTTCGGACATCCGCCCAGGGCCAGCAACCCCGTGGTC
>Ga0070658_10001643_pt1 | contig 18890 bp, 20 predicted proteins | sample KBSC13metaG_FD_64664 | JGI IMG/M metagenome (GOLD analysis project Ga0070658, IMG submission 64664) | Corn rhizosphere microbial communities from Kellogg Biological Station, Michigan, USA - KBS C1-3 metaG | ecosystem: Host-associated > Plants > Roots > Rhizosphere > Soil ...
CGCGAGGGCGTTCACAATGAAAGTGAGCACGAGCAGAATGAGCCCCACCGCCATCAGTGCCGACAGATGCAGCTCGCCGGTTGCCTCGCTGAACTCGTTGGCGATCAGTGATGCCATCGTGTAACCGGGCGCGAGGAGCGACGCCGAGATCTCGTGGCGATTGCCGATGAGCATCGTAACTGCCATCGTCTCGCCGAGGGCGCGCCCCAGCCCGAGCATCACGCCGCCGACGATCCCGGATCGAGCGTACGGTAGCACGGCGTCGCGGATGGTCTCCCATCGCGTCGCGCCAAGAGCGAGCGCCGCCTCGCGCTGCGAACGCGGCACCGCGCTCAGCACCTCGCGCGACACGGCGGAGATGTAGGGCAGCACCATGATTGCGAGGATGACGCCGGCCGCCAGCATGCTCGGCCCGTATGCCGGACCGGCGAACAGCGGCGTGGCGCCCAGGTGCAGTGTGTCGCGCAGGAATGGAATCACGTGCTCGCGCAGGAGCGGCACGAGCACGAATACTCCCCACAGTCCGTAGACCACGCTCGGAATCGCAGCGAGGAGATCCACCGTGAACGCCACCGGCTGGCGCATCCACGGGGGCGCGAGCTCGGACAGGAACACGGCGACACCGAGCGCGAGCGGCGTCGCGATCAGCAGCGCGAGCGCCGACGAAACGATGGTGCCGAAGATCGCCGGCGCCGCTCCGAACTGGCCGGCGCTCGGGTTCCAGTCACTCGAGACGAGGAACCAGAACCCGAAGCTGCGCAGCGCCGGCCACGCCGCCTCCGCCACCGCGGCGAAGACGAGCACGAGCATGATGGGGATCACCAGGGCGAACGCAGTGATGACCCAGTCGTAGATTCGGTCGCCCACGCCAGCGCCGGCGACGCGCACCTCAGCGAGCGGTGCTGCTGCCGACGGCAATGGTGCCTGCCAGCGAATCGAGCCGCGCCGCCATCGCCGGCGGGAGCGGCGCGTAATCGAGCGAGGCCGCCGACTTCTCGCCCTCGCGCAGGGCCCAGTGGATGAAGTCCACGAGCTTCTTCCCCTTCTCGGCGTTCGGCTGTGCCTTGTAGACGAGCAGCCAGGTGAACGACGCGATGGGATACGCCTGCGCGCCCGGCGCGTTCACGATGGACACGCGATAGTCGGTGGTCGGGGGGAGCGATGCAGCAGCACCGGCCGCAGCGGCGGTCGCGCCCTGCACCGACGGCTGGACGAACTCACCCGCAGCGTTGCGAAGCGCCGCCGTCGGCAACCCATTCTGCTTGGCGTACGCGAGCTCCACGTAGCCGATGGCGCCCGGGGTCTGCTTGATTTGTCCGGCAACGCCTTCGTTCCCCTTCGCACCGAGACCGACCGGCCACTGCAGCTCCTTCGCCGTACCAGGACCTGCCTTCCAGGCCGTGCTCACGCGCGCGAGGTAATCGGAGAAGATGTAAGTGGTCCCGCTGCCATCGGAGCGGTGCACCACCAGCAGGTCGGTGGCCGGCAGGGAGACGCCCGGGTTCAGCGTCGCGATGCGCGCGTCGTTCCAGCGGGTGATCTTGCCGAGGAAGATCTCCGCGAGCGCGTCACCGCTGAGGCGAATCGGCTGCTGCACGCCAGGCAGGTTGTACGTTATCGCGACGGCGCCGATCACCGTCGGGATGTGCAACACTGCGCCGCCTTTCGCCTTCGCCAGCTCGGCGTCGCTCATCGGCGCGTCGCTGGCACCGAAATCCACAGTCTGCTCGGAGAGCTGCCGGATTCCGCCGCCGGACCCGATGGATTGGTAGTTGATGCGGACCCCCGACGCCTTCGCGTAATCGGAGAACCACTTGGAGTAGATCGGGTAGGGGAAGGTCGCGCCGGCGGCCGTCAGGTCGGTGCTCGACGTGCGCGTCGGGCCCGCGCTGTCCTTTCCGACTTGCTCGCCACCGCTACAGGCGGCGGCGAAGGCGAAAGCGGTGATCAGGGGGATCGTCAGGCGAACTCCGGGGAGTGCTCTCACGCAATGCTCCAGGCGAAGTGAAAGTGATCTCATCGTGCGTCGCACGATCACTCCCCCCTGTCACATCCCCCTGATCGTCGTGTAACGAAGCTGTAACGGTCGAACTAGAAGCTCGCCGACCAGTGCAGGTACCAGGTCCGCGTTGCCACGATCGGCGCTGCGCCCGCGAAGTCGCGTGGCGTCATCTGCTGGAAGTCGAGCGCCAGCGCCGTGCGCGTGGTCGGCTCGAACTGCAGGCCGGCGACGACGAATTGCTGCGTTCCCGCGAGCGCATTACGCGGTTTGAACCGGTCGAAGCGCAGTACGGCGCCGAGCCGCGACGTGTTCGTGCCGCTCTTCCAGGCGAAGGGCCGCGCCACGGCAAAAGCACTGACGAGCGTCCCGCTGGTATCGGACACGATGCGTGGCGCCGCGGCAGTGTTGCCGCCGTACTCGTAGCTCTCGGTGCGCTGTGCATAGTGCGCTCCGAGCGTCAGCCGGGGATCGCGCACGCCGGCAAAGATCCCCCACCGATCCCGGCGCAGCGGATCGGTGATCGGAGCCAGCTGACCCGCGCCGCCGTTCGCGAAGCGACTCTTCGTCTTTCCGTCGTAGATCCACGGGGAGATGGCGAACGTCTTCAGGAACCCGTCGTGCTTGGCGAATGGTGTGATCGTGGCGCGGAGCGCCACATCCTTGAACCGATCATTCTCCGGCGCCGTGTAGCCCGGTCCATTCGTGACGGTGCCGTACAGTTCGCCCCACTTGCCCGGCAGCGAGAGCTGCGCCGCCACGCCGAGGTCCGACGACGGAAAGAAGCCGAGTCGCTCGACCGCCGTGTTGGTGATGTAGCGTGGCCAGAACTGCTCCACGTGATCGATCGTCACCGTATGCAGCATGCCGATTCGGCCGAGCAGGTTGAATCCCGGCTTGCCGGCGATGTCCCGTAGCGCTTCGTACTGCAGGTATCCGTACTTGAGTCGCACGGTCCAGCCACCGTAGTAGCCATCCGAGGCATTCTGGAAGATGTCCGTCGTCGCGCGAATGCTCGCGCGATCACCGGCCGGCATGCGGAAGGTGAGGTACACGCGATCGATCGTGAACTGATTCGGATTCTTCCCGCCAGTCGCCGCGCGCGCCGCAGAGTCGGTACGGACGCTGTAGTTGCCGAAGATCAGGCCGGAGAAGTCGATGGCCGGAGCCGCAGGCGCGGTACCCGGCGAGCCCTGCGCGTGGGCGCTCGCCGGCGCGAGCAACGTCGCGGGAATCAGCGCGCAGAGTGCGGCGAGACTGGTAAGGCGTATCGTCATTGGGGTTCGCTGGAGGTTGGCGGAATGGCGTGCGACCTATGCTACGACCGCTGCGTAACGCCCTCTTGCGTGTCGTGTAACAGCTTCGTCACGACACTCCCTGTCAGCCGGCCGCGGGAAAGACTGCGGTCACCATCGTCCCCTCTCCGGGCGCGCTCTCCGCCCACACGCGGCCGCCGTGCGCCTCGACGAGGTGGCGGACGATCGCCAACCCGAGTCCGGTTCCCCCCTCGACGCGTGACCGACCAGGATCCACGCGGTAGAATCGCTCGAAGATGCGAGGGAGATGTTCGGGCGAAATGCCACTGCCGGTGTCGCTCACGGTGACAGCGACACCATCCGGCACCGGCTGCGACCTCACCGTCACCGCCCCGGACGCGGTATGCCGCAGTGCATTTCCGAGGAGGTTCACCAGCACCTGGCGCAGTGCGGTCGGATCCGCGTACACCTCAGGTGCGGCAGCGACGTCCACCACCAGCTCGACATCCTTCGTTCGAAGCTGGTCGCCGAACGCGGTCACCGCGTCACGCGCGACCGTGTCGAGGCCGACGACCGCCTGAGCCGGCACCCAACCACCGGACTCGATGCGCGACAGATCGAGCAGGTCGTCCACGATGTGCTGCATACGACGTGCATTATTGCGGATCGTCTCGCTGAAGCGGTGTGCCGTGCTCCCTTCCGGAACATCTCCAACGAGTGTCTCGGCGTATCCGCGGATTGCCGTGAGGGGCGTCCGCAGCTCATGCGAGACGTTGGCGATGAAATCGCGCCGTACGGTTTCCATCCGACGAATCGGCGTCGTGTCGAGCAGGGCCACGACTGCGCCACCGCCAGTGAGCGGCCTCGCGGTGATGGCGAAGGTCCGTCCGCCGATGATTCCATCGTGCGGCCCAGCCCGCGCTCCCTCGAGCGCTGCGCCGATCGCGTCGCGCAGGGCGCGATCGCGCGGCAGCAGCGACACGGAGAACGGAAGCGTCGCTCGCAGGCCGAGCTGCTCACGCGCGCTCGCGTTGGCACGGACCACCTGCCTTGCCGAGTCGACGGCCAGAACTCCTTCATCCAGCGATTCCAGGAGGCCGGTCGTAAGCGCTTCTTCCTGTGCAAGGGCATCCAGGCGGCCCTCGAGTTGCTGCGCCATGCGCGAGAGCGCATCGGCCAGATCGCCCACCTCGCCAACCCCGGACAATTGCGGGCGCTGCGCGAGGTCGCCGTCGGCCAGCCGGCGTGCCACGTCGCGCAGCGCAATGATCGGGCGGGAGACGCCGCGAGCGAACAGCGCCGTGAGAAAGAGCGCCACGCCGAGCGAGATGAGTGCGGCGACGATGACGTCCCGCCTCGCGCCGCCAAGGACGTCGGCAACCGCTCGCGTATGCATGGACACACGCGCAACGCCCAATGGCGCCCGCACGGCCACGTAGAGCTCTTCGTCGCCCGCGGACGGGCTCCGACGTCGCGACCAGCCAGTGCCGTTCGCACGCGCCTGACGCACCTCCGGGCGACTCGCGTGGTTCTGGAGCTCGTCGAGAGCCGGCGGCTCGAAATCGGAGTCGCCGATCACCCGCCCCGTGGAATCGATCAGCGTGACGCGCCGTCCCAGCAGCTGTCCGGCTGCATCGGCGAGGGAGTCGGCATCCTCGCCAGCTCGCCACCGCATTGCCGTCAGTCGCGCTTCGCGCGCGAGGTCGTCTACCGTGTCGGCGATCAGCCGCGTCTCCAGGCGTCGGTCCGCGAGTGCCACGACGAGTATCGAGAGCACCGCGACGATGATGAGCGAGCCCGCAACGACGCGACTGGTGAGGCTCACGGCCCGCGCCGCTCGTCGGCGCGAATGCGGTAGCCGAAGCCCCGAACAGTCTCGATCAGCTCACCGGCCTCCCCGAGCTTCGCGCGTAGCCGCTGGACGTGCATGTCCACCGTACGCGTCTGAACGTCGGGCGACGCCTCCCAGACTTCCTCGAGTAACCGCGCGCGCGGTTGCACCCGTCCCCGACGCTCGGCAAGGAGCACCAGCAGTCGAAATTCGGTCGGCGTGAACTCCACGGCGTCGCCATTGACGGTGACCTGATGCTGCTCCCGATCCATGCGGATCGGGCCGACGGTAATGACGTTTGTCGGCGCCCCGCCCCGATGCGCGCGCCGCAGGATCGCTCCGACGCGGAGGACCAGCTCCTGCGGGCTGAACGGCTTCGTGACGTAATCATCAGCGCCGAGGGACAGCCCGCGAATGCGATCCTCCTCTTCGCGGCGTGCCGTGAGCATGAGCGCCGGGATGGCGGCCGTTGCCGGATCGGCGCGCAGCGCCTCGAGAACGTCGTAGCCCGACATGCCCGGAAGCATGAGATCGAGCACGATGATCGCCGGACGCTCGGCTCGTGCCGCGTGCACGGCGTCGGCCCCGGTGGCTGCCGTGGAAACGCGGTAGCCGGCCTTCGCGAGATGATAGACCACGAGCGCAGCGATGTCGGGCTCGTCATCCACCACGAGCACGCGCTGGTCGGAGGCGAACTGGGGCATGGCGGAAGATACAGCAGGACGTCGTGCGCGCACGCTTCCGGGCCCCCCTGAGCACCACGCCTGTCGTCTGGAACGGCGTTACGACCGCATTGCTCGCGCGGTCATTCTATGCACGCCATTCCCCCCTTCTCCGGTTGCCCGCATGCGCTCGCCACACCGCTTCCTCCTCGCACTGCTCGTCGCCTCCGCTGCGCCGCTCTGCGCGCAGTCACCCGCTCCTTCGGCTGCGAACTCCGACACGGCGGAAGCCGTCGATAATGAAGGTGTCCGACTCGGTCTCCAGCTCGGCCTCACGACCGGCGCGCTCGGTTATCGCGACGGTCGGAGTGAACAGGCCCTCGGCGCACTCGTGCGCTGGGCGCCCACCCGGTGGTTTGCATTGTCGACGTCACCAACCGCCGTGCGTTCCACGACGCCGCCAACGAGTGGGACGCAGTCGATCAGCCGGAGCGGGCTCGTGGATCTCCCGCTGTCCGCCTCGATGTCGCATCACTTTGGCGGGCGGCTCGCTCCCGTGCTGACCGGCGGTCTCGGCATCAGTCTGCCGACGGGAGACACGGCGACGGGTTTCGGGTCCGGGCGCGCGGGTAGCAGCGCCGAGCTCGGCGTTGGTCTCACTCCGAGTCAGGGTACCTGGTTGAGCCTTGGTGCGGGCCGATCGCTTTCCGGCGTCGCGGGGCAGTCCGCCTTCTCGAGCGGGGCCGGCTGGGGCGACGTCAGCGGCGGGCTGTCCGTATCCGATCGCGTGTCGCTCGAGGCAGGATACGATTCGGATCTGGGTCCGCTTGACGACCCGACCGTCGGCCGATCGACGTCGGTGAGTGGCGGCGTCGAGTATGCCGTGCACGGATCCACCATGCTGAACGTCAGCATGGCGCACGGCCTCAGTGGTGTCGCGCCCGAGTGGAGCATCGCTTTCGGCGTCGGGACGGCATTTCCCACACTCGGCCACGCCGAGACCGCGCCGCTCCGCAAGGCGTTCGGCAACGGCAGCTCGGCGGGTCTGTCGCACCGCCCTCGCAGGTAGGCGCAACGCGCAGTCCGGCGCTGCACCGTTTGCATGCGTTGACGTCGGGCATGGAACTCGCGCCGCATCGAGCGTGACTCGTCGAGTCGCGCTTCACCTGAGATGCGAGGGATCCATGCCGGACGACCGCACGCCGAAGGACGCCGAGACCGCTCGGCCCGCCGAGGATGATCAGGACCTGCCCTTCCGTCGCAGCAGCAGCGGTGGCGACTACGATCCCAATAGCAACTGGGCCGCGGAACGCAGGATTGATGCACCAATCGGCGATGGCCGCGCGGGTATGCAGGGGGAAGCGAGCGGCGCTGGCGATGGCGGCTTCGGCCCGGAGGGCGGGTTCAGCCGCGACGCGCACGCCGACGATGCGGCCGAGCGCGGCGACGGTCAGGGTTCAGGCAACCACTGACTCCGCGGTTCAGCGTCGTCCGATGGGCGCCGTCGAATCGGGCCCCTGTCGGCGGAGGGACTCCACCCGGCGGCGCACCTGCTCCTGCAGCGCCGCGAACCGTGCGCGCTGGACCGGCGTCATGTAGCCCGCAAGCTCGCGCTGCTCCTCGGCCTGCAGGTCCACGCGCTGGCGCTGAAGCTGAATCAGGTGATCGAGCGAGGCGGCCACATGGTTCTGGTCGGCACGGTCTCCGGCCAGGATCTGCTGCCGGAGTGCCGTGCGTTCGGCGCGTTCCTGCTGGTTGAGCGTGCGGCGCTTGGCGTCGAAACGTCGCGTCGTCTCGCCAAGCTTCGTCATCTGCGCATCGGTCAGTCCCACCTGCTCCTTCGTCACCTGCCACAGTCGCTGGCGAAGCTGGCGCTCCATCTGCTGCCGTCGAGGAGCTTCGGGCGCAGCCTGCTGCGCGCCGTTGCGGCGCTGCGCAACAGCGGCCGAGGGCAGGCTCACCGAGGCGAGCGCCCCGGCTGTCAGGACGGCAAAGAGGTATCGTCGCATCAGTTGTTCGTCCCGCTAGGCGAAGTGGGCGCAATCGGACCGGCCGCAGCGCCGTTGTCCACGTCGACTGGAGTCACGGCGTCGAGCGAGCCGATGTCGTCGATGAGCGTCGAGAGCTCCTTGTCGTCGAGATCCCCGATAGTACCGCCGGCCAGCGCGAGCTCGCGCGGTGCGGCTGCGCTGACTGTCGGGCTGCCGGTGGTGGTCGCGGCCTGCGCGGGCGCTGCCTGCCCCTGCGCGGGACCGAGCACGGAGTCCGACGTCTTCAGGGCGACGACGCGGGCACTGTCCTCGCGGGCCGGCCCCTCATGGCGCGCGACGACGACCGACGTCCCTCCGGCCGCTAGCAGAGTCACCGCGGCGGCGACACGCCAGCCACCCCAGCTTCGCGAAGGGACACGCTCGAGTGGCGCGCGATATGGAGTGATGCCCGCCACGACGCTGTCGACGTCCACGGCCGGCGCGCGGCGGAGCGCGCTGCGCATGTTTCGCAGCAGCTCGAGCTCCTCGCGACAATCCTCGCAGGAGCGCAGGTGCGACTCCACTTCCGCGCGCTCGGCCGCCTCCAGCCTGCCGTGCAGCAGGTCAGGCAGCAGATCGCGCATCTCGCCGTTCGTACAATCAGTCATCGAGAAACTCCTTTACAGCTCGCATCGCGTTGTGATAGTGCACCCGCGCTGCTCCCTCCGTGGTATCCACCGCCTCGGCGATCTCCTTGTACGAGAGCCCCTCGGCAACGCGCAGCGTGAAAACCTCGCGCTGCGTCGGGGTGAGGCGAGCAACCGCTTCCCGCATCCGCCGCTCGGTTTCGTCCGCCACCACCGCGTCGAGCGCGTCGTACTCGGTGACAGCGTCCGCGTCCTGCACTTCCATGTGCATCCGCGTACCGCCGCCACGACGTCGTTCCGATCTTCGCCGGTCCAGCACCAGCCGCCGCGCAATCGTGAACAGCCAGGTCCGCAGCGAGCTGTCGCCGCGAAAGCTGTCCAGCGATGCAAACGCGCGCGCGAACGTGTCCTGCACCACGTCGTCCACATCCACCCGCTCCCCCACCGTGGCCACGAACCGCGCCACCGCGTCGGCGTGCCGCTCCACGAGCTGCGTCGCCGCTCGCTGATCGCCGCGCTTCCATCGCGCGACGAGCTCGAGGTCAGTGGGGTCGTCGGACAGGACGGGATGGGTCATCCAATTCGATATATGGGACGTCGGGTTGGGACGGATGTTAAGACGGTCCACCTCCACTCTGGCAATGGTATCCCGTGCCTCCTGGCAGGACCGAGTACCTTTGACCAGTTCGTGTCCCCATCCGCTCCCATGTCGCCTCTCAGAATTGCCCACCGCGGCATGCCGCGGCTGGCGCCGGAAAATACCCTGGCATCGTTCGCACTGGCGCTCGAGGCCGGTGCGGACGGCATCGAGCTCGACGTACATGCTACCCGCGATGGCATCGTGGTGGTTCACCACGACCCTGAACTGGCGAGCGGACTCGTGATCGCCGACGCGCCGCTCACCGCGGTCCTTGCTGCTACCGACGTCGCGGTGCCCACGCTGGCCGAGGTGTGCGATCTCGTGGCAGGCCGCGCCGAGCTGTTCGTCGAGATAAAGGGGGCGGCAATCGAGCGGCAGGTGCTCGCGGTGATGCGGACGTACCGCGGGCCGTTCGCCCTCCACAGCTTCGATCACGCGCTGATCGCGCGCGTGCACGGCATCGCTCCGCAGGTTCGCCTGGGCGTGTTGTTCGAGAACCTCCCGTCCGATCTCGAGACGCTGATGACTTCCACCGGCGCTCGTGACGTCTGGCCCCACGTACCGCTCGTCACGGCTACTCTCGCGGACGCGGTGCACACCGCCGACGGACGGGTGATCGCGTGGACGGTCAACTCAGCCGAAGACGCTGTGCACCTCGCTCGCCTTGGCGTGGACGGCCTCTGCGGCGACGACGTGCGTCTCTTTCCCGCACGCTGATCATGCGTGGCTCTGGCCGCCTCGCGAGCCACCGCGTAGCTTCGGCCCCTTCTCCGCCATCTCCCACTCTCACCACGAGGACCGCCCGCACGATGCGTCACATCGCCATCGCGCTCGCCGTCGGACTGGCTGGTTGTGCGGGGCAGACCAGTGCCGCGCCAGCGCCCGCTCCCGTCACCACGTCTGCCACCAGCCGCAGCCAGACCTCCGATTCCACCGCCCGCATCGCCGCCTCCGAGGGTGGCGTCTCGGTGCCGAACGACAACCCCTTCCCGAGCACCTACAAGCCCTTTCCATCGCGGCCGACGGTCATCCGCAACGTCACCATCCTCACCGCCGCGGGTCCGACGATCCGCAACGGGAGCGTCCTGCTGCGGGATGGCCGGATCGCGGCGGTGGGCGCCAGCGTAGGCGCCCCGGCTGACGCCGTGGTGATCGATGGTACGGGCAAGTACGTCACGCCGGGCATCATCGATACGCATTCGCACATTGGCGCCGGCGGCGTTCCCGATGACAACGGCACGCAGACGAACGATGTGAACGAAGCGACGAACCCTGTCACGGCGAACGTTTGGGTGGAGCATTCGGTGTGGCCGCAGGATCCGCAGTTCCCGCGGTCTCTCGCCGGCGGCGTCACCACGCTGCAGGTGCTCCCTGGTTCGGCCAACCTGATCGGCGGGCGCAGCGTGGTGCTCAAGGTGGTGCCGAGTCGCACCGTGCAGGGGATGAAGTTCCCCGGCGCGAAGTACGGGCTCAAGATGGCGTGCGGCGAGAATCCGAAGCGTGTGTACCGCGCGCGCGGACCTTCGACGCGGATGGGCAACGTGGCCGGCTATCGCGCGGCATGGATCCAGGCCGAGGCGTACAAGCGGCGCTGGGACAAGTGGAACGCGACACATCAGGGTGACCCGCCGGCGCGTGACCTCGGGCTCGAGACGCTCGCCGAAGTGCTGCGCGGCAACATCCTCGTCCACAACCACTGCTATCGCGCGGACGAGATGGCGCAGATGATCGACATCGCGCATGAATTCGGCTACCAGATCCGTTCCTTCCACCACGGCGTGGAAGCGTACAAGATCGCCGACCTCCTCGCGCGTGATTCCATCGCCGCGTCGGTGTGGGCGGACTGGGGCGCGTTCAAGATGGAAGCAGCGGATGCGGTGCGCGGCAACATGGCGATGCTCGATCACGCCGGTGTGCGCACCATCATGCACTCCGACGATGCGTCCGGCGAGCAACGTCTGAACCAGGAAGCAGCAAAGGCGATGGCCGAGGGAAGCCGGATCGGTCTGCCCGTGTCGGAAGACGAGGCGGTGAAGTGGATGACGATCAACCCCGCGTGGGCCCTCGGCCTGCAGGACCGCATCGGTTCGATCGAAGTCGGCAAGAATGCCGACGTCGTGCTCTGGTCGGGTGATCCGTTCAGCGTCTACTCGCGCGCCGAAAAGGTGTGGATCGACGGGGCGATGATGTTCGACCGACTCGATCCGGCGCACCAGTGGCGTACGGACTTCGAGCTGGGTTTCGTGCCGGCCAACAATGGAGGAACCAAGTGATGCGCGCCCGTTCTCTCGCAGCCGCCGCGCTGGTGCTGTGCGCCACCGCGACGCAGGCGCAGACCATCGCCATCACCGGCGGCAAGGTGTATCCTGTCAGCGGCCCGGTCATCGAGGGTGGCACGGTGCTGTTCCGCGACGGAAAGATCGTCGCCGTTGGACGCGACGTGGCGGTGCCGGCCGGGGCGCAGCGTATCGATGCTACCGGCAAGGTGGTGACCCCCGGGCTCGTGAACGCGGCAACGGAGCTCGGACTCGTCGAGATCGGCGCCGTGAGCAGCACGCGCGAATACGGTGCACCCGACGCGCAGAATGGCATCGCCGCCGCGTTCACCCCGTGGATCGGGCTGAATCCGACGTCGATCCTCCTGGCGCCAGCGCGCGAAGCCGGCGTGACGACGGTGATGGTTTCCCCGGAAGGCGGGCTCATCTCCGGGCAGGCGGGAATCGTGCACCTCGTGCCCGGCACGGCCGAGGACATGATCATGCGGTCGCCCGTCGGCATGGTGGCGACGCTCGGTCCCGGCCGCGGTCCGAACGGGGGCTCGCGCGCCGCGACGCTCCTGAAGCTGCGGGAGGTGCTGGATGACGCGAAGGCCTATCGCACGCGGCGCGCGGATTTCGAGCGCGCGCAGATTCGTCCGCTCGCCGCCAGCCGCCTCGATCTCGAAGCGCTGCAGATGGTGCTCGACGGGCGCGTCCCGATGATCATCGAGGCCGACAAGTCGAGCGACATCCAGGCAGCCATGCGGCTGGCGAAGGATTATGGATTCAGGATGATTCTCGCCGGGGGCGCCGAGGCGTGGATGGTGGCCGATGAGCTGGCGGCTGCGCACATCCCCGTCCTCACCGGCGCGATGAACAACATCCCGGAGACGTTCGCCACGCTCGGCCAGCGTCAGGAGAACGCGGGCCTGCTGAACAAGGCCGGCGTGAAGGTGAGCGTGATCGGTAACGCCGGTGGCGGCGACGAAGATGCGTTCAACGTGCGCAACGTCCGCTTCGAGGCGGGGAATGCGGTGGCGTACGGTATGGATTGGGACTCGGCACTCCGCTCGATCACGCTCACGCCGGCGGAGACGTTCGGCGTCGCGGATCGCGTCGGTTCGCTTGCGCCCGGCCGCAGCGCCGATGTGGTGATCTGGAGTGGCGACCCACTGGAGTTCGCGACCCAGCCGGAGCGGGTGTTCATTGCCGGTCGGGAGGTGACGCAGCCGTCGCGACAGGATCTGCTGGAAGATCGGTACAAGACGCTCCCGCCGAATTATCGGGCGCCGCTCGGGAAGCCCTGATTGCGCCGGAGTGTCATCCCGCAGTCGCGAAGCGAGTGTCGGGACCTGCTGTGTGTCTCGCGCCGTAGTTGGCTACGGTCGCCTGGATAGCAGGTCCCGACAGGGCTGCGTCCTGCGGGATGACACTATGGGCTGCGCCTTGCGCAATGGCGCTATGGCTGCGCCGTGCGGGATGACACGGAAGCGTACCGCGCTGGACTAGGGGTTTGTCTTCAGCCCTGCGAGCTGCGCGTCCAGTCGCGCGACTTCCGCTTCCGCACTGGCCAGGTTTGCCGCGAGGACGGAGTACCGTTCCGTTTCGAGCTCACCCCCGGCGGCGCGCGCACGATACACCGCAAAGCCGAGCGACGCAGCGGCCGCTTCGGCGCGCTGCTTTGCGCGGTGCTGCTCGAGCCGGATGCGGCCCTCGTCGAGCGCGTCCTGTGCAACCTGGCCTGCCCGGTCGAGCTCACGCTTCAGCGAGTTCCAGATCGGCATCTCATCCTCCGGGTTCTGCCGAATCGTACGTTCGGCACGGCCGAAAGTTGCACGGCGAGGTCCGCAATGCAAAGGCGCCCACTGCACTACAGTGGGCGCCTCGATTTGCAGATGGTAGCTGGCGTCAGGCCGCGGAAGTGGTCTCCGCCGGATAGACGCTGACCTTCTGCCGCGTCTTGCTCTTGTGCTCGAACTTCACCACGCCGTCGATGAGGGCGTAGATGGTGTAGTCCGTGCCGAGGCCGACGTTCTTGCCCGGGTGCCACTGCGTGCCGCACTGGCGAAGAATGATGTTGCCGGCGATGACCTTCTCACCGCCGAACTTCTTGATGCCGCGGTACTTCGGGTTGCTGTCGCGGCCGTTGCGCGACGAGCCGACGCCTTTCTTGTGAGCCATGGTATCCTCGCGTCAGCCGAGAGTGATGTCGTTGATCTTCACTTCCGTGAAGCCCTGCCGGTGACCTTGCTTCTTTGCGTAGTTCTTCCGGCGCTTCATCTTGAAGACGATGATCTTGTCGCCGCGCCCGTGCTTCACGATCTCGCCCGTGACCTTGGCGCCTGAAAGCGTGGGCACGCCGGTCTTGACGTTATTGCCGTCGCTGCCGAGCAGGACATCGTTGAACTCGATGGACCCGCCGGCCTCGCCCACGATCGTGGGGATGCGATATTTCTTGCCCGGCTCGACGCGGAACTGCTTGCCGCCGGTGCGAATGATGGCGTAAGACATTGATGACGCTCGTGGACGTGTGACGTAGAGCCTAAGAAGTTAGCTGAGACGAGGTTAGCTGTCAACTCGCCGCTCTTCGCGCCTCAGGCTCGGGGCCGCGCCGGGCTGATTGCACGGCAGTGACCGGAACGCGACGACCGTGGTAAGGCGATATGGTTCGGTTCCTCCCCACGCCACGCGCCAGCCCCGATGAGTCCGTTGCGCCCGCTCCAACTGATCCGCGGTAGCTCTTCCCCGTCGCTCGGCCATGCTCGTGGCGAGCTGCACGGCGCGGAAGAGCGGAGCCTGATCATTCACGCCGCCAAGGCGGGCGACGTAAGGGCGTTCGCAACGCTGGTCGACATGTACTACGCCCGTTGCCTTCGCTTCGCGCTGCACATGCTATCCGACCGGTTCGACGCCGAGGAGGCGGTCCAGGACACCTTCGTTCGCGTCTACCGCTCGCTGCCGAAATACCGGGAGGATGCGTCGTTCGAGCCCTGGCTCTTTCGGATCCTTGCCAATCGCTGCCGGACGGCGGGGGCAAATTTCCGGCGCCGTGGCGAATTGGTGCGCTACGGAGAGGTGCCGGAGTTCCCGAGTGGGAGGAGCCACGACCTCGCGCTCGCGTGGCGGGATGAGATCGCTCTCGCACTTGCGGCATTGCCGGTCGAACAGCGCGAAGCGTTCCTGATGCGGCACGTCGAGGACCTGAGCTACGACGAGATGTCCATCGTGACGGGCGATGGTATCTCCGCGCTGAAGATGCGAGTGAAGCGAGCGTGCGATGCGCTTCGCGTGGCGTTGACAGAGGAAGACGATGACTGACGAACGGGATGACGTGATCGAACGTGTGAGCGCCGTGCTGCGCGAGCCGCCGGTGGTGGACGCGGGCGCGAAGGCCCGCCTCCTCGTCGCGGTAGCGGCGGAACGCGAACGTTCAACTCGCGTGCACAGAAGGACCTGGCCTCGGGTCGGCCTGGCCTCCGCGGCAGTGGGGCTGGTGGCCGCGGGGCTGCTGGCCGTCTGGTTCGCCTGGCCGACGCTGCGCGCGAACCGTCCAGACCCGCGGTCCGTGGCAACGACGCCAATCAGTGACGACGCGCCGCCCGTTGCCACGCTTGCCAGTGACGCCGCCGACCGCGCCGCACTGCGCGCCGTGCAGCTGGTATTCCGCGATCCGGCAGCGCATCGCGTGAGCGTAGTGGGCGATTTCACCGATTGGGACGCGCACCAGGCGCCGATGACGCGTGACAGCGCCAGTGGATTGTGGAGCGTGAGTATCGCGCTGCGCCCCGGGCGCCACGTGTATGCATTTCTCGTGGACGACAGCATCTGGGTGAAGGACCCACGCGCGAAGGAAGCTCCCGACGCTGATTTCGGCCGGCCCGGCTCGGTGCTCCTCGTGGGGCAACCATGAGGACGCCGCTTCGCACGATCGTCGGCATCGCGCTCGCCACGATGCCAGTATTGAATGCGAGCATGGCGCACGCGCAGAGGACCACGACAGACGGCCCCGACGCCATCGCGCACAGCGATCTCGATCCATCGATTCGCCACGAGATCGAGATCGCGCGTGCTCGAGGTGTTCCCATGGAACCTCTGCTCAGCAAGGTCCGCGAGGGCCGCCTCAAGCGAGCTTCGGCGCCGCGCATCCGGCTCGCGGTTGCCGCCCTTGCGGTACGCCTCGACAGCGCACGCGCGATCATCGGCGCCGACGCGACCCTCGAGGAGCTCACGGCATGCGCCGACGCCATCGCCGCCGGGGCCGGCACGACCGAGCTCCGCGTCGTGACATCCGCCGCATCGAGGCCGCTGAGTGCGCCGCTCGGCGCACTGGCGCAGCTCGTGGCGAGCGGCGTGCCGGCAAGACGTGCGGCGGAGATGATCGTCGAGCTTCTACGCCGCAAGGTCGGCGGCTCAGTCGTCCTCGCGTTCGGCAATCTCGTGGAGTCCGATGCCGCGAGCGGAGTGCCTGCCGAGGAGGCGGCGGCCTTCCGGCTTCATTCACTTGCGACAGGCGGCAGCGCCGCGACGATGTCGGGTGGTTCAACCGGCGTCGGAAGCGTGAGCGTGCCACTCAGCCCCCCACCAGCCAGCGCCAAGCCGCGTCGACGACCGTAGCGTGGGATATCCGCGCTGCTCCAGCATTCTCCTTGGCCTGATCGTCGCGCAGTCGGCGGTCAGGCCGCTCGGCGCGCAACGTCGGTCCACGATCGATGTCGGACTGGCGGCGGTCGAGTTTCCCGTCGACAGTGCGCACGCGTTCGGGCCCTTCCTCAGCTGGGCGGTGCTGAAGGACGTGCCCAGGTACTTCCTCTCCGGTTCGGCAGGCGGAGTCTTCGCACCCGGCGGACCGAGTGGCTCGGTACAGGCCGCGGCCGGGCGACGCACATCTCTCCCGGGCGGCTGGACCGGCGAAGGATCGGCGGAGCTCGGAGCGGTCAGTGGTCCGATAGGCAGGACCGGGACGAGCGGGCTCGGCGCGGTTCGTCTGCTGCGAACATTGGTGAATTCGGGCGGCTGGCTGCGCCTGAGTGGGAACGTCGCGTCCCGGGACGCGGGATGGCTGGGCGGGGAGGGAGTCGACGTGGGCGCGTGGTGGCGCTGGCCACGCATCCAGCTCTCGACGTCGCTCAGCCAGCAGTGGAACGTTGCACAGCTCTTCGCCGGCCCGTCACGGCGCGATGTCATCGGTACGGTGCCTGTCACCTACACCGAAGCCGCCGTGGGTCTCCGCGTCGAGGGAGACGAGTCGAGCCTCGAGGTCTCGGCGGGAGTACGCCGCGATCGTGACGCGCCGCAATTGTACCAGCCGGCGCTGAGCGCGACCGCCGCGATCTGGCAGTCGGCAAACCGCGCCGTCGTGATCAGCGTTGCGAGACAGCTCGCGGATTTCGTCCACGGGGCAGATGCCATCAACTACATCAGCGTCGGTCTTCGCTTCAACCATCCCACGCCACGCGCCGAACGGGAGGAACGTACTCGGCCTACCGTGCTGGTGTCCGGCGCGGACTCGCTGCGGCAGGTGCACGTGCGCGCCCCGGGTGCGCGCACCGTGGAGATCCTCGGCGATTTCACCAACTGGGAGCCGGTGCGGCTGACGCCGCAGAATGGAGTGTTCAGCGCCAGGGTGGCGTTGTCGTCCGGCAGTCACCGCATGCTGGTGCGCCTGGATGGCGGGGAGTGGAGGCCCGCTGCCAACACGCCCGCCGTGAACGATGATCTTGGCGGGCGTGTGGGATTGCTGCTGGTGCCGTAGTTGGCGCTACGCCACCGCGTACTGCTGGGTCACGTCGCGCCCCGCGCTCTTCACCACCAGCTTGAACTCGTCCGGCTTGAGCAGCGGGTCGTCCCGGAGCTCCAGCGGGAACCCCACCACCTTTTCCAGCTTTCGCATCAGGTCGGACTCGTTCTCCATGGCGTACATCGCCACGTCGGGGTGCAGCTTCACCAGCAGCGGGTCACGCCGGCCTTCCACGCCGATTCGCTTCACGCTCCGCTCCATCCGGCGAAGAATCGTTTCGGCCGTGAAGACGCGCCCGGTTCCATGGCACGTCGGGCACGCCTCGGTCATGCTCTGCAGGTGGCTCTGCCGCACCCGCTGGCGAGTCATCTCGATCAGCCCGAGGTCAGACACGGCGAACGCCTTGGTGCGCGCGCGATCGCGGCCGAGGTGGGTGCGAAGCTCCTGGAGCACCTTGTCGCGGTTCGACTTGGTGTCCATGTCGATGAAGTCACACACGATGATGCCGCCGACGTCTCGCAGCCGGAGCTGACGGGCGATCTCCCGCGCCGCCTCGATGTTCGTCTTGAGGCTCGTCTTCTCCGGATCCTTCTTGCCCACGAAGCGCCCCGAGTTGACGTCGATGGAGATGAGGGCCTCGGTGGGCTCGATGATCAGATACCCACCGGAAGGCAGGTCGCAGCGGCGCTTGAAGAGGTCGCGAATCTCGGTCTCGATCTCGGCCTTGTCGAAAAGGGGGGTGTCATCCTCGTACAGGACGATGCGCTCGAGCAGCTCTGGCGCGATCCCCTTCAGGTACTCGACGATCTCGTTGTAGACCTGCTTCGAGTCGACCGTGACGCGCTCCACCTTGTCGCTGAAGATGTCGCGGATGAGGCTACGCGTGAGCGAGGTCTCGCGATGCACGAGGGCCGGGGGCCGTACGAAGTGCGTCTTCTTCTTGATGCGCTTCCAGGCGCTCATCAACGACTGGAGCTCGCGCTCGATCGTCTCCGGCGTCACGTCCTCGCCGACGGTCCGGACGATCACGCCGCCGGAGTCCTCCGGCAGCATGCCTTCCACCAGCGCGCGCAGGCGCTTTCGCTCTTCGCGATCGCCGATCTTGCGGCTCACGCCGACGCGCGACGCGAACGGCATGTAGACGAGGAAGCGCCCAGCCATCGAGACCTGCGCCGTGACGCGGGGCCCCTTAGTGGATATGGGCTCCTTGCTGACCTGGACGAGGAGCTCCTGGCCCCGCTTCAGGATGTCCTGAATCGGCGGCGCGTCGCGCTCGTGGCGCTCCAGCTCACGGAAGCTCTCCTCACCGTCGTCATCGTCGTCGTCGCCCTCGGTGTCCGGGTAGACGAGATCGGACGAGTGCAGGAAGGCGCTTTTTTCCGTACCGATGTCGACGAACGCTGCCTGGAGCCCAGGCAGCACCGCATCGACCTTCCCGAGATAGATGTCGCCGACCATCCGACGGGCGTCGGGGCGGTCGACCAGAAGCTCAACGAGCTCGTCGTCCTCGAGGATGGCGACCCGCGTCTCCCGCTGGGTCGCGTTGATCAGGATTTCTCGTTTCATCGTGGACCGCGCGCGCGGAAACGCCCGGCGACTCGGGCGCCGCGGTGCGGCATGGAAGAAGTGGGACGTTCCGGTGCAGCGACACGCCGCGCCGGATCGAGACAGGGACGAATGCCGAGGCCGGCCGCGTGATCGACCACGCTCGCTCCGGGCGCACAGACGGCACGGCCGACCCCGCCACGCGCTGCAGGCGCGACAGGACGACAGTGATGACGGTCGCCAGGAACCGGAGCAGCGTGCGATCTCCCGGGATCTCCCGGGACTGCGCGGTGGCTACGGCGAACGCGCGAAGCCGGCCGAAGACTGCCTCGGCCGAGCCCGCGC
>Ga0070658_10001645_pt1 | contig 18882 bp, 32 predicted proteins | sample KBSC13metaG_FD_64664 | JGI IMG/M metagenome (GOLD analysis project Ga0070658, IMG submission 64664) | Corn rhizosphere microbial communities from Kellogg Biological Station, Michigan, USA - KBS C1-3 metaG | ecosystem: Host-associated > Plants > Roots > Rhizosphere > Soil ...
CACCCCTCGCCGGGGGTCGACGCGGCAGGGCCCGCCAGGGCCCTGGAAAGGGGGCAGCAGCCCCGACGCGCGCTTGTGATGTCCGCCTGCGGCGGAGGCTGGCCGGCAGGGCGCCGGGCCTGTGCGATGCGCGGACGGTCAGGATGGCCAGTCGCGCCGCCCGCCCGAGTGGAGGGGTCTACACCAGGTCAACCACTTTGGTTGCGTCGAAGGGCGTGCCTCTCCGATCGGTGGGCAACTCAAGCTCTCGGCTAGGGTTTAGGCCACATTCGCGTATACGCGACTCAAAAGCTTCACTCGATCTGCATTGGCGGCGCTTGTCGTGTGCCGCAGCGCTGTATAGAACTCGCCGGGTCCTACGGCAGAGTCAACTATTTCCAGCCCTACCAGCCCAAGCAGTCGGAGATCGTCGATCAACAGACTGAAGCTCGCCGGCGTGAACCGCCAGTTGTGGACGTCGATGTAAGAAGCGGACGTTCGAGCCGTCTGCCACATGTGTTTCGCGCCCTGCATGTCGTGTTTCAAGTGAAAAGAGCCTCCGCGCAAGGCGGCCCACGCTAGGCTCCGACTCCGGCCGCGCTCTACCGCGTTAGCGAAGTGATCGAAGACGCGGCCTGGTGAGGGGCGTTCGGTGCCGGCCTCAAAGGCATCGAGCACGGCCCCTGTGCTGGTGATCGCCTGGTATCGATCGAAGCAGCGCCGCTTATCGGGCACGACCAGCACCAGGACACCGTCAGGTGTGAGTAGCTGGGCACAATCCTGCAGGAATCGCACGACGTCCGGCATGTGCTCGATGACGTGACTGCCAACGATCCAGTTGTAGCAGCCCGACTTACCAGCTGCGTCGACCAGGCGGCCGCCCGACCAGACGATATCTACGGGTTCGATGTTGGCCACATGAACCGGGTGACCAGCGTACTTGGCACGGAGGTCAGGTGTGTCCAGATGATCGACAATGTCGACCTGGTAGCCGTCCGCTTTCGAGGCGAGTGGAGCGTGGCTTGGGCCGATCTCCATCCCCGGGACGGTCCGGGTGATGTACCTGGTGACGAAGCGCTTTCGCGGGGAGGGACGCCGCAAGGCGCGTCTAACGAGGCCCGGCATTCCTTCCCGGACGTACAGCCCGGCGAGACGATGCAGAAGCTCCATGGGCCTACCGGGCGATCCCGTAGGGTTGGGCGGGGCCATACGACACACCGTCTTCCACGAAGAAACCGCACTTGCCCGCGAGCCAGGCGCGGTGCAGCGCGTTCCGCGCCGCGAAACGGCGCACCAGGCGCGGCATGGAATGGCGCTTGTAGCCGAGCATGTAGCACACATGCGCGAGGTACTTAGTCATTGTCTGGTCCTTCATCCGCGCTTGGGCGTTACACATTCTACAGGCCCCAGCCGGCCTAAACCGTGCCTAGTCGGCAACCTTCGTGTAGGCGTGCCCAAGGTGCTTGGCCACGCTGGAACGGCTTTGGGCCTCTGCAGGCTGGCGACCGCAGCAGCGGCCACGTAAGGGGCGGTGCTCTTATTCCCGGGCCATAGGCCCGCTGCGGTTAGCAGGTAGCTCGGTGTTCCTCTGCAGGTGACCGCCGATTTCGTGTCGAGCTTGAATTCTTCCTGCGGTCAAAGCTGTTCGGGGTCCGGAGGACTCCGATTTGCTTAGTTTTTGCTCACGCTCTTCTTTTAACTACTGCTTAGTTCTTAAAACAAAGCTTGAAAAGCTTGACTGGAACATCGAACAAATAAACAGGACAAATAAAATCTAAGCCAACCGATCATCCACAGGCTTATCCACAGCAACTGTGGATAACTGCACAGGATCGCGGGTATGGACGGCGATGAGAGCGCTCATCGCAGGGAACAAACGGGGCTAGCGCGGCATGCGGGCGGCTGCGGGCGCAACTAGGCCTGCCAGCCTAGCTATCTAGCAAGTGTTCGCTCAGGTTGTTCGGCGTGCCTTCGTCGGGCGGCGCCGGCGGATCACCTGTGGCTGGTGGTCCTTGATTGGAGACCGCACGCGCCTGCGGCTCTCCACGCTGCGACAGCGATGCGTCCCAACCAGGTGGCGCGCCCGGGTCACGCCCTGTCGTGTCGGCCTTGCTTTGTGCTTGACCAGCACGTCTTGCTTTGGCCCTAGCCGTTTCTTCTTTTTGCCTGGCGTGGTCGCGCGATTTTTGTAGGTACCAGGTGGTGTTGGCCAGCTCGCACAATTTCTCCCAATTGAGACGGCGGACAGCAGGCTCGCCGCGAACGAGCTGGCTCTGCTCGTCGTACCGATTGACCTGGATGGTCGGGTGAGCGAGGCCCAGGTTTATGAGCACATCCAGCGCCCGCTTCGCCTTCCGAACGGACGCATCGTCCTTCGACGCATACGCGAAGAACGCCAAGTCTTCGAGCGTGTATCGCTCCCATGGGCCGCCGCCCTTGCGCGGACGGCCGACAAACCCTGTTCGGATATCCGCGCAGTAGAGCAACGCGACGATCATGGCCAGGAGCGATTCCGTGCCATCCGAGCGGAGCTGCCGAATCCGATGTTGCGCGCGCGACCAGGCATAACCGGCAACAACCGCGCTGCGACATATGCGGGACCAAAACCGGCCTTGCCGGCTCTCTAGAGCCTGCACCACCTGGTATTCCGTTACACGGAGCACCTCAGGCCGGCGCCTCAGGGGCGACCGGTCCCGGACGCTACGCCACTTGACCCGCCGGTGGGGGCCGCGATGGGGGTTAGCTACGGGCACTAGCTTTCCCCTTCGCGATGGCGCCTGAGCGGCTCCACGGGCCGTCAGCGGGGCGCCTGATCGTCGGTTCCGGGGCGCACGGAAGCGCGAGGCCGTGAGGCCTCTGCCACTTCCCTGACCGCAGTGTGGTCGCGACTACCGGTGGCACCGGCTACCCCGAAATACGGGGTAGGCCGATTGCCGCGTAGGCAACACTGAACCGAGCTCCATAGGCTCCCCTCTTGCACAGCTGTCCGAGCCGGGGTAACCTGAGCGCACCAAATGTGTGGTGAGCTGCGTTCAGGTCTGTCCCAGCCGCCTTATTGAAAGCCTCGGTGCGCCAACACCGGGGCTTTCGTCTTTTCGGGTTTTGGATCTTCGCGCTACGCGATAATGCCCACTCCCAGACCTACCGCCGAGGCGGTAAGTGCGATGATTGTATATCGAACTTCCGAGTTCTTAACACCCGAGGCCAAGTGTCCGGCGCGGGGAAGAAGTGCGGCCGGCAGTGCGCCTGCCGCACAATAGGAAGGCTTAGGGCTTGTGCCCATCCTCAGCCCCGCAGACCGCGGGGCTTTTTTTTGCCCTGCGCCTGGTCGAGGATCAGCTGCGAGATGATCGAAGCTGTTGATCCGCCCGACTGCTCAAGGACCGTCAGCGCCTCGGCCACGTCCGGCTGCAGGAACAAATTCGAAAGCCGCCTGCCGCCTCTGTCGAGCAATGCCTTGCGGCTGTCGCTAACACTTTGTGCCCGGGATTTCGTCGGCGTGCGGCGGGTACTGCTGCTACGGGAGGCGGTGGCGCTGGCCATGTCATTGTCCATGACTGGAAGATGACGGGAGTCTAGGACGTTGTTAGACGACTAACAAGCGAGAGCTGGCCGCCGCGCGCGATGCGCTCGAGAAGGCGACTCACCAGGTCGCCGGCGAGGCATCGCCTAAGATCCTCCGCAGGGAGGTCGCGTTGCGCGGCCCTTGGTCCTCGAAGTTGTTGTTGAAGATGACGTGCGTGGCCGCAGCCTCCTGGGAAAGGCGAAGGATTGGGCTTGAGAGATCAGTCAGCTCCGCCTCGGTGTAATCGTAGTTGAAGCGGTCCGACGCGGCCGTGGCGTCCTTGATGTTCCAGGTGGCATCGTTGCGGCCATGCAGTCTCACAAGCGCAAGGGCAGGGTGGGTAGCGGCCCACACCGATGGAATGCTGTTGGCGGCGCCTTGTGGCTCGTCGACGACGACGTTCACCAGGTGCCGTTCTGTGAGAAACGCGAGCAGGGCTTCCGTATTGGCCTCGGTGAACCAGCTCTTGTGGCGGAATTCAACGGCCACCAGGTGCTCACCCATTCGTTCCCGCACCTCGTCGAGGTACGCATAGCTGTCACGGGTTGCCGTGAACCAGGGCGGGAACTGGAAGTGCACGACACCGAGCTTCCCCGCCTCACGCAAGGGACGGATAGCGACCGCGTAGCGGCGCCACAGCTCGTCGACCAGCTCGGGTGGCATGTCCTTGGCGTAGACATTGCCACGCGTTCCGGGAGCGACGAGCGACTTCAGATCCGCCGGCAACGCCATGTGCGGTGTCTGATGCCGCGTCATCGCCCTGAATGCCTTAATGTTGAAGATGAACTTCGCCGGCGTCCGCTCCGCCCACAGCTGGGCGTTTGCCGAGGAAGGCATGGCGTAGTAACTGCTGTCGACTTCGACGATCGGGAAGCGGCTGGCGTAATAGCGTAAACGTGCCTCCGCAGACGTGGTGCCCTTGGGGTAAAAGCGCTTGCTTGCAATCAGGGACTTATCGGTCCAGCTGGCCGTACCCACCAGGACGGTGCCACTCATGGGGTAGCCGGCCAGTTGTCGGTGGGCGGATCGTCCGGCGAAACCGGTTTGCCGTGGCGCCGTAGGATTTCGTCCAGCTGGCCAGCCGCCCAGTCGTACTCCGCCGCTCCAGCGGAGTCGAGGATCTCGTCGGCGGGCCCGGCAAACGCCATCCAGAATTCATCGTCTGGGTGCTCGGCCATCATGGTTGGCATGCTGGCGTCGAGTTCTTTGAGCATGGCCTGTAGGGCTAGGCGACGGTCCTGGGGCATGGCGATCTCCTGGTCATGACCAAGCGTAGCGGCAGGTGTGTGTAGAAATCACGTTGTGGCGCGGCGGGTGAGACGGCAGGGGGGTACGATCCGCGCAATCTAAGGCGTCGGGAACGGGCATGGGCAGGTACGTGGATCCACTGGTATTCGGCCCCCCCGGCATTTGCAGCTCCGAGACTTGCCGGCGTTCGTGCTGCACCCTGGATCAGGTCGGAATCCGCTGCTACCACTGCCACGAGGGGGTGTTCATCCACCGGCGTGAATGGACCTTCACCAAGTGCCCCGACTGCCAAGGGGTATTCTCTGCCCTGTGCTCCAGCTGCAAGCACGAAGGATGTATAGCGACGCCCAGGGCGCCCGCCGGGTAGCGCCTGTAAAGTGGCATCCCACAAAGGTTTTTGGTATAATTTCTCCCAACCTACGGGAGGTTCTGATGACCATGAAGTCAATGACCGAGCGTCGCGCGGCATTCGCTTTCGCGGAGCATTCAAGCCGTATAGAGAGCATGCCCGCCATGTCTCCGGACCATGAGGCGCTGGTACACGCGGCCGTCGAGGGCGAGATCTCCGTCGATCAGGCGTGTGCCACCATGCGCTCCAACTACCTGCGCACTGCCGCCGAAGCGGCGGGCAATAAGTCCACTAAGCAGGTCGCATAACTTCATCCAAGGACCGATGCCTGGCTAGCTGCTCGCTAGTCAGGTTTTTTTATGCCTGACCCATACCTGATACCCGGCACCAATGTCCTGCGCAACAAGCTGGGCATTACGGACACGCCGACGCTGGACCAGGCGACCCGCGAGTTCTCGGCGGCTCGCATGCAGTCGCTCGGCGAAAGCAGCGTATCCAAGCTGTCGGGATTTGCCAGACTTCGCGGCATACATCAGCACTTGTTCGGCGATGTCTTCGACTGGGCTGGCCGGCCCCGTACGACACCGCTGGCGAAGCGTGCATTTGAAGGTGTCCAGGGCGACGTTACGACCTTCGCTGAGCCTGCGGTCATCGAGCTTCAGGCTCGCCGCATTTTCTCCGCCCTGGAAGCCGAGGACAATCTCAAGGGCCTTCCGCTTCCATTGTTCGCCGCTCGCGCCGCCGACTACTACGCGCAACTCAATGATCTTCACCCATTCCGCGAGGGCAATGGGCGCGTGCAACGCGCGTTCTTTCGCGGCCTGGCCAGGGAAGCTGGCCACGACTTCCAGCTGGATGTGGTGACTGGCGAACGTTGGATCGCCGCGTCCGTCGAAGGAAGCCGTGGCGACATAGAACCGTTTAAAGGGCTGTTTCGAGACGCCTGCGATCCGCAGTGCAGGGCTCTTCTTCGTCCCGTTGTCGACATGATGAAGAGGCACGATCCCATCGACTGGAACAGTCGGTCAATCGAAGTTGCTTCGCCGGGGACGGAGCACACCGGTCTGCTGAGCCGCTTGGAGAACGCTGCGTTTCTTGTGAAGGGCGGCGGCTTGGTCGTGTTTCACCTTGACGACCTACCTGCAGGCGCGCAGCTGGAATACAGAAACACCCTGACCGCGACGTGGGCGCCGGCGTCGTTCACCGATCGAGGCGTGCATGCGGATAATGCGGACGTCTATCGCGCGGGCGGTTTGAACGCGGCTGTGGCCATGGTACCGGCGCGAGCGGATACCTTCAGGGAGATCCACAAGAAAACCGTAGTGGCAGAGAAGGTAGCTTCAACACTCGGTCTTAAAGGCGCTGTTGCGGCCCGATTCGTCGCCGGCGCAGAAGCGCGGCTTTTACACCGTCTGGAACACGGCCAGCCTCTGGAACCCATCCGAGCGCCTGGAAGGAGTACGTCGCCGGGCCGTTAGGCCTGGCGGCAGGCTGCAAGCGTGCCGACCTGGTGCTCGTTGGGGGTCCACCAGCGAGCGAGTCTTGCCCGGACCCCATGGCGGCCACGCACTAGGTGCGTGAGAGCGCGGCGAGGGAGCCAAAGGCCCCGAGACGAGCCGCGGGCAGCTTCCAGCTGGACGCGAACCGCTTTGGGCGTTTCCTCCACGACCTTCGCCTGAAACTTGAAGTCCTCGCCGGTACGGTCATCACGGGGGACATAAAGCGAAAGACGCAGCCGGTCGCCCCTGGCCACGTCGCTTGCCTTCACTACTTGCTCGCTGCTGTCGTTCATTAGTACGTCCTCCGCAAAAGGGAAGGGGCGCGAATATCCGCGCCCCCTGGGATCAGGCCTTTCGTGCCCTCGTCGCCTTGGTGGTTGCTTTGGCCTTTGCCTTGCCCTTGACGGGTGCTGCGGCCTTCTTGACAGTCTTGTGGCTCTGGGCGACCTTCGTCGTGGCAGGCTTCTTCGCGGCAGGGGTGCGGATCAAGGCGGGAACCCAGCCGGTGCCTTTCAAGCGCTTCGCTGCTTCCTCGGCAAGCGCACCCTTCTTCATGGTCAGCAGCGCAGCCTTGTCATTTTCCTTGCCAGCCTGCGTCAGCGCCTTTAGAACCTGCTCTTTGCTCACGCGCCCGAGGTAGTTGGCCGGGGTGGCGTCAAAGTGGGCGGACATGTCGAAGTCCAGCGCACCCAGCAGTTTGCCGGTGAAGCCGCCATGAGATTCATCCACCGAAACTGACAAGGCAACACCATAGGCCAGCAGCTGGTCCAGCATCGCGTCGTCGAGGGCTGTGACAGCATCCCACACCGCTGCACCCTTGCCCTTGATGCCCGCCACGAGTGCCTTGCCGGCGGCATGGAAAGCTTCCAGTCGTTCAGCAACGTCCTCACCCTGCGAACCCGCCGGGGCACGCACGCCGTACGGGGAAAGGCTCAGGTTCGTCGGCGCACGGTCGCCGTCATAGTCAAAGCGCTTGTTGATCTCACCGACTACCCAGCACCCCATGAGTACCTTTGCTACCCGAACGTTCTTGGCTGTCTCTGCCTGGACGGCGATATTGCGGTGGCACAACAGGGAGCGGGTCAGTGCGTCGCTCATGGCGTTGTTGTCTTTCACCTTCACGCTGCCGCCGGTCACTGTGGTCTTAGTCTTCGCCAGCGCAGCGCGGTCCTCGGCACGAACCAAGCCGCGATCCATCCGCAGTGCGCCGTTGTGGAAGCTCGCAATGGCACCTGCCGCCGACTTGACGCCGTCCGCGTAGACAACCGCGTTGGCCTCGATGGCGTTGGATTCCGCTTTAAGTTCGTCCAGGCGGTCGCTGATCCATTCAAGCCGGTCGCCCTGCTCGTCGGTTTCCTCCTCGCAATTCCAAATCTCTTGCTGCTCCTTCTCAAGCAAGGCGAATTCGGTCTTCCGTACCTTCACGGCGGCCTTCTGCTCCTTGGTCAGGTCGCAGCTGGTGGCCGGGACGCGGCCGAAGCGGTTGAAGCTCGACCAGTCGAATTCACCCATCACCTCCACCCACGCCCAGCCCTCGCCCCTAAGCGTCTCGGCGGCGGCTTCGAGGCGCTCCGACACAAGCTTGTCCAGCAGCTCGTTATCCGTGGTGAAGCCCGTACCCGCCTCAGAAAAGAGGTCCGTCCGCACGATGCCACCCGCCGCCGTGAATGCATCCACGCCGCCGATGAAGGCAATGCGCCTGTCATTGGTCACGTCGATTTCCTCGTCCAGCACAGCGCGCCGCAGGTTGCGGGGCTCTTTCTCGCCCCACGCTTGGTCCCAAACGCGCAACTGCTTGTCGTGGTCTGGGCTTGAGCAAAGGGCCGTCAGCTGTTCGATGGTGATGGTACCTTCGCGCATTTCGTTCAACAGTTCAGGGGCTGCTGCATGCAGGGCCAGGTAGCGTTCCACCGTCCTCGTCGTGCAGCCGAAGGCATCTGCGATTTGCTCGATGGTGTATCCCTCACTCTGCAGCTTTGAATAGGCGTCGAAACGGTCGGCGCCGTTCATCTGCTCGCGCTGCTCATTCTCGGCCAAGCTCACCGCCGTAGCTTCTGCCTGCGTACGTACCAGACAGGGGACCAGTTTCGTGGTATCGATGTGGCCCTGATCGACAAGCAGGTTCAACGCCGCCAAGCGCCGTCCGCCCGCCACCACCTCGTAGCAGTCGTTCTCGCTCGGGATCACCACAAGGTTCTGCAGGATGTCCATCGCCTTGATCGAGGCCGCGAGGGCGTCGAGGTTCGTCGGGGTGACTTTGCGAACGTTCGCCGGGGAAATCACCAGCTGGGACAGGGGAATCAGGGTCGTCGTCGTGGTCGTAGCGTTCATGTGTTCCTCTCCTTTCGGGTTGTAGAAATTGGCTGAAGCATCGTCGGCAGGGCCGCGGATGCTTCTGGACGAAGTCAGGTCGTGCGAGCCATTCGGCGACGTCAAGGGGAGCGGCGAAGCCGCAGGCAAGGCACTGGCGCGGGCAGGAGCCGCAGGCGACAACACGGGTGCCTAGCCGGCGCTTGACGTGGCAAAAGCCGGATGGCGAAGTTGGGGAGAGGGAACCGCCGCGCAGAGCGGTGGGAGAGGGGCTCTAGCACCTCTCCGGGGGTCGACGCGGGGCACCCAGCGGGTGCAGACAGGGGGTAGAACCCCGCCGCGTGCTGTTGCGCCTGACGGCCGACCAGTGGCCAGGGGCCACCGGCCGACAGGCGCGCGCGTGCCGGCGCCGAGACATCCATGGCGCGGCTTAGGTACCGCCTTATCTGCGAGTGGCTGTGGACGGCCCTTGTAGAGCGTGATATTCGTTCGCGCCAGGCGCCGCGACGGCACCAGGTCCAGCAAGGCTGCTAGCCATGAGCGAAGAAGATCTACAGGTGCACTGCAATGAGTGCGGGGGAGTCAGAGTCCAACACGTCCGCTCGGTTGTGCGGGTTCCCCGTACTGACGAGATCGCCGACGGCTACTTCACGAGCGAGGAAGCCACCTATCGGACGTTGCAGTGCGGCGGCTGTGAGACCGTGACGTTGAGGGAAGACTATTGGTTCTCGGAGTGGGAGGCCGGAACGACCACTTATTACCCGCCTCATGTGACCCGAAAGCTACCTCCATGGGCTTGGCGACTGCGTCCGATCACCAACGGCGACTCGCCGAGCCAATACATGTTCGGCGTGCTCAAGCAAATCTACGACGCCATTGCGGTCGAGGCATATGCGCTGGCGGCGATGGGGGTGCGCGCGCTCCTGGAGCACGTCATGGTGACTACCGTGAGCGATAAGGGGACGTTCGCCAGGAATCTTCGCGCGCTTGCAGACGCGGGGCACGTGACCGAGCGGGAACGTGTCCGGCTTGAACAGGTTCTAGATGTCGGGAACGCCGCGATACATCGGGCATACCTTCCTGACAAAGGCGACGTCTTTACCTCCCTGGACATTGCCGAGCATGTCGTCGCCTCGCTCTACATCCATGACCAAGCTATCGCTGGCGTGAGCGGGAGGGTGCCGAAGCGTTCTTGATCGCTTCGGCACCCTCCTGCAGCGCATCGCCGAGTCGCTACACCCTCGCTTGAATAGCCTCCTGCAGGGCGCTGCACGCCCACTCGGGGCACGCGCGCGAACTAGGCTTTGAGGGATCATTGAGCCAGGAGCGCACTGTACGTACTGAGCAAGGACGCCGAGTGTAGGCGCAGATCAATGCTGCGCTTTCGGCCTGTGTGAGTCCGTGCTCGTCCAGCAGTGCTTGAAAGGTCGCCCGGGTATCCATCGCTGTCATGTATTCGGATAGGACGTCGTTGACTCATTCCCGCTGTGAATTGCATCTGCGCGAATGGTCATGGGCCCCTCGCTAGGCACTTCCAGGACCGTTCGGACGTAGTGGTTGATCTCCCGCTGGAATACGTCCACGGCCCCGAAGTAACTGAAGCCCTTAAGACAGAGCATGGCAAGCATGCATAGTCCGGTCACGAAAAGCACCAGCCCGGCCATCGAGCGAAAACCATTGGCAACCTGGTCAGGTGTTGCTTTCATAAGTGCGGCCCAAACCGTGGCCGTCGTATCAGGCGACGCCACTGCCACGAGCATGCTGAACAGTACGGAGAGAATCGCCGCGTATGCCAGGAAGCGTGACAGAACCACTAGGATCGCATTGAGAAAGCTGAAGCCTTGCCGGACATAGAGCCACTTATTCCGGCGGACATCTTTCCTGATCTCTTCATAAAGTCCTTCCGGCAGCGAACCCACTTCTATGCCGTTAACCGAGACCCGCAAAATTGCATCGTTAGTCATAAAACCCCCTGTGATGGACATAGGCACATGTGCCTAACTGGCACTATAGGCACATGTGCCTATCTCGTCAACAGGACCCTCGGCGATCAGGCGGCCGCCGCGAAGAGATCCGCACTAACTCCCGGTCGATTCCGACGGAGCTCACGCGCTTCTGCGAAGTCCGCGCAGACCACTTCGACCACGGGGCTTACCCCGTGCCAACCCTCACGATAAACAGAAGTATCGATACCGCAGCCGGCGGTGAGCTCGATGCCTGTTTGGTCGTTGAATTTTCGATAGCCGTCAGACTTGCTTTCGCAATAGTACGGCGCGCCGCTGTAGCGAAATGGTGCGGAACCACCGGGAATAATAAACGCGCCGTAGTCGGCCAGGTCGGAGGCAATATCGATGGCGTGATACTCAAACGCGGCGCCTGTGTATCGCGGCGCCGCGCCCGTCCGCGACACCTTGCCGAAAGGTGGATTCGAGATGGCGACGTCAAAGTGGCCGAGCACGGCGGGCAGGTTGAAGATGTCCGCGTGGAACCACTCCGCCTCGGGAAGGATCTTGCGTCCGATAGCGACATACTCACTATTCACCTCGACGCATACCAAGCGCCCACGTGCACATCCTCGATGCAACATCCAGAACGCCAAGCCGCCTATGCCCGCGCACAGGTCGATGACCGACCCGCCGGCGGCGTCGATGGTGAAATCAGCCGCAAGCCCCGATGGGGTGAAAAAAGCGCCTGCCTGTCCATTAACGTGATTGGCGCCCTCCTGGAAGTTTTCGAGAACAAAAACGCGCTCGTCGAACGATAGGCTCGGCTGTGCCAGCAGGCGCATGGCCTCTGCGTGCGTCTTGGCGTCGATGCGGGAAAGCTTGGCCACGGGGGTTCTCCTGGTCTGAACTTGGTCGGAAGCGAAGCGGCCGGCAGGGCCGCGGATGCTTCTGAGCGAGAGCCGAGCGGCCGAGCTGGCCAGCGGCGTCAAGGAGGGCGGCGCAGCCGCAGGGAGGGCACTGGCGCGGGCAGGAGCCGGGTGTATGGCGACAACCCGGGTGCCCGACCGGCCCTTGACGCGGTAGCGGGGCAGGGAGGCAGGGGAGAGGGTGCCGGCGCGCAGCGCGGGGAGAGGGGGCACCCCTCGCCGGGGGTCGACGCGGCAGGGCCCGCCAGGGCCCTGGAAAGGGGGCAGCAGCCCCGACGCGGGGGGCGACGATGTCGCCGTCGAGTGCACTTGGCATAGGATGTGCCGGTGCCACTCACTGGCTAAGCAGGGGACGTCGTGAAAGGAATCCGTCGAGTGGTCGCCTGGCTGATGAGGCTCAAAGCTCAGCAGGCCTTCGCCGCGCTGTGTGTCGTGATCGTGGTCGCACGAATGATCTTTCCCGGGCTTCTGTTCGACTCCCTATCCCTGTACCTGGTCTTGATCGGCGCGATCTGCGCAGTGTTTCCAAATCTGGCTTCGCTTCTACGCTCCATCAAGCGCATGAAGGGATTCGGCGCGGAAATTGAGTTCGCCATTGAAGACTTGGCTGAGCGCACGACAGCTATTGAAGCGGCCGTCACGGGCGAGGACTCGACCGTGCCTCCGGACCCACCCGCTGGACCGGATGACGCCGGACCTGAAGCACGGGTTGAGATCGAGTTCGAGGCGATGGCTGCTGACACCGCGTCGTTTGAGAACCGTGCGCGGTGGCCTGGTGGCGGCGCAGACAGTCTGTACGACGTGATCCTGGTCGATCTCATTAAAACCACCAACCAGTTCAACGCAGAGACAATGAAGTTAGCTGCGCTTGTTCCTGGAGCGAGACCCCGAAGCCCACGCGAAGCGCTGGAGATCCTCGCGCGGCAAGGTTTGATCGACGCCGACACGCCAGCGCTATACCGTGAGCTCATGAAGTTCCGCAACGCCATTGTCCACGGCGACGTTAAGCATATTTCGCTTGCCGAACTACAGTCTCTCGCCGAAACGGCCAAAAGGCTGCAGAAGATCTTCCGCGTGAGTGTACGGATCAACCTAAACGAAGAGTGGGAGGTCCGGTACTGGACACGTGAGCTAGGTGTTAGTGAGGAGGAACTGGCGCGGGCCGTTGCGCTGGTCGGCACGTCAGCCGGCAGCGTTAGACGCGCGTTGGAGGCGCGTCGAAAAGGAGGTTTAAGCTGATCACCCGTGGCACCAGGCCTGCGTCAAGCCTTCTACGCAACGTCGATATCTCGGTAGCGTATCCATTGTTCCATGGGATCAATCGACAAGCGGCGTCCGGGTGACGACGCCGCGACCTGGTCCAGGCGTTCTGCGGCTACAGCCCACGAAACCTCCGCCACGACTTCCGCCGGCGTCCCGTCTGTCCAATCCAGCAGAACCCAGTTCGACATTTGTTCACTCCTATTCTTTGCTCACTATCGCCGATGGGCGTCTCGCTGATTGAGAAAGAAGTCCGCAACACCGGACGATAGATTCACCTTCCGAGGGCGCGGTATAGGGTTGAACGATGGACCCCGAGAATGCGTGCGATTTCCGCGACGGGTCGCGACGCATCGCGAAGGTCCTTCGCGTGAGCAAGCTGCTCATTATCGAGCTTGCTTGGCGGCCCGAACGTTACTCCGCGCGCGACGGCGGCGGCTCGTCCGGCGCTCGTACGTTCGGCAATGAGCGAGCGTTCGAAAGCCGCGATGCCGGCGAAGATGGTCATAATCATTATTCCGCCAGGGCTGGTCGTGTCGGCCCAAGGTTCGGCAAGGGAACGAAGGCCCGCTTCACGGGCTCGCAGCTGCTCGCCTATATCCAGGAGGTCGCGGGTTGATCGCGCCAGGCGATCAAGGCGCGTGACCAGGACCACGTCACCAGGTCGCAGGTGTTCGATAAGTCGAGCGAGCTCGGGGCGATCGCGCTTAGCTCCGCTTGCCTTCTCGGCGAAGATCCGACCGCACCCTTCTCGCTCCAGGTCGGCACGCTGATGTGTGAGGTCCTGGCCTTGCGTCGAGACGCGGGCGTAGCCGATGAGGCTGAGGTTGCTTGGCTTTTTGGCCGGCATATAAGTGTCGCGAACAGGTGTCGCGCCACTCTATCACCTGCGACAGTCACCTGCGACAACAAAATAGGGGCCGATAAGGCCCCTAGATGATGTCGCGCGAGTTAGGAATTGTGCGACAGCGGTCAAAGCCCCGCGCGTCCCATCCACTTGTGTATGAGGGCCATGTCCGACTTTGCCTTTTCAAGCTGCGTGTCGCATTCGTTAGTCAACTGGAGCATGTGCGATAGGACGGAATCGTCCATCTTCGCGCCGTCGAAAGGGGAATCCGTTTCGACAAGCTGGCGGAGTGCGTACTCCGTCTGCTGCATGTTCACCAGGTCGTAGCGAAGTCGGGTAACGAGGTCCGGAGTGAAATCCAATTCACCCTCGGCCGCGTTCGCAATGTTCCGGGCCCACTGGTTGAACAATCCTTGCCTCTTGCTGTGGTACGCCTTGAAGCGGGCCGCTAGAGGCGACTGATTGTATGCAGCTTCATGCTTCCGTTCCGGGGTGGGAAATGGCGTGACTGTCCCGTTATTCATGTTGATCCTTGAAGATTTTAGGAGGGAAGGGGAAACGGCGGCGTCTCTCGACGTGGCCTTTCCACGCGCAGCGATCGATGGACGGGGTTATGACCAGGTAGCGCTGCGCATACGGCGAAGGTTGTTTGATGATCGAGCGGCTACGCGGCGTCTCAGTCGCGATCTCGCCCATATCGGTGGAGACCAGCCACTAGCACGACTAGAAGGATGATCACTGCGATAGCCAGCCAATTGTGAACGAGGTTGTTCACAGTGATTGTAGAAGTCTCGTGCTCTTTCTCTTGCTGCGCCTGGAGCTCGTGTAACTGCGTCACGTAGGCGTCAGCTAGCGACGGATTCCCCTTAATTCGCTCGGCATCAACCCGTAATGCCGTTAGGTCGGATGGAGTCGGAGCTTTATGGGTATTCCGCCAGGTGTCGACGAAAGTGGAAACCTTCGCAAGATGCATTTCCTCTAGAGACGCCAGAACCGGGCCAGCTTGTTCAATGCGCTGATCACGTTGCGTGTCGCTGATGGTCCAAGTGCCATAGATGACGACGAGTGTGACGGCACAGTAAAGCCATAATCCCTTCATCGATTGACTCCTTCGTCTGTGGTCAAGCCCTAGCGTGACGCGGCCGGGGCAGGTGGCAGCAGCAGGGGTTTACCCGCCGTCGTCGCCGCCGGGGGCTCGTAGCGCGTCGCGGCACGTACGCTCGCGTTCTTGGCAGCCTTGTCGGCGCCGGCGTCGGGCGACTGACTGCACGCGGCTACGCTCGCCAGGGCGAGTGTCAGGCCGGTGATCACAAAGGTGCGAAACGGGGCGTTCATGTGGTGCTCCAGAGTGGGACGGTGACGCTAGGAAGGTGGATGGGGCAGATACGATCGAAGGCAGCACTCAAACCTGGCCGCCAGCTTATTTAGGCTTCAACAGCCTCCGTGAGTCGATATCCCTCGTCAGACAAGGCGACACAAACTGACCAGCAACAATTGCTCTCTATAAATGACTTACGCACTTGAACCCCGATCTTCTGCGCGCAGGAATAATGTGCCGCGACGTCCTCCGGGCTGCCACTGGCTATCGACGTGCGAATGACCCGAATAAGCCTGTCCAAAGCGAGTTCGTCACTCGGCCAGAAAGTCATAACGATATAGCTGTCCGATTCGACTACCGGGTCGGCCACCTCGTAAAACTTCAATCCAACATCCCCGCAGGCGGAAATAAGGCGGGCGCGCAACTCATAAATCATGTGTCGCCTCCTAGACGGCAAAGTCATTATCGGCCCGATCCCGCCGGGCCTTGACGGTCACGAGGCTTGATGGTGGCGAGTGCGGACCCGTACTGGATGCGGAGTTCCTGCAGCTGGGCTTGGGTCTGCTCATGCAACCAGGACGCACCGTCGACGCCGAAGTAGCGTTCAAGCTTCAACGCCATCAAGGGACTGAGTTTCCGTTGCCCCCTCATGATCTCGTACAGGTGTGAGTGCGATGCCGAGATATCATCTGCGCAAGTTTTTGCGGTGATCTGGTGTAGCGTAAGCTGAGTCTGCAGGAGTTCGCCAATTGTGCGGAATACGCGCATGTCTAGCCCTCGTTCGCCGCAATTCCTCGCCCGGCGAGATGTACCGGACGGATCAGCCGCATGAAGCGCACCAGTGCGTCGGCGCGGCGCTGGTAGGAGGCGTTCATTTCCGCCGTATAGACAGACGATTGCGCCCGAAGCGCGTAGTCTCGCGCTTCTTCCAATTCGCGTAGGACGATGGCCAGGTCCTGGCGATCAACATCAGAAAGGGCAATTAGCGTTGGGCGAGTCAGAATGTGCGCCGCGGGTGATGCCTGGTGCATTTGACGGTTCTCCCTTTTTGAATGGGCCCCGCGGCACCCCTAGCCCCCGCGAGTTCGATATAAGTATATCGTGCTTCATACAAAAAAAACCGCTGGAAAGCGGCGCCATTGCTCGCGGATTAAGGTTTCGGCCTACCTCACAATTCGCCATAACCCAGGTTCGTCCTCAGTCGGCGCAGCCAGCGAAATTAGCGTGCGCGGGATGTGCTGGCCGAGCAACCGTTTGGCTTGTTTTCCCGTCGCGAGGATCGTGAGGCGGTCAGGCTCGGAAATGAGGGTGACCTGGTCCTGCCCCAATTGGTCGAGCGTGTAGCGGGAGACTACGACGGCATTGGATCGCGTGAGCGCATCGAGGTTGGCCAGGCGCTCGCGTGGGTCTAGCTCGGGCCAGTCGCCCGTCAGGAAGCGTTCGAGCAACTCACTTCCGCTCACGGCATGGGCGGCGAGCACGTCGAGCGCTGCCGGCGTAATGGTGAACACGCCCGAAGCGAAGAGTGCCTCGGTTGAGGGGACAGGGTTCGTCATAAGGTTGTTCCTTTGGACGGGTGGCGAACGGCCACGCAAAAATCCCCGCGTCGAGAAACGACGCGAGGGGATGGTCTGGGGTACGACGAGATTAAGCGCGGGCTTTTAAGCGCGTCGCGGGTGCATTGTTCGCGGGGAGCGAGGGGGCAGAGGAAAGGCGGGATGTTACGTCGTACACACGCGTGCTCAACTGACGCGGCGGCGGCTCTAGATCGAAGGTAGTTGCGGCCTCGGTGCTCTGCCAGGCTGCGAAGCGCCGGTGCTCGTCCAGGAAGCCGAGGATCAAGCCCTCGGCGATCTGGTCCATCGAACCCTCGCATTCGTCCTCGACCTGCAGGAAGCGCTCGTACCGCTGAAGGAGAGCTATGGTTTCTGGATCTCTGATTTTGACCGTTATGGTCATGGTGGTACCCCTGTGCGTAAGGCATCCCGGCGTGCTCTATGCCCGGGATAGATCTAAGTCCATATCGGCCGGAAACGTGAAAACTGTGCATAGACGTTAAGCACATCCCGGCCCCGGAAACCCAAACTGTGACGTACATCACACTTTCTAGACTCAATGTTTTGTCCCGCTGTCGATATCGGCATCCACCGCAGGATTTAGTTGGAGGTCGAAGTTCACGGGTATCCGCCCTTGGGTCTGCGCGTAAGACATCATCAGGAGCAGCTGCTTCGCCATGGCGTCGCTACACGACTCAAGTAGCCTTTGGCACATCTGGAGGATCGGAAGGCGGTCCTCGATGCGGAAATATTGGAGTACAGCCTCCTGCTTACGCCGGGCCACCATCGCCAGCTGGTGGCGATCGGGGACACTTATGGAGCTTGAGTATGCCCCGTGGTGAACCATGGCCTCGGAGAGATCCAGGAGCTCAAGCGCGTAGGCGGTCAACTCGGCGCGAGTAACGCTCTGTCGATCAACCTCGCGGCTTGGCTTGCCAGTGGGCGTCAGACGGGTGATGGCCAGCGTTGCCGAAGCATTGCCGTGGCCGGAGATCCGGTCGACGGCAACGACGTGATCGCCGATCGTTATCGCGGGTAGTTTCGGCGCCACGTCTTGCTCCTTGAGAGCGTCGCTGAGAACGGCGCTCATTCGTCGTTTGCTGCGGGCTCCGTGCTCTGTGCACGGATCTGGATGGGGACGCCCCGGGCGACACTGTCATGCCCGATGGCGATGCACTGCATATCCTCCAATCGCACGAAGATCAATAGGTCGTCGACGGTCATCAGTGCAGCACGGAGCTTTGGTACCTTCGGGTCGGTACCTGAAAAGACCTGAAGAGCGCCGTCCGGGACGAAGGCAGGCGCTAACCCGCGTGCCCCTATGAATACTGCGCCGCCCCGCTCGATGAGGTGCAGACTGTCAGAACAGGTGAATTCCTCGACCGCTTCGATGCTGTTGAAATAGCCGTAGTGGATTTCGAGGTAAAAGTCCTCATGACGCCAAAGCGTGACACTGGTATAGCAATCGGTCGGGCCGCTCGGGGTTGTGGCCGGTACCGAGGGGGCGCCGCGAAGGTCGTGTGCAAGGGTGCTCATGTGATGTCCTTGAAAGGGCGGCCCCTCGCGGGGCCGCGATCGATCAACCTTCGTTTCCCGCTTCGCGTGGCAGGTCCTTACGGATGACCAGGCGCCCCGTGAGCGACACGCCGGGCGGCAACTCGACGTTGAAGCCGTTTCCGTTACCGTGGGGGAACACCGTGGCCACGCGGTGCCAGATGGGTTTTTGATTGTTGCCAGAGGCGTCCTCCTGGACGACATAACCTGACCAGCGCTCGGTCTGCGGGGCAGGGGCGGACTCGTTGTTCTTCGGCATAAAACTCTCCTGGTGGTGGTTCCCGCTACGCGGGTTCGGATGACTGATCGCCGTCATCCTTGGCGGTAGAAAAAGGGTTGGAACTCGCTCAGAGGACGCGCACCGTGCTCCCGTCGGGGATGGCGCCAGGAGCGGCCGTTATCACGAGGCCGGACGGGCTCAGAACGGACGAGCCTTGCTTCACGCCGCAGCGTGAGCAGTCGGGTGCAAGCGCCGCGAGCACCTGGCCCGGGCTGACTCCCACGCCGGGAGGTACGAATACGTAA
>Ga0070658_10001646_pt1 | contig 18878 bp, 16 predicted proteins | sample KBSC13metaG_FD_64664 | JGI IMG/M metagenome (GOLD analysis project Ga0070658, IMG submission 64664) | Corn rhizosphere microbial communities from Kellogg Biological Station, Michigan, USA - KBS C1-3 metaG | ecosystem: Host-associated > Plants > Roots > Rhizosphere > Soil ...
GAGTGGGAGTCGAGGTTGCCCGTCGGCTCGTCGGCGAAGACCACCTGTGGCTTGGTGACCAACGCGCGGGCGCATGCGACCCGCTGCTGCTGCCCACCGGAGAGCTGCGCCGGGCGGTGCCGTAGCCGGTCGCCCAGCTCCATCGTCTTGACGATCGTGGAGAACCATTCCGTGTCGGGCTTGCGGCCGGCGATCGCGAGCGGCAGCAGGATGTTCTCCTCCGCGGTCAGCGTGGGCAGCAGGTTGAACTGCTGGAATACGAAGCCGACCTGGTCGCGGCGCAGCTGGGTCAGCCGCCGGTCGGACAGGCCCGTCAATCGGGTCCCGCCAATGAACACGTTGCCCCGGCTCACTGTGTCCAGACCCGCGAGGCAGTGCATCAGGGTTGACTTGCCCGAACCGGACGCTCCCATGATTGCGGTGAACCGGCCGGCCGGAATCTCGACGTCGACGTCGCGCAACGCGACCACCTGCGCCGCTCCCGACCCGTACACCTTCCATATGCCAGCGGCCCGCACGGCCGGAACGGTGGTTTCCACGATCCCTCCCTGCTCCTACTGCCTCCAATCTCGTCTGCTCACCGGCAGCGGACACGGCCACACGGCCCGGCGCGACAGGCCGGACGGCCGCCGCCGCGGGCGTGCACGTGGTCGGGTACTTGGCCAGGACATCACGCTGCCGGGCGTTGCGGCGGCCGATACTGCCGGTCGCGCCGGCCGCCGCGTTCCGGTTCTGGAGCGGACATTGCGTGAGCGCAGCAGCGCGCCGGCCGAGTCCGAGCGGGCCGAGCCGGTCCGGCTGCGGTGGGCGAGCGGCGGGACCGCTGTGACACCGCCGCGCGCTGACCGGGCAAGCTACCGCGTAGCCTCGTCGCCGCGTGTCTCCCGGTGCTTCTCGTCCCGCTCCTCCGGCCGCTCCTCCTCGCGCTCTTCGGCGTAGGCGAACGCGGTCAGGTAACGGGCGATGGCATCCTCGTGGTGGCACTCGCCGCCGCCGCGGGCGGCCTCCCGCCGGGCCTCTCGCGCGGCCCGGTGCGACTCCTGGTTGGACATGGCGCACCTCCTCGGCCAACTGACGACCGGGCAGTGGAACATCCTGCGAGGATGCGCTCGCCGTCGGGCCAGCGGCAGGGGCCAAGTACCCGGACAGCACGGCGGCCGTACCGGGCGCTCCCATACCGGCGGGTGTCAAAGGGGCAGCCCGACGATGAAGATCAACGGCTCCCAATGCACTACAGGGTGTGTCATGACGACCTCCTCGGGTCGCCGGAATCGGGCTACCTGCGACGTTAGGAGCGGGGTATGGCGCCCGGCAGGGACGAAGGTCCCTAGCCTCCGACTCGCATTCTGGCCGGAACATATCTCCTTGGCCGCGGGGCGACTGGACGCACTGATGCGGTGGGGAACTGGTGCCGGCCGAACCGCTTGTCAGGGTCACCGTCTGACATCGACCCGCGCGATCCCGCCGGCACGGCTGCTCGCCGGTGGGAGCGGGAACCCTACGGCGGATCTTGACCGCCGAGTCCGCATCGCAGCTTGTTCCGCCCAACCTGGCGGATTCCGCCTGTGCAAAGCCGACATGCCGCCGTCAGTGCGTCTGATGCCAGGCCTGCCGCAGGCGTAACCGGCCGCCGGTGTGCAGAACCGCACCCCGGTAGAGACGCCCGCCGGCCTGCACCATGCCGATGATCGCCAGTGCCATGAGGAGGACGGCGAGACCCATCTGCCAGGCCGGCACATGAGTCAGCCCGGCGCGCAGCGGCATGAACGTCGGCGCGGTCGGTGGAAACAGCGATCCGGCGGTGACCCACCACGCGTCAGGCTTGCCGATCGCGGTGAATGCGCCGAAGTAGGCCACCGCCATCACCGCGCTCAGCGGCGCGGTCGCCGTCTGGGCGTCTTCGGTGCGGGACGCGAGGGAACCGAGGGCTCCGTACACGATGCTGTAGAAGGTGTATCCGAGGACGAACCACAGCACCACGACGCCAATCAGCGGCACCGCACCGGCCGGCAGGTTGGCCGGCTTGACGATCCGCAGGGTCACCGCGCCGACAACGGCCAGCGCGAGAAACTGCCCGATGCCCAGCAGCCCGATGCCCAGCACCTTGCCGGCCAACAGCTGTGCCGGCCGTACCCGGGCCAGCAGCACCTCTACGACCCGGCTCGACTTCTCCTCGACCACTCCGGTCAGCACGTACGCGCCGTAGAAGTTCAGTGCGACAAACAGCAGAATCATGCCGACCAGGGCGATGACGGTCTGCGGCCCCTTGTCGGGGGCGGGGTGCAGCCGGGTGACGGTCGGCGCGGCGGGCGCCACCAGACTACCCAACTGGGCCGGGGTCAGGCCCAACGTCTGGGCCCGTTGCCCGATGGCGACCCGGGCCAGCGCGGCGTCGAGTACGGGCGCCAGCCGGGTGTTGGGTGCGTTCTTCCAGATGACCTCGCCGGGAGCGACCGCGGCGATAGCCGTGCCGGCGTCAACCAGCGCCACGCCCGCGGCCCGGTCGCTGACCTCCCGGACGGTCACCATCACCCCGGCCGCCTTCGCCTGGGCAGCTACCAGGGGCGGCAGCGGCTCGTCCGCGGCGCCGACCACGGCCACGGTGTAGGTGGTGGTGCCGCGCAGGACGACGGTCGGAATCACGATGCCGAGGATCACGCTGGCCAGCATGACCGCGCTGGAGATGCGGAACGCCTTGCTGCGTGCTCGAGTCGATAGGTCCCGTCGGGCGATGACCCAGATCGCGGACAGCGGTGCGCTCATCGGCTGATCGCCTCCCGGAACATCTCCTCCAGCGTCGGGGGCTGAAAGTCGAACCTCAGCAGCGGCCCAGCCGCTTGGGCGGCCCGCAGGACCACGTCGAGGTCGTCCTCGGGCCCGACAACCATTCGGGCGTGCCGGTCGTCGCCGGTCACGGCGACGTAGGGGAGGCAGTCCAGCCAACCCGGTGTCGGCGGCCCGGCGAACACGACATCGACGTAGCGCCGGTCCGAGCCGGCCTGCAGGGCTTCCAGGGAGCCAGCGAGGACGACCCGGCCGTGGTCGACGGTGACGACGTCCTGGCACAGGTGCTGGACCAGGTCGAGTTGGTGGCTGGAGAACAGCACCGTGGCACCCTCGTCGGCGAGAGACCGCAGCAGCCCGGCGAGGGTGTCCACCCCCACCGGGTCCAGGCCGGCGAACGGTTCGTCCAGCACCAGCAGTTCCGGGTTGTGGACCAACGCGACGGCCAACTGCACCCGCTGCTGGTTGCCGTGCGAGAGCTGCTCCACCTTCCGGTCGGCCACACTGGTCAGGCCCACGCGGTCAATCACCGCGCGGGTTGCCGCCTGGGCGGCGCCCCGGGGCACTCCAGACAGCCGTGCGAAGTAGTCGACCTGCTCGGCCACCGGCATCGCCGGATACAGGCCGCGCTCCTCGGGCATGTACCCGAACCGGCGCCGCACCGCCTCGCTGACCGGTGCACCGCGCCACCGCAACGTCCCCTCGTCAGGGTTGACGAGGCCGAGCAGGCAGCGCATCAGCGTCGTCTTACCCGCGCCGTTGGGGCCCAGCAGGCCGGTCAACCGCTTCCGGGACGGCAGTGAACCGACACCCGTCCAGTGCTCGGAGCGTGCCGAAGGTCTTGCTGACCCCGTCGATCTCCAACACCGTACTCACCTCACCCGCCAACCCAACCCTTCACGCCGGCCGGCCATCCGTGGGGGAGGCGAAAGTCCCGACCGGTGGAGGATAGGGTCCCGCCCGCCTGGCGGGACGGATCGTTTGCCGTACCTCAACGCGCATGACCTTGCGCCCAACCTTGAAACGCCGCCGCTGTGCTTGTCGTCGACGGGCCTTCGGGGCCGGCGACGAGTTGCACGCCAGCTGGTGGGCACGAGGTTGCATGGTGTAGGCCATGGGAATCGGAGGAACTCGTCGATGGCAGCCGGTCCGGCGAGGGCGAACTCGGTACCAGGTGCATCAATAGGTAGGAGGCAGCGACGATGACAGCCAGGGCGGCGACCGTGCCGGTGCTGGGCAGCAGCCCGGGTGCCTCCGGTCGGTTGCTGGTCAGGCCGTCGGTTGAAGACCAGCAGCACCGGCGCTCCATCATGGCTGCCGATAGCGAAGTAGCTGCCGTGCTTAGCCGGGGTGGCCGCAGCACGTGTGCGCCGTCGCGCTTCCCGTTGCCGGTCACCATCGAGTGCCCGTCGCGTTCATCGAGGATGCCGGACACCGTCCTCGCCGTTGAAGGGGTCTTGTGGCCCTGCTCGGGACCGAGTCGGCGGCGGCACGGTGGAAGCTGATCCTGGAGGTTGCCATGTCGCCTGACCGCTCGTTATCCGCACCGGTTGTCGTCGGGGTCGATGGCTCGCCGTCGAGTCTGGCCGCCGTGGACCTGGCCGCGCCGCAGGCCGCCCTGCGGGGCTGCCCGCTGACCGTGGTACACGCGTTCATCTGGCCGTACTTTCACGTGCCGCTGGGTCCGCCGCCGCTGGGTCCCGTGGACGGTGGGCTGCGCCGCCAGGCCGACGACATGCTGGCCGAGGCGTGCCTACGGGCCCGAATCACCGCGCCACAGGTTGTGGTGCACGGAGAGTTGGTCACCGGCGCGGCGGTGGCGGTGCTGCGGGAATACTCCCGCACGGCGAGCCTGGTTGTAGTCGGCGACCGCGGGTTGGGCGGGTTCACCGGCCTGCTGGTCGGCTCCGTCGCGGTGCAATTGGTCGCGCACGCCCACTGCCCGGTGATCGTGGCGCGGGGAACGGTCGACCCGGCGATGCCGGTGCTGCTGGGCGTGGATGGGTCACCGGCCAATGACCCCGCGGTCGGGTTCGCGTTCGAGCAGGCGGCGTTGCGGTCGGTGCCCCTGGTGGCCCTGCACGTGTGGGCGCACCCGGCGTCCATCGGGCCCGGGGACATGATGCCGCTGGTGTACGACCCGGGTGAGGTGCAGGCGGAGGAGGGGCGGGTGCTGGCCGAGGCTCTGGCCGGCTGGCAGGGCAAGTACCCCGACGTCGCCGTCGACCGAACTGTGCGCCACGGCGGCGTCCGCACGAGACTGATCGAGGCGACCAACCAGGCGCAGTTGGTGGTGGTCGGTGCCCGTGGCTTGGGCGGTTTCGCCGGGCTGTTGCTCGGCTCGGTGAGTCAGGCCGTCCTGCACCACGCGGCCTGCCCCGTCGCCGTGGTCGCGCACGCCCGCACCGACAGCTAACTGGGCTCGTCTCCGCTCCCCGGGGCAGACAACGCTGGACGCCGGACGATAAGGGTTCGCCTCGGGTAGAGTACGCCGAGGATCGCGTTGAACCGGGTCAGCACGTTGGACCGCACGATCGACCAGGCACCGCGGCTGGACCGGCGGGCCACCACATTGACCGGCCCCGCCCGGCGCCGCTGGTCTACCTCGGCCGCGCTGAGCCCGGCCAACGTCGCCGCCTCCGCCACTGCCGCCCCCTGTTCGCTACGCGGTCCCATGCCCGCAGCCGTCCGGCCCGGAACCGAACGACGCGCCTCCGTTCCAGTGGCCGGATCCGCTCTCGACCCTGATCCAGGCATCCCACCGGAGCGGCCCGACGGCAAGAGACCCCGGACCGGGACAGGGAGGGTCTGCCGGTCCGTGTGGCCGCCGTTCCCCGAAGCGGTTAAGGCCGGTACGGGTTGGGGTTAGATGCCGGCGGTATGAACGAGATGGCCAACGCCGTAGGTGACCAGCATGCCGAGGGCGCCGCCGATCACGACGCGGGCGACGGCGGCGCGCCGGCTGGTGCCGCCCAGTCGCGCGCTGACCTCACCGGTCACCGCCAGCGCCACGAGGACCGCGACGAAGGTGACGGGTACCCGCCAGCCGGCGGGTGGTGCGAGGATCGCGATCAGCGGCAGCAGCGCCCCGGTGGTGAACGCGGCCGCGGAGGCGAGCGCCGCCTGCCAGGGGTTGGTCAGTTCGTTGGGATCGATGCCAAGTTCCACGTCAACATGGGCGGCGAATGCGTCGTGCGCGGTGAGTTCCTCGGCGACGGTACGAGCGGTCTGTGCCGACAGCCCCTTCGCCTGGTACAGGGCGGTGAGCTCGGCCAGTTCCCGTTCCGGGTCGTTGGCGAGTTCCTGTTTCTCCTTGTCCAGCAGTGCCCGTTCGGTGTCGCGTTGGCTGCTGACCGACACGTACTCACCCAAGGCCATGGAGATGGCTCCGGCGACCAGCCCGGCCACACCGGCCGTGAGGATCGGCCCGCGGACCGCCGTCGCCCCGGCGACACCCGTGACGATGCCGGCGACGGAGACGATGCCGTCGTCGGCGCCCAGTACCCCGGCCCGCAACCAGTTCAGCCGGGAAGCGAAGCCGCCGAAGTGGGGCTCACCGGGGTGCGGGCGGACTCCCGGCGGCGGGGCCTTGTCGCTCACCGGTTCAGGCTAACGCCCGTGCCGACCCAACGGCCGATCGGTCCCTGCGAGCATCGACGGTTGCCGCACTCGAGCCGTTCGTCGTGTCGCCGCATCGGTGCTGGCCTCCGGTACGCCGATGTCACGAATCTGGAGAGGAGAGATCTTGCCGTGTCACGCGCGCGGTGAGGTCAGGCGCGCCGGCGGCCCGGCCAGCGATCAGTTCGCGCAGCTGGCCGAACCACCGCCCGTCAACCCCGGCCGGACCGGCAGGTTAGCGGACGCGGGAGTGGCGAAGCCGGGCCTGTCGGCGTACGACATGCACGAACAGGTACACGACCAGTAGCACGCTCGTGGTGGTGTGCCAGTTGAGCGGGGCCATGCCGGGTAGACCCACCATCACCGGCTGCGGCGACATCCAGTCCGCGATGCCGGACAGCACAACGTTGGTGGCCAGGAACGCAAGGACCGCGTCGGCCACCGCGAGTCCGCGGTCCGCTCCGTAATTGGATTCGTTTTCTGATCGCCGACATCCGCGTCACGGGCCACGACTACATCCAGCCCTACCTGCGGAAACCGCCAGGCCAGGCAGCCGCTCCTTCCGCCCGGACGAGCGGCCGTCAAACTTCTCCTTGAGCCCGTCCCTTGCGTGGTGTGCGCGAGGGACGGGCCCGAGCGGATCGTGTGTTCGGTGCCAGCCGTACGCCGACCGGTGACAGATCGTGCCCGGTCGGCGTACGGTCGGCTATGCCGGTCCCGTCGGGTTAGCAGAGGATGGCGACGATGGTGCCGGTGCCGTCGTGGCCCGGGTTGCCGGCGTAGCCCGGGTCGGTGGCGACGATGAGGACGTGCTGGATGTCGCCGGTGATGGTGGAGCCGTTCTGCTCGACGTGGGTGGAGACGATCACGGCCATGTAGGTCGGGATTGTGTCGGGTGGGTTGGAGCTGTTACCGGGACGGGAGGTCCAGGTGCCGCCGCAGACGGGTAGCTCGGGGTTGTCTTCGAATCCCTTGAACGCGTTCGGCGGGCTGTCCCCGGTAAGCGGGTTGTTCTTGGCCCATTGGGAGCCCCAGAAGTTGACCTGGATGCCGGGGGCGGTGGTCGCGTTGCCGATGACGAAGTTCCCGCCTGCGGGGTAGGCGAAAAGGATCAGGTGGCTCAATGCGGTGGCAGTGGCGCCGCCGTCGTCGACGATGTACACGGTGATGGTTTTCGGGCCGAGCGTGGCGTAGGTGTGTGTGCCGGTGACGGTGAACGGGCCGCCGGTCGGTCCGGACACGGTGCCGGCGCTGGTGGCGCCGTCGCCCCAGTCGATGCTGGCGGTGAAGTCGGCGATGGTGCCGCCGGGGTTGGCGTCGGTGAAGGTGGCCACCGGCAGGTTGGTTACCGGGTTGGTGGACAGCAGGTTCGGGTTCCCGGTCGCGGTCAGGGCGGCGTCGGTCACGGTTGCGGCGCCGGTGAGGGTGGTGGTCGCGCCGCCGTCGTCCAGAACGCTGACGGTCAGCGGATAGCTGCCTTCCTCGGTGTACGTGTGGGTTCCGGTGACGGTGAACGGCCCGCCGGTCGGTCCGGACACGGTGCCGCCGCTGCTGCTGGTGCCGTCGCCCCAGTCGATGCTGGCGGTGAAGTCGGTGATGGTGCTGCCGGGGTTGGCGTCGGTGAAGCTGCCGACGGTGGCGGTGAAGCCGGCTCCCTCTACGGCTGTGATCGAGGTCGGTGTGTCGGCACTCAAGGGGGCGTCGCCGACCGTGACGGTGGTGGCGGCTGTTGCCGTGTTGGCGGGGTTGTCGATGTCGTGGATCGTCACGGTGGCGGTCGCGGCGCCTTCGTCGGTGTAGGTGTGCGACCCGGTGATGGTGAAGGTGCCCTCGGGGGTCTTGCTGATGGCGCCGTCGCTAATCGGGGTGCCGTCGCCCCAGTCGATGGTGGCGCTGTACTCGGCTGGGGTGCCGGCGGGGTCGGGGTCGGTGAACGTGGCCACCGTGCCGGTGAATGCGACACCCTCGGTCGGGGCGATGGTGGTTCCGGCGGCGGTGATGGCCTGGAAGGTGTTGCCTACGGTCAGGTTCGCCACGGGCCCGTCACCGATCCCATCCCGGACAACGATGGGCGGGCTCGCCGTGGTCGTCATCACCCAGTCGTCCTGGCTCACCTCCTGCACCAGGTAGGTGCCCGGGCCGGCGTCGTCTGCGCCGAGCCGGAATGTCAGGTCACCGTTTCCGTCGGTGACCTGGGTGTCGGCCAGGCCCGGGCCCTGGTCGCCGAAGAGGCTGGATTGACGGATGAGCTGGAACGTCCACCCGGCCAGCGGTGGCTCGCCGGAGTCCTGGACCCCGTTGCCGTTGAGATCGTTGAATTTGTGCACGGTGATCACCGGTACCGGGGCCGTCAACGGCTGCAGCGGAACCCCGAAGTTGCCGCACACCGCGGACACGAAGTTGCCCTGGTACGCGAACACGGACATGACCACCGGCCGGGCGGAGAAGTTGTCCACCAGAATGTTGCTGGGTAGCCCTGTGGTCGTGGCACACACGCCGTTGACGTGAGTGAGCGTCGGGCACGACGTCCAGTCCTGCGGGAAGGGCCCAGGAAACGACACCGGCTGCTGCGGTGCGTACCACAACCAGGGCATGGTGAATCCCTGGGCTTCGTACAGTTGATGTGCGCGTAGCAGGTCCGCCCGGGTGAGGAAGTTCCCGCGCCCGGGGTCCACCAGCCAGGTAGCCCGGCACGCCGGTGCCGGCTCATCCGCCATCACCTGCTGATTGGCCCACAGGTTCGGGCACACGCTCTCGGCCGAGGCGGGTCGGCCCACGCCGATCAGGCCGGTGGTCGCGAGGGCCAGGACTAGCAGCGTGGAAGGCCAACGTCTGAGCAATCGCATGACTTCTCCCTTTGCACAGGTGACGGTCGGGACGGTTGCGGGTACACATGCGACCAGCAACCGGTGCCGGTCCGGCGGGCGATGGGCACTCAGTAGACGACTGACGGACACCGGATCCCGCCGTCGGTGCAGTCGGTTTCGCCGCGACAATCAACAAGGTCGGCGTGACCTGCGTATTTAGTCGATGGCGTTGGGCCCGCGGCGGTCTCACACAAGAAGCGACATCGACAGCAAGGTGCTGGCCGGCGGCCGAACCGCTTGCAGCGCGGTCCGATCAGGTTGCGTTCACCGTCCACGCGTCGGTGCCGACCGTCGATGTACCCGTCAAGCCTGACCGATCTCCTCTTCCCGACCCTGTCAGGGAGATCGCTCGATGCGAAGGCGCGACCGTGGTCGCCTGCTTTGGTGGTGGATTGGCGTTCGCCCGGATCGGGCACACCCACTACCACGAGTCTGAGCCGTACCTATCCGAGGAGAATCGGTGAAGTTCCAGATCAAGAAGACCTCGAACAATCAATTCCGGGTCAACATCGTGGCCAGCAACGGGCAGGTCCTGGCGACCAGCGAAACCTATGTACAGAAGGCATCGGCGGTCAGCGCCATCGAGTCGATCAAGAAGAACGCCGCGACCGCGTCGACGGAGGATCTGAGCGACAAGCGAGTTTAGCTGCGCCAAGGGAACTACTCGATGAGGTTGCCGACCGGCCTGTCGATATCTCCGGCGCTTGCGCCGGTGGTCGTGGGGTTTCTCCCGACCACCGTACTCGTTGGCACGCTCGTTAGGTCCTTCAGCGGCACGGGCTGGACCCACCAGCACACGCAGCTCGGGCGGCAGTATCGGGAGCCCCCGCCCGAAGCTATCGGACTGTACCGTCGGCGGATGACTGAGCTGACTTTCCGATTGCGGCCACTGGTCGAGGACGACCTTCCGATGTTCCGGCGCTTCGCCCTAGAGCCTGGTCTGATCGGGCTGGACTGGGCGGGTTACCGCGACCCGGAGGTGGCAGTGCGCCGGTTCGCCAAGGATAACTACCTTGATCCCGAAGACGGGCGACTGATGGTCGAGGTCGAGCCGGAACACACCGCCGCGGGCTTCGTTAGCTTCCGTGCCGGCCTGTACTCCGGCCTGGCCAAGTACTGGGAGATCGGCATCGCCCTGCTGCCGGAGTGGCGTGGGCGCGGCATCGGCTGGCGGGCGCAGACGATGCTCTGCGACTACCTGTTCAGCATCTCCCCGGCCCGGCGTATCGAGGCGCGTAGGCACGGCGAGAACATCGCCGAGCAGAAGTCGCTGGTGAAGGCCGGCTTCCAGTTGGAGGGTGTGGTGCGCGCCGGCGAGTTCCGCGACGGCCAGTGGCGCGACGGGCAGATCTTCAGCCGGCTGCGCGACGACCCGGCACCGTCGGTGTAGGCAGTGAGCCTTTCGAGCAAGCGGTTGACCACATCGTGCGATCATGTGGTGCGGCCGTGGTCGATGTGCAGAAGTACGAGGGCTGCCGCGACTATCCGGCCGATTGTCCAGGGACAGAGGCTGACGTTGCGGAGGGCTTTGAAGGTCATCTTCAATAGGGAGTTGCCGCGCTCGCCGATGGCGCGGATGCCGTTGTGGACCTTGTTGTAGGTCTGCTGCGTGTCGGACAGTTCGCCGCCCTTGGGTTTCTTGAACGCGATGGTGATGGTGTCGGCTTCGCCTTCGTAGCCCAGGTCACCCAGCACGCGTAGATGATCCTCGGTCCACGCGGTGAACAGGGCGTTGATACTTTCGTGCAGGTAGTCGTACGCGGTGGACTTGCCGATCGCGGAGCAATTGGCAAGAGTTGTGGATGGTTGATGCTGTCTCAGTGCGGAGGTGACTGGCGGGGACGAGTTCGACTTCGAATCGGTCGGTGTTCTCCAGGTAGGCGGCGTAGTGGTCGGGACCGCCGGCGTGGGGATGGCGGTCGGGGAACAGCAGGATTCAGCCGTGGTCTGCCGCCCGGGCCGCGAGGGTATCGACCAGGTCCGAATCGCTGACCCGACTTGGGCCATGGTCCTGGATCGCTGGTGCCTCGGCAGGCTTTGACCGATCTGCGGTGAATAGTTTGGCCAGCAACAACGCGTCACACCTCGGCAGCCATGTGACCGGCAACGAAGTCACGCCAGAGTGCGACCGCTTCGCGCCTTGTCTCCGCGTGCGTGCCACTGAAGGCGACCAACTGCTTGTCCGATGACCCGAGCAGATCGAAGAGCGCCAGTTGTCCGTCCCTCGGAAAGACCTCGTCGTGCCATTGAATGTGGAAAAGAGCGGGAGCGGTGACTCACCGAGCATCGCTTGCGACGCGCTGCGCCGTATCCAGGCCCTGATGCATGCGCGGCGTTTGCTGGAGACCGAACTTACCCAACGCGACGCACCGTAACCGACGGCCCAGGATCACGGCCAAGGGAAGACCGAACCGCGTTCCCATGGACATCCCCACGTATCCGAGGTTATCGGCATCGACGATTCCCAGACCCCCGAGAACATCTACGCTTGCCCGCCATTCGTCGACCATCCGGTCGAGAACCACGTTGATCCCCTCGGCAGCGATACGGGCCTGGTACTCCGCGGCCCCCATTGCTACGGGAGCTCGATCGCCGTGGTAGGGCCCGTCGATCGCAAGCGCCGCGAGACCCGCGTGTGAAGCAAACCAGAGGGCCAGACCGACGTTCCGTTCGCTCGCCTTGTGCCCGCTGCCTCCATGCCCCAGCAGAACCAGACGCGGGGCGGAGACAGGAGAAGGCGGCAGCCACAGCACGCCGGGGATGATGGCCGCGTCTCTGACAAGGCGAAACGACCGCTCGACGATGCCCGCGTCCACTACCCGATGCCCGACCCAGTCAACGACCCCGTCCACTCGACGATCTAACCAGCACGGCCGTGCCGCGACGGCCCGGCTTCAGGAACCAGGTCAATCAGGCGGCGGGTGCGCACCAATCTGGCCCAACTCAAGGTCTCAGTGCGGACGTGACTGGTGGGCCACGAGTTCGACTTCGAATCCGTCGGTGTTCTCCAGGTAGGCGGCGTAGTGGTCGGGATCGCCGGAGTGGGGGTGGCGGTCGGGGAACAGCAGAATCCAGCCGTGGTCTGCCGCCTGGGCCGCGAGGGTATCGACCACGTTCGGATCGCTGACGTGGAAGGCGAGGTGGTTGAGACCGGGTCGGCATCGGTCGTGGTAGGCGGCGCTGAGGGCGGGTGACTGCTCGACGACGATGTAGGTGCTGTTCAGGCGCCAACTGCGGCCTGCGGGCCAGGTCTGGAACGTGGTGTAACCCAACGTCTGCAGCAGCCATCCCCAGCTGGTCACGGCGCGGTCGAGGTCGGGTACCCACACCTCGCGTGGTGCAGGGTGCCGGTGATGGGCTGGTTCATGCCGCGACCAGGTCGCTGCGTTCGACCAACTGTCCGTTGCGGAAGGTGGCGCCGGCGCGGACCAGTGCGACGAGGTGGGGTGCGTTGACCGCCCGCCAGCGTTGCTGGGCGGACTCGATGAGTTTGAACGCCATCGCGAGCCCGGCCGCGCCGCTGCCGGGTCCTTTGGTGACTCGGGTGCGGTGCCGGACGGTGGCAAACGTCGACTCGATCGGGTTGGTGGTACGTAGGTGGATCCAGTGCTCGGCCGGGTAGTCGTAGAAGCTGAGCAGCACGTCGAGGTCGTCGGTGACTTTCGCGGTGGCCTTGGGAAACTTGGCCGCGTAGGTGTTGGCGAACACCCTGGCCGCCGCATGGGCTTGCCGCTTGTCCTCCGCGTTGTAGATCTCCGCCAGGGCGTTCTTCGCGCCTGGATGCGCGGACTTGGGTAGCGCCGACAGGACGTTGGCCGCCTTGTGGAACCAGCAACGCTGCGCGCGGGTGTCCGGGAACACCTCCCGTAACGCGGCCCAGAAGCCCAACGCGCCGTCACCCACTGCGAGGATCGGGGCGCGCATGCCGCGGCGGGCGCAGTCCCGCAGCAGATCGGCCCAGGACCCGGTCGACTCCCGGTACCCATCAGCCAACGCGACCAACTCCTTGGTGCCGTCCGCGCGTACCCCGACGATGACCAGCAGGCACAGCTTGTCTTCGTCGAGCCGCACGTTGACGTGGATGCCGTCGACCCACACGTACACGTAGTCCACACCGGACAGATCCCGCTGGCAGAAGGCGTGGTAGTCGTCGGTCCACTGCTTGCTCAGCCGGGTGATGGTGGCCGAGGACAGACCGGCGGCCGACCCGAGGAACCCTTCCAGGGCGGGCACGAAGTCGCCGGTCGACAGGCCGTGCAGGTACAGCAGCGGCAACACCGCGGCCACCTTCGGCGACTTACGGCACCACGGCGGCAGGATCACCGACCGGAACCGCTGACGCTGCCCGGAATCCACGTCGATGCGCCTGTCGTTGACCCGAGGCGCCCGCACCTCCACGGCACCCGCCGCGGTCATCACCTCCCGCGGCTGCGCATGCCCGTTACGCACCACCAGCCGTCGGCCCCGATCGTCACGTTCCTGCGACAGCTCAGCCAGGTAGGCGTCGACCTCCGCCTCCAACGCGGCGGTCAGCATCCGCCGCGCACCCTCCCGTACCACATCATCCAGCAGCGAGACGTTCCTCACGCCGCGCCCCGTCCTCGGCGACTACAGTCAGCACCGGGCGTGCCTTCCCGACCGACGCGCCAACGTCGGCCTTCTCGAAATCCTCAACCGATCATCGTTCTTCATGCACTTTTCACATGCGCATTTCGAAGTCGAGGAGATGACTGTCCTCGGCGACAGAGCGTTCGTGAAGCGCCGGTACACATGGAGGGACGGGCACGGGCGTGGAGTCGATCTGATGCGTGTTCGCGACGGCAAGATATCCGAAAGTTTCGTCTACGTGAACGGCTAGTCGGGCAACGCTCAGGCCAACTTTGCTTCGAAATTCGACGAATGCGGGGCCCACGACGGGATGACTGCGAGGTTTGGCGCCGAGCGGCCTCCGCAAGGTCTGCCGATCGAGGCCAAGTATCAGCCGGGCTTGCGTGCCAGGCCGGGTGGTGGCGGTGCACACCGTTGATATGTCAGGAGTCCCGCGGCAAGGGTGTCCGTCCGCCTACCTGGATCGGCATGCCGGCGATTGGGTCAACCAGGTCAACGGCAAGCGCAGGGTGTCTACGACCCGCCCTCGGCGGCGCGGCGCTACGCCGTCCAGGTCGACTTCCTTTCGGTACCTCGGGCGGCGCTGTCCAGGCGACAGGTGCTCGCAGCGCCCGGGCAGCAGCGAAAGGGGACCCGTCGCGGCAGAATCGACTGACGGCTGGAAACGGTGGGGCAATGTGGTGCACGCAAATGGCGTTGTCCGCCGTCATCCATTTCCGGCTGGGCACGACTCCTTGACCCGCCCAGGTTGGGCTTCTGGCGACCTGGGTAAACTGCGTGACGTTCCCGGCCGACGCCTCCAGCGGCGGTCTGTATGAAGAACCGCGAGTCCGAAGTCATCGTCGCGGTGATACGTCGCGGGTGATCTGGTCGACCCGTTGAAGTCGTCCGTCGGCCGACAGTTGACCGAACATGTAGATCTGGGTCGCGATCGTCTTGCCGGTGGCCATGTCCGCGGTCAGGGTGTACCGCGCGGCTACCCGGTCGGCCGCGCTAACCGTCTCGTGCACCTCGACGCGGATGTCCTTGGCGCGCTTGCGGGCCGGCCGGACGTGCGCGAGCAGCTTCTCGCGATCGAGCAGGATGCCGTCGTTGCACATGACGAAGTCCGGTGCGTGGTAACGGTCGAACACCGCTCCCGCGTCCTCCTCGCTGAAGGTGACCTGCTGCGGGTACTGAACGAGGTACACATTCACGTCCATAGCCAACTCCTTGCCGGTCGATTTAACTCTGACATTGCTGTCAAACCTAGCTCTGCCTGGTAAGCTTGACAACCGTGTCAGAGTTACGGGAGTCAGGGCGACGACGGCAGCGGGCCGACGCCCGGCGCAGCATGACCGCGGTCCTGGACGCCTCGATCGCGTTGCTCGGTCGCCAGCCAGACGCGTCAATGGACGAGATCGCAAAGACCGCCGGCGTCTCCCGTCAGACGATCTACGCGCACTACCCGTCCCGCGACGCGCTACTGCACGCGGTGACCCGGCACCTCACGGCTGAGGTAGCGCACGGGCTCGGCGGCCTCGACCTTGACCGGGGCAGCGCCATCGACGCTCTGGGACGTTGGGTCGACGCTAGCTGGGCGCTGCTGGAGTGCTACCCGGTTCTCCTCACGCCGGCGATGGCCGCGTCAGAGGGCGACGAGCGGGAGCGCCACCAACCGGTTATCGGCGGACTGCTGCGGCTGATCGAGCGGGGGCGCCGCCGCCGGGAGTTCGACCGGGCTATGCCAGCCACCTGGTACCTTGCCGCGATCATCGGCCTCGGCCACGCCGCGGGCCAAGAGGTCACCGCCGGCCGTATGGCACCGGCCAAAGCCGGAGCGGCTTTCCGGGACAGCGTGCTGCGGGTGTGCCGTGCCCCGCTGCGACAGGCCGGCATCGCTTCCTCTGCGTGATGTTCTTGGACCACGGGGCGGCACCACGGCTGCGGTACCGGCGGTTCTTCGGCAGCGCTGATGTGCGGGCTGCAAACTGATCGAACGGCGCAGATGCTCCTCGCCGGGCCGCTTGAAGCAGAACCTGTGGCGCAGGCCTCCGCAACAGACCCGCTCATGTCATCACGCCGGCAAGCCGAGCGGGCGCCTTCTTCGCGGACTTCTGAACACGGGCACTGGGGGTAGCGATACTGAGTCCGGGGGGCAGGCATGGTAGCGAAGCCAGTACGCAGAAACGCAACGACGACGATCGGCGGTGCGGTGACCATGGGCGCCGCGGTCGGTGTCGCCGCGTCGTGGGTCAAGGCGCTGAGCGAGCGGCGGCTGCAGGGGCTGTCCGAGCGCTTGGTTAGACCGACCGCGCCGCAGAAGGAGCTAGTCGGCGCCGATCCGGCCGGTCATCCTGACCGGATGCCGCCAGCGGAGATCGCGGATCGTCTTGTCCGACGCGTCAGAGGGCAGGGGTTGTCTCGGCAGCAGCGCGTGTCGGTGCTCAATCCGGTGCATTACAGTTTCGGCGCGGCGCTCGGTGTGGCCTATGTCGGTGCAGCGCGGCGCTGGCCCTCCGTGACGCGCGGTCTGGGCGTGCTTGCGGGCCTGGCGATTTACGCGTCGACGCACGCCAGCGCGTTGCCTATTGCCCGGATACAGCAGCCACCGTGGAAGCTGCCCAGGTCTGCCGTGCTGTGGGAGGGCACCTCCCATGTGCTGTTCGGGCTGGCCCTGGAAGGCTTCCGGCGTGCCTTCGTCGGCGCGAGCGGCGCGGCCGCCGAGCGCTGACCGGCGAGGCCGAATATGACCACAGACCCACGGATGCGGCAGGAAGGTAACCCTGCGGTTGGCACCGGCATCATGCAAGCGACGGCGGGGCCGATGACCGCGGCGTCAGGTCCGGCTCCCGCCGGCCACTACGACGCGATCGTCGTCGGCAGCGGGCCCGGTGGCGGTACCACGGCAGCGAAGCTGGCCGAGACCGGCAAGCGGGTGCTCCTGCTCGAACGCGGCGACTACCTGCCGCGGGAGCGGGACAACTGGGATTCCAAGGCCGTCTTCGGCGACGGCAAGTACATGGCGGAGGAGACCTTCTACGACATCAACGACAAGGCGTTCCATCCCGAACTGCACTACTACGTAGGCTGGAACTCCAAGGTGTACGGCGCCGCGTTGTTCCGCCTGCGCCCCTCAGACTTCACCGAGGTACGGCACTTCAGCGGCGTCTCCCCGGCCTGGCCGATCAGCTACAGTGATTTGGAGCCGTACTACGTGCAGGCGGAGCACATGTACTGGGCACACGGCCGCCACGGCGAGGACCCGTCCGCTGGTTCCTCCAGCCGGGAGTATCCGTTCCCGCCCGTCGCGCACGCACCGCGTATCCAGGAGCTGTCGGACGGGATGGAGAAACTCGGCCTGCACCCGTTCCACATGCCGATGGGCATCGCCCTGACCGAGGACGCGCAAGGCCGGGCCACGCCGCAGTCACGGTGCATCCGCTGCGACCGCGTCGACGGCTATCCGTGCCTGGTGGGCGCGAAGGCCGACGCCGAGTGGGCCGTTGTCCGGCCCGCGCTGGCCGCGCACCAGAACCTCACCCTGCTGACCCGGGCCACGGTGCAGAAACTGGTCACCGACCCGGCCGGGCGTACGGTGACCGGGGTCGTCACCAGCATGCCGGACGGCAGCACGCAGACCTTCACCGGCGACATCGTCGTGCTGTCAGCCGGATCGATCCTGTCCGCGGTGATGCTGCTGCGGTCGGCGAACGATCGGCATCCGGATGGGCTGGCCAACTCCTCCGGCGTTGTCGGCCGCCATTACATGCGACACAACAACCTCGCGCTCAGCTGCTTCTCGAGGAGCCCCAACCCGACCATCTTCCAGAAGACCCTGTCCCTGAACGACTTCTACGGGCCGAGCAGGCACTGGGCGTACCCGATGGGCAACATCCAGATGCTCGGCAAGTCCGACGCCTGGCAGTTGAAGAGCCAAGCACCCACGGTGGCCGGCTGGGCGCCCTCGCCGTCCTACGGTCTTATGGCCCGCCACGCACTCGACTTTTGGCTGGCCGGCGAGGACCTCCCACTGCCCGAGAGCCGCGTGTCCCTGCGCCGCGACGGCAGCGTCAAGCTCGCCCTGCAGCCACGCAACAACACCGAGGCACTCACCCGGCTACACCGGACCTTCCAGCGGATGCTCTCTCGGCTGGGCATGGTGTCGATGTCGTTCGAACGCAGCCTGTACCTGCACAAGGCCCTCGACGTCGCGGCGACCGCCCATCAGGCCGGCACTGTCCGCTTCGGCACCGACCCCGCGACCTCCGCGCTAGACATCAACTGCAAAACACACGACTTCGACAACCTCTACGTCGTCGACGGCGCGTTCATGCCATCCATCGGCGCGGTCAACCCGACCCTCACGATCATCGCCAACGCGATCCGCGTCGCCGAGCACATCGCGTCCCGCCTCGCCGGTTGACCCGAGACGGCCGAAAAGGGGGGCCATGTCCGGCACGCAACCCGCGCAGGGCGCCGCCGACGCTACCGCAGCCGACGCAGTCGGGCCGCCGGCCTGCCGCATCGCCCGCTTCGGCCGGGTGGTCGCCGACATCGAACAGGCTGAGCGATTCCTCGCAGCCGCATTCGGCGCCACCACGACCGGCCGGGTCGCCGGCGACGGTCGCTTCGCCGAGCTGTTAGGCGTGCCCGACGCCGTGACCCGCCGCACGCACATGCGGCTGGGCGACCAGGAAATCGCCCTCACCGCCTTCGACCCGCCCGGCCGGCCATACCCGCCGGGCAGCACGACCTCAGACCTGTGGTTCCAGCACCTGGCCATCGTCGTGGCCGACATCGACGCGGCGCATGCCCGGGTACGCGATGCCCGACATGTCATGCCGATCACCGAGGGCGGCCCGACCCGCCTGCCCTGCGCCGCGGGCGGGGTGCGCGCGTTCAAGTTCCGCGACGGGGACGGCCACCCGCTCGAGCTGCTCGAATTCCACCCGCAATCCACCCCCGCCGCCTGGCGCCGGCAAGGCCGCCCGGACGTCTTCCTCGGCATCGATCACACCG
>Ga0070658_10001649_pt1 | contig 18865 bp, 13 predicted proteins | sample KBSC13metaG_FD_64664 | JGI IMG/M metagenome (GOLD analysis project Ga0070658, IMG submission 64664) | Corn rhizosphere microbial communities from Kellogg Biological Station, Michigan, USA - KBS C1-3 metaG | ecosystem: Host-associated > Plants > Roots > Rhizosphere > Soil ...
CGGCGGCAGCGGCGCGGGCGGCCGCGCGAGCGGCGGCGCCGGCAGCGGTGGAGTCAGCGGCGGCGCGGGCGCGACGGCGACGGGGGGAGGAGCCGGCGGCACCCATGGCAGCGGCGGGGCGTCGGGGTCAGGCGGCGCGGCGGGCGCTTCGGGCGCCACGGGCCCTTGCGACATCTACCAGTCCGCCGGCACGCCGTGCGTGGCGGCTCACAGCACGGTGCGGGCGTTGTACGCGGCCTACAGCGGGCCGCTGTATCAGGTCAGGCGCTCGGACAACACCACGAAGGACGTGCCGGCGCTGGCCCCCGGCGGCTTCGCGGACGTCTCGGTGCAGACCTCGTTCTGCTCGGGTTCGAAGTGCACCATCTCGACCCTTTACGACCAGACGCCGAACCACAACAACCTGCTGAAGTCTCCCGTCGCGCACTGGCTGGAAAACGGCGGTACCGAGGCTGACGCCAGCGCAGGCCAGATCATGGTCAGCGGCCACGTCGTGCACGGCATCTACGTGACCGGCTACTCGAGCAACGTCGCCTACCGAAACAACGCCACCAAGGGCCTGGCCAAGGGCGATCAGGCGGAATCGATGTACATGGTGGTCGACGGCAAGCGCTACAGCGATCAGTGCTGCTTCGACTACGGCAACGCCGAGACCAGCGGCAACGACGACGGCAACGGGACCATGGAGGCCGTCTACTTCGGCAACGACATCACCTGGGGTGGCAAGGGGCAGGGCAACGGCCCCTGGGTGGCGGGAGACCTGGAGAACGGCGTCTTCAAGTGCGACAAGGGCGGCTGGCAATCGCAGTCGCTCTCCGTCCCCAGCGCCAAGTCCATCACGGCCAGCTTCGCCGTCGCGATGCTGAAGGGCCCGTCGGGAAATCACTTCACGTTGAAGGGCGGCGACGCGCAGTCCGGCGTCCTCAGCACGATGTGGGACGGCGCACGACCCTCGTCCGGCTACGCCCCGAAGAAGCTGCAGGGGGCCATCATCCTGGGAACCGGCGGCGACGGCAGCAACGGCGGCACCGGCACGTTCTTCGAGGGCGCCATGACCCTGGGCAATCCGCCCGACGCCACGGACGATCTGATCCAGGCGAACATCGTGGCGGCCGGCTACGGACACTAGGCAGGTCAGGAAAGGGAGCCGGCCGCATTTTCCTGGACCAATCGGGGACCCGGGCAACCACTGCGAACGTGACGCCGGTGTCGCAACGGTGAAAATGAATCGCCGACGTCTCATCGAATCTCTGCTGGCGTCCGGCCGGCAGGTTCATCCAGTGCGTGACGACATCCGGCGGCGGGTCTTCGCCCGCGCCGTGGCCGCCGCCGCCGAGGCAGCGGCCGGCCAGGACCGGGAGCGCGCCTGCGGCGCTTGTCGCAGCCATCGCCTGCTGCGACGTTGCGCCGCCCGCCACCGGCGCCCGGTCGGCCCACGACGGTTCTGGTCGCTGCTGCTGCTGAGGCAGGCAGCGCCCGCGTGGTGGATGATCGCTTCGGGGCCTCTCCGGACGCCGCGGTCGAAGTAGTTGGGACGCGTCAGGGCGAGACCAGGATGACGATGCGGCCGCTGGCGGCGGTGCCGTCGGCGCCTTTCACCGCGTAGGTGAAGCTGCCCAGGCCGTGAAAGCCGGCCGCCGGTACGAACTGCGCGGTGTGGCCGTCGCTGGCGAGGGTGACCGTTCCGCCGGTCCCGCCCGCCACGGAGAAGGTCGGCAAGACCTTGCTGAATCCGGCCGTGAAGGCGGAAAGATCGACCGCCGCGGCCGCGCCGGCGGCTGTCGTGGCGTGCGGCGCCGCCAGCCAGTCGACGTAATGCTCGAGCAGCGTGTAACCGTCGGCGCCCTTCGTCGTGGCGTCGCTGGCCGCGGGATCGGAGCCGGTGGCCGCCTCCCAGAGGTCGGGCATGCCGTCGCCATCGCCGTCGGGCGCCGGGGTGCCGCCGGCGATCGTCCCGTAACCGTTGCCGGGCAGGCCCGTCTGCGCCTGGCTGGTGTAAAGGTCGGCGCCCGGGCCGGTCGTGCCGGCGCCGGTCCCCGCTGTGCCCTTGCCCAGCGTCATGACCTGGCCGAGGATCAGCGTGTCCAGCGGATCGCGGGGCAACGCCCCCGCCTGGGACATGGCCACGCGGGCCGCCGACGCGGCAGGCAGCGGCGGAACGGCGTTGCTCTCGGGGGACCAAGCGCTGGTCAGCACCGTGCCCGTCCCCTGATACCAGGTGGGTGTGGTGGTCGCGCCGTTCAGCGTGCCGTCGAGGTCGGTGTCCTTCAGGTTTCCCGCCGCGTAGATCGACTGGTTCTTGTCGATCTGGAACCAGGTGTCGTCCGAGCCCGTCGAGGCCGGTCCGAAGATGAAGTAGTTGTTGACGATGTCGTGCTGGAAGCTGGTGCTGGTGTGGGTCGTGTACCCGGCCGACACGTTGTAGAGCACGTTGTTGACGAAGACGTTGTCGACCTTGGCCAGCGGGTTCCTGTTGTGAGAGTTCGCGAAGATGTTCCGGTACCACGACCACTGGCTGGAGACCGACTCCGTGTGCGCGCCGAACTGCTGGCCGGTAGGATCGGCGATCAGGCAGTCCTGGAAGGTGATGTTGGTGACGGGGTGGTTCTGCCAGTCGTCGCTGACGCCGTCGATGTCGTTCCAGGGCGCCAGCTCGAAGCTGGAATGATCGATGATGACGTCGCGCGCGCGATACAGGCTGAGCGCGTCGTCGTCGGTGCTGGCCGTCTCGCTGCCAGGGCGCACGCGTACGAACCGCATGATGACGTTCGCGGAGTTGGCGAGCGACAGCTCACCGCCGCGGAAGCCGATACCGCCGCCGGGCGCGGTCTGCCCCGCGATGGTCAGGTTGCTGCTGATCGACACGGCCGTCGCGAGCTGGACGTAGCCGCCCACGTCGAAGATCACGAAGCGGCTGGAATGGCTGACCGCATCGCGGAACGAGCCGGTGCCGGCGTCGTTCAGGTTCGTCACGTGATAGACGACGCCGTCGCGCCCGCCGGTGACCATCTTCCCAAAGCCCTGCGCCTCGGGAAACGCCAGCGGGGCAGGGGGGGCGCCCCCCGACCCGGTCGCCCCTCCGCTGCCCGGCGCTCCGCCCGAGCCGTGCACGCCGGCGGTGCCCCCCGTGCCGTTCCCCGTCCCGTTCCCCGTCCCGTTCCTGCCGGCCACGGCGGCGCCGCCCGGACCGCTGCTGCCCCCGGACGGCGTTCCGCCGCCCCCGGTCGCGCCCTGCGGCGCGCCACCGGTGGCCGGCCCGCCGCCGCTCGCTGAGCTGCCCCCCGTGCCCGCGACACCGCCCCCCGATGAGCCTCCGCTGGCCAGCGCGCCGCCGGTTCCCTGCACGCCACCCGACGTTCCCGCATCGATGGGCGCGCCGCCAGTGCCGGAAGTTCCGCCGCCACCGCCGCTCCCGCTGCCCTCCCGGCCGCCCGCACCTCCCACGGAGGGCTGGCTGCATGCGCACACCAGCAGCGCGAACGCGCCCCGGACGGCGCACCACGAGGCGGACGGTCGACGGAACGGCGGGCTCATGTCACCGCAGTGACGGCACCCTGGCGAACCTGGTCAGAGGCTTCACCGGGGCGAATCGGGAGCGCGCCTTCTGGGCCACGCGATGCCCGACGACTGCAGTGCCTTCACCCGAGCGGCGAACGCCGTGGGCGCCCGCGCTTTCGTCGCCACGCAAAGCACAGCCACAGCGCCAGCCCGCCGCTGGCGCTCGCCAGACCGGCGGGCGAGGAAGCGGCCGCCAGATCACAGGAACAGCCGGCCGCGTCGTTGCCGGTCAACGAGGCGCCGCCGTCCGCAGCGTCTCCGGTCCCCAGGCCGGCGTCGGTCGCGGGCTGGCCCGTGCCGCCGCTGCCCGACGTGCCGCCGGAGCCCGGCGCCGCGCCGCCGCTGCCTTGCCGGCCACCGGTCGCGATCGCGCTGGCGCCGCCGCTGGCCGCGGGCCCTGCGCCGCCGGTCGCCGTCAGGCCGCCCGAGCCCAACGAGCCACCAGCGCCCGAACCCGCCACGCCGCTGCGCCCTGCGGAGCCGGTAGAAGCCCCCGTGCCGGGCCGTGTCCCGCCGGCGCCCGTCATGCCGCCCGCGCCAATGCCGCCGGTGCCCGTCTTGCCGCCGGCGCCCGGCGCTCCCCCGCTGCCGGTCGACCCGCCGACGCCGTCGAGCGGGGTCAAGACGACCCGGTACCCGTCGCTGTTGTTCGTGCTCGGCACCGACACGGTCACCTGATCGTTGCTGATGGCCACGTCGCTGGCCGAGATCATGTCCGTGGCCTTCACCACCGTCGTCCGGTTGACGAACGGCGTGTGTTCGACGACGACGTGCACGCGCGAGCCGAAGAGCTGCGTGCCGCCGAACCCCTTCAGCACGACCTGCACGCTGCCGTCGTTGACGCCGCCGAACAGCACGCTGGCGCTCTTGCCGGCGGCGTCCACGTTGGCGAAGCCGTCCAGCGCCGCGCTGTCGGCGGCGTTCGCCGGTGTCGTGCTGACCATGTTGCCGGCCATGTCGCCGTACCACTTGTAGAACCACCAGCCGCCGTTCGGGTCGGTGTTGGTGGCCAGCAGGCTGCCCAGGCGCCCCGGGTGCCCGACGTCCCAGAACGAGATGCAGGCGCTCTCGACGCCCAGCCGCTCGAACTTCGCGATCAGCGACGCGGAGGCGCCCGGCTGCCCCTCGACCGTCAGATCGGCCTTGCCGCTGTACTCGTTGATGGTGATGGGCAGCGGGCCGATGCCCAGCGTCTTCTCCAGGTTGCGGTAGTTCTGGACGTTGGCGGTGACGTTGCCGCCGCTCAGCTCGTGCCAGCCGATGATGTCGGGCAGGCAGCCGTTGGTCTTGCAGTAGGACAGGAAGCTCTGGATGAAGGACTGGTTGTAGTAGGAGGTCGACGGGCCGGTGATCTTGATGTCGGGATCCAGCTGGCGCAGCTGCGCGTACGTCTGCTTCCACATGTCGTCGAACGACAGGCTGCTGCTCTTCCAGGTGCCGTCCGGTTCGTTCCAGATCTCGTAGGCGTAGATGTTCGTCAGGTTGGCGCTCTTCCGGCGCGAGACCGTCTGACCGATCTTGCTGAGGAAGTCGCTCTCGCTGGTGAACGCGTAGGGCCAGCTGGGGAACCAGTCGGCCAGGCGGATGGTGACCCGCCCGCCCACGGCGGCCAGGCGGCCGGCCACCACGATGGCATCGCCGATGGGTTGCTGCACGTCCGACGCCGGGTTGTTGAAGACGTTCGGGTGCAGGGGCGCGATCAGATTCGTGACGTCCGCCGGCTGCTTCTCGAGCACCCCGTACAGTGAACCGCTGGCCACGTGTGTGACGGGGCGGAGGGTCGACGACAGATCGACCGTCAGGGTGGTGGCGTATGCGCCCGAAGAATGCCCCCCGAAGATCCAGCCAAGGGCGAGCACGACCAGCGACGCGCGCCGCCAGGACGAAGAGGGCAACATCCTTCGTACTGTCCCCAGGCAGCCGGTTGTTGGCAGGAAATTGCGGAACCGCCACCGGCGTCGGGAACGCGGCCGCTTTCCCGCCGGTCGGCGAGCCTGGTGTGCGTTCAGCCCAGTCGCCCGGCGCTGGGACGCCGGCGCCGTGAACGCGACCGCCTTCCCGTCCGCCGGGGCCGCAGGGGCACGACGTTTCCCGGCGCCTCGACCGCGGTGTCGTCTGCCTCGGGCGAGCTGTCCTGGGCCTGGGGCGGCTCCGCGTCGGCCGCGGACAACGATTGACCTCCCATCACCAGCGCGCGCACCACGTCGGCCTGCTCGGACTGGGTGCGCGCCTTCTCGAGCAGCCGTTCCCGCAGCAGGCCGGTCATCGACCTGGCGACGCGACGGGACAGGGCCGAAGCTTCCTCCAGCGCGCGCACGGCCCCCCACAGGGCTACCTCCACCTCTTCCGCCTGCGCGGCCGTCAGCCCTTGCAGGGAGAAGGCCTGTCCGACGTGGCAACGGAACGTGTGGTAGCCATCGACGTCGCTGACCGTGAGCCTGCCGTGGCAGTTTGGACAGACGACCTCGACATCCGCTCCCAGCTTCGATCCTTCCATTTCGCGCACCTCCCGGCGCACCCCCGTCGGCCAGGGCGCTGCCTTGCTGTCCACCAGGCGTCACAGCAGGGCGGGCATGTCTGCCAGGCGCGCGACGTGGTCGACGGGGACGTGCGCGACGGCGCTGCTGGGCATCGAGGGCGCGGCTGCCTTGCCGGTTCTTGCACGACGGCCAGACCGCCGCAGCCAGGGCTTGATTCATGTGTGGTCGATGGGACTCCGGCGCAACCCGCGCAACGCTGAAAAGCCCGCGAAAGGCCCCGAAAGTTGGCCGATCGCCCGTGATAAGCTGCCCCGATGAAGCGTCCCAAGCGCATGCCTCGCTCGCCGTCTGGCGGCGGCGCGAAAGCGGGGAACGGGCCGCCGAAGCGCAAGGGACGTGCTGCTGGCAACGCGGAGCGGGCAAAGGCCACCGCGAGGGTCACGGCAAAGGCGGACAGCCAGCATTCCGTGGCGGAGCCGGCGCGCATGGCGGCCGGCGTGACAGGGGAGCACGCCTCCGGCCCGCACTTTCTGATCGCCGCGGTGGGGGCCTCCGCGGGCGGGTGGCCGGCGTACTCGGGGTTGCTGCGCGCCATTCCCGCCGATACGCCGCTCGCTTTGCTGCTGGTCCAGCACCTGTCGCCCGACCACAAGAGCGTCCTGCCAGAGCTGCTGTCGAGCATCACCAAGATGCCCGTGGAGACGGCGCGCGACCAGCTGAAACTGAAGCCCGGGCACATCTACGTGATTCCGCCCAACACGGTCATGAGAGTCGTCGATGGGACCCTGAGCGTCACGTCTCGTCAGGAAAACCGCCTCTCGAATGGCCTGGGACCCGTGGACGCGCTGTTTCGCTCGGTGGCGGAGGTGTACGGACAACATGCCGTGGGCGTGGTCCTGTCAGGCAGCGGCAATGACGGCGCGGCAGGCGCGACGAACATCAAGGAGGCGGGGGGCATCGTCCTGGCCCAGTTGCCCGAGGAGGCCGACATCGACGGCATGCCGGTCGCCGCCATCGCTACCGGCTCGGTGGACGCTGTGCTGTCCGTCGCCGAGATCGGCGAGCAGCTCACCCGGCTGGCCGCTCACCCTTTCTTCCGGCGCGAACCGACGGACGAGGATCCGGAGCTGGAGCTGCCGTCCGCGATCGGGCAACGGCGGCGGATCTTCCAGCTGTTGCGCCGGGCCACCGGCGTCGACTTCAACCACTACAAGCCGCCCACCCTGACCCGACGAATCCACCGTCGAATGGCGTTGCACCGGCTGGCCGCGCTGGCGGACTACGTGGCGATGCTGGAGCGCGACCCGCGCGAGCTGCACCGGCTGCAAGCGGATCTGCTGATTCACGTCACGTCGTTCTTCCGCGAGCCCGACTCCTTCGTGGCGCTGGCCCAGAACGTCCTGCCCGCCATGCTGCGCGACCGCTCCGAGACGCCCTTGCGCGTGTGGGTTCCGGGCTGTTCCACCGGCGAGGAGACTTACTCGCTGGTGATGGTGATCATCGAGTGCCTGGGAGCGCGGGCCGAGCACGTACCCTTGCAGATCTTCAGCACCGACGTGAGCGAGGCGACGATCGAGCAGGCGCGCGCCGGAATTTTCCCGGGCTCGATCGCCGCGGATGTCTCAGCGGAGCGGCTACGCCGCTTCTTCACGCCCTCGAACGGCGGATACCGCATAAACAAGGCGGTGCGGGACCATTGCGTCTTCGCGCGCCAGGATCTGACGCGGGACCCGCCGTTCTCGCGGCTGGACCTGATCGTCTACCGCAACCTGCTCATCTACCTGAAGCAGCCGACCCAGCGCCGGGTGCTGTCGGTGTTTCACTACGCGCTCAAGCCTGACGGGGTGCTGATGCTGGGGCGATCGGAGACGGCGGGGCCCGCCGCCGACCTGTTCACCATCATGGACAAGCGCCATCAGCTGTACACGCGCAAGCCGGGGCACGCGCGCATGGATCTGGAGTTCGCGCCGCCGGGGTCCCCCGCAGCGGCTCCCCGGCCGCCCGAGGCACAGCCCCGGCCCCCCCGTGGCGCATCCCACGAGTGGGACGCCCAGAGTGACGCGAACCGTCTCCTGCTGGATCGCTACGCGCCTCCGGCCCTCATCCTGGACCCCAGCGGGAAGATCATCAGGTCGCGCGGGAACACCGGTCGCTACCTGGAGATGCCCTCGGGCGACGTCACGCTCGACATCTCGAAGATGATCCGGTCCGAGTTGCTGTTCGCCGTGCGGTCGCTCTTGCAAGAGGTCGCCTCGGCGGGCAAGGCGGCCATGCGCAGCGGCGTGTGGGTCACCGGCGATGGGTCGGCGGCGCTGGTGGACTTGCATGCCATCCCCATCGGCACCGGCGAGGCGCGGCAGATCATGCTGCTGTTCGAAGAGGCCCCCCGGCGCGGGGGCACCGCGAAGGCGCCCCCACCGGAGAAGGCGCGCCCCGAGGCGGCAGGTGGCGGCCGCGCCACGAAGCAGATGGTGACCGAGCTGCACGGGCAGCTGGTGGACACCCGCCAGCAGCTGCAGGGGATCATCGACGATCTGGGCGCCGCGAACGAGGAGCTGCAGTCAGCGAACGAGGAGGTGCTGTCCAGCAACGAGGAGCTGCAGTCGACGAACGAGGAGCTGGACACCGCCAAGGAAGAGCTGCAGTCGACGAACGAGGAGCTGAGCACGCTGAATGACGAGCTGCACGGCCGCAACGAGGAGCTGAGCCGGGTGAACAGCGATCTCGTGAACCTGCTGGCCAACGTCCAGATCCCCATCGTGATGGTCAGCGCCGATCTGCGCATTCGCCGCTTCACCCCTGCCGCCGAGAAGACGCTGAACATCATCCCCTCGGACGTGGGCCGTCCCATCGGCCACCTGAAGCCGAACTTCGTATGCCCGGACCTGGAGAGCCTGATCGCGCGCGTGATCGACAGCGTGACGATCTACGACGGCGAGGTGGAGACGCCGGACGGCCGGAAGCTGGCGATGCAGATTCGCCCCTACAAGAGCGTCAACAATCACATCGACGGCGCGGTGGTCGCCCTGTTCGAGGTTCCGTCGTCGCGTCGGTAAGCCGCGCGGCACCCAGGCGAGCGCAGGTTACGATTTCGGAACCCGGCTGTACCGTTCTCCAACAGACTCGGCCCTGGAGGGCGCGAACCGCCCAGCAGCGGGCCGCCGCCGGGGTCGTTTTTTCTTCTTTTCGGCCGCTATCCGGTCGGAGGACAAGCTAAAACGGCGCTCGGGATTTCGGTGGGCCGTTCGTCCTGGCCTGGCAGGACGACGCCTGGTTCGAGGTCAATGCGCGGGAACACGGAGGGTCGGATGTCGTCAGGTGAGCCGGCGGCGGACGCCGTCACGGTCTTGATGAATGAGGTCGCCCGGCTGACTGCCGTCGAGCAGCGGCTGCGCGCCGAGAACGACAATCTGATCGAGGCGCGTCGAAGCTGGGAAGAGTCGCTGGAGCATTACACCGAGCTGTTCGAGGTCGCGCCGCTTCCCACCCTGACGGTGGATTCCTATGGATTCGTCCGCCAGGCGAACGCCGCCGCGGTGGCGCTGTTGGGCACCAGCGTGATGGGTTCGGCCTTGCGCAGCCAGGTTCAGGCCCAAGATCGACGGCGATTCTTGGATCTGATGCGAGAGGCCACGCGCCTGCCCGATGTCGATGCCACCTCCGAGCTGACGCTGCAGCGGGCGGATGGCAGGCTGGTCCGCACCCACATGAGCGCGCGCTGTCTGTTGACCGGACCGGCGTCGACGATGGTCACGGTGCGTGATCTGACGGAGTCCGATCGCATCGCCGAAGAGCACCGTCGCCTGCGCGCGACGGCGCAGGAGGCGCGGGCCGCCACGGAGGCGCGGGACAAGTTCATCGCCATGTTGAGCCACGAGCTGCGGACGCCGCTGACGCCGGTCATGGCCGCCGTCTCGGCGGCGCTCCATCGCGACGACGCGGGGCCGGCCGTGAAGAAGACGTTCGCGATGATTGCCAGGAACATCGAGGCCGAGCGACGACTGATCGACGACCTGCTGGACACCTCCCGGATCGTGCACGGCAAGCTGCGGGTCGATCGCGTCCCCGTGGACGTCCACCGGGTGGCGAGGGACGCCCTGGCGGGCATGATGCCGGAGATCGCGCGCAAGGGGCTGAAGCTGTCTGTCGAGCTGTCGGCCGAGCGCTGCTGGATCAGCGGCGATCCGGGGCGCATCAGGCAGGTGTTCTGGAACCTGCTGCAGAACGCGGTGAAGTTCTCCAGCGACGGGGGAGGCCTGGGCTTGCACTCGTGGAACCGGGACGGCGTGGTGGCGATCGAGGTCCGCGACACCGGGAGCGGGATCGCCCCGGACGTGCTGTCCCGCCTGTTCGCGCCGTTCCAGCAGGGGCAAGTCGACCCTGCCACGGTGTCCAGCCGGTCCGGCCTGGGGTTGGGGCTGTCGATCTGCCGGGGCATCCTGGAGTTGCACGGAGGCGAGATCCACGCCAGCAGCCCCGGTCCGGGCCGCGGGGCGCGGTTCGTGGTGGATCTTCCCTCGATCGAGGCGCCCCGCCACCAGGCCGAGCCGGACGCCGCCATCGGACTGGACGGCGCGGTGGCGCGCACGCAGGGTGAACGACACATCCTGCTGGTGGAGGATGACGAGGACACCGCGGAGACGCTGGCCGATTTGCTGCGCTCCGAGGGCTTCCAGATCTCCGTCGCCACCTCGATAGCGTCCGCCCTGCGTCAGGACGTGGGCAAGGTCGACCTCGTCTTGAGTGACATCGGACTGGGCGACGGCAGCGGCCTGGATCTGATGCGGCGCCTGCGGGCGAAGAAGGACGTGCCTGGCATCGTGTTGAGCGGTTACGCCACGGAGGCGGACATCCTGGCCAGCCGGCAGGCCGGGTTCTCGGCGCACCTGGTGAAGCCGATCAGCATCGACAACCTGGTGGCGGCGATTCACCGGACCCAGGCCCCCGTCGTCGGTACCGCCTGAGGGGCGTGGCGGCGCGGCCGCCGGCCCGTCTGCGCCGTGCGACGCGCCCTTGCGTCAGGTGGTCATGATGACTAGCAGAGTAGTTCATGCCCGACTACAAGACGTCGCTATGGGCCGCCACCAGCCCGCCACCGCCCCGGCCGCCGCTGCAGCAGGACACCACGGTCGACGTGGCGGTCGTCGGGGCCGGCATCACCGGCATCACCGCCGCCTACCTGCTGAAGCAGGCGGGGCTGCGGGTGGCCGTCCTCGAGTCGCGCCGGGTGGGCAGCGGTGAAACGAAGCGCACCACCGCGCACCTGACCGAGGTCCTGGATCTACGGTTCCGGCGGCTGCGGACGCGCTTCGGCCGGGACGGGGCCAGGCTGGCCCTGGAAGGCCATCGCGCGGCCATCGACCAGATCGAGTCATTGACCGGGGCGCTGCAGATGGACTGCGACTTCGCCCGGGTGGGCGGCTATCTGGTGGCCGAGACGAAGGGCGAAGTCGACGAGCTGGAAGAGGAGGTGGCCGCGGCGCGGGACCTGGGCCTGTCCGCCTCGCTGGTGGACACCATTCCGCTGCCCCTGCGCGTGGCACGGGCGCTGATGGTCGAGCGACAGGCGCAGTTCCATCCCCGGGTGTACCTGGACGCGCTCGCCGAGCGCGTCGACGGGGGCGGCAGCCAGATCTTCGAGACGACGCACGTCCAGTCCATCGAGGACGGGGCGCCCTGCCGGGTGGTCACCGAGCGAGGGGTGGTGACGGCGAAGGCGGTGATCGTGGCCAGCGGCGTCCCGGTCTCGAACCAGGTCTTCATCCATCTGAAGCTGGCGGCGTATCGCACGTACGCCGTCGCCGTGAAGCAGGCCGCGCCCGTATCCCCGGGCCTGGTGTGGGACATGAAGGACCCCTATCACTACGTGCGCGGCCAGGTGGTCGACGGCGTCCCCTATCTGATCATCGGCGGGGAGGATCACAAGGTCGGCGAGAGCGACGACACCACGGTCCCGTTCGAGCGCCTGGAGGCGTATGCGCGCGAGCGGGTGGGGGTCGAGGTGGCGCCCACGGACCTGCGCTGGGCGGGGCAGATCATCGAACCCGCTGACGGCCTTCCCTACGTGGGTCGAAATTCCCTGTCGAAGCACCTGTTCGTGGCCACCGGGTACGCCGGGAACGGGATCACGGGTGGCACCTGGGCGGCGATGGTGCTCGCGGATCAGGTCCGCGGCATCGAGAACCGGTGGAGCGCGCTGCTGGACGCCACGCGCCTGAAGCCGCTGGCCGCGGGCCCGGCCGTCGCCAGCGAGAACGTGGACTATCCCAAGCACCTGATCGCCGATCGGTTGCTGCCGCTGGGACATCGCGGTCAGCTGGAACAGATCCCCGCCGGCGAAGGGGCGGTGCTGTCAGTGCACGGCACGAAGCTGGCGGTCTATCGCAACGCCGAGGGCGTGCTGTCGGGGCTGTCACCGGTCTGCCCCCACATGGGCTGCTTCGTGCACTGGAACAACGCCGAGAAGAGCTGGGATTGTCCGTGCCACGGCAGCCGCTTCGACACGCAGGGGCGCGTGCTGAACGGGCCGGCGGTCAGTCCGCTGGAGCACCGCGACGTCCCCGCCGACGAGGGACCGCCGCCGGCCTCGTCCACCTAGCTGGAGGGGGCCGTCGGTTCCGGCGGCGCCGCGCTCGCGGACGCCACGCCGGTCCGACAGGCGACGGCTAATCTCAGTAGCCCGACGCGGGGGCCTCGTCGCCCAGCTTCTTGCCGTTGCGCCAGGTGTTGGTGCACAGCGGGTGCGCGAACGGCGAGGGGCCGTCGGCCTTCGTGAACACGATGTCGTCGGCGAAGGCGCCGCCGGGCGGGTTCAGGGCCGCCTTGTCGCGCATGCGCTTCGCCATCTCGTGGTCGGCGCAGGCGGTGTCTCCGCTGGCGCCCAGCCCGCCCACGCGGGTCTTGCCCTTGTAAAGCGGCACGCCCCCGCCGAACACGATGGTGCCGCCGCACAGCTTCGGCCCCTTGTCCTTGTCCGCCGGCGTCTGCAGGCAAGCCGGGTTGAAAGTGTTCGCCGTCGCCGCGCCGAACAGCGAGTGCCCCGGCTGCGCCAGCGTGTACAGCCGCGCCGTCGACAGGGGGACCATGTCGCTGCTGAACGCGTTCGCCGTGTACGCCTTCGCCTTCGCGATGGCCTGGCTGCCCGGCCAGGCGGCCGTGGGATCATCCGTGGAGACGGCGACCGCGCAGAGCTGCCCCTTGCGATCGACCACCGCCGCCCACTCGGCCTTCGCCCCGTCGAGACCCCCGATCTCGCCGGCGGCGGCCGCCTCCTTCAGCAGCCGTTTCAGGTCGGCGGCCGAGGGGAGATCCTTGCAACTGACCGAACCGGCGCGCTGCCCCGGGGACTCGCCCTTGTCGTCGGCCGCGCCCTTCTGCGTCTCGGCGGGCGTCGCCCTGGCCAGCGCCAGCGGCACCGTCACCGCGCACACGGCCGCGGCCACCAAGCTGACTCTCCCCAAACGTCGAGCGCGTTCTTTCGTCATCGCAGGGCCTCCAGGTAAGCGACCAGATCGTGAAGCTGTGGGCCGGTGAACTGATTCAGCGCCGGCATCCGGGTGCCCGGCTTCAGCGAGGGTGCGTTCACGATCCAGGCGTGAAGATTGGCCACCTCGTTGGCCAGCGACCCGGCCGCCAGCGTCAGCCTGCTGCCGACGTGGGTCAGGTCCGGGCCCACGGTGGCCAGCGCCTCCGTGCCGGCGACGGTGTGGCACATGGGACACGCCCCGTCGCGAAAGACCTGCGCGCCGCGCTGGGCGGCCGGCGTCGCGGCCACGGCGGCTGGTTGCCGCTGCCGGGCCAGCCACTCGACGTAGGCCGCGGGCGTCTCGGCGACCACGACGAAGCGCATCTTGGCGTGCTGCAGGCCGCAGAACTCGGCGCACTCGCCCGCGTACACGCCCGGCACGTCGGCCTGGATGCGGATGTGATTGCGCAGCCCGGGGACCAGATCGACCTTGCCGTGCAGGCGCGGCACCCAGAACGAGTGGATGACGTCGGCGGTGACCAGCTCGATGTCGACGGGCTGTCCGACGGGGACGTGCAGCTCGTTGGCGGTGTGGAAGTGCTGTGGAAGATCGCCGACCAGGTACTCGACCTGCCACCACCATTGACGCCCGATCACCCGGATGGAGGGCTGCGGCGGCCGCGCGGGGTCCATGGGGAAGGCGGAAAGGACGCCCAGGGTGGCCACGAAGATCGCGGTGAAGGCGATGCCGGGCACCACGAACCCGCCTGCCACCACCATGCCCAGGCCGCCCGGCGTATCCAGCGGCGCGTGCGTCTCGAAGGTGCCGCTGCGACGGAGCAGCAGCCACGCCAGCAGCGCGGCCATCACGGCCGCCGTGGCGCAGAAGAAGATCAACACCGGCCAGCCCAGCTGCGCGAGCGTGCGCGCCGCGGGGCCGGCCGGCGACAGGGCCGAGCGACCGCGGGCCGCGGCGCAGCCGAGGTTCGCGGTCATCAGCAGCGCCAGCAGGGGCAGGCCAGCGCGCGCGTGCGGCTGCCGCGACATCAAGGCGCCTCGGGCTCGTCCGGCGTGCGCAGCGACGAGACGTACAGGGTCAGCTCCCAGAGCTGCTTCTCCGGCAGGCGCACGCCCCAGGAGGGCATGCCGTGTCCGCGGCCCTGGGCGATCGAGCTGAAGATGCGGTCGGGCGTCGAGCCGTAGAGCCAGGAGGGATCGCGCAGGCTGGGGCCCATGCCGCCGCCGGCCCGGCCGCCGTGACAGCCGGAGCAGTTGTACCGAACGAACAGGCGCCTCCCCTCTTGCAGCGCCGAGCGATCCCCTTGCAGCGGGTTCGCGAGCGGGGGCACGTCGCCGATCCCCGGCACGGGGCCCACCGGCTGATCCTCGACCGGACGGGTCGTTGCCTGGCCGAGAGCGGCGGTGGCGGGTCGGGCCCCTGCCGAGGCCTGGCCGCCCTCCACGGCGGACGCGGCCCGCGTGCAGGCCGGCACGCTCAGGAGGGCGAGCGAGCCGACCAGGCCCGACAGACGAAGCAGGGGGGCCGTCAGGCGGGAAGGGCGTGACATGTCCTGTCGCCCGTCCCGCCGCTGTTCTCGTTGATGTTCCTGCGAGGTGCTTGCGCGTCTCATGACGTCCTCACAATCCGAACACGTACAAGGTGTCACCCAGGCCGGTGACCTTCTTCAGCTCCTTCATCGCGCCGACCACCCCCAGCCCGGCGTACGGGTCGTCCGCCGACACGTCCGGCGAGGCGACCGCGCCCATCCAGCCCCCCACGCCGGCATAGACGGCGACGTACTGCTTGCCGTCCGGGCCCTGGTAGGTGATGGGGTTCCCCACGATGCCGGAGCCGGCGTGGAACTGGAACAGCATGGTGCCGGTGCGGGCGTCGAGCGCGCGGAAGAACCCGTCCATCGTCCCGTAGAACACCAGGTTGCCCCCGGTCGCCAGCACGCCGCTGTAGACCGGCAGCTTGTCCTCGCGCACGCCCCAGACCTTCTTGGCGGCGACGGGATCCCAGGCCACCAGCTCGCCCTGGAAGCCGCCCGGGCCGGGGTACATCTTCACGTCCGCGCCCAGATAGGGTGTGCCGGCGATGTAATTCGCCTCGATCCCCTCGTAGTTCATGCAGGTGTTGTGGGCCGGGATGTACAGCAGGCCGGTCAGCGGGGAGAACGCGGAGGGCGTGAAGTCCTTGGCGCCGGTGGACGAGGGGCAGATGTCCTCGACGATCTTGCCGCTGCCGGTGTGCTTGGTGACGTCCTCGTCCGGCAGGCCGGTCTTCAGGTCGTAGCGGCGGGCCCAGTTCGTCGATTCGACGTACTTCTCGGCCGACAGGATCTCGCCGGTGCGCCGGTCCATCACGTACATGAAGCCCGTGCGCCCGGGGTGCAGCAGCAGCTTGCGCTGCTTCTGGAGCTTGCCGTCCTGTGGCCAGTCCATGTCGACCAGCACGTTCTCCATGATCTCGTCGTAGTCGTGATGGTCGTGGGGGACCAGCTGGGTGGCCCAGACGGCGTGGCCGTTGTCGGGGTTGCGCGCGATGATGGAGCACGACCACTTGTTGTCGCCCGGCCGCAGGTCCGGGTTCCAGACGCCCGGATTTCCCGTGCCGTAGTAGACCAGGTTCAGCTCGGGGTCGTACGAGATCCAGCCCCAGGGGTTGGCGCCGCCCAGCTTCCACTGCTCGCCCGCCCAGGTCGTGACCCCCTGGTTGGGGGCCTGGTCCTTCGGATAGAAGGCGTGGAACTCGGACCCGATCAGCACGTCGGCGTCGGGCCCCGTGGCATAGGCGCGCCAGACCTCCTTGCCCGTGGCGACGTCCAGCGCCGCCATCCAGCCGCGCACGCCCAGCTCGCCCCCCGAGGAGCCGACCAGCACCTTGTCCTTCACCACCAGCGCGGCCATGGTGGTGGTCTCCCCGATGTCGATGTTGCCCACCCGGGTGCGCCACACCTCCGCTCCGCTGTTCGCGTCGACGGCGACGGTCTCGGCGTCGAGCAAGTTGTAGATGATCTTCCCGTCGGCGTAGGACGCGCCGCGGTTCACCACGTCACAGCAGGCGATGCCGACGGCCCGCGGGTCGGGGTGGGGCTGGTAGATGAACTTGATGGCGCCGGAAGGCTTGTGCAGATCGATGGCGATCAGGTTGTTGGGGAAAGGCGTCACCACGTACATCACGTTGTTCACCACCAGCGGGCCGCCTTCGTGCCCATGGGGGACGCCGGTCGACGCGGTGGTCAGGACGTGCAGGTTCTGCGCATTGCTGGTGTTGATCTGGTTCAGCGGGCTGAAGCGGGTGTTGGCGTAGTCGCCACTGGGCAGGCGCCACTCGCCGTTCGGCAGGGGCGAGACCAGGTGCACGTTCGGCTTGCTGCCGGCCACGTCCGTGACGGCGCCGGTCCGCTCCATGGCCAGATGCGGCGGCTCGTGGTCGCCGTGGCAGGCGGCCCCCGCGGCCAGCGCCGCGATCGCCGTCGTTCTCAACAGTCGGGTGCCGGTCATGTCATCGCCGAGGTGATCGCGAAGCTCATCTGAAACCTCACTTCAGGGAATAGAGATACGCGGCCACGTTCTTGGCCTCCTGCTCGTCCAATCCGAGGGTCGGCATGGCGCTGAGGGGATCGACCCGCTGTGGTTCCCGCAGCCAGCGGATCAGGTTCGGTGGCGTGTTGGGCAGCAGGCCCGCCACGAACGTGCGCCGCGAGAACGATTCGAGGGGCGGCCCGATCACGCCGTGGGCACCCACCACGCCGGGGATGTCGTGGCAGGCGCCGCAGTGCCGCGACAGGATGGCGTCGCGGCCGGAGCGGACGTAACCACCGGTGGCCACCCCGTAGGGGCGCGAGGCGCCGCTGCCCTGGCAGCCCGCCAGCAAGGTGGCGGCGACCAGCGCCGCCCAGCCGGGGCGGACAATGAGGTGGGTCGTGGAACCGGCCATGCTCATCGCGCCTGCCCACACGTTTGCACCACCACCGAGGGGAGCCCGGCCAGCACCAGGCCCAGCAACAGCGTCAGCCCGGCCACCGCCGCCAGCGTCGCCACGAAGTGCGTCTGCTCGGCAGCCGCCGACCGGGCGGGCGTATCCGCGGTCTGGCGCCGCCGCCGCCGCGCCAGCAACAGCAGCCCCGCCACCGCCGCGGCCGACACCACCGTCAGCAGCTGCAGGACCGCGCGGATCACGCGCGGCGACCAGCCGGGCTCCAGCGCGGGGCAGCCGTGACCACCCAGGTACCAGCCGATGGCACCCTGCGCGCCCCACAGCGCGGGCGGCACCAGCGCCGCGGCCCACAAGGCGCGCGACGGACCGGACGCAATGGCAGGACGCGCGCTCATCCGTGATGGGCCTCCCACCAGGGCAACAGGTACAGCAGCGCCACGACCAGCACCCAGACCACGTCGACGAAATGCCAGTACATCGTCGCGTTGTGCAGCGGCCGGCGGGGCGCCTTCGGCGGCTCGAGCGTGGGCAAGCAGGCCACGAAGATCAGCATCAACAGGCCCGCCGCCACGTGCAGCGCGTGGAAGGTCGTGATGACGTAGAACAACGAGCCGTACGCGTCGGTGCGCGGCTGCAGCGTCATCAGGTGCTTGCCGTACTCCAGCACCTGCACGGCGGTGAACGCCAGCCCCAGCCCGATGGTCACCACCAGCCACAGGCGGGCCGGACCGGGGGCGCCGCGCTTCAGTTGGCGCTCGGCGACGTGCAGCGTCCCGCTGGAGGCCAGCAGGATGGCCAGCAGGACCAGCGCGAGCGTGATCTCCGGTGGATGGGCGGGCCAGTGCGGGTGGCGGTGGCCGACGTAGAAGTAGGAGAAGAACAGGCACACGAACAGCAGCGCCTCGGTCAGGATCGCCAGCGCCATGCCCAGCGTGCCCCGGTGCTCGTCCTCGGGCAGCTCGTCCAGGCGCGGCCCGAGCGCCTCGAGCTCGCGTTGCTCCGCGCCGGCGCCGACGGCCGCCGCGGTCATGCCGCCGCCTCCTCACCGGTTGGCTCGCCATGCTCCGGCCATAGCCAGGCTGCCCCCACCAGCACGCACAGGGCAGCCGCGCCACACGCGAACCACAGCGCTCTGCCCAGCAGCAACCCGAAGGTGCCGGTGATGGCGATGGCCAGCAGCAGGGGGACGATGGTGTCCTTCGTGCCGGAGGAGATCGCCTCGGGCTCGGCGTCCAGCGCGGTGGTGGACAGCGTCTGCCGGCCATGCAGCAGCAGCCGTTCGTTGCGCGGATCGGCGTACTCGTCGAAGTCGTCCCACAGCGGATGCAGCGTCTGCACGACGGGGATGCGCAGGAAGCCGTACGACGGAGGAGGCGAGGGGATCGACCACTCGAGCGTATCGGCCTTCCACGGGTTCGC
>Ga0070658_10001650_pt1 | contig 18864 bp, 16 predicted proteins | sample KBSC13metaG_FD_64664 | JGI IMG/M metagenome (GOLD analysis project Ga0070658, IMG submission 64664) | Corn rhizosphere microbial communities from Kellogg Biological Station, Michigan, USA - KBS C1-3 metaG | ecosystem: Host-associated > Plants > Roots > Rhizosphere > Soil ...
GCGCCCGTTAGGCGTTTGAACACTTCCGGTTTAGAGTTTTGAAGGTTAGCGTAGAACATATCTGATTCTACGAACACAGACACCAAGACTTATGCAAGAGGTCTAATGGCATGCGTCACGACGAGGACTGGGATTTGGACAGCCTCCGTGCCGCTATCCATGTCGCATTGCGGTAGGTACACAGCGGCAGTTGGAAAGGTGATTCCCTGATAACACGAATGGTGGCGATTCTGATTGTACTGGTTCCGCCGCCGATGAAGATGGGCACGACTTCGATATCCTCATCGATTACGATCTCGATTCAATAGCCCCCAGCAGAGAGTTTCTTTGCTGGGGGCTACTTAGCTATTGCAGCGCGAGCGCCGCAAAGATATTCATTGTTGAAATCCACTTCAGGCACGAGGCCACAGGAGAGGTTCTCCTAAGCTCGGCGAATGAAGTAGACGATAAGCACGATGATCAAGATCGTGACCAGACCGCCTCCGATATACATATGCTCCTCCTTCCTGAGAGTTGCAATCCCCGTTCGGCTTCAAGCTGAACGATACAACGAGCAGACGTAACCATCAGGGATTATGTTCCCGATCTTACAGTCGCCGAAGAAGGCTTATTTCGTGATCGGATCAGTCTGATTTTGCACGGGGGCGGGCTTGCCCTGACGCAGGGCGGGAAGCCAGTCACTCCAGCAGCGCTGGGTGTAGGCGGCATGGGAACGGTTTTCGTCCTGATGCCCGCCGACCGGGAAGAAGATCAGCTCTTTGGGGGCGCGGATCTGGTTCACGGCGGCAGCGACGCCCGCAGGCGGGCAGGTCTCATCGATCAGCCCGGCCCCCACGAGAATCGGGCACCGGATATGAGACGCGAAGTTGACCGCATCGAAATAGCGGCTGGCTTCATGCACCTTTTGCGGGTCTTTGCCGTTGGTCTGCCAGTACCACATCGGCCACCCCGGCGTGCGGCCCACGTCCGGCCCAAGCATGTCGCAGCCTGCAGGAACCTCAGCCAGTGCGGCGGTGATCTTGGGATGCAGGCCGGCGGTGACGAGGGTCTGCTGTCCGCCCTGGCTGCCGCCCATCACCACGAGGGTTCGACCGTCCCAGTCGGGACGCTCGGCCAGATACTGCGCAGCCCGATAGTCGCCCAGGTACATACGCAGGAAATAACTGGTCTCTCGGCTGTCGTTGCCGATAGCCGGGTAGTTCCGAAGGGGTCCGTCGCTCTGCTCCTTATAGAAGGCTTCGGGGCGATCGATGGGCAGATCATGGGCTTCGACGTTCAGCACCAGCCAGCCCTCTGCGGCGCGATCGGTGGCCCACGATTTCGACAGGCCATAGACACCCGCCCACTGCACTACCAGCAGCGCGGGAAACTTGTCGCCGCTCGCGGGACGTGCCAACTGCCCCTGAATATGGGCGCCCTGGATGTTGTCGAGCGTGATCTTCCAGTAGTTCACCCCCGGTTTGCCCGCATCCGCCGATTCCAATTGCGGGTTGGCGGGCACGGTCTGCAGCTCTTTGATTTTGGCTTTCCAGAAGGCATCGAAGTCTTTCGGTCGCGGCGCGGAAGGCTGGATCTGTTTCCACCCGGCAATGGCGCCTCCGACGCCGCGGATCTCACGCCCCTCCGCCGTTTTCGCCTTCACCTCCAGCAGCAGACTCTGCGGTTCGGTAAACCGCGCCTCCACGCTGCCTGCGCCGTTTTGCAGGGCCAGGTTCTCCTCTTTGAGTACCGTCAGCCCCCCCTTCTTGAGAACATAACGGCAGGTGGCCGGAGCGGGCGAGGCCCCCTCCCACTGCACCTGCCAATGCACCTCTTCGCCGGGCTGATAGATGCCATTCGCATGATCCGCATGGACCACCAAGCGTTGCGCCTCTGCCGGGTGCGCGGACGCCCCGAGAGCCACCAGTAACGCCAGCAGCGCCGCCCCCGTTCGAAAGGGGGCGACGAAGCGACGGAGAAGTACCTGTTCAGACATGACAACCTGCCTCCAAAAGTGGGATACGGAGATCGGATCCAGTACTCCCTAAATTGGCGAAAGATGCCGTTGAATCCTGCCTTCCTGCCTCGACACATCCCGACCACCCCTAAGTCCGGCCCCTGAGGCAAGTTATTGCCGCCCTGTATCCGTTCGATGCGAATCAATATCGTACCAGGCGTGGCTCGTCATGGTGAGACCAGCCGGTTACGGAGGTGTCGTGGAGCCAGAAGAGGTCGCTCTTGCCCTTCTGGCTCTCCTCCGCATCTTTTTCCACCAGAGGTCGTACCTCTTCGATAAGGCGCGCCTCTTCCTCCTCCTTCAGGGGCGTGAAATTGGCGGCGATTGCGGCGATCTGCTCGATCTGCACCGGCACGTCCATACCGACGATCGCCGTCGAGACGCCGTTCAATCCCAGCGAGTAACGCAGCGCGAGATCTACATTCCTATAGTGCCCGTGCCCCAGGGTTTTCATCGCGATGACCCCGACCTGCCGTTGACAGGCTTCCGGCAAGAGGAACGTCTCCGGACTGGTGATCAGCCGATCCGCCATTCCCATCGCGACCAGCACCGTGTCAAACGGATAGAGGGTGATCGCGTGCGCCAACAGTTCCGGGCGAGCATGACCCGTGATGCCGATAAAGCGGACCTTTCCCTGTCCTCGCGCCTCCTCCAGTGCGTGGACAGCGCCATCCGCCGCCAGCGCCTGCTCAAGATCCGCCCATGCGGAGACAGAGTGGATCTGGATCAGGTCGATATGGTCGGTCTGCAGCGCCTCCAGCGACTTGTCGATCTCTTCCAGCACCCCCTGCCTGCTCCGCCGGTTCACCTTGGTCGCCAGAAAAACCTCGTCGCGCCGGGTGCGCATCACCTCTCCCACATGCGGTTCACTGCCGTAGTCCGGCGACGTGTCCAGGTAGGTGATCCCCAGATCGATCGCAAGGTTCAGACACCGCAAAGCATTCTCACGCGAGATACTCTGCTGGCCAAGCGGTGCGGTTCCATAGCCGACCAGCGGTACGTTCACGCCCGTTTTACCCAGCGGGCGAGAAGGAAGTTTTTGTCCCATCGATTCCCCTCCTGAAGATGGCATCGCCGATTGCCGCCTATCGGCAGCGCGTCCCTATCAGACAGAGGCGATACCGGTGGAGTTCCCAGAAATCGATGATTGCTGGTCTAAATCGACTTGTATCCGTCAATCGAAGGAACCTCGTCTCTTGATTGCTCGTCTCACACGCACTGTGGACGCACAAATATTTCCCAGCTATCTCTTCCAGTGCGACCCGATCTTTGTATGTGCGACACAGAGGAGCGCACCCTGATTCATTGAGTAACCATAGAAAGAGGATGCCGGGGCGCAACGAGCACGAGGTGGGAGACGATGCTAAAAGAGAAGATCGAGAACGCGCTCAATGAGAGTCGTATCCTCGCCCTGGTCGCCGAAGTCATGTTGGGCTTCGAGTATCAGGCGGTCTTTCGGCCGGGTTTCCACCATCTTACCGCTCTGACGCAGCATCTCCGATGGATCGGGATCCTCTGCATGTTGTCGGCGATGGCCCTTTTTATCGTCCCGACCACGTACCACCAGATCGTGGAGGCAGGCCACCTGCGCGAAAACCTCAATCGGTTTATATCGAAGGTGACCACCGTGGGCCTGATCCCGTTTGCGGTCGCCCTCGGCATCGATGTCCACACCGTCGGAGAGCGCGTTCTGCCACCGGTTGTTGCCGCGATCGTCGGGGTGGTATCGGTTCTGACCGCGCTCTGCTGCTGGTATGGCATTGAGATCATGGTGCTATATCGCGAGAAGCGACGCGAGAAGGAGACGCCGGATATGGAAGACGAACCGACCGACCTCAAGGACCGGATCAAGTTCGTGCTGATGGAGGCCCGTGTGGTGCTGCCGGGCGTTCAAGCCCTGCTCGGATTTCAGTTCGCCGTCGTCTTAACCGACAGTTTCGAGAAGATGCCCGGCGGGCTGAAGGTCGTGCACCTGGCGAGCCTGCTTTCGGTCGCCTTCTGTACGATCCTGCTGATGACTCCGGCCTCCTACCATCGTATCGTAGAGCACGGCCGGTCTACCGAGCGCATGGAGGCATTTTCGCGCCGCATGGTGCTCGCTTCTATGGCCTTTCTGGTCCCCGGTATCGCCGGAGACATGCTGATCGTGACCGAGCGAATAGTGCACTCTCTGGGCGCGGCCATCACTGCGGGCGGCCTCACCTTGCTGGCCTTCTACGGCTTCTGGTTCGGCTATATGTACTTTCTTCGATTCCGGAGCGTGGATGCAGCGGAACGCCCGGAGCTTTCGTCCCCACCCATGTCCGGCAAATAGAATGAGAGGAGAGCAACAGAAGATGAAAACGATTATGCTGACAGAACTGGAAACTTTCGACCCGGACTCGGGGGACCTGCAGGTGATCATCGAGACTCCAAGCCACGGTTCCAATAAGTTCGCGTACGATCCCGACAACGATCTGTTTCGCCTCAAGAAGGTTCTGCCTGCCGGAGCCGTCTTTCCCTACGATTTCGGCTTTATTCCCTCGACTCTGGGTGAAGACGGCGACCCGCTCGATGTCATGCTCTTTATGGATGAGCCGGTCTACCCCGGCAACCTGATAACCGCGCGACTTATCGGTGTGATCGAGGCGGAGCAGACCGAAGACGGCAAGACAGTGCGCAACGACCGGCTGATCGCGGTCGGCAGCCTCTCGCAGAACTACCGCAACGTCAAGGAACTGACGGACCTGGACGCCAACCTGGTCACGCAGATCGAACACTTCTTCGTCTCCTACAACGAGATCGAAGGCAAGAAGTTCAAGCCGCTCGGCCGCCCGAACGCGAAGCAGGCAGGCAAACTCGTGGAAGAGGGCCGCAAACGCTTCCACAAACAGAGCAAGAGTTAGTCCCATGCCGAACAAGAACGAAGACCTGCACGGGAATGTGCCCGACGAGTCCGCAGTCGCGCTCCTGATCATCGATATGATCAACGACTTCGAGTTTCCAGGCGGAGAGGCGCTGCTGGAGGCGGCGCTGCCGGTCGCCGAGCGGATCGCCCATCTGAAACAGCGGGCGGAAAAAGCCGGGATTCCCATTCTCTATGTCAACGACAACTTCGGCAAGTGGCGTTCCGACTTTCGCGAGCAGGTACGCCACTGCCTCCAGGATTCGGTGCGTGGAGAGCCGGTGGTTCGGCTGCTCACGCCGGACGAGGACGACTATTTCGTTCTCAAAGCCAAACACTCCGCCTTCTATGCCACTCCTCTGGATCTCCTGCTGGCTTATCTGAAAGTGCGGACGTTGATCCTGACCGGCATCGCGGGCGACATGTGCGTCCTCTTCACGGCCGGGGATGCCTTCCTGCGGGATTACCACCTGTTCGTGCCCTCCGACTGTACCGCGTCTCAGGACCCCGAAGAGAACTCGCGCAGTTTAGAGAAGATGCGCGCGACGTTCGATGCCGACATTCGCCCCTCTCCCGAACTGGATCTCCCCGCATTGAAGTGATTGGCAGCATGCTGGCAGGAGCGGGCTTCTCGACACGTACCGACGCTACTCCCTGTCGGTACGTGTCGAGTTGTCATCAACCGTTGACGATCTCACCGCCGTTCGGGTGCAGAATCTGTCCCGCCATATAGGAGGAGTCGTCGGAGGCCAGGAAGACAAAACAGTTGGCGACCTCTTCGGGCTGGCCGGGACGCTTCATCGGCGTATCGCTGCCGAAGCTCGCGACTTTCTCTTCCGGGAAGGTCGAGGGAATGAGCGGCGTCCAGATCGGTCCCGGCGCGACTCCGTTGACACGGATGCCTTTCTCGATCAGCGCCTGAGACAGAGAGCGCGTAAACGCGAGGATCGCTCCCTTGGTCGCCGAATAGTCCAGGAGCGTCGGGCTGCCCTTATACGCGGTCACGGAGGTCGTATTGACGATGACGCTGCCTTTCTGCAGATGCGGCATCGCCGCTTTGACCATGAAGAACTGGGCGAAGATGTTGGTGCGGAAGGTGCGTTCCAACTGCGCCTCGGTGATATGCTCGATGTCCGGCTGGGGGTGCTGCTCGGCGGCGTTGTTGATCAGGATATCCAGTTTCCCGTAGTGCGCCACGGTCTGTTCCACCACCTGTTTGCAAAACGCCTCCTGTCCGAGGTCTCCGGCGAGGGTGAGGCATTCGCCTCCCTCCTGCGTCACACGGCGTTTCGTCTCCTGAGCATCCTCCTCTTCGTTGAGGTAGACGATCGCGACATTCGCACCTTCACGGGCAAAGGCAAGCGCGATTGCGCGGCCGATTCCGCTGTCTCCTCCCGTGATAATGGCCACTTTGTCAGCCAGTTTGCCGCTCCCCCGCTGTTGCCCCTGAGCGATCGGTTTGGGATCCATCTCCGATTCCAGGCCAGGTTGGCGATTCTGATGCTGCGCCGGCAGCGTCTTCTCCTGCTCTTTTGTCTCAGGCATCGTATCTCTCCTTTGTGTTCCATGGTGAAATCTGTACGCACACACCGCCCCAATCCGACTGGCAGAAGGCAGAAGATACCCGTTTTGCCCGCCTGAACCGGGGAGCACTTCCCGATTACGGGAGCCGCCGGAGTGTGTCGGCGTGATGACGATGCGCTCATAGACGAGGTTCCTTCAGTACGACACAGGGGTGGGACGCGGAAGAGAAAAACCATCCGGAGTTATAAGAGCACGCGCATCTTCATTGTTACTCGGAGCTACTTAAAATTTAGATGCCTCTAAATTTTTTGTATTTATACCATTGACACATCAGTTTAGGCATGGGTACAATAGGAACGCCAGCCAACCTTATCGGAAAGTTCTTCTTCCGAACAGATTTCACACAGAAAGGAAGCAGAGAAATGCGTTCTCTCTCCTCACGTTCCCAGGCACGCTCCGGATTCACGCTGATCGAGCTGCTTGTCGTCATCGCTATCATCGCCATTCTGGCGGCGATTCTCTTCCCGGTCTTCGCTCAGGCTCGCGACAAAGCGCGGGCCATCGCCTGCCTCTCCAACATGAAGCAGCTTGGCGTCGGCCTGCAGATGTATGTCCAGGACTACGACGAGACGGTCTTCTTCCGCTCGACCACCAACGTCGATTCGACCCGCATCCACACCGCCACCAGCGGCAACCCGCTCAAATGGTGGAACATGATGATGCCGTATGTCAAAAACAACCAGGTGTTCAAGTGCCCGAGCGACAGTCCCAGGCTCGTCGCCGACAGCAGCGGTAATCTGACTATTCCCCGCTCCTTTGCCGCCTCCGCGTCGGCCGAAGCCCTCTCGCTGGCCCAGATCGACAAGCCGGCGGAGATCATTCTCCTCACCGAAGCCTGGAGCACGGATGGGACCGGAGCCTCTATCAATACCGAAACCTGGCTCGAAGCCTTCGACGGCGACATGGCGCTCGACCCCCTGCGCCCCGGCTCCATGCTCAGATACGCCAACCGCCACGCGGGCGGTATGAACTGCACCTTCTTCGATGGGCACGCAAAATGGCTCAAACCCGATGCGATCCTGGCCAGCCGCAACCTCACCGGCTGCAGCCTCGTCCACAAATATCCCACCCTCAAAATGTGCGACAAGTGGAACGCCGGATGCACCAGCCTCGATCCCAAAAACATCTGTAACGACGAGCGCTTCAATCCCGCCAACTTCCCTACGGAGTAAACACATCCCCTGGAATTTCCAGCAGCATGCGACTCCAGCCATCAAAATAGGCCTCCTTCTGATACAGACTTCTGTATCAGAAGGAGGCCCTTGCTAAGCGCAGCCCGTTCTAAGTCAGCGGCTTATCGTCCGGACGCTGCTCGTTGATGAACCGCCCCAGACGGTAGGTGTCCGTCACTCCGGTAAGATAGTTCCACAGTTCATAATCCACATCGTTCTTGGCGACGAGGCAGGTGTCCGGCTCCGCCTCCGCGTTGTTCGCGCCCCGGAACGGGCCGCGTTCCGGGTGCTGCAGATCGAAGTAGATCGACCCGTCCAACTGCGTACGTGTCGCCAGCACAGGGATCTGTCTCAGTACGTCGTCGGGCAGATTGCGGAGGCGATCATGCGCCTCTTTCAGATCGTAAGCGCTGCGCGTCGGCAGTTCGCGCCTCGCGCCCAGGTCGCGTTCGTAGTCGTCGGGAAGTGTGCTTGTATCCTGATGTGCCATCGCCTGAAGTTCTCCTTTGTTTTAAATGCAGGCAGTCGCAAGTCATCGGATAGACGCACGGAACCGTGGTACGGTTCCCACGGCACGCCGGGGCAAAACACAGGAATCTTTGCGTTGTGCGTCCAATGATAGGATGCGATGGTGTGAAGTTCTGCTGTCGGCAGGAAGGGTTGGACTACGACGTTGATTTATGCGATCGGCGATATTCATGGGCAGCATACGATGCTTTGCGCTCTGCTGGCTAAACTCGACGCACTGCCGTTACTGGAAGAGGACACCGTGGTGTTTCTCGGCGACTACGTAGATCGGGGTGAGAATGCGCGTGGGGTGATCGATACTCTGCTGCAGTGGCGGAACCAACACCCCCATACGGTCTTTCTGCGCGGGAACCATGAGCAGTTTATGCTGGATGCGTACGGGGCCGAATTGCCGCCGGACGAGGCGCAAAATCTGGCCCTGCGCGCGGAACTGACGCTGGTATGGCTGCAAAACGGCGGTATCGAGACGCTGCTCTCCTACGCTCCGCCGGGTTTCCGGGAGTGGTGCGAAACGGTCAACTATTCGATGCTGCGTATCCCCGCTGCCCCGCTGGCCGAATTCAAGGCCTCCTTCGCACCCTGGCTGGAAGCGATTCCGGCGCCTCATTGGGAGTTCCTGCGGGCCACACAGATGGAGTATCTCACCCCGCACTATCACTTCGTTCATGCCGGCCTGCTGACGCCCGGTACGAGTTGGGAGACGGCAGGATGGACCATCGACCCCAGGCTCTGGATCCGCGAACCCTTCCTCTCGAGCCGCGCGGACTTTGACGGACGCATCGTCGTGTTCGGGCATACTCCCCAGAGGAAGGGCCGCCCTCTCCTGCAGCGCAACAAGATCGGTATCGACACCGGAGCGGTCTTCGGCGGGCCCTTGACGGCAGGCATATTCGATCCGCAGGTCCCTGCTCCTCGCTTCCTTCAAGTGCCTTATATGCGTCTCTCGTCCGTCTCTCCGGAGACTTCTGCTCCGAGTCCCTTCGCAAGGGCGTGAGCCTCGTCGGCCAGATCGAGCAGGAGATAGAGTGCACCCGCCCATCGGTGCAGCAGTTCCTCGATGGACTGCCCATACTTTGCTTCGGCCTCCGCACGCTTCTCCTCATTGAGCACGTAGGGCAGGATCATCAGCATGGGAAAGACCAGCCCCCATCTGAGCGCCGGATAGGCCGCGTAGCAGAAGCGGACATGACGGGGGTCCCCTATCCATCCGGCCTCGCGCAGTCCCTGAAGGTAACCCTCCCATACAGCGCTATCGAGGGCTTTCGCCTCGGAAGCGGGCACTTCCAGGGTCATCAGAGCCGTGAGCAGCAGATTGCCGACCTCACCGGCCGGTCCCAGCCCCATCCCCTGCCAGTCCAGCGCCACCGTATGCTCCTGCCCGTCCGGATCCCGACAGGCAAGCAGATTCGGCCGCCAGGTATCGAAATGGCAGACGGTCAGCGGCATCCTGTCGAGAATGTCCATCCAGGTCTGACGCTCTGCCCAGAGAGCCAGCAGGCGGTCCGTCACAGGAACCGGGAACGCCGCGCGAACCAGGGGATGCTCCCAGAACTCCGGATGCAGGAGATAGTCCTGCAAAAACTCGAAGTGTGCCACCCAGGAGCGCAGCCAGCCGGACCGCAGCCAGGAAACGGCGGGTAGAGAGGAGGAGGCAAGAAAGCGGCCCTGCCACTGTCCAAAATGATGGGCGGCCAGGCCGTAGCGCGAGAGAGACCAGGGTGACTGTCCGCTTTCGGAGACATCTTCCAGCCACAGCCAGACGCTGCCGTCCGGCTGCTCCGCTACATCAAAGCAGCGGGGCGCCCTCAGATTCGTGCCGAGATCCTCCAGAATTCCGGACTGGTAGGCGAGCGCCTCTCGCTTCCAGTAGCCAAAATGCAGGAGATCGGTCCCCCAGCCTTGCGGCGCATCCTCGGCCAGATGCACGATTTTGAGGATGAGCGACCAGGGCCGGAGCGCGCCGTTATGGCGGCCGCTTCCCGTCACTCGATAGATTCCCCCGGTCGCCGGATTACTGATATGGCCGGCGAGAGAGGTGCAGCGCCACTCCTCGACGCGGAGAGTGGGCAGTCCGAGCGCCTGACGCACCTTCTCAGTGAGCATCTCCGCATCCATCACGGGATACGAGGTTGGAGTCATCATCTTCATCTATCCACCCTTCAGGCCAGTACTTTCGCAAGCTCACCGCAATGTTGTGAAGCCTGAGCTGCCTACAGACATCTGTAAGCGTATTCGAGCAGGCGAATAAAATACACAGCCTCTATCTCCACAGCGAGATAGAGGCGATTTCCTTCTGCCTGTATGTCAGGGTGCAGTCTGCCGGCAGCATTCTTAATTACGCACAGTGTACCACAACTATCTCCCTCCGGACTGAAAAGGGCGCAACCAGCGAACCACCGACCGCAGTCGACAGCCTATTCTACAAGAGATTCGAACTCGGCTATCCGGCGTCGGATGACATCGCGGTAAACCGCACACAGGCTTGCTTTAACTGCGGCAAGAGAGCCTGAGCGGTAATGGGCTTCAGGATATATCCGGAGGCGCCGACCGCTGCGGCCTCCTCTCGGTACTCCTCGGTTGCGTAGGCGGTGAGAAAGACCATGCATACCCGATAGCCCCCCATGATCTGCCGCGCGGCTTCCAGGCCATTCATCACCGGCATATTGATGTCCATAAGTACCAGATCGGGTCGCTCACGCAGTACGGCTTCGACACCGGCCTGGCCATCGCCTGCAATGCCCACCACGACAAGCCCCGCCTGGGTCAGTATACGCTTGAGCTGCATCTGCACAATCCCCTCGTCCTCACAGATGACCACCCGTTTACCGGCCAGGGAGAGCAGCGGAAATGCCTGGGGCTGGGCCTCAGTCGGGGAGTCGGGCAGGAGGGAAGGTGAGTTCGACCCTGGCTCCTCGCTCAGCCGGTGCGGTTTCTCCGGGTTTCCCGGCAGCGCGGTTGGAGAAAACAATGCTGCCCTTGAGATCGTTGACCGCGAGGGTTTGAACAAGTTCAAGTCCAATGTGGGCATGGAGGACAGGATCGAAATCGACCGGGAATCCCGGCCCGCTATCCTGTACCGTGACGTGGGCATATTCCTCCTGCTGTCGCAGGCAGACCTGGATCGAAGCATGATCATGGAGAGCATCCTTTGTTGGGGAATGAATGGAATGTTTGGCTGCGTTGGTGATGAGTTCGTTGATGACCAGCGCCAGCGCCGTCGCTGCTTTGATCGGTATCCAGAGGGAAACCGTTTCCAGATGAATAGACAGGGGTTCGTCCGGCGTGCTTATCGTGACCGAGAGCATCGAGACCAGTTGCGTCAGCACCTCAGCTGCATCTACCTTGCCGATGGGCTGGTCATGCGCGAGGAGGTCGTGCACGAGGGCGATCGTTTTGATCCGGTTCAGGCTATCCTGAATCGCGGCCACCGGCAGTACGGTCGTCTCGCCGAGGAGCTGCATTTCCAGGAGGGCGCTGGCGCCCTGCAGGGAGTTCTTCACCCGGTGATGGACTTCCCTGACAGCGCGCGCCAGTTGTTCGCTGCGCTCGCGCTCCGCCTGAAACAGCCGGGCATTGTCTATGGCGATGGCGGCCGGGGCCGCCAGGGTTTCGACAATATGCTCATGCCGCTCGGTGAACACGCCCGGCTGCTCATGCCCGAAAAACAGACCGCCCAACACCTCCCCGGAACGGGATACGACCGGCACCGCCAGATAACTCACGACAGGCAGATGTCCGGACGGCTTGCCGTGATAGGGCGCATTCTTTCCGTATCGGGCCTCTCTGGTCACATCGTCGAAACGAACCGTCCCCTCGCCTGCGAAGGTGGGCGCAAAGACGGCCGTATTGCGCGGCATCGGGAACTGAGAGAACGCTTCCCGCGGCACCCCCGAAATGGTGTAGAGCATATAGCTTTCGCCCGCAGCGTTGACGACATTGTAGAAGAAGGCTCCAAACTGCGCTCCTGTCAACTGGGTGGCGGCATCGGTGGCGGCCTGGACGAGTTTCTCTAAATCCAATTCTGCCGACAGGCGCTGTCCGACACCATAGATCGTCTCCAGTGTCTCTGTCTCTTCGCTCAACCGTCTCTCCAACTGTTTGCGTTCCGAGATGTCGCGCGCGATGGTGGCGGCCCCGATGATCTGTCCGCCGGCATCCCTCACCGGAGAGACCGAGACGGAGAGGGGAATGCGGGCGCCGTCCTTGCGACGCCGAACGGTATCGTAGTGTTCGATCCGTTCGCCGGCACGTATCTTGTCGAGAATGGAGGAGAGTTCGTCGGGAAGTTCCGGCGGGATGACGACAGCTTTAGATTTGCCCACGATCTCCTCCGCCGAATAGCCATAGATGCGCTCGGCGGCGGCATTCCAGGAGGTCACGATCCCGTTGAGGTCTTTACTGACGATCGCATCGTCCGAAGACGCGACGATGGCGGCCAGGCGATGGTTATACTCCTCCGAGCGCTGGGCGGCTTGAAACAGACGCGCATTCTCGACCGCGAGCCACGTGCGCTCCGCGACCTCCTCGACCAGTTCCGCTTCCTCTTCCGTCCAGGGCCTAGGAGAGAGCATGTTGACGGAGAGGATCGACCGCAGCCGTCCTTCCTTCAGCAGCGGCGCCGCAATGAAGGACCGGACGCCGATACGCTGATACATGGTCTCGAAGGTAGCGGCGGTTCGGGCATCGGCAGCAGAATCGGCGATAACGGCGGTGCGGCCGGCGCGCAGATCCTCCAGTAGCGCGGTTCCGAAGGCGGACAGGGGAAACGTGCCGAGAATGCTCTCTCCTTCCCGGCAGTAGTCTCGCCGGGCTGTCACCTGATCCTTCTCTTCCTCCACCAGGTTATAGGTGGTTCGCGAAGCCTGCAGATGTTCGCCCAGGAGCTGCACCGCCGTCCACATCACCACCTCCGGGGTCGCCAGCGCCCGCGTCTCCTTTGCCAGGCGGGCCAGGAAGCGCTGCTTCTCTTCATCGCGCTTGGACCGATCGATGTCGGTACAGGAGCCAAACCATTGCAGGATGTTCCCGTTCTCATCCCGCATGGGAACTCCGCGCACCAAAAACCAGCGAAAGACGCCATCGTGGCGGCGGAGCCGATACTCGACCTCATACGGTTCGCCCGTCTCCACCGCCATCCTCCAGGCCGAGGCCGCGCGGGCTTGATCCTCCGGATGCAGCAGATAGGCCCAGTTCTCTTCCAGGTTTGCCGTGAGGGAGTGGGCCGTGTAGTCCAGCCATCGCCGATTGAAGTAGGAGGGCATTCCGTCGGCGGTGGTGATCCAGACCAGTTGGGGCAGGGCATCGATGAGGGTCTGATACTGAGGTTCCTGTAGCTGCAACATAGCGACAGGGGACGATTCTTCTCGCCTGTCCGCATGGGTTGGTCGCTCTGCCGGGGCAGTTTCCAGGCGTACATTCCTCACCGGACTTGTTTGGGACTGTTCTGATGGATTCATGGGTTTAGATTCATCCAGGGGCTACCACAGGTGCAGCAACCCGTCCTCCTGGCTTATGGAGGATACGATCAATTAGCGAATGCGCCGTTGAGACAGTTTCGTGCCATACGAGAGTTCACTTTCGCTATCAGTCTTCTATCGGATTATGCTGGGTCGGTAGGGTCAAGGCTTCATGCGGGAAGATGACCTCCACCCGCCCGCCCCCTGCAACGCGCCTCTCAAAGCGGATCTCACCGCGCAGGTCGTGTTCCGCAAAGGATAGAATGAGTCCCAATCCTGTATTTGCTGCGGCGTGGGGATCGAAGCCTTCAGGGAAGCCAGGGCCGTCATCGTCGACCAGTAGGGCGGCCGTCACTTCATCCACCACAAAGGAGACCTCTATCCTTCCCCTTCCGTGCTTAATGGCGTTGCTTATCAGCTCGCTTGTAAGGAAGATCAGCGATGTTACCTTTTTCACCGGTAAGACAACATCGTCAAAGTGATACCGTACTTCTCGATCGACGGTCTTCTGAAGCGTCGGGATCAGGCGGTCCAGCACTGGCTTGACGGCAGCCGTCTCTGCTAAATGCCCCGCCTTAGAAATCTGAGTCAGCAGGTCATGAATGTCGGAGAGGGTGCGGATATAGGTCTGTATACGCCGAAACTCCTCCGCAGGCAGACTCTCCTCTCCCCCAATGAGCTGCATATCCACCATAGCGCCCAGAACCTGGAGGTGATTTTTTACCCGGTGATGTGTCTCCACGATCAGCCGCTGCAATTGCGTGTTGAGTTCTCCAATCTCCTGAAAGGCACGCTGCAGATCCCGGTGCGCCGTGTCCAGTGCTTTCATAAGAGTGGCCGCCTGAGCCGCAGCATCCCTTTCCATGGCCGCTCGTACAGTCGCCATGCGCGCTTCATACTCTCCCCGCAGGCTTGCTCCCACGAGAGGGAGTAGGATCGTCAGCGCTTCCATAGCCTCGTGGTGCGGATTGCCTCCGAGCAGTACCAACACGACCTCGTCGGAGGCAGCAATCCCCAATCCGGAACATGTCGTGTGCGTATTCGGCCAGGGCAAAAGATCGGTATAGGAAGATTGTTGGACGCACTTCGCGAGAAAGGTCTGCCAGGCATTCCCGTCCGGGAGAGATTGAACAAACCCTGGCGCGGGCAGGAGTAGCCCAACTTCATGGTCTTTCAAGAACACCACCAGCGTTTCGGCTCCAAACCGGTGTGCCAGACGTGTCGCCGATCCCGTTCGGTCAGTCGGATTGGCCAAGGCAGCGATATCAGCGAGACACTTCGCAGTGAGCATGAGCCCCCTTACTTCGGGAAGACGCAGATTACGGCCGTACAGTTATGGAAGCCGCTGAACTGGCCCTCCGCCCGTGAGATCTGGCCGTAGGTGTTACAGCCGGCATAGGAAGCAGTGCCCAGCGCCTCTTGCAGCGCGTGCAGTTCCATGCCGAACTCCCCACCCATTCGCAAGCGTGTCGCCACACAATCGAAGAAGAGGGCCACTTCCGGGAGATTGTTCCCCAGTCGGGCGAGCGCGGTCTCGGTAGCCTGGGCAGCGGCCTCTGCCGCCGACAGACCGCTGGTGGACATGATATGCACGGTGACGCCGGTGGGAATTTCCGCGGCACAGGACACGGATCCATCCTCTCCAATCGCGAGAGGAACACGGAGTTTGAACCCGCTGCCGGTATCAATCCCAAGGATATTGTGCAGGAAGAAAGGAAGCGGGTTCTCGCGTTCGAACGGCTGTCCGCTCTGCTGGGCATGCTGCTGGAACGCTTCGACCGCCGGAGCGGCATTGATGCTCAATACACGTGTGCCTTCCGCTTCGGTCACACGCAACGGCCGCCCCGTCGGCTGCCAGCCGTGCTGTACGCCCACGCCAAGGGGCTTGTTGGAAAGAATTTCCAGGGCGACCGCCGCATTGGTCAGGGCTTCCGTTCCATAAAAGACGTGCGTGCGACTGAAGCGCGCGTCGTCGCCCGCTCCCCCACCGAAGAGTTGATAACGGCCGGCCGTTGCGAGCGTCAGGCTGTCTACCAACTCTTCTGCATAACCTGCCAGGGCATCCGTAAGAACGAGCGCAGACCGAAAAACGAACTGCTGGCCGGAGAGGCCCTGAAACGGAGCGACCATCTGCTGAACGGCGGCCTTTCGGTCGGTCCCCACCTCACGCCCGATTCCTGCGGCAAACTTCATCTCGGAGGAACGCAATGCCACCGCGCAGGCGGAACTGACCCCGAAGGTGCCGCTAATGAACTCGCCTGCCGAAGAGCAGCCGACCATCAATTCAGGATGACATGCCTGGTCGAGTGATTGCAGCAATACCGTATAGTCGTGCTTTGGCGACGCAAAAACGATCAGAACATCGGGTGACTGATCGTCGAATGCCTGTGCGACCCGATCTCCGAGGGAGCGACCTGCCGTTGCGCTATCGATTTCTTCCGAATGTACCACGATTGACTGTGTCATGCGTTATCCTGCCTAACGGTAATTGATTTTCTGGCATCAGCGGCAATTTTCCGCTTCCTCCGTCTTGTACGCCATCTATGCTCCATGTCGATGATCGCAGGAATGACCTGAAAGTTGTTCTTAACCCGATGATGGGTCTCCTGCATCGCACGAGCCAGGCGTACATTGAGCGCTTCGATCTCGGCTTGCCGTTCACGCAACGCCTCTTCCGCCTCCGGAAATGCCTCGCGCACCGCCTTGCCAAGAAGGTCGTGCTGATCCACGATCGGAGACGCGTGATCTCCGGTTCTTCGCTAGCAGTCCTCATAATGGCGAATATTTCGGGATCCTTCTTGATGTTTATCGACAGGATTCCGGCTCTGCCTACTTAAGGACGATTTATACGACATTTGTCTGCCCGGTATTACGGGGCCGAGTCCAGACAAGCAACAGCATAGGTGTCCATGAGACCGGAAGCCGGCCAACGGTCAGTTGGAATTCGACTTAATGAGATGCGCCGCATCGAGACCGCCTGCGATGATAGTCGCCAGGGTGGACAGTACATCGCTGCCGCCAAGCGGCATCTCGTCCCTCAGAAACACAGCCAACACCCCGTACAACTGCCCACGTGCTTTGAGCGGATAGATCGCTGCCCACTGCAGTCGCTCCTGGACGATCCATGGCTGCTCAAACTGGAGGTCATCGTCCAGGATCGGCCCAACGTAAGGCCTGCCAAAACGTGCGACCCAGCCTATCTTAAAGGCATTCATCGGAACATCTATCTCGCTGCCGATACTCGTAGGTGGCGGCACTCCCAGTCCCTTTTCGGCGGCCAGGGTGAGCCGTTGCTTTGCGCTGTCATAGAGCCACAAACCGGCTATGGCCGCGTCAAACTCGGTAGCCAGCGTCTCCATGGTGGCCTGCGCGATCTCCAGAGGGTCCAGCAGGGTCGCAACGCGGGCAGCCGCCCGATTGGCTGCCCGCAGGTAGCGCATCATGAGTTCCTGTCCTAACCGTTGCTTTGCTGCCTCGCATTCTATTTGCCGCTGTTCCGTGACATCCCGGAAAACAAGCACGACGCCCTGTAATTGTCCGTTAACACTCTGGATAGGAGCAGCGCTGTCATCGATAGCCGCCTCCTGTCCATCCTTACGTAGAAGGAGCGTGTGGTTTGCCAGCCCGACGATGCCCCCTGCACGGAGCACCTTGTCCACGGGATTTTCGACCACTTGCCGGGTCGTTTCATGGACGATCCGGAAGACCTCGGTGAGCGATCTGCCTTCCGCTTCTTGCTGTGACCAGCCGGTCAAACGCTCGGCCACCTGGTTCATAAAGCTCACCTGTCCGGCTGCGTCCGTGGCGATCACGGCATCACCAATACTACGCAATGTCGTGGAAAACCATTCCCGACTGGAAGAGAGCGCCTCCTCATTCTGTTTGCGCACGATCCCAATGCCGATCTCGTCGGCAACGGCCTCCAGGGCCGTTAAAACCGTTTCGCTCAGTGGGTGGCGCGCAAACATAGCGATAACCCCGACAAGTCGGTCCTCCACGACGAGCGGATAGCCCGCGAAGGCTACCATGCCTTCCCGTCTGGCCCATTCCTGATCCCCGACGCGCGGATCGCCCACAACGGTATTCGTAAGATGCGGTTTGCGCTCCTCTGCAATCATCCCGATCTTGAACTGGCCCACCGGCACCCGGCTGTGGCCTCCGTCCAGGTGCGTATACATCCCTGCACTCGCCTCCAGATCCAACACCCCTTCCTGCGCGTTCAGGATCCAGATGCGGGCAAAGGCGGTCTTCAGATGCATAACCATGGCCTCCGCGCAGCCTTGCAGCATCTCTCGCAGGGAATCGACGGAGGTGAGGGCTCGCCCGACGTCCGCACCGAGCGCCGCAATGCCTGCCTGTTCCGAGAGCGTGGCGGCAATATGCTTCTGTGCGGTCACATCGTGCGAATAGGTGAGAAGTCCGTCCTCCGAAGGGTAGAGCCGAATCTGAAACCACGACTCTAAGGGAGGAAAGTACTCCTCGAACTCGATTTCGACACGCTCAGACATCGCGCGCTGATACTCCGCGTGGATACGAGTGCCGACCATTTCGGGAAAGGCTTCCCATAGGTTGCGCCCCTGAATATCTTCCGGAGTTCTATGCAGACGGGAGAGTAAACGCGAGGCGGCCGCATTCATATAGGTAATATGCCAGTTTCGATCGAATGCGGTGAAACCGCCGGAGACACTGTCGAGGACGGAGAGGATAAGATCAGCGGAGGGAAGCGGCCTGCCACTGCCCGCCTTGCGGAACGGGTCGCCGTGGGATGGATTCATGTTCAAAGGGGCCTCGCAATTCCTGCTTGCGCATCAGGGCGCATATCGTTCCGGCGGGTGCCGAAACAGATAGCTGTCAGTCATTTTAGCATACTAATGTTGTTTTTTGAACTGTTTCGGCGCCCACTCCGCACGAAGGCATATGTATTCGATCTGACCCAACCTCACGTCGTTCGGCTCGAACAGAGGTCGGGACGTTGTTCTTTTAGAGGCACGATGGAGCTGCGCGGTAACTCTACAGAAGCATGCCGGGCGTGATCGGCAGTTCCCGGATGCGTCTGCCGGTGGCGTGGAAGACGGCATTGGCGATAGCCGCTGGATGCGGCGGAATCGCCTTTCGATCCGTATAGGGAGTACTACGCTTCGGAATGAGGGTGATCGATTAGACATTGTTCCCGTATTCTTGTACGATCTTCCCGCCGCGCGTCCCTGTCAGCGGCTCTTCGGTCAGCCGCCCATGCGCGATGTG
>Ga0070658_10001651_pt1 | contig 18822 bp, 13 predicted proteins | sample KBSC13metaG_FD_64664 | JGI IMG/M metagenome (GOLD analysis project Ga0070658, IMG submission 64664) | Corn rhizosphere microbial communities from Kellogg Biological Station, Michigan, USA - KBS C1-3 metaG | ecosystem: Host-associated > Plants > Roots > Rhizosphere > Soil ...
TAAATACATCAAAAATAAAAATGTAAATACAAAGATTCAAAATAAAATTCGAAATAATGGTGACATATTTGAACTAATGGAATTTGGAAGAGTTCGATATAAAGGTAATATAAACAAAATTAATAAGGATGCGGCCATTGAAACTACACCACCAAGTTTCGATGGGCAAGATCGCAAAATTGCATAGAAAGGTTGAAAATATCATTCGGGTACAATATGTACAGGTGTTACTAACGGATTTGCTCTAATTCAGTTATCAGGATGTCCCAATAAATTTGGATTAAAAAAAATTAAATAAGTATATATTATTAAAAATACATTAAACGCAAAAAGATCTTTTCAAAAAAAATAAGGATAAAAGCTAATTTTGTCACCACTTGAAATCTGTAAAGGATTTGTAGAAGCTTCTTGATGTAAAATGATTAAATGAGTACAAACAATAGCGACAATAATGAAAGGTAAGGTATAATGAATACTATAAAAACGCGTTAAGGTTGCATTTCCCACGGAAAACCCACCTCATAATCAATGTGCAATATTATCACCCACAAATGGAATTGCAGTAACTAGTGATGTGATCACAGTTGCACCTCAAAAACTCATTTGACCTCAAGGTAAAACGTATCCAATAAAAGCGGTTGCCATCATTAAAATGAAAATCAATAAACCTGTTCATCATAAAAATTCTCGACGATGTTTATAAGATTCATAATAAATACTACGACCTATATGAATATACATTAAAATAAAAATCATACTAGCACCATTTGCATGTGCATAACGAATTAATCATCCATTATTTACATCTTGCATAATATGAATTATACTATCAAAAGCTTCTTTAGTATGTGGAATGTAATGCATTGCAAGAAAAATTCCTGTTAAAATTTGAATTGAAAAAAATAAACCAGCAAGTGATCCAAAACTCCATGCATATGTTATATTAACAGGAGTAGGATAAAAAAGCAAATGATTTGCAGCAGCATTAAAAAATGCACTTTTATTATTTATAATAATGTTAAAATTTTTTTTCATGAAAAAAAATTTTACCCAATAGGGTTATGAGGAGAGCTGGAGTTGAACCAACCTAGGAAGGATTTACAGTCCCCCTCTATCACCGGATAGATCCCCCCAAAAAAATTTACTCAAAAGTATGAATTGCTTTTATAGCAATTGGCATGAATGAATGTTGAACTCCACATAATTCTGAACATTGTCCATAAAAAGTTCCAGATCGTTTGATGTATAATGAAATTTGATTTATTCGTCCAGGACATGCATCGATTTTAATTCCTAGAGATGGGATTGCTCAACTATGTAATACATCTCGAGATGTTACTAAAATACGAATATTAGTTTGTACAGGAAGATAAACCATATTGTCAACTTCTAATAAACGGAAACCTCCTTTTGATAACAAATCTTCTGTTAACATATATGAATCAAATTGTAAACTTTCTCAATTACTATTTGATTCGATTTTTGAGATTATTTCTGGATAATTATAAGTTCAATATCATTGATTTCCTATAACATGAAGTGTAATTTTAGGACTAAATAATCTGGTTTCATCTAAAGAATATAAAAGTGAAAAACTTGGTGTAGCTATTAATAATAATATTATTGCTGGAATTACAGTTCAAATTTGTTCTAATTTACTATTATGTTGAAAACGAAATCGTATAGTATTTTTATTTTTACTTCGAAATAAATAAATTATACGAACTAATAATCATGATATAAATATGAATATAAATATTAAAAAAACCATAATATCGTTATGTAAATCAATTATTTTGTCCATTGTACTTGAACAAGAAGGTTGGAAATATCAATTTAAATTAATTATTTTAAACATTTTTTAATGTATTTACTATATGAATATATACACATAATAATTAATTCACTAAATAAAATTAGTGGAGATAATGATATAGGACAGTTTAAAATTAATTTACTTAAAAAAGTATTAGGGTATATATATATAATAATAATATCTATTATTATATTAAAAATAATATCTAAAAATAAAAGTCCTATTCGTAATTTTAATGGTAATATATATAATTTAAATTTATAGTTTTTATTTAAAAATATAGCTAAATAATTATAAAGAAAAAATAATATTAAATATAATATAATTAAACCTAATAGACTGTATATTCATTGATCTATTGGTCAACAATTACAAAAAATATTTATTGTTTCTTTAAAATTTTCAGGTATAATAATTAATAGTAAGAAAGCATTAGACAACATAGGACAAGGTCGTGTTATTAATCCAGTTGCTACTAAAACTGCAAGTAAAAGAATACTTAAAATAAGAAATAAAGAAGATTCGGTAGAATATAATGAATTAGCAATTGCATTTATATCTAATGCAAAATTAAATTCTTTTAAGAGATTTCGATGTTCGTCTGTAAATTCAAAAATGTTTGATATACCCATATATGTTATAATTCATATACTTAAATAAAGACCTATTCAAATTATTTTTTCTGAAAAAGTATATAATTCAATTCCTGTTTCGGGATGTTTAAATAACATTGTTGTAAATAGAAATAGGACTGCAATAGCACCTATGTAAAGCAAAAGAATAATGAGTGGCAAAAATGCAAATTCACAATAATAAAAAGTAAGACTCATGGAAATAAAGAATCCACTAATTAGTGCTAATAACGCATTTATAGGTTTATGTGAAATAAGAATAAATTCACATATTAATATTAATATAATTAATATTATATCAGTACAGTCAAAACTATGTATATTATCTAATAGTAATATTTCACTAATACAAAAACTTATTCATAATAAATATTTATTATAATATCAATATTGTTTCATTTATTTTTTATGATAAATATACTATCATATATAATAAAATTCAGACTGCATCAACAAAATGTCAATAGTAAAGAGCAGCTTCTAATCCTAAATGTTGTTCGGTGGTAAAACCATATCTTGATAAATCAATTACCATATTTTTAATACCTATATATGGTTTAATGCAATGAATTATTCAATTCGGTATATATATTATTCGACAAATTCATGCACGAACAAAATTAAATTGTAAGAATAATGTTCCTACAATAACGTGTGCTCCATGAAATCCTGTTAATAAGAAAAAAATTGATCAATATACATTAGACATTCAGTTTTGATTTATACCAAAAGTATATTCAATTCCTTGACATATTAAAAATATATATCCTAGTATTATCGTACATAATAAATAATTAAGAAATTGAAAACGGCGAAATGGGTTTCAAATATAATCCACATTTAAAATTGCTCTATGTGCAATAGTTGCTGTAAAACCCGAAGATAACAAGAGTATAGTATTAAGAAGTGGTATCTTATAAGGGTCAATAAGTTGAATACCCTTTGGAGGTCAACATACCCCAATGGCTACCGAAGGATTTAATTTAAAATGAAAAAATGCTCAAAAAAATGAAAAAAACAACATTGCTTCTGAGATTAAAAATAATCAAAATCCAATTTTTAATCCTTTTTGAACTGGAAGTGTGTGATATCCTTTTCCAGATTCAAAAACAATCATTAAAAACCAACTTATTAGAACAAATGTTAATCCTATTGCTGCAATATGAAATACAAAATTGTTTCAACGAATAATATTTTCTATTGAAGAAGTATGCAAATAATATACAATATTCATTGTAAATAACATAGCATAGATTCCTGCTAAAAATGGTAATTGACTACGATTAACTAAATGAAATGGATGTTTATAAGCAGATCTTAAAAGATTTTTCATATAAATATGTTTATATCAAATTTTTATAATAAAACTTTAATTTAAAATTTTTTTCAACTTTTTTATTAAAAAATAATTTATTATTATATATATATCATCATCCATAATTTAATATAAAAATATATACAAAAAAATTTTGAATATCCATATTATAACATATATCTAATTGTGGCATTAAAATAATACTAGAACTTTAGTTCTTTTTAAGAACTATAAAATTATTTGACAAATTTAAAAAAAAATTAAAATGAAAGCAAAGCATAATTTTATTATACTTCTAATAAAGTATTTATTATATGGACTAACTAACACATAGCTTGGATTTAATAATTCGTTATGTAACTTCTAAGGGGTTTTTACAAAAAAACCTTTTTTTAGTCTCAGAATTCCAAACTTCTGCTAAGATGTTTAGTTAGCTTGTTTACTAAAATAAAATGTTTAAATTTTTTTATGAGAAAAGAATTAAAAAAGATAACATTAATCCGAATAAAGCAATAGCTTCAGTTAATGCAAATCCTAAAATAGCATAAGAGAATAATTGTTTTGTTAATTTAGGATTACGTGCAACACCAATAATTAATGAACCAAATACAATTCCAATACCAACTCCAGATCCAGCAACTGAGATTGTTGCTAAACCTGCTCCTATTAATTTAGCTGCGGCTAAAATTTCCATAGCTAATAAAACATAATAAATTTCAGTTATTATTTCATAATTTTTTATTAAGTTTTTTATATAAAATATATATATAATACTTTATTACAAAATAATTCGTAATACTTTTTTAAAAAAAGAATTTATTTTATTAATAAATTTTTAATTAATTAACTGAAATTTAAATTAAATGTAATAGAACTATAATAAAAAACATAATTTTTATTAATTAAATTCTTTTTTTGAAAAAAAATCTACAAAATCATGTCTCCATCCGCACGTTCCCGTACGGATACCTTGTTACGACTTCGTTCCAGTCATTACCTCCAAACCTAAGCAGGTTCCAACCGCTTGAAGCGTCGAAGTTCCTTACCTAGTTTACGTAAATAAAATTCCGGACCGTGACGGGCGGTTTGTACAGACATCTATAACCGATTCACCGCCCCATTATGATAGGCGATTACTAGCGATTCCTTCAAAGGACTAGTAATACGTTCAAGTTGCAGAACGTAATTAGTACATTTGATTACTATTTATTTAATGCTCAGGTGTTTATAGATTAGCTCAGTTTCTCTTTGCTTCTTATTGAAACCCTCATTGTAGCACATCGATAAAGCCCAACCTTCCAAGGCCATGACGACTAGCCTTCGACCAGACTTACAGCAACAAAGGCCCCTGGTTCAGCCACCTCTGAACCTTTAGGTTCTTTCACATTGGATTCCAATGTGAAAGATGCCTACAAATTTTGTTATTTTCTAACAAAATTTCCACTTCCTCTCCATAATATATATGGAGCTTCTTGAGCAAGAGGTTGTAGAATTTTACTGTTTACCTTTACTTATTAGGCAATTTCGTTAAGGTAATAGACCAATATAAAGGTTTACTTTACTGGTCTAAAACCATGTTAACGGTCTGGGTTTAACTCATTCTGTCAGGAATTAACCATATGTCTCAAGACATGAGCCTACAGCAGCCATGCAACACTTGTCCAGGATCAAAACAGAATACATCCGAAATTTGATAAACAAATTCCCTGATGTATTCAAAACCTTTAAAGGCCTCACCCCTGGATATCACAGATTGGTAAGATTTAACGAGGAGTCTCGGATTGACAAACATGCTCCACCGCTTGTGAGACATCCCGCCAATTCCTTAAAGTTTCAGCCTTGCGGCTGTAGTCCCCAGGCGACATATTTTAAGCGTTAGCTTGCAATAATGTATCGTTGACAGTAGGCACTACCCGGGTATCTAATCCGGATCGGTTCAAGACCTACCTTCGCCCCTTAGCGTCAGTTAAAGATGAAAGGCTGCTTTCGCCATTGGTCGTCCACGCAATATCGAAACATTTAACTATTACACTGCGTATACGGCCCATCTCCCTTTAACTCAAGTCGAAAAATCTTTAGAGAATCTTCTGAATAATTAGTTTCCAGAATTTGGTCTCCAGTTTAAACGACCGCCTACGGGCCCTTTACGCCCAGTAAACCTGAATAACGCTTGCACCTTCTGTATTACCGCAGCTGCTGGCACAGAATTAGCCGGTACTCAATTAAACAGTCTATGTCATTATCTGGACTGTTCAAAGTGCTTTACGGGTAGCGCTCCTTCTCGTCACACATCTGTTCAGCAGGATAAAGCGTGTGCTCCTTGTCCCCGATTCCTGACTGCAGCCCCGTGAGAATATTCCCATACCGGGTTCGAAATTTTTCATTTCCGATGCGGCTGTCCATTCTCCCAAATCAGCAATAGATCGTTTGCTAGGTAAGCTATTACCTCACCTACTACATAATCTCTAGTTTGCCCGATTAACGGCGATTTAATCTTTTAAGAAATCAATAATATTATTAATATTATTGTTTCATTTGTCCAGGATTCTCCCGGGCCGGAATTGTGGTTCAAACCTTCTCTTCGCCTGTTCGCCACTCCAGTTTTTTACAACTGTAGTTAACTTGCTTGCCTGAAAGCTGAACTATACGCGTTCACTCTGAGCCAGGATCAAACTCATTCCTTTCATAAAATAGAATATAAATTCTATCTAATAATTTGATACACTTTATAATAGTAGTATACAAAAGACGCTTCACTTTTTCTTTAAGCTATTTCTCTCTATTTATTTTTTAATGCTTTTGTTAGAATCTAGTAATAATTATTTTATTCATATATTACCTTATTTTATTTTTTGTTACAAATTTAAATCACTACATGATTATTTCGTATATTAAAAAATATTTTCGCATATATCTGTGACTTATTTAATAATATTATATTAATATATATAATTTTTTTTTAATTGATTTAACATTTACAATATTAGTAAGATTTACCGGCTTTTATAAAAATTTGCTAGCTATTCCACTATCAAAATTATAGTCTTTAATTTTTGTCAAAAAAACTAAAAGGATGGTTTCGATTTGAGTATTTATGCTTTCAGTACTTATCCATTCCTTACGTAGCTAACCAACAATGCTTTAAAAACAAAACAATTGGTAAACCATAGGTAAGTTTTCTTCATTCCTCTCGTACTCGAAGAAAGTCCTTTTGTTTTATACTGTCTATTACAGATAGAATCCGAACTGTCTTGCGACGTTCTGAACCCAGCTCACGTTACGCTTTAATAGGCGAACAGCCTAACCTTTGGTAGCTTGTTCACCACCAGGATGCGAAGAGCCGACATCGAGGTGCCAAACCCCGCCGAATATTTGAGTAAATAAGCAGGATCAGCCTGTTATCCCCGGCGTACCTTTTATCCGTTGTGCGATAATCATTCCACACAGAATTATCGGATCACTATGACCGAATTTCTTCTCTGTTCGACTTGTAAGTCTTACAGTTAAGCAAATTTTATACCATTACGCTCAAGATTAGATTCTTGTTACCAAGTAACCTAATATGAATTTACCTTATGTACACCCTCGATAATTTTTTGAAGGCGACCGCCCCAGTCAAACTGACAATTTCACAATGTCCTAAAGTTAATTTAAATTAACTTTAGTTAAAGACTTTAAAAAAATTGTAGGATTCCAATCAGTTCTAGTGGAATTGGATTTGTACTTTTAAGTACTAAATTCCACATCATAGGCTGTCTGACCACAATTCTTAAAAAGACAATGTAAAAGTACAGTGAAGGTGCACGGGGTCTTTTCGTCTAATAATAGATACACCGCATTTTCACGGCAATTTCAATTTCACTGAGTCAAAACTAGAGACAGTTCCGGGATCGTTAAACTATTCATGCAGGACTACAGTTAATAGCCAAGGAATTTCGCTACCTTAGGACCGTCAGGATACAGCCGCCGTTTACCCCCGTTTAAGTCGAAAGCCTTTTAAGTAAATTAATAAAAACGACAATCTTCTTTATTTAGAGGCACCGGGCAAGTCTCAAACCCTATACTTCATTTTACAATTTTGCAGAGTTCTGTGTTTTTGATAAACAGTCGTCCCGTATCTTTTCTTGATGCGCATTTTTTTCAAAATGGGCCAGTAACTGCACCTAAATACAGTTACCTTTTTGCCGAGTTCCTTAAGTTTTGTTATCTCAACGCCTTAGTATTTTCTACCTGCCTACCTGTGTTGGTTTATAATACGGTTTAAACAGTAATGCTTTTCCTGCTAAAATCAAAAATGTATATTACTTTAGACTTGGTCTCGATTATGAGACCAAAATTTTTTTTTCTAAATCCCATTTGTGATTTCATGTTTGCATTACTTAATTGGGCATTACTTTACCCTTTTCCATCAGATATTGCTTTCGCATTTTCTTTAGGAACCGCTTCACGCGACGCAATATACTTTTACGTCGAAAATCTTAGGCTTTCGGCGACACTGATTTATCAGTGTTTTTCGTTACTCATGTCAACATTTTCAATTTAAATATTAATATATTTCTTACATTAATCTAACGATTAATAATTATATATATTAAACGTTTCGCTACCATACATTTCTGTATTCACTGCTTCGGTAGATTAATTTAGTCTCACAATATTATCGATGCTCCAAATAACTAAATTTATGATCGCAAACATATTTCTTTAATGGATAGCAACGCGCTCACCAATAAATTGTCTTCGTTTCTAGAACAAATTTTACACACTTATTAATCTTTTAGAGACCTTAGCATATGATCTGGGCTGTTTCCCTCTCGACTAAAGACCTTAGCACCTTTAGTCTGCCTGTTATTTTAAAATTCGGTATTCGGAGTTTCCTAATTTACCGTTGAGAGATTTTACATCCACTTTGATTGCAGAGTGCTCTACCTCCGAATTTATTACAATAACGTAATACTTCAATATATTTCGCGAAAAACCAGCTATATCCAAGTTTGATTAGCCTTTCACCCCTAAACGCAAGTCATCCCAGCCTATTGCAACAGACACGGGTTCGATCCTTGCCATTAGCATCAACCTGCTCACGTTTAAATCACTTGGTTTCGGGTATAATTATATAAACTTATACAATTTCTTTGTGCCTTCTATTATATTTTTAAGCTTGCTTATATAATTAACTTGTTGACCCATTATGCAAAAGGTAATGTTATTGTCTTATTATTAAGACGTTTAAATGTTCTTTTAATTTTTTTTTTCAATTTTCACTCCCTCGTTTGAGTTATTTTTCATCTTTCCCTCACGGTACTATACACTAGCGAACATTTTAGTTTTAGGCTTTAAGGGTGGTACCCTATTCTTCTTTCAAATTCTCTATCGAAATACTAAAAAACTTTAAAGTTTTTTGATATTATCGGATTTCCCCTTTTAAGGAAATATCAAATCTCCTTCAAAGTTATGCCAAATTCTCAATTTCTCTCGCCAATACTTTCGAGATCTCTTTTGATTTTTATTTATGGGTACTAAGATGTTTCAATTTCCCAATTTAATTCAACGAAATTTCTTTTTGAAAACAATAGTTATTTCATTTTTTTATTTATTCTACTATTTCGCTCTTTAGCGTCCATTTTTTAAAATGTCACGATTTCCAAAAAAAATTTTTTTTTTGTAAAACTTTTTTTTTCTAATAAAAAACTATTATTTAATAGTTTTTATTAGAAAAAGAATTAAAATAAAAATATTGTTATATAATTAAGAGAATAATTAATCATTTTTATGATTTAACAAAAAATTAAATTTCTGCAGATTTTGATGAATATTTATGATTTTTAATACTAAATGCAGATGGTTTTATTGTAGGAAATTCTCTAGAAGAACCAATTCCTTTTTCTCTGTCGTTTGCTTCACAGACAGCATTATATAATAATTCTATTTGTTCATCTTCATTTAAATTAGGGTAATTTGTTACAATTTCGTATCATAGTTCATGATCACCTAAAGAAAAAGAAGGACCCGATTCTGTATTTTCAGAGGGTTGAGCAGAATCTTCATTATTAACTATTAAATTTTGTTGTACAATTTCAGAATTTTCTGAAGAAATAGGGTTTTGTGTATTATTATTTTCAGCAACAATGTCATTTCCGATATCTTCACTAATAGCATTTAAAAAATCAGATATTTGATCTTTAATTTCTGTTACTCTTCTTTCAATATCTTCTACATTTTCTTGGTTATTTTTATTTATGACTCTCAAAGGTAAATTTGAATTAGGTTTATCTATTATATTAGAAGATTGTTCAGATATTGGATTATTTTGTATATTTTTTATATCATATATTAAACGAGGTTTTTGTTTTAAAGGAAATTTATTACCATTTTTAAGTAAATATTTTCAAAAAGATTGTAATTTATTTAAATAATTATTAGATTCTATTTTTTTTTCGGGATTAACCATAGGGTTATTGGTAGATGTAGAAGTAACTATTTGTTCTGTAGTTTTAATTATACTATTATTTTCATAGGATTCCAAAGATGATAAATTAGTTTGTATTTCTAAATTAAAATAGGTATATATTATATATAATAATAAAATTATAGCGCAACCAATTAGCAATTTGTAACTTTTTGTTGTCATGTTTTTAGTGGATGTTTTCATCCAAGCAATTTTAAATTTAAATTTTTTTCAAAATTTTAACATTTTTTTTTAATTTTTAAGTACAAGCATTTTTTTATAAATGCTTTTAGCAGGAGCTGGATTCGAACCAACATCCCAGGGTCATGAGCCCCATGAACTGCGCGGTTGTTCTATCCTGCCTTACAAAAATATAAATAAATTTAATTAACTATTTAATTAATTAAAAAAAAAAATGAAAAACGTGTTTAATTTAAACAAAGTAAAAATATTATTATATTCATAATAAATTCTTTATTTGGGAAAGACAGGATTTGAACCTATAACCTTCCGGTTATCAACCGACTGCTCTAACCATTAAGCTACTCTCCCTTTCAGGGTGGCAAGGATTTGCACCTCGATCTTATGCTTTGAAGGCACACATTCTACTATTAAACTACCCCCCCATCTATTTTACAGAACGGCAAGGATTTGCACCTCGATCTTCTACTTTGGAGGTAGATATTTTACTATTAAAATACCGTTCTAATTTTTTTTATTGGCAAGAATCAGAATTTAACTGATATCTCCGGGTTATGAATCCAACGAACTAACATTGTTCTATCTTGCCTTATATATAAATTTTTTTGAATTTATTGTCCAATGTGAGAATTGCACTCACTTCTTCCGATTTTGAGTCGGATATTCTGCTACTAAACTAATTGGACTTGGGGAAGATAGGATTTTCACCTATAACCTTCCGGTCCCAAACCGAACGCTCCCTAATTGTTAAGCTACTCCCCCTAACTTATCCAATGCGGGTATCGCGCCCACGTTTTCCGATTTTAAGTCGGACGTTCTACTTTTAAACTAATTGGACTTTTTATTATTGCCCAGTGATAGAATCGCACTATCTCCCATCGCTTTTCAGGCGATTACTCTACTATTAAGCTAACTGAGCTTATTATATAATAATTAAACTTTTAGTAACTGTAGGATTCGAACCTACGATCACGGTTTCAAAGACCGACGCCTTTCCACTTGGCTAAGCTACCTTTTATCCAATACGGGAATTGAACCCATTTCTTCTGATCCTAAGTCAGATATTCTACCATTAAACTAATTGGACAAAAAATAATTTAATGTAATTAAACTATTTTTTTTTAATTAAAATTTGGACCCTACCGGATTTGCACCAGTATCTCGACGCTTAAAAGGCGTGCATTCTTCTATTAAACTAAGGGCCCTTTACTTTAATTAAGAACTTTATATTTTATACTATTATTTCCTGTGGGAATTGCACCCGCGTTCTTGGCTTGAAAGGCCAATGTCCTAGCTACTAGACGAAGGAAACTTTTTTCGCGCGAAGCTGGAATCGCACCAACATTCCTCGGTTAACAGCCGAGTACTTTACTATTAAGTTATTCGCGCTTTCATTTAAAAAAAATATAAATATTATATATAGTGTAATAATTAATTTATGCGGAAATGGAGGGAGTTGCGCCCTCTGCGTGAGAATTAGCAGTTCTCCGCCCTAACTCTAGCATTTCCTTCAATATTAACTATAGTTGTTACACACATACTAAATTAATAAATATATTTATTAATTTTTTTAAACAGAAAGAGAGGGAATTGCACCCTCATCCAACAAGTTTCAAGCTTGTGGAGTCCCTTGGACATCTTTCCTTCTTTGTTCAGAAAGAATGGGAATTGCACCCATAATGCACAGCTTTCCAAGCTGACATATCACTTTGATATCTTTCCTCTTTAATTAATTAGTTTTAATTAGCAAACTAAATACATAATTTTTAAAAAAATGAATTTTTTCACTCTATAAAAACAAAAAAATCCATTAAAATACGAATTTTTCAAGTAAAAAAATAATTTTTTATTTATTAAGATAATATTATAATTAACTAATAAATTTCTTATTAGTTAATTATAGATTATATATTTCACAACTCTTTTATAATACAAAAATTTGGTTTAATTTTTTAATTTTTTCTAATTAAAATAAAATTATTTTTATATCAGTATTTGGGACTTCCAGGATTTGCACCTAGAACCTTACCGTTATGAGCGGTCTGCTCTACTATTGAGCTAAAGCCCCTTATATTATATAAATATTCTTTATTCATTTAAATTAATTTATTATTATATCAATATATATTATTACGAATTTAATTTACATATAACTTATGTACTGAACATTTTTTTGATAAAAATGGTGTACATAAACAATCAGCTACAATATAAAAAAATAATAAAGAAGCTATTACAGAAATAAGTGAACCTATAGAAGCTATTTGGTTTCAACCATAATAAACATCTGGATAATCTGATATTCGTCGTGGCATTCCACTTAATCCTAAGAAATGCATAGGAAAAAATGTAATATTTACTCCTATTAAAAAGGATCAAAAATGTATTTTTCCTAAAAGTTCATTATATTTAAGACCACTTATTTTTTCTATTCAAAAATAAAATCCTGCAAATATTCCAAAAACTGCCCCCATTGATAAAACATAATGAAAATGAGCTACAACATAATAAGTATCATGAAATGCAATATCAACACCTGCATTTGCTAACATTACACCAGTTAATCCTCCTAAAGTAAATAAAAAAATAAATCCAAGAGTAAATAATAAAGACGTATTTATTTGTAAACAACCTCCTCATAATGTTGCTAATCAACTAAAAACTTTTATTCCAGTTGGAACTGCGATAACCATAGTAGCTGCTGTAAAATAAGCTCTTGTATCAATATCTAAACCAACTGTATACATATGATGTCCTCATACAATGAAGCCAAGAAATCCTATTGAAATCATTGCATAAACCATTCCAATATATCCAAAAATAGGTTTATTAGCCATTGCTTCAACAATATGACTAATTATTCCAAAAGCTGGTAAAATAAGAATATATACTTCAGGATGTCCAAAAAATCAAAATAAATGTTGATATAATATTGGATCTCCTCCTCCGCTTGCATTAAAAAAATGAGTACCAAAATTTCTATCAAATAAAAGCATTGTAATTGATCCTGCTAATACTGGTAAACTTAAAAGTAATAAAATGGCCGTAATAAATATTGATCAAACAAATAAAGGCATATTATGAAAATGAAGCCCTTTTGCTCTCATATTTATTATTGTTACAATAAAATTTATAGCTCCTAAAATTGATCCAATCCCTGATAAATGTAAACTAAATATAACTAAATCAACTGATCCTCCTGAATGACTCTCTGAACCACTTAATGGTGGATATAAAGTTCATCCAGTTCCAGCTCCATTCTCTTCTAAAGCTGAATTTAATAATAAAAACAATGAATTCGGTAAAAGTCAAAAACTTAAATTATTTACTCTTGGGAAGGCCATATCTGGAGCACCTATTTGAATAGGTACTAACCAATTTCCAAATCCTCCAATTAATACAGGCATCACAAAAAAAAATATCATAATTACTGCATGACCTGTTATTATTACATTATATAATTGATGATTTCCTTGTAAAAAAGGATTTCCAGGATGTGCTAATTCTAAACGTATCAATACCGATAATCCGGTTCCTAAAATTGCGGAAAAGGCACCAAAAATCAAATACAATAAACCAATATCTTTATGGTTCGTTGAAAATATTCAACGATTTAATCAATATATTAGATTTTTTTTTAAAATATTCATATTTGGTTGAATTCATAACATCTTTATTAACATAATAATTTTTTAATTTATTATATCTTGTGTTGTCATATTGTATGTTGTTAAACATATTTTTTATATGAAAAATTTTGATCCTCTTAATTCTTGACTTAAACCAATTTGAGGATATTTCAACTTATTTTTACTATAATCATAATTTGTTTCTTCAAACCCACTTAAAGGAAAACTTTTTCTCAAAGGATGTCCTTTAAATCCATAATCAGTTAAAATACGTCTTAAATTTTTATGATTTTTAAAAAAAATACCAAATAAATCTCATATTTCTCTTTCCGAAGAAATTGCACTCAAAAATAGTGGGGTTACACTTTCTACATTCATTAATTCATCTATTTGTAGACTAATTACTAGCCTTTGTGAAAAGTTAAAACTAATTAATACATATTTTATAGTAAATCTAAGTTTATTTTTAGGATAATCTGTTACTATAATATCACTCAATTGAGTATATCGATTTATTGAATGATTTTTTAATATGATTAATAACGGTAATATTTGGTTGGGTAAAATATTTATTCCAAAATGCTGATTACAATAAATTCATATTTTTTTTTTAATGCAAGGTAAATAATTAACAATATTATAATTATAATTATAAATTATCCATTCATATATTTGATTGAATTTGAATTTTTTCATTTTTATTTTAACTCCCTCATTTGACATTTAAGACATCAACAGGATTGTGGAGAAGGACGTTTCTCTCAATCAATTTTTTTTCCTTCTAATCAACAATTTTTATCATATTCTTCTAATTTACAAAGTATATCCAATCGATAAGATTTTCATTTTTGTTTTAGTGGATGTATATTATTATAATCCGGAGTTCCGATTCAATGAACATGACCCCCTCTTCCTCCGCCAATGGATTGGTTAAAATACCATTCTTTGGGTTTTCCTTTACGAAAGTTTTGTTCTGTTCCACAAAATAAAAATATAGATTTTTGATTTCAATGTTTTTTTCTTAAAAAGAAAAATTCTTTATCACCTATTAAAATAGGTTCTTGTTTTCATTTTAATATATTCATTTTTAATTCATAACCAAATCCGATTCCTAATATAATTATAAAAATATATCCAAAAAAGAATTTACTTACACATGTTTCTTGTAGAGAAAAAATTCATGGATATAATAATGCAATTTCAACGTCAAATATTAAAAATAATATTCCAACAACATAAAAATGTACTTCAAAAGGAGTTCTTGTAGCATTATCAAAAGGTTCAAATCCACATTCATATTCAGATAATTGTGCTTGGTTTTTTAAAAAAGTTAAAGATAACGTTGTAGCCAAACTTAGCATTATAAATGTAATACATCCTGATACTAAAATAAATCACATTGTATTTCAATAGGAAATACAATAAAAATTTTTTAAAATAGTAAGTGTAGATTCTTTAGAAGAATCTGCAATATTTTGCCAATTTTGACTATTATAAATAATTACATAAGATGTGTTAATTAGAGTTAACATTTGAATTTTTAATTGTATGTATTTTTTTTTTTAATTTCAAAATTTTAAAAATTTTAATAAAAAATTTTTTTTGTAATTTTATCCATGTATTAGGAAAAAAAATTTTTAATTTAAACAATGTTTCTGGTTTTTCATGAATTTTAAGATTTGGTGTGCAATCTCCAATCCAACAAAATATTTGAATAAAATTTAATTTACTTAAATTACTTTTATAATTTATTATCTGTTGAGAAGTAAGATGTTGTTTCATTCCAAAATGTCATCATGTTCAAAAAACATTTGATACTATATATTTTAATTTATTTTTTGATTTTATCAAAAAATAACAATAAGGTACATAACCTCATTTTTCCTTTTGAATAGATGGATTATTAATAGCTTTATATTCAGGAATAATTATATTACTACTCATTTTAATTAAATACAATGTATTTCTAATTTCATGTGATTTTCAATTATTACTATAAAGTAATAATCCTTCTGATCAATGTGCATTTTTGCATTTTTGCAAAATATATTTAGAACTACCAATCGTTTTAATTTTAAAATTAATTAAATTATAAATATATGGCATATTATCCGTGTAATGTTCTATAATAAGAAAAGCTAACGCTTTTACTTCTTTTATATAATGTTACTAAAATTCCTAAACCAATAGCTGATTCACAAGCAGCTATAATTAAAATTACTAACGCTCAAACATAAGGACAAACTAAATTGTGTAATCTTGCAAATACAATAAAAGAAAAAATTATACCCAAATACATCAGTTCAATAGATATTAATGCAAGTAAACAATTTTCTCGTTTTAAACATATTCCTATACAACCTATTAAAAATAATAGACCAAATAAACACATTAAATTTTCTAAATTAATCATATTTATTTATATGATAAAATTATAAAACTTTCATTTAAAAAATTAATAGAAACAATTAAAAAAAAAAATGCTAACATTATTGGTAAAAATATTTTTCATCCAATATCCATCAATTGATTATATTTATAACGTGGAAGTGTTGCTCTTACGACGATATATGCAAAACAAAAAATTGTTAATTTAAAAGCTAAAACTAATTCTAGTGGAAAAAAGAAAAAAGAAGAAGTTCATCCTCCAAAAAACAGTAATGAAATTAATGTCGACATTAATAACATATTACTATATTCGCCTAAAAAAAACATAGCAAATATTAATGATCCATATTCTACATTATAACCTGCTACTAATTCAGCTTCAGCTTCAGGCAAATCAAAAGGAGTTCGATTTGTTTCTGCTAACATTGAAATAAAAAAAATAAGTGCACACGGTAATAACGGATAAAAATATCATCCTGTTTTTTCTTGACTAAGAACAATTTCTGTTAAATTTAAACTTTTCGAAAGTAATACGACTGGTAATAAAACTAATCCAATAGAAACTTCGTAAGAGATCATTTGTGCAGCAGACCGTAAACAACCTAAAAATGCATATTTTGAATTACTAGATCACCCTGCAATTATAATACTATAAACATTAAGAGAAGATAATGCTAATAAAAAAAATAAACTATAATAAAATTTGGACACACCCAATATATTAAAATATTCTAGATCTAAAAAAAATTTTTCATTAAATTCAATATATTCCTGTAATAATACAGGAATTAATTTTACACTTTCTTCATTATTTACTAAACTAAATGGTATTACACTTCAACTTATTAAACTTAATGTTAAAATAGCTACGGGAGCAAATAAAAAAATGAGTTTATTTGCTTTTGTAGGCATTAACAACTGTTTAACTACTAATTTTAATCCATCTGCTAATGGTTGTAATAATCCAAATGGACCTACTACATTAGGTCCTTTTCGGCGTTGAATCGCAGCCATAGCTTTTCGTTCAGCTATAGTAAAATATGCAATGGATATTAATAAAAAAATAATTTTGATTAAAATTTCACCTATTTGATATAATAAAGTTATGTAATAAGACATATTTAATTGAATTATGGTTTATATGATATATATACTGAAAAAAAATTTTTAACGTTGTGCCATTAAATATGTGACCGTAAAATATTTTTTATCTAAACGTTCTGTATTTTTTTCTCCGTGATGTAAATTATTATATTCATGTATTAAGGCTACTGTCTTATCTGCATTTCATTCAATATATCAACGAATATGTTTTTTTCGAAATTTGTTCATAAATCAAAACGCTAATCTTTTTTTTAAAAATGGAGAAATATGTATCATCTCATGATGTTTAACTATATGTAAAGGGGAAGTACGTATTTGTTGATATTTACTTTTAGTCATATAAAATTCGGGTAATACTAATTGTTGACTAACTTCTTTTTGAAGTATTTTACACCATAAAGAAGTTTTAATTTCAACAAACATATTGATAAATTTTTTATTACAATTTATTGAATTATTAGTATAGTGGTAGAATTTAACACCTTGGGTTTTTGTCGATAAAAAAGGAAGTGCTGTATTTTTACATACTTCCAATTCTTTGCTATTGCTAACTCAAATTCATCCCATTAAAATAAAAATTCGACTTCAATATACTGAAGGAGCAAATCCTAATTGGCAAGCTAAAAAATCAAGACGATTTTCAAAATTACATAATAAACTATTTTGTAAAGAATGAATTCGACGTAATTTTTTAAAAAAACGTTGTGCTTGTCGTTGTTTCATTGAACCTAAATAAGGTCACATAATGTATTTCATTAAAATACGGGTAAATCTTGGAAATTTTTTTCCTCTAATAGCATTTTTTTTGGGTGAACTTCAACGAAAATATTGTGTATGTCATCAAAATTTTCGTACTTTTCAAAAAAGTTTTTCTCTTTTATAAGTTCTTTTTCTATTTATTTTATATAACTTTCTATTACACATTAATGGAATCAACCATGGCATTTGTTTAGCCATACGTCGTGGTAATGAAAAGGCTTTCAAACGTTTTTTTTTATGTCCTATAAAATGAATTTTATATAAAAAATTGAGTGGTGCACGTGTAGGTATAGCTTTTGCACATAATTCTTCTTCAGCCATATTTTCTATTTCAATGTTATGGTAAAAATAACGTTTTCGTGTATTTAAAAAATCCCGAGGATATGCATTTGATTTATACATCATTCAAAAATTTGATATATAATTATATTTATTTTTTTTTTTACTATATTTTTTATTCTTATAATTATATTTATATATTTTTTTTATAAATTTTGCATTATATAAATTCGTTCTTATTTGATTATTCA
>Ga0070658_10001653_pt1 | contig 18796 bp, 15 predicted proteins | sample KBSC13metaG_FD_64664 | JGI IMG/M metagenome (GOLD analysis project Ga0070658, IMG submission 64664) | Corn rhizosphere microbial communities from Kellogg Biological Station, Michigan, USA - KBS C1-3 metaG | ecosystem: Host-associated > Plants > Roots > Rhizosphere > Soil ...
TCCATCGACCGGACGAGGCCGTTGACGATGCTCAACCCGAGGCCGGTGCCCGTGGCCTTGCGGGTGCTGCCGGAGCTCGCCTGCGCGAACTTCTCGAACAGCCGCGTCCGGAACTCCTCCGGCACTCCCGGGCCGCTGTCGCGTACGGCGACCCGGATCGTACGCCGGTCGTCGGCGACGTCGATCTCGATCGGTTCCGCGCCGTACTTGATGGCGTTGTCGACCAGGTTGACCAGCACTCGGTGCAGGTGATCGGTGTCCGCCACCACGGAGGCGTCCTTGGCACCGACGATCCGCAGGCCGGGAAGGCGCTCGGCGAAGTCGCGAGCAACGTCGTCGAGCACGTCGTGCAACGGCAACGGCTGCAGCCGCGTGTTCAGGTGCCCGGACTCGATCCGCGACATCTCCAGCAGGTCGTTGACCAGCCCGGTGAGTCGCCGGCTCTGGGTGGCGATGATCTCGACGAAAGCCCTCTTCCGCTCGTCGTCGACGCGATCCCAGTGCCGGACCATCGTCGAGCAGTAGCCCAGGATCGATGTGAGCGGCGACCGTAGTTCGTGCGACACCATCGCGACGAAGTCGCTCTTCAGCTCGTCCAGGCGCCGCAGCTCGGCGTTGACGCGCTCCAGCTCACCCAGCGTGCTGCGCAGGGCAGTGTTCGCGACGGAGAGCTCGGCGGTGCGTTCGTCGACGCGCTGCTCGAGCGAGAACGACAACGCCTCCACCGCCGCGAAGCCCTCCGCGTTCTCCAGCGCGGCTCCGGCGAGGGCGGAGATGAACTCCGCCAGCCGCATCTCCTCCATGCCGAAGACATCGGACACCTGCCGGTTCACGACGTGCCAGCATGCAGCGACCCGACCGCGGACGAAGACCGGAGCGGCCAACGCCGCCCGGGCGTGCTGCAGGACGATGCTCTGCGTCGGGTCGCCGTCCTCCTCGTCGTAGACGACCACCGACCGCGTTTGCACCGCGCGTCGTACCAGCTCCTCGGAGATGGAGAGGCCCGCAGAGGACTCTTCCGGCTTGCCGATCCGGTAGCCGCGCTCGTCATCGCCGGAGACCAGCAGCACGGAGCACGACTCACTGCGCAGCAGCTCCAAGGCGGCCGCGCGGACATTCGCATGGACCGCTTCCGGCGTCAGCGCAGCGGCGATCGCCCGCCCGCTTCGCAGCAGCGTGTCGAACCGGTCGAGCAGCGACAGCGATGCCGTGGGGTCGACGGCAACCGGCGAGCTGACGGCATCCGTCACCGCCGGACCCGACGCGCGGTCAGCACCGCGCTCGGCGAGGTCGAGCACCCGCTGCAGCTCGGTCGACTCCGCCGTCATCGAAAGTCGGATCGTGAGCCGCTCGCCCCGCCGCGCGAGCCGACGTGCGGTGCGGTCCCGCCCGGACATCAGCGCGATGAGGGCCTGCTCGCGCAGCACGTGCGGCAGGTTGTTGCGGAAGCACTCGGCGATCGACCGGGCCTGCCAGCCGACGACCCGCGCCCGGCGGAGCAGTCGCCGCCGTTCGCGCGGGTCGTAGGCCGGCACGACCTCAAGCTGCCGGCGAGTGGCCGTGAGCAGCCACGGCAGGATCGGCGCGACGTATTCGTTGCGGATGCCGGCCCGACGCACCTGCCGGCGCAGCCCGGTGAGCAGGTCGGCAGCGGCGTCGACCTGGCCGAGACTCAGCAGCCGGACCGCCTCGCCGGTGCCCAGGTCGCCGGTGGTCGCCGCATCACCCTCACACTGCGCGAGCATCTGCGCGACCAGCTCTGCATCCACGCCGCCGTACGACACCTTCGACATGCCGGAGACAGCGATCGCTGTCGCCTGCACGTTGCCGGTCACGACCCCGTTGTCCATGCAGCGGCGGAACGCCGCCAACGACTCGTCGGTGTTGCCTAGCCGGTAGTGGCAGAAGCCCACATGCCAGAGCGCGGTCGAGATCTCCCACTGGTCGCCGGTGCGGTCGAGCAGCCGGATTGCCTCCCCCAGCTTCTCGATCGCCTCCTCGAATCGCGAGCCGGCATAGAGCACGACACCGTAGAAGGACAACGACTGCCCTTGGCCCCAGACGTCACCGAACTCACGTCGGATCGCCAGCGACTTCTCGGCGTACGCACGTCCGCGCGAGTACCAAGGAAGTGTGCTCGCGACCGGCGCATGCTCGGAGTAGGCCTGCGCCAGCAGCAGCGTCGGCGGATAGCGCTCGAGCATGTTCATCTCGCGCAGATGCGCCCAGGCGCACGGCACCGGGCCTCGGTTGAACCAGTAGGCGTAGGCCAGCCGGCTGTAGATCTGCGCGACCAGGGAGTCGTTGTCCGCGTCGTCCAGCGAGCGCCGCTGGATCCAGGCGCGCGGGAGGATCGAGTGCATCGTCTGCACCAGCACCTCCCAGACGGCGCACAGGGCGAACGCGATCCGCGAGCCGGGCACTCGCCGTCCGAGAGAGCGGAGCGCGGCTTGCAGGTGCTCGATCGACTCGGGCATACGCCCGCGCTTGAAGGCGAGCTCACCGAGTCGCCGCGACATCTCGGCTCGCTCGGTGCCCGCGGCAGCGATGTCGTAGACGGTCTGGAAGCACTGCGCCGCTTCGTCGTAGCGGCCTTGCAGCATCAGCACGTCGCCGAGCCCGGTCTGCACCCGCATGTACGACGCGGTGTCGCCCGGCTCGACGCCGTCGAGCGCGATCCGGTACTGCGACTCGGCAGCTGCCAGCGCGTGCCGCGCCCGCGCCTCTTCGGCGGCAGCGAGCGCATATGGGAAGGCGGCACGGTCGTCGCCCGCCGCGTGGTAGTGGTAGGCCAGCTCGTACGCCGACCCGCCGGACACCTGCAACAAGGCCGCCGCCTTGGCATGCAGCCGCTGCCGCTGGTCAGCGGTGAGCCGGTCGAGGATCGCCTCGCGCAGCTTGTCGTGCACGAACGAGGCGTGCAGCCGCTCGCTGTCCACCCAGACCACGTGCCGGCTGCGCAGCGTCTGCAAGGCAGCCATCGCGACGCCGGTCTCCGCCGACACCAGACCGGCGGCGAGCTCGACGTCGAACTCCTTGCCGAGCACGGCTGCTGCGGCCAGCAACGCGAGCACTTCCGCGTCCAACAGATCGAGCCGACGTGCAAGGAACGTCGCGGCCTCCCGCGACGACTGCACGTCGGCAAGCAGGCTGCCGTCGACGCGCCAGCCATGCCCGTCGTGGAACAGCGCGCCGGTCTCGACCACTCCGCGCAGAACCGCACTGGCCATGAACGGGCTCCCTGACGACAGCCGGGTGACCAGCGTCAGCGCCGCCTCCGGCACCTGCCCGGCCATCGACTCGACCAGCCCGCGAACGTCGTTGGGTGAGAACGGCGAGAGCACTAACCGGCGCGACGACACCTTGCGCAACGGGTCACCGGCACGCACCTCTTCCGACCGGTACGCCGCAACCACCAGCACGTGCACCGGCCGGTTGCCTACGTCGCGTTGCCATCCGGCGAGCAGCCGCACCGTCGGTTCGTCCGCCCACTGGCAGTCGTCGAGCAGCACGATGGCCGGCCGCTGCTCGCTGCCGAGAACATCGAGCCACCGGCCCAGAGCCCCCAGCGCCCGCGCCTCGCCGTACTGCTCCGGACCCGCCACTTCAGCGTCACCGGCTCCGAGCACGCCGTCGAGCGCGGGGAGCGCGGCAGTCAGCGCACCTCGGTCATCGATCAGACGCGTAGCCATCCGGTCGGCCAACGCCGGGTCGGCAATGACGGACTGGCCGAGGCCCTCGGCGACGCCCTCGAGCAGCACGAACGGGCGCCGCGCCGCCTGGTCGACACCCTGACCCCGCAGCACCTGCGTGCCGCGATCGACAGCACGCGCGGCGAGCTCATCCAGCAGCCGCGACTTGCCGCCGCCGGACTCTGCTTCGACCAGCACGACGCCGCCACGTCCGGCTGCGGCCTCCCGCGCCGCGGACAACAGTGTCGTGAGCTCGTCGCGGCGGCCGACGAAGGCAGGCTCGGTGAGCGTCGCGCGGCGGTCCTGTCCGCCGAGGACGAACTGCGGATCGCTCTCGCCGCCCCGCAGCCGCTGTGCCAGCAGTTCCAGGTCCGCAAGTGCACCCGCTGCCGATTGGTAACGGTCGCGTGGGTCCTTGCGCAGCAGCCGCTGCACGACCTGAGCGAGCGCGGTCGGAACCGAGACGCCGAACGTCCGCAGATCCGGCGCGGTGACGGCCATGTGCTGCCGCAACACCTCCCCGACCGTCGCGCCCCCGAACGGCGGCTGTCCGGTGAGGCTCTCGAACAGCACAACGCCGACGGAGTAGAGGTCGGACCGCTCATCGACGTCTCGGTGCACGAGCCCGGCCTGCTCGGGCGACATGTAACGCGCGGTGCCGACAGGTTCGTCACGTACCGACTCGTCCAACTGCGTGCTGCGAGCCAACCCGAAGTCGATCAGCGTCGCGTGCCGGACCGCGCCCTCGTCGACGATGACGTTGCTCGGCTTGATGTCGCGGTGCAGCACGCCTCTTGCATGGACCACGGCGAGTGCGCTGAGCAGGTCGATGGCGACGTGCAGCGCCTCGTCGACCGCGAGCCGACTCTCGCGCAGCCGGTCCTCGAGCGTTCGCCCCGGAACCAACGGCAGCGCGAGATAGAACCAGCCGTCGGCTTCACCGGCATCGACGAGAGGGACGAGTCCGTCCCCGGACAGCGATCGCAAGACGTCGGCCTCGTGCAGCAAGCGCATGCGCGTGCCGCGCGGTAGCGAACCGACCCGCGCCACCTTGAGCACGACGCGCATCCCGGTCAACGTGTCGCTCGCGGTCACCGTCGTGGACAGCGCACGACGTTGCAGGACGCGGCCGGTTGCGAAGCGATCGGCGATCAGGGCAGGTAACGGCAGCCAGCCATCGGGCGAGTCCCGGGGCCGCGGCACGTCGCTCGTCTGGACTGTCATGGGCTCGTCTGGAGTGTCATAAGACCGTTCGCCGACGCTAACACCGACGATCAACGCGAACGGTGGTTTTGCCGACTCAGGCGACAACACCCTCGTGCCGTAGCCGAGCCATCTCCTGCGCGGAATAACCCAGTTCGTCCAGAACCGGCCCGGTGTGCTGTCCGAGTGCCGGCACTTCGTCGAGCGGCACCTCGCCGGTTGGTTCGACTGCTGACCGCAAGGCCCGGACCGGCCCGACCGGTGTGGTGACGTCACGCCAGCGGTCCCGCGCGACCAGTTGCGGATGAGCGAGCACGTCGGCGAGGTCGTTGAGTCGCGCGTTGGCGATTTGCGCTGCCTCGAGTGCAACTACCGCGTCATCAATGGTGAGGGCCGCCATCGCAGCGCCCACGAGCGCATCCACCTTCTCGCGGTTGCGCACGCGCGCGACATTGGTCGCGTAGTCCGGGTCGTCGACGAGCGACGGATCGGCGAGCACCTCGCGCGCAAGCCGTGCCCATTCCCGGTCGTTCTGGATGCCGAGCACGATCTCGTGCCCGTCGGCCGTGGGATAGGCGTCGTACGGCGCGATCACCGGATGCGACAACCCGACGCGAGGCGGCTGCTGACCGGTGTGGTCGGCGACATGAATCGGGTGACCCATCCACTCGACCAGCGCGTCGAACATCGTGACCTCAAACGCGGCGCCACCACCAAAGCGCTCGCGCCGCATCAATGCGCCGAGGATGTTGGTGAGTGCATACATGCCGGCGGCAATGTCGGCCACCGGGATGCCGGCCTTGGCCGGGTGGTCCGGCGTGCCGGTCAGCGACACGAGGCCGGCCTCGCTCTGCACGAGCAGGTCGTAGGCACGCTTGTCCCGGAACGGCCCGGTCGAGCCATAGCCGGACATCGTGCAGATGACCAGCTGCGGATGCCGGGCGAGCAGAACGTCGGCCCCGAAGCCGAGCCGCTCGACAGCCCCTGGGCCAAGGTTGTGCAGGAACACGTCTGCGCGCGCGAGCAACCGCTCGAGCACGTCGCGCCCCTCGGCCGCCTTGAGGTCGACGGCGAGTGACTCCTTGCCCCGGTTGAGCCAGACGAAGTGACTGGCCATCCCATGCACGGCGCCGTCGTAGCGGCGGGCGAAGTCGCCGCCGTCGGGCCGCTCGATCTTGACGACGCGGGCGCCGAGGTCGGCCAGGTGGCGCGCCGCGAGCGGGGCGGCGACCGCTTGATCGATCGAGACGACGAGCATCCCGTCCAGGGGACGCGGGTCGACGGCGGTCACGGGTGACAGTGTGTCAGCCCCCGACCACTAGGGTTCTGCGTCATGACGCAGGTACAGACCGTCCGCGGCCCGGTCGAAACGGCAAATCTCGGCCGCACCCTGATGCACGAGCACATCTTTGTGCTTACCCCCGACGTCCAGCAGAACCACGACGAGTGGGACGAGGACGTGCGGATCAAAGACGCGATCGAGAAGCTGACCGCGCTTGCGGAGGCCGGCTACGACACCATCGTCGATCCCACGGTGATCGGACTCGGCCGCTACATCCCGCGGGTCGAGAAGATCGCTGCGGAGGTCGACCTCAACATCATCGTCGCCACCGGCGTCTACACCTACGACACGGCACCCAACTTCTTCCGGTTCCGCGGCCCGATCCCGGGAATCATCGACGCCGACCCGATGGCGGAGATCTTCGTTCGCGACATCACCGAGGGGATCCCCGGCACGAACGTGCGGGCGGCGTTCCTCAAGTGCGCGATCGACGAGCACGGGCTCACGCCGGACGTCGAGCGCATCATGCGGTCGGTGTCGCGCGCCCACCGCCAGACCGGTGCGCCGATCACCATCCACACGCACCCGGGCAGCCAGCGCGGCAACGACGCGCACGAGGTGTTCGCCTCGGAGGGGGTCGACCCGACGCGGGTCGTTCTCGGGCACAGCGGCGACAGCGCCGACCCGGACCACCTCGCGTCGCTGGCCGATCGCGGCTACATCCTCGGCATGGACCGATTCGGCATCGAGAGCGGCTCGCCGTTCGAGCAGCGGGTCTCCGTGCTGGTGACCCTCGTCGAGCGCGGCTACGCCGACCGGATGGTCTTGGCGCACGACGCTGCCTGCTACATCGACTGGATCGCGCCGTCGCTGCTGCAGTACAACTCGAACTGGCACTACCTGCACATCGAGAACGACGTTCTGCCCGAGCTGCGCAAGCGTGGTGTGACCGACGAGCAGATCGACCAGATGCTCGTCGGCAACCCCCGGCGCTATTTCGACAACGTTGCTCCGTACTGACCGGTCTGCGGCGTACTGACTGGTAGTGACACAGCAGCTCCAGAGGGGTACGCAGTACCTGATGATCACGCACATCCGAGCGGCCGGTGAGCGCCTGCGCGACTATCTCGGCGCGGACCACCACCAGATGTCCGTCCGCGGGATGATGCTGTTCCTGGTCACCGGCGCCGTGCTGGCCGGCGCCGCGCTGCTCGGCATCGGCTGGGGCGTCGTCGGATGGGACCCGCTGGTGCAGCAGGTGCGGCACATCGCGTGGATCTGGCTGCTGGTCGCAGCAGGGTCGACCGTCATCAGCCACATCGGCTACCTGCTGGCCTACCGCGAGGTCGCGCGGCATGACGACGGCCCGGAGATCCACCCGGTGCGAGCCGCAGCCATCGTCGTCACCGGCTTCGGTCTGGTCGTTCCGCGCGGGGGTGTCGGGATCGATCACACGGCGCTGTGCGACGTCGGGGTGAAGCCGCACGACGCCCGCCACCGCATCCTCAGCCTCGGCATCCTCGAGTACGCCGTGCTGGCGCCAGCGGCGTTCGCGGCAGCGCTGACGTTGCTGCTGCAGCACATCAACGCGCAGGCGGGGCTGCTGCCGTCGTGGGTGATCGGAGTCCCTCTCGGGACGCTCCTCACGCTGCTGCTGCTCCCCCGCCGGCACTGGCTGCGGCGTGGTGGCTGGCTGCTCCGCCGGCTGGCGAACGGGCTGGACGCGATCACCTCCACGTTGCAGATGTTGCGTTCCGCGCCGCGGGGGCCCGTTGCGGCCACCGGGATGGCGTTGTACTGGGCCGCGGACATCGCCGCCCTCGGCGCCAGCCTCGCCCTGTTCGGCGAGCACCACTGGTCCATCGCCGCGCTGGTGGTCGGCTATGCGACCGGCTACGCCCTGACCCGGCGCACCCTCCCGCTCGCCGGTGCCGGCGCGGTCGAGGCGTTGCTGCCGTTCGCGCTCTCCTGGGTGTCGGTGCCGCTGGCCGAGGCGGTGCTTGCGGTGTTGGTCTACCGGGCCTTCAACCTGTGGTTCGGCATCGGCCCGGCCGCCGCCGGGGTGCGCTATCTGCGCAGACGACGCGCAGTCGCGTGACCTCGTTCGTCACTGTTGCCGAAGCCGCGGTCGAGGACATCCTGCGGCTGCGGCCGGACCTCGCCACCTGGAAGGGCGACCACCGCTTCGACCACTTGCTGCCGGACCTGTCGGAGTCGGGCGTGGCCGCGTTCGCGACTGTGCTGCACGGTCACCTGGACGCGTTGGACCAGGTCGACGAGAGCACGCTCTCGACGGCCGACCGGGTCGACGCGGAGATCCTGCGCACCGGTCTGCAGCGCATGGCGTTCGAGGCGGAGGTCTCGCGCGAGCACGAGTGGGATCTGCTGGCGCACGAGGCCGGCGACCCGATCTACCTGCTGATGGTCCGGGAGACAGCTCCGCTGGACGAGCGTGTCCACGCGATCGCGGCGCGGCTGACGGCGTTGCCGGAGTTCCTGGCGACGACCCGGCGCACCGTCACCCGGTCGCCGCGGGTGCACGCGGAGACCGTGCTCGCCCAGCTGCCCGGGCTGCGCGGCCTGGTCACGACCGAGCTCGACAGGGTGCTCGATGACAACGCCGCCCTCGGGCAGGTCGTGGCCACGCCAAGGGCGCTGGCGCTCGCGGCCCTGGACGAGCACGAGACCTGGTTGCAGGAGCTGGTGCGGCGCGCGGACGGAGAGCCCAGGCTCGGCGCTGAGCTTTTCGCGGCGAAGCTTCCGCTGGTGCTCGACTCGTCGCTGCGCGCCGACGACGTGCTGGCCCGTGCCCACGCCAACCTGGACCTGCAGACCGAGCTGTTGCTGGAGACCGCCGCGCAGTTCCTCCGGTCAGTCGGTCAGCCGGCGAGCGGCGACCGCGACGAGATCATCCGGGCGGCGCTCGACACCGTAGCTCGGGACACACCAACCAACGACACCGTCGTCAGCAGCTGCGAGCAGGCGCTCGGCGAGGCGACTGACGCCGTACGCCGACTCGGGCTGCTGGCCATCCCGGACGACCCGATGCAGATCGAGGTGATGCCGGAGTTCCGGCGCGGCGTGGCTGTCGCCTACTGCGACTCTCCCGGCCCGTTCGAGTCCGGCGGGCTCGCCTTCGTCGCCGTGTCGCCCACCCCCAGCGACTGGCCCGAGGAGCGCCGCGCGTCGTTCTACCGCGAGTACAACACCGCGATGCTGCGCAACCTCATCGTGCACGAGGCGATGCCGGGACACATGCTGCAGATCGCGCACGCCCGGCGCTACCAGGGCACCACCCGGATCCGACAGCTGTTCACCAGCGGGTCGTTCGTCGAAGGCTGGGCCGTGCAGTCGGAACGGATGATGGCGGAGAGCGGCTTCGGCGGGCTACCGGTGCGGCTGCAGCAGCTGAAGATGCAGCTGCGGACGACCATCAACGCGATCCTCGATGCGGGTGTGCACGCTCAGGGGATGAGCGAGGCCGAGGCACTCGACCTGATGATGCGTCGCGGCTTCCAGGAGGAGGGCGAGGCGGTCGGCAAGTGGCGGCGCGCGCTGCTCACCAGCGCTCAGCTTTCGACCTACTTCGTTGGCTTCACCGAGCTGGACGACGTGCTAGCGGGGCTGCCGGTCGGACGCTCGCTCGACGATGTGCTCGCGCACGGCAACCCTCCGCCGCGGCACCTGCCGGCACTGCTTCAGGGCAGGTAAAGCGGCGGCCAGTCGGGCACTCTCTGCTCGACGTAGCTGGCGACGCCCTCGCGCATGTCCGGTCTGGTGAAGGACTCGTGCATGAGCTTCTCGGTGCGCTCCCACGACTCCTCGAGCGTGGCCACCGTGTCACGCCAGATCTGCATCTTCATGTCGCGCATCGACGCCGGCGAGCAGAAGGTCGCCAGCTCCTTGGCGTAGTCGAGCGCGGCGGCCAGAACGTCGCCGTCGACGACCCGGTTGACCATGCCCAGCTCGTAGGCTTCCTCGGCCAGGAACACGCGACCGGAGAAGAACACGTCCATCGCGCGGGACATCCCGATCAGCCGGGGCAGGAGCCAGGACAGCCCGTGTTCGGCGACCAGGCCACGGCGGGAGAACGCGGTGGTGAACTTGACGCCGGCAGCGGCGAAGCGAATGTCGCAGAACATCGCCCGGACCAGTCCCAGCCCGGCGCACGAGCCGTTGATCGCGGCGATCATCGGCTTGGGGACTGTGGGCTCCATCTGCGCGGGTTCGCGGTCACGTCCGTCGCTGTCACCGGTGGAGGCGATTCCCTGCAGGTAGTCCATGTCGAAGCCGGCGCAGAAGCCTCGGCCCGCACCGGTCACGACGACTGCCCGCACCTCGGGATCCGCAGACGCCTGGTCGAGCGCCTGCAGATACTCCGTCGACATCGTCGGCGTCCAGGCGTTGAGACGCTCCGGCCGGTTGAGCGTGATGACCGCGACGCGGTCGGTCACGTCGTACAGGACTTCACTCATGACGCACGACCAAGCATCGTGATGGCTTCCTGCGCCTTCACCCCGACGGGCAGCACCGCGATGACCGGTGTGGTGACGCCGTTGTCGACGTAGGCCTGGACCCGCTCCCGGCAGTGCTCGGGAGCACCATGTACGACGATCTCGTCGACGACCGCGTCGGGGATCGCCTCCACCGCACCCTTGCGGTCACCGGCGGACCAGGCGTCCCACATCGGCTTGAGCTCGTCACGGCCGAGCCATTCGTGGAAGGCGCGGTAGACCGGCACGTTGAGGTAGGCGGCCATTGCGAACTTAGCGACGCCGCGCGCAGTGTCGGCATCGGTCGTCGGCGCGACGAAGATGCGGGCAGCGATCTCCTTGCCCGGCCCGGCCTCGTGCACGTACGGCGTCACCTTGGGCACGTCGCCCGCGGCGAGCCAGTTGATGATCGCGCCGTCACTCTCCCGCCCGGCGAGGCGCAACATGCCGCTGCGCAGGGCGGCGATGAGGATCGGCGGCTGCTCCGGCGGCACCAGCCCGAGCCGGAAGCCGTCGACCTTGAACGTCTCGTACTGCTCCTTGACCCGTTCTCCGGTCAGCGCGGTGCGCAGGAACCGGACGGTGTCACGGACCCGCTTGTAGGGCTCTTCGAACGGGATGTCGTTCCAGCGCTCGACGATGACGTTGGACGACGAACCGATTCCGAGCACGAACCGGCCCGGAGCGGCAGCGGCGAGCGTGGCGACGCACTGCGCCAGCGTGGCCGGGCCGCGGGTGTAGGCGGGAATGATGGCGTTGCCGAGACGCAGCGACGGCGCCCAGACCGACGCCAAGGCCAGCGGCACGAAGCCGTCGGCGCCGTCTGCTTCTGCCGACCAGACGTCGGTGTAGCCAAGATCGGGCAGCTGCTCGAAGAGCGTCCGCTGCTCGGCGAGCGGCACGCCGCCGAACGGGATCGTGATCCCCCATCGGGCCTGTGTCGATGGGCTCTGTGCGGCGGTCACAGCGAGTCCACCGGGACGGTCGCCTGCAGCACAGCCTCTTCCAGCGCCTCGGTCCGGAAGTGGGTGAACTGCTGGTAGTCGAGGTCGGCGACCATCTGGCTGAACGCGCCCCGCGACGGGTAGCGCACCATCAGCACCGCGTCCCAGGCCTGGCCGTTCTCGGCTACGAGCGCCGTCGAGCCGCGACCGGCGTAGATGACCTCGGCGCCGTACTTGTCGAGATAGGTCTCGCTCAGGGCCTGGGCATACTTGGCGTAGGACTCGCGCCCGCCGTCCGGCTTGAACCGGAGCAGGTTGAGCATCACGACCGGACCGCCCGGGTCCTCCTGGAGCAGGCGCTTGAGGTCCGCGCCCTTGGGATCAACCGCCACGGGCTGACCCTATCGAGCGGGCACCGTCCACTGGTTGCCCGCGCCGCTGTAGTTCAGCCAGGCCGTCTGGCCGTCCGCCGCCGCGGCGAGCTGGCCGGCGCGGAAGCCGTTCATCGGCACGGCGAACGACGCCGCATACTCCTTGGCGCATTCGGCCGCGGCACGGCTCCAGGCGACGGCCTTGTGGGTGAGCTGCCACGTCTTCGCTGGAGACTCGCAGGCGGCGACCCGTTTCTCCGAACAGCTCGCGGCGTGGAACCGCCCGTCGGCACCGAGATAGGCGCACCCGTCGACCGCGGGCTCGCCCGGCGCCCAGGACCAGACCAGCGCAGCTAGCCGGCCGTCCTGCGGGCGGAGTTGGTCGAGGCCGATGATGTTGACGCCGCAGCGCACCATCGTGGCGACCTGCTCGGCCGTCACCGGCGGCGTGGGCGAGCCGGTGGCGGCGCTGACAAAGGTGGAGTCCTCGAACTCACGCCGGAACGACGTGTCCGACTGCCTGAGCTGCTCGTCGTGCGCACAGTCCGCCGCGCTGTAGCTGCTCGGTTGGCCACTCTCGTCCCAGGTGTTGCCGCGCTGGAAGACCAGCTGGCTCCACGCGCCGGGTCCGCAGTTGCCGACGAGCAGCACCCGCGCGCCGGTCGCCATCAGCTGTTGCTCGCTCGAGCTGTACGGCAGGGTGGCGCAGTTGCCGGGGGTCACGCCCTGCGGCTTGTAGACGAGCGACCCGAATGCCTGCTGGAGCAGCGACGCGGCGACGTCGTGGGCCTGTTCTTGCGACGCAACCGGGTCCTCCGGGTAGAGCTGATTCTCCAGGTAGATGAGCAGGAACTGGTTCGGGTGCTGGTCGAGCCAGGCGCGCACCTCGGCGAAGCCGTCCTGGGCCGGCCGGTCGTCACTGCAGCCGACGTGCACGTAGTCGCTCTGGCCGGGCACCTGCTCGCCGTCGCCGTGGCAGAGCGTCACCCAGAAGCCGTTCGTCGCCGGACTGCCGTAGGGGCTCGGCACCCAGTGCAGGTCGAGCTCGATCGCCCGCACGCCCATGTTCAGCTGCTCGGTCAGGGAGTAGGCCTGGTTGGGGTCCTGGTTGGTGAGTGTCGGGTAGTAGGACGGCGCCGATCCGTCGGTCGGGACGTCGTAGGCCGACGAGTTGAACGAGTTATGCGTGTGCGGCAGCTGCTCCTCGATGAGTGGCGCGTTGGTCTCCAACGCGTTCTGCAACGACAGGGCGCGATAGGCCCACGACTTCTCGTACGCCGCGAGCTCGGCGTCGCTGACGTCACGTCCGTCCGCGACCGAGCAGGTGTCGTCGCTGTCGTCGGCGATGCGGCAGTAGGCCCCGGCCTGGTTGGTGAATCCCTCGGCCAGCTTGCACGGCAGCTCGGCGCGACTGTCGGGCGCCGCTTGCGTGGCGGTGTAACAGGCCGCCGGCGCCTGGCCGCCGTTGGCACCGGCGATCGCGATCCCCGAGGCGAGCGGCACCGACAGCACGGCGAGCAGGGCGACCAGGCGGCGACGATGCATAAGGGACGGAGTTCGCCGCGCGATCGGCCGTTTCCTGCTGTGCGACAGAATGCCGAGGTGGTGGAAAGCAGGGAATGGCAGTTGCTACGCCGACCACAGGGCTGGCCGGTCCCGGACGACTTCCGGCTCGTCGAGGTCGACGTCCCTCCGCCGGGTGACGGCGAGCTGCTGGTGCGCAACCTCGTGATGTCCGTCGACCCGTATATGCGCGGTCGGATGAACGAGGGTCCGTCGTACGCCCCGCCTTATCAGCTCGACCAGCCGATGTACGGCGGCGCCATCGGCAGCGTCGAGCAGTCACGGGTGGCGGGCATCGAGCCCGGACAGGTCGTGCGGCACGGACTGGGCTGGCGTGAGTGGGCACTCGTTCCCGGACGGCAGGCTGAGGTGGTCGACACCGAGGCTGCCGGCGTACCGGTGTCGGCGTACCTCGGGGTCCTTGGCATGCCCGGGCTGACGGCATGGGTTGGTGTCTACGACATCGCGGAGGCGCGGCCGGGCGAGACGATGTTCGTGTCAGCGGCGTCCGGTGCGGTGGGCAGCATCGCCGGGCAGCTCGCGAAGCTCGCCGGGCTTCGGGTGGTCGGGTCCGCGGGCACGCCGGAGAAGGTCGAGGCTCTGCTGGCGCTGGGCTTCGATGCGGCGTTCGACTACCACGACGGCGATGTCACCGAGCTGTTGCACAAGGCGGCCCCCGAAGGGATCGACTGCTACTTCGACAATGTCGGCGCCGATCACCTCCAGGCGGCGCTGGCATGCATGAACCCGTTCGGCCGGATCGCTGCGTGCGGGATGATCGCCGCCTATAACGAGGTCGTGGCTGCACCCACCAACCTGTCTCTGATCGTCGGCCGCAAGGTCACGATGCACGGCTTCATCGTCAGCGACCACGCGCGGCGCGAGCCCGCGTTCCGGCGGCACGTCGCAGGGTTGCTGCGTGAGGGTCGGCTGCAGTTCCGCGAGACACATCGCGACGGCATCGGGGCGGCGCTGGACGCCTTGCTCGACGTCCTGCGCGGCGGACAGCACATCGGCAAGATGGTCGTCGACCTGGCGCTCTAGTTCGGTGCCCTAGGCGTAAAGCAGTCGTTAAGGGCCGAACCGGGTCATAGGCGGCTCCGTGGGCGTGGTGAGGGGCAGTTGTCCACGACCGAGGAGGACCCCACGACGCGGCCCCTGCTTCCAGGCGTCTCAGCACTAGCGCGCTAGCGGCGCTCCGACACCGCTGACCAGCGGCGCGCGATCGCGACCGCGAGCGGATCGATGACGACGCCTTCCTCGGCGTACAACCGCTGACGCAGGCGACGGCGCAGCCGCAGCACCATCGTCAACCCCAGCGCCCAGAAGACGTATTGCACCAGAAACGCGAGCCGGAAGTCGCCGAGTGTGTACGAGGCCGGGTCGCCGTTGCTGGCTGCGCCGAGCACGATGCCGACCAGCAGGATCGTCAGCAGGGAGGCGACGAAGCCGCCGACGTTGACGATGCCGCTGGCGCTGCCGAGGCGGTCGCGTGGATTGAACGTGCGCGCGTAGTCGAAGCCGACCATCGATCCCGGGCCGTTGCTGGCGAGAACGCAGACGAGCAGGACGAGAAGCGGCATCGGCGCGCGGCCCGGCCAGAGCAGCACGAGTGTCCAGAGCGCCACCGAACTTCCGACGATCGAGAGCGTCAGCACCGAACGGCGCAGCGGCCAGCCGGCCGTCAACCGACCGAGGACCGGCCCGACGGCCATGCTGACGAGCACCATCACCGTGAGCAGCGCCCCGGCAGTCGCGGCGGACAGGTGCTCGCCGCGGACCAGGAACGGATAGCCCCACAGCAGCGCGAAGACCGTGCCGGAGAACTGCGTGACGAAGTGCGTCCACAGTCCGATGCGTGTCCCCGGCTCACGCCACGACTCGCGGAGGTCGCGCCGCAGCGCGGCTATGTCCACGGCACCCGTGAGCACCGCGACGCCGGGCGGTGAATCACGCAGACTCGCCGCAACAAGCGTCCCCGCCAGCGCGGTCACCGCGGCGGCCCCGACGAAGCTCGGCGACCAGCCGACGCCCCGCAACAACGCGACGAGTGGGAGGGCGGCGGCCACCTGCCCGACCTGGCCGAGCAGTCCGGTCAGCTGGGTGACGACCGGGATGTGGCGCGGCGCGAACCACAGCCCGACGACGCGCAGCACGCTGATGAACGTCATCGCGTCGCCGCCGCCGACGAGGATCCGGGCCGCGATCGCCCCGGGCACGTTGTGCGACAGCGCAAGGGTGAGCTGTCCGAGCGCCATCACAACCGCACCGCTGGTGATGAGCAGGCGGGAGCCGAAGCGGTCGAGCAGGAGACCAACCGGCACCTGCATAGCGGCGTAGACGCCGAGTTGCAGCACGACGAAGAGCGACAGCTCGGCGGCCGTCGCATGGAAGCGCTGCTGAGCCTGCAGCGACGCGACGCCGAGCGAGCCGCGGTTGAACACCGCAATGACGTAAGCCGTGACGCCGATGCCCCACACCCACCACGCGTGCCGTGGCGTGCGGTCCAGGGTCACGCGTCACAACTTACGTACGGCGTGGACACTTCCCATCACCAGCCGCAGACCCCACCATGACTGCATGAGCCGCCCAACCGCTCGTGCAACCGCCGTGCAGGTCGGAGAGTTCCTCGCGGGCGTCGCCGCGACGTACATCGCCGTAGGCGCGGCGTGGACAGTGACGGGTGCCATTTGGGCGGCCATCCTTGTCGCCGGCGCCCTCATCGCAGTAGCGGCGGTCGCCGAGGTGCGGCTGGGACCCCGGGCGACCGGGTTCCTGGCGGGAGTGCTGCCGACCGCGGTGGTGACTGCGGGTCTGCTCGCGGTGCTGTCGTCGGTGCTGGGCCGCCTCGAGAGCTAGGTCGCCTGGGGAGCTAGGGAAATGTGTAGCCGGGCCCTCGTGGTGCGCCGGTGCGAGAGCCGACGCGGATGCGGTTGCCGTAGGGGTCCTCGAGGCTGATCCCCAGCCGCCGTTGTGCCGGCTCGCTCACGATGCTCTCCCCGTATCTATCCAGACAGAACCGCCTTACCCACATCGTGCCGCGTTTCTGCATGATCGCCTCGGGTACTCGCCCGTCATGGACGGCGGACGGGGCGCCTGATGGGCGAGTCGACCGTCCTGCTCGTTGTCGTAACCAACCGCCGCGACGCCGCGCAGATGGTGCGCTGGCTCTCACCTCAGCTCCCCGATGGCGAGGTGTCGATCGCGTTCGGCTACCTCGCCACAGTGGCCGCCATCGACAGTGGCGCCCGTGCCGTCGTGGCCGATGTCGGCACTCCGGACGGTCGCGACCACTGGCGTCTCGCCGAACTCCGGGCCCGGCAGCCCGACACGGCGACAGTTGTCGTCGCGGACGCGGCGCTGCTCCCCCAGCTCGCCGGGACAGTTCGCGCCGATCTCGCCGTCACGGGCGTCGACGCACTGCCGCCGCTGCGCGAGCTGCTCGTCACCAACGAGCCGGTTGTGCGACCGGCTCAGACCAGCTGGCGCCGTAGCAGCCGGTAGCCGGCGCGCCCCACCACGATCGCGAGCGCGACGAGAATCGTGACAAGCAGCAGCGGTCCGATGATGCCGACGATCGTCTCGATGCCGTTGACGAAACGGTCGACGGAACGGTGGACCGCTTTGCTCATGCCGGAGCGATGATGAACGAAGGGAGCGGGCGCGGACTTCTGGTCGACGGTGACCGTCAACGTGCCGTAGGTCGATTGGTCGTCGAGGACCCTTAGCTGGCCTTGCAGCTGCTCGATCTGGGTCTGGACGTCAGTGATCCGCGACTGAACGGCAAGGATGTCGCCGATCGTCGTTGCGCGGGCCAACAACCGCTCGTACGTCGACCGCGTGACCTGCAATGCATGAATGCGCGCCTGCAGGTCGACGTACTTGCTCGTGACATCCGAACCGCTCAGTTGCTGTGATGTCACCTTCACCTTGAGTGCCTGCACCTGCTGCACCGTCGCCTCGAACTTTGCCGCCGGCACCCGCAACGTCACCAGTCCGCTCGGCGTGTCGCCGTTGTCAGTGTGGCTGTCCGAGACGTATCCCTGTTCGAACGTCGCGATGCCGGTGACCCGGTTGAGGATGACCTCGACCTGGCCCTTGTCCACCTGCAAGTCCATCTCGCCGGTCTTCACGACTTTGGCCGTGTCGACGGACGGGAGCGACGGTGTTGCCGGTGACGCCGGCGGTTCCGGCAGTCGGCCGAGCCCGGCGCTGGCTCCTGGAGCGCCCGCGGCCGCGACAGACCCTCCGTTCACGGTCGCCGAACCCGGGGCAGCCGCCGGCGCTGGAATGGTTCCGGCGGTTCCGTTGCTGGCGCCACTGGCCGTGCCCGCCCGTTCGCTCGGCGAGGACTTGCCGCCGATCGCGAGGGCGACGATGAGCAGTGCGACGACCGCGACGGCCGCGGTCGCCAGCCAACCGCCCTTGGACAGATGTGGGCGCGGCAGGCGGCGGCGTAGACGAGGCGCAAGGCGGTCGCGCATGTCCGCAACCGCGTCCGGCATGACCTCGTATGCGTCGGCCGCACTCGCCAGTCCGCGTTCCAGCAGTTCCTCGGAGATCATCGGGCCACCTCCAGGCTGACCCAGTCGGCCAGGCTCGGATCGGTCGCGAGCCGCCGGCGCGCTTCGGCCAACCGTGACTTGACGGTGCCGGGCCGGCGATGGATCGCCACTGCGATGTCCTTCTCGGGCAGCCCGCTGTAGTAGCGGAGCACGACGGGGACGCGCAGATGTTCTGGCAGTCGCTGCAGCGCCGCCTCCAGGCATGCACCCAGGGCGGCGTCCTCAGCGTCGCGTTGCGGGTCCGCCGACGCGGCGAGATCGGCGAGCATCGCATCGCTACCGCGCTCGCGCCATCGTCGTTCGCCGCGCAAACGGCTGAGGCACGCGTTGACCACGACCCGATAGAGCCAGGCCTGGCGCGCGTCGTCGCCCGGAATCGCGTCGCGGAATCGCCAGACGCGAAGGAAAGCTTCCTGCACCGCGTCCTCGGCGTCGGGAGCCGACTTCAACAGCAGGCAGGCGGTTCGAAAGGCGCGCGGATACGCGGCCGTCAGCCAGGCCTCGAGCTCATCCACGTAGGTGAGACTCTCGGCAGAGCGATTTGGTTCGCCGCCTATGGCCCGGAGCGGTAGTTGTAGGGGTGGGTGGTGTAGGTCCGGCCGGTGCGTCGGCTGGTCCAGGTGATGCTGCGGTCGGGGTTGGCGGTGAGTTGCCAGTGGCCGAAGGTTTTGGCGTTGTGCCAG
>Ga0070658_10001654_pt1 | contig 18789 bp, 10 predicted proteins | sample KBSC13metaG_FD_64664 | JGI IMG/M metagenome (GOLD analysis project Ga0070658, IMG submission 64664) | Corn rhizosphere microbial communities from Kellogg Biological Station, Michigan, USA - KBS C1-3 metaG | ecosystem: Host-associated > Plants > Roots > Rhizosphere > Soil ...
TCCGAGAATGTCGCTCCACGCCGCAGCGCGTAAGTGGCCAATTTCTCGGCAAAGGCCCCGGCGAATCGGTCGCTATCCGAAAGAAGGATCTGCTTCAGCTCCTTCGCCCCGGAAAACTTGCGCCCGTCCGCCAGCGTACCGCTTGGGTCCAGCGCCGGATCGGCGCCGGTGCCATCGCGCACGGTCTCCACGGTCCGCCAGCGGCCGATCGCGTCGTAGTTATCAAACGCGACGCCGAGCGGGTCGATTTTCTGGTGGCAGGCTGTGCAATTCGGATCGGACCGGTGCTGCTCGAGTTTCTCGCGCACCGTCGTCTTGGGCGCATTCGCCGCCGGAGTCGTCAATGCAGGCACGTTGGCGGGCGGTGGAGGAGGCGGCTTGCCAATGATCGACTCCAGGACCCACACCCCGCGATGCACCGGCCGGTGCCGCGTGCCATCGGAAGTGAGACTGAGGATCGATGCTTGCGTGAGCAGACCGCCGCGGTGCTGCTCGGGCTGGAGCGCGACGCGCCGCATGGCGTCGCCGCGGATGCCCTCGATGCCGTAGTGCCGGGCGAGGCGCTCATTGAGCATCGTCCAATCGGAATCGAAAAACTCCCGGAGACTGCCGTTGCGTTTCAAGACGTCACCAAAGAAGGAGACCGTTTCCGCCACCATGCTTTCCTCGAGATTCTCGTCGTAATCGGGATACAGCACTTTGTCCGGCGGAAACATCCCGACGCGGCGGAGCTGCAGCCACTGGCGCGGGAAGCTCTCGGCAAAGGCCTGGGCTTTGGGATCAGCCAGCATGCGGCGCACTTCGCCGCGCAGGATTTCCGTCTCGTGCAGCTTGCCGGCGCGGGCGAGATCGAGAAGGTGCTGGTCGGGCGTGCTGCTCCACAGGAAATAGGAGAGACGCGACGCCAGCTCCCAATCGTTCAGTTTGGCCGCATTTTGCGCGGCGCTGCCTTCCTCCAAATAGAGAAAGCTTTTCGAGCACATCGCGGCCATCAGCCCGTTCTTCACCGCCACTTCGAAACTGTCTCCCAGCTTCTGCGCCTGTTCGACCGGCCGCATCATCCGGTCCACTTCCGCCGGCTGCACGGGGCGCCGCCAGGCGCTCTCGGCGAAACGTGCGATGATCTCGCGGGCGTAGGCTGCATCCTTGGTTGCCTTTTCGCCGCCGAAGAAAATGCGCTGGTGAGCCGCTGTCGGCCACGAATCGACGATCGGGCCTTCCCACTCCACGGAATCGATGATCAGCGTCGGCTGAATCGGCTTGAAATCGTCGTCGGTGAGCTTCATCTGCCAGGGCACGCGACTCTTCGTGTCGGTAAAGGCATTGGGCGTTCCGGAGTGACGAGAGCGCCGGCCCTCCGGGTTCGGTCCCGGCACGGCGTTGATGACTCGAACGGGATATTTTCCGGCGACCAGATGCACGCGAGCTTCGATGACCATCGGCTGGTCTTCGGGCGCGTCGACGTCCTGCTCGATCAACGTTTTGTCGATGCTGGACATGTAGAGCTTGAGACGGGGAGCACGACCGCCCTCGGGCCGAAGGCCACTCAGCTTTACCCTTACAGAGTACATCCCGGTGGTCTTGATATCCACCGGCCACGTGTCGGTCGTGTAGTTGTTCGGCACGATCTCGATGCGCACCTTGTCCGCGATGCCGCGCGCCTGATACTCAGGCGCAAAATTCTTCCACCGCATGTCGAAAGGCATCCAGCGAACCACCTCCCGTTTCGGTTCGGGGCGAATCGGAAGCGCTTCGTCGAGGATGGCATCCGCCGCCGCGAGATACTTTTCCACGTGCGCCGGGGAAAGGGTGAGCACGGAGCTGATCCGCTCGAAGCCCTTCCAATCGGGATCTTCCGGCAGGCCAGTCGGGCTCTTGACCTCAAAGTTCACCCCGAGCAGATCCCGAATCGTGTTCGCGTATTCTTCGCGGGAGAGTTTGCGGAAGGCGACCCGTTCACGGCCGGAAGCCTGCATGGCCACTTCGGCCTCGTGCAATTGCCCCGAGATCCACTCGGCAACGCGGGCGATATCCACGGGCTTGGGCCGCTTATCCACGTCGTCCGGCGGCATGTCTCCGGAGTTGATCCGGTTCATGATCTCCTCCCAATGCCCCATGATCTTCGGCGACTCGAAGTCGATCTTGAGCGTGTCGACGCGCAAATCCCCCTTCTGCTTTTTTTCGCCGTGGCACTTCGTGCAGTGCTCTTCGAAGAATGGCTTGACCAGCGCGTCAAGGCTCTCGCCTGTGGCCGGCTGCGCGGCGCAAAAACTCCGCGCCGCCGCCAAAGCGAAGAACAGTGAAGAGAGAAGTATCGGGCGGCCCATGAGGAAAGTCTTCGTCTTCATTTCTTCTTCGCCGCTGCCGCGAGTTTTTTGCTCTGCTGATCGGTCACCAGTTTGTGGGTGTCGGCGCCAATCCAAATGTCGGTGCAGCGCGAGGGCGCGCCGGTCTGTTCTCCCGTGAGGTTCACGAGCAAGGCGTCACCGACCGCCAGGTCGCTGAGCTTCACCTGCTGGTCGCCCTTCCACACATGGGTCTCGGGGCTGACGTGCAATTCCGTCCGTCCAAGGTCGGGCGTTTTTTCCATATCTCCATTGTAGTTCTTCACCTCGGGGAGTTGCCGGGCAACGAGCACCTTGCCTTCGGCGAGTTTCAAGGCGTCGACACGGTAGGTGATGGCATTCGATGCCAGCACGCTGTATTCGTCACTGACCAGACTCGCCCGCGTGAAGGCGCCCTGTTCATCTTGAAACAAGCTAAACCGGCAACGTGTTCCCAGCGGGATGTCACCCAACCCGGCTTTCGCGTTGAGAAACTTTACCGAGCCCTTGGGGATCAATGAGAAATTCATGGTCTCGCCGGTGCGATCCACCCGGAATTGCCCCGTCCCTGTCGCAGAGTCCGCTTTCACCAATTCACCAACGACGAGGTGTTCGGCGAAGGGCGGCGGAGCTTCCCCGGTCTTAAGTTTGAACCACGGCAATTGCTCGTTCCCATAGTCCGTGCGGAAGGGAAACTGCAACGGGTATTCCTTCGGCGGCAACTCGAGGAGTTCGCTGTCGAGCATCCGTCCGTAGCCGTAGCCCATGAGGCTCTCGCCGTAGAATTGATCCTGTGCTTTCCAGCCCGAGCCGAAGATCCGCACCACGCGCCCTTTGCGGAAGCCTTCCAGCATATTGTTGACCGTGACCACGAGCCGCACGCCGCTGCACCCGTAGCTTTCCGTGGGAACGTTTTGCACTTCCACGAACGAGGCGCGTTCGCCATCGACGCCGGGATTCCACGTGCGCAGTTCGTCATTGGCAACACAGAGCTTCCCGTCCTTGCCCACCTCGAAGTCCTTCAACCACGTCTGCTTGAAGGTGTGGGTGTCACCGCTGAAAAGGGTGAGCGTTACCTTGTTGCCTTCGGTCTTGTCGATCCACCCAGGCAGTCCCCGTCGCTTGAGGAATTCCGCGAATTTCTTCCGCTGCTGCTCCGTGGCGAGCTTGTGCGTCTCGGCGCCGACCCAAATATCGGTGCACCAGCCCGGGTTGTCTGCGTTCTTGCTGGTGATATTGAAGAGGAGTTCGTCCGCCGGCTTGAGGTCGGCAAGCTTCACCTGTTGGTCGCCTTTCCACACACGCGTCTCTTCCTTGACCAGCAATTCCTTCTTACCGAGATCGGGCTGGTTTTTCGGCAGGCTCTGCTTGGTCGTGAGGAGTTTACCTTCCGCGAGTTTCACCTCATCGAGCCGGTAGGAAAAACCGTGGCCGGCATCCATCGTGTATTGGTCCTGCATGGTAGCCAGGCGGGTGAAGCCGCCTTGCTTGTCCTGGTTCAGGAAGAAGAGGAAGAACGTCCCGAGCGGCACATCGCGCAGATCGGCCTCTGCGTTGAGATAGTTGACGCCGCCGTAAGGCGGCATGGTGAAATCGACGAGTTCGCCGGTTTTGGTCATCCGGAATTGACCGGTGCGGTGGATGAAATCTGCGGTGACAAGTTCGCCAGAGATGCGCCGGTCGGAGTGATGAGGCGGGAATTCGAGGGGCTTCGGCTGATACCATGGGAGATCCGGGTTCGCGAAATCCGTGCGGAACGGATAGCGAGGGTCGGTTTTTGGTTCGTCGGCGGCGTAAATAGGGATCGCGCGCGCGAGCACGAGCGCGGCCACGAGGGCTAGATTCCGGCGGGCGGACCTGAGGGGAGAATTCACGCGCATCTCATAGCGTGGGATGGGGCAATGGGCTACCCCCGTAAACACGGGGTTTTTGCGCTGCAAGTGACTACTATGCCACAACCTCGGACACTGGCCCGAGGCTGTCCACGAACTGCTCGGCCTTTACGTCCATCTTCTGGATCATCGTCAGCAGCAAATTTGTCAGGCGGGCTTTCGGTTCGACGGGCTTGTGGCACAGCGAGTAGTGCCCGACGGCGTCGGCGAGATTGTAGCTGCCTACGGTTGGAAGGTTGTAATCGATGTGCTGGCCGTGCTTGAGGCCGAGCGCTTTTCCTCCGGCGAAGATCGTGGGCAGGTTCGCATTGCCGTGGCTGTGGCCGTAGCTCATGCCGCTGCCGAAGAGGACCATCGTCCGGTCGAGCAGGGTGTCGTCGCCGTCCTTGATCGCGTTGAGCTGGTCGAGGAAATAGGAAAACTGCTCAGTGATGAAAGCGTCGCTCCGGCTGAGTCGGGCCATCTGTTCGGGGTCACCGTTGTGATGGGAAAGTTCGTGGCGGGTCTGCGGGATGCCGATTTCGGGAATGGCGAGGCCATTGCTTTCGCTGCCGCTCATGTAGGTCACCACGCGGGTCATGTCGGTGCGTAGCGTGAGCACGATCAGGTCGTACATGGTGCGGTAGTAATCGCCGGCCTCGGTCCGGGAGACATTGCGGGTGAGATTGGCGGCTGTTTCCTTCTCGATCTGCGGCTTGGGCACGTTCAGCCAGGAATCAAGGCGCTCGGTGCGCTGTTCGACTTCGCGCACGGAGTGCAGATATTCGTCGAGTTTGGTCCGGTCGTCCCCGCCGATCTCGCGGCGCAGGGACTTGGCGCTATCGAGCACCAGGTCGAGGACGCTGTGCCGGCGGCCCAGGCGCCGGCGCTGCGCGTCGACTCCGCCGGGCTCCACGCCAAAGAGGCGGTTGAAAACCGTCTTCGGATTGTCTTCCGCAGGCAGCGGGATGCCGTCGCGCGACCAGGCAAGCGTCGTCGGTCCGCGCGAAATGGAAAGTTCCAGCGAGGAGAAACGAGTATCCAGCGAGGTCTTTTCCGCCATGATCTGGTCCGCGGAGATTGTATTACGGAATGCGCCGCCTTCCTGGCTGACCTTCGCCGCCGTGAGCCATACCTTCTGGCATTCGTGCGCCTGGCCGAGGCCGTTCGGGTGGTGCAATCCGCTAATCGGCGTCATGTTGGCCCGATGCCTTTCCAACGGCTGCAACGGGGTGCTAAGCTCGTAATCCGTCCCCGCCTTCGTGATCTGCCAGGTGAGCACATTCACCCCATTTGGAATGTAAACGAAAACGCTGCGCCGGGGCTTGCTCGCCTCTGTGGCGGCTGCGACCGCGCGGAGCGGCACCATGCAATTCAGGAGCGGCAGCGCGATGGTGGCGCCGAGCCCGCGGAGGACATGGCGGCGGCTGATCAGCCAGTTTTGTTTGATGACGTTGCTCATGGTCGTGGAAGGATCGGAAAGCGGCGGAACGTTCTTATCTAGAATCCCTTGGGCAGGCGAATCTTGGGATGTTCGCTCAGGATGGCACCGGCTTCCGGGGGAAAGGTCGTCAGCCCGCTTAAATACACCGCATTCTTGCATTTAGCGAACGATTCGGCCGCGCCAGGCGGCAGTTCCGCCACCCCTCGAAGCACGATTTCACTTGGGCTGGAGGAGAGAGCGGCGGCAGTTTCCGGGGAAAGGGTCGTCAATCCGTTGAACACCAGGATGCCCTGGTGCGGCGCGAGTGCTGCCGCCACTTCGGGTGAAAGTGTGCGGAGGCCGTTCAGGACCAGGATTCCTTTCTGCTGTGCCAGAGCCGCGGCTGTGGAGGGTGAGAGCGTCTCCAGGCTGTCAAAACGCAGGACCGATGGGAGACGATCCGCGCGACGCTGCTCCACTCCCGGCCGGGTCCGATCCACGAGCACGCCTTCGTTTTTCGCCAGAACCGCGGCGATTTCGGGGGAAAGCGATGTCAGTCCGTTGAGTTGCAACTCACCCCATTGGGCGGCGAGTTTTTTGGCCAGCGGTACCGAATTGAGTATGGTCAGCGACTTGAGCGTCAGCGCTCCTGGATGGGTGGCGAGCGCCCCCGCCGTCTCAGGAGACAGGGTCATGAGCCCACCGAGCGAGAGATCGGCGGCTCCAAACGCCGGCACTGGCTTGTGCTTTGCCAGTGCAGCGGCGGCTTCCGGCGTGAGTTCGGTGAGGTGATCGAAGTAGAGTTCGCCGTTGTAGCGGGCCAGGATCGCGGCGACTTCCGCCGGCAGCGCCGCGAGATTGCCGAGGACCAGCTTGCCCTTGCGGGTCGCCACCAGCTCTTCCGCCTGCGCGGGAGTCAGCGCCGGGCTTTTGCCAGCATCTTCGGCAAAGGACGCCATGCCGAGCAGCATCAGGAAGAGCAGGATGGACGAAGCGCGCTTCATTTCCGGCGAAAGATTTCGCTCTCCGCGCAGAGCAGCACCAGGTCCCGCAGGCGGTACTCGCGGGTGGCGGACGCCTCGACGATCTGCCGAACATACGGGCGGTCAGTCACCACCAGCTCGCGGCCAAGGGCATGGATGAGCAACTTTTCCACGAGACACCGGGCGAATTGGTCGCGGTTTTCCAAAAGCGCCTTTTTGAACCCGCTCACATCCTTGAACTCCGTCGCGCCGAATTGCCCGCTCGCATCCACGGGGACAGCAACTTTGTCCTTCTGATAGTGGCCGCGCCAACGGCCGATCGCATCGAAATTCTCCAGGGCAAATCCGGGCGGGTCGATCTGCCGATGGCAGCTCCGGCACGTTGCACTCGCCCGATGTTTCTCCAGTTGATCACGAATCGTCTTCGCGCCGCGAATATCCGGCTCGATCGTGGGCACATCCGGCGGTGGCGGTGCGGGTGGCGCTCCCAGGATGTTCTCGAGGATCCAGACGCCGCGGATTACGGGCGACGTATCGACCCCATTCGCCGTCAGGGTGAGCACACTCGCCTGCCCGAGCAAGCCACCGCGGCGCGGGTCGCTAAGCTTCACCCGCGAAAATCCCAGCGACGGAGCCCGGCCATCGGAATCGGGCACCAAGTCCTCGGGACGCAATCCATCGACGGGCTGACCGGCGGCATCGGCCACGATCTTCGGATCGAAGCCGTAGAGCTTGGCCAGCCCGCGATTGACGAAGGCGTAGTCCGAATCGAGGAACCGGTCGATGGAGCCATTCGAACGGAGCAACTGGCGGAAGAACAAGCGCGTCTCCGTGCGCATCGCCGACTCGAGGTCGTCGCGATAGTAGACGGAGAACTTGTTCACGTCCGGCGCCATCGTGCCGAGCTTGCGCAGGGCGAGCCAGCCATTGAGGAATTCGTCGATGAAAGCGTCCGACCGATCATCCGCCAGCAGACGTTCGGCTTCCTCCCGCAAGACTTCCGGCTTGTTCAGTTCGCCGGCGGCGGCGCGGCGCATGAGCTTGTCGTCCGGCATCGACGCGCACAGGAAATAGGAAAGCCGGGTGGCGATTTCGTAGCCGCTCAGCACGGATCCCTTTTCCTCGCGATAGAGGAATTCCGGCGAACACAGAACTCCCTTCAGGCCTTGCTGAATGGCCGCTTCAGGTGTGCGCCCACTCTTCTCCTCCGCTCTCACAAGTTGCACCAAGGGCGCCACTTCTTCCGCTGTGGCCGGCCGGCGCCACGCCCGCGTGGCCAGACTCCGCAATACCTCTTCCGCTGCGGCGCTGCGATAAGGCTGATCGCCGAAAATCGCCCGGTGGCTGACGGGCGGCCAGACGTCATTGTGCGGACCTTCCACCTCGATCTTCGAAACGAGGATGCGCGGCGACTCGAACCACATCGGGATATTGGAATTGTCCCCGCGCAAAGCGTCCTCTTCGAACCGGGCAAGCTGCTCCTTCCCCAGGAGCGTGTAGCGGTTTTCGCGGAAGTACTGCGTGATCCGATTGTTCGAGTCGGTCGGGCCGTTCGGGTACCCGAGCCGCGGAAAATATCCGCGATCCAGCCAGACCCGGCACTCCAGCCAGACCGGTTGATCGTCCGGCAAATCCCAGGTCGCCAGATGCCGCTCGCCGAGTTGCTGATGCGTGGCCGCGTAATCGACGATCTCCTTGTTCTCCGGATCGATCCCCTCCAGCGTCCCCGTGAAGAGGGAGAGCCGGGGCGGCTCGTCCTGATCGCAGCCCGGCGGGAAGTGAAACTTCGCTGGATCAAGATCCGCCCGGCGGAACTTCGCTTCCGCGAGGATCCGAATCGTATACCAACCGCTGAACGGCACCCCCTGTCGCAGGGCGTCGACGGGGTGATACCCTCCTTTGGGCGTACCGCCCATGCACTCGTGCAATGTCTGATACGGCTGCGCTTGTTTGGCCACTTTCGAAAACCAGGTGCTCTCGGAGCCAATGAAGCCTCGCGTCGTGCGGTCGAAAGGCGGCAGCAAATCCCAACGCTTCGTCTCCGGTTTCGGCTCGAAGTGGACTGCGCGGGTAATTGCCTGATCGGCCGCCTCGAGATACTGGCGCAGCAGGAAACTCGAGGTCACCAGCTTTTCCCCATTGCTCGCGAAGCCGTGCACCCGGTTGTCATCGGGAAACTCGCGCGTCGGATCGAAGCTGCCCATGTTGAGCTGAAGCAGATCGCGAATCGTGTCGCGATATTCCACCCGGTTGAGCCGGCGCAGGACCGCCGTCGGACGCTCGGGCTGCGTTTGAGCAAACGCGACCAGCTTTGATTCCAGCACCACCTCGGCGGCGTGGCGGTCGGCTGGCGTAGGCTGGTCCTCGTCCGCAGGCGGCATGGTGCGACGCTCGATTTGCTCCAGCGCCTTCAGCCATTGTTTCGCATTCGCCGCAGTGATCTCGGAGCCGAGCGCTTCCAGCGAGAGCTTGCCCTTGCGGGTCGCGTTGTCGTGGCAGTCGAGGCAGTGTGTGGCAACGAACTCCTTCAAGTCCCCCGCCTGCGCGGTCGCGACGCCCGCCGCGATCAGCAACCCGATGGCGAATCCACGCACGCTCACGCGAAGCCGTTGATCGTTCCCTTGCTATTGCCGAAGGACTCCACCTCCACGCCGAAACGCTGCGCCATGGACAGGTAAAGATTGCACAGCGGCACGCGGCGCCCCTGCTCGGCGGGCATCGCCAGGTGCGTCTGGTGGGCATAGCCGCCGCCGGCGACAATCACGGGCAGGTTCCGGTTAGTGTGCGCGCTGCCGTCGCTCATGCCGCTACCGAAGAGGATCTGCGTGCTGTCGAGCAGATCAAGGTCCGCGAGCTTCTTCATGAATCGAGCCATCTGGTCGATCTGGTAACGCTCGATCTTCCGCATGCCGGCCATGAGCGTCGGATCCTTCCCATGATGCGAATACCCATGGTAACCCTTGGGCTCCAATCCGACCCCCGCGACATCGAAAGCGCCGGGGATCTCTACGGTGGCCACCCTCGTGGAGTCGGTCTGCAAGGCCAGGGCCAGGAGATCGAAAAGGATGGGCAGTTGCTGGGTCACCGTGCCGTTGCGCGGCTCCTTCATGTCCACCTTCGGACGCGGGCGGGACAGCCACGCCTTTTCCTCCTGCAACGATTTTTCCACTTCGCGCACCGAGGTGAAGTACTGGTCCAGCTTTTGCCGGTCGCTGCCGCTCAAACGCCGATTCATCGCTTTGGCCTGCTCATTCACCGCATCGAGAATCGAACCCTGCTGATCGTAATGAGCGGCCCGCTGGCCGGCTTGTTCCGCCGGGTCGTCCACGAAGAGCATCTGGAAGACACGGCTCACTTTTTGGATCGACGGCACCATCACCCCCGAGCGCGTCCACGAGAGTTCCACGCCACCGCCATCGCTACTGCCCGCCGAGGTATTCAAGACGGGAAAGCGCGTCTGGCCAGCGACCCGGTCGCCGCAGAACTGATCAAGCGTGACGTTGCCGTTCGGCATGCTGGCCGCCTCATTCGACCGGACTCCGGAGAGGAACGCATGCGTCGCCCCGTGGCCGCCGCCGAAACCGTGGTCGAGATTGGAAAAGATCGTGAATTTTCCGCGCAATTCCTCAAGGCCCCGCAGGCTCTCCGGCAAGGCTGCCGCGAACCCTGTTTCGGCCGGGAAGAAGGCGTCGTTGATCATGCCGAAGGGATTCGCCACGCAGATGAGACGTGGCACGGCACGCGGCTTTTCCCCGGCCCGCGCGAAAGATTCCAGGAAAGGCAGGGCGAGGCACGCCCCAACGCCACGTAAAAAGTGGCGGCGATTCAAAAGCAGGCGCGGAGGGTTGGGTTTGCTCATGGAGGTATGGAACGTTCGATGACGCGATCCTACTTAGCCACCGGCATTCTTGAAAAGCTTCCCCCGAGTTCTCGGGGAGCAGGCGACCGACACGCCGGATGGCAATTGATCCTGACGGCGTTAGGATTCGTGCGATGCCGACCGTTCCCCACCACCCGATGCTGCCGCCACTCCTGGCGCTGGCCGTCCTGGTGGCTACCTTATCAGCTACGGCGCGGGCGGGAGTGGATTGGTTCACCCCGGAGCTGCGGCAGATCGAGGCGGAACGAACTTCATTGCAAGAGAAGCTCGCGTCGCTGCCTCCGGCGCCGGCCCCGCAAGTCACACAGCGACTCGGCTGGCATAGTGAATATTCCGCGACTCCCGACACGGTCGAGTGGGTGGAGTTGAACCTTGGCCACGCGGAGCGTCTCGACACGGTGGTTCTCATCGCACCTCCCCCCAGCGGTGGCACGTCCGAACCGGGGTATGGTTTTCCCGTGCGTTTCCGGGTCGAATTGCTTGGCGATGACGAACGCACCGAGCGCGCGGTGATCGCGGACCATTCGCGCGAGGATTTTCCGAATCCCGGTTCGCTGCCCGTGGTGATTCCCACCGGCGGACGCTCCGCGCACAAAGTCCGCATCACGGCCACGCGACTCTATCGCAAGGATGGGCGTTACCTGTGCGCATTCGGGGAAGTGATGCTCCTCCAGGGCCAGCGAAACCTGGGCGTCCCGATCGAGGCCTCCGGCCCGGCGGCGGTCCGTGCCAGCAGCAGCGAGGGGACGCGCCCGGATTGGGGCCGCATCAATCTCGTGGATGGCCAGACCGTCCTCGGGCCGCCGGTCGGTGACCGCCCCAGCCCGACGCTCGGATTCCGCAGTCGCCCGAAAAGCGAGAAGCAGGTGAAAGATCACTTCTGGGTCTCCATCGACCTCGGTGCCCTCATGCCGGTGGAGGAGGTGCGGCTCTTCCCCGCGCATCCCCCTCGGTTCGCCCACAGCCCCGGTTACGGATTCCCAGTGCACTACCAGATCGAGTTGCGCGATACGGAAGACGCTGCGCCCGTCATCCTGCCCGAGCCGCAATCGGGAAGCTACACCGCGCTGCCCGGCGACAATGTCGTGACCATCGTGGCAGGAGACCGCCCGGCACGCTTCGTCCGGCTCACCGCCCTGGAGCCCCACGTCAGCAACGGCAGCGCGCTCCTCGCCCTGGCGGAAATGCAGGTCTGGTCGGGCAGCGGCAACGCGGCGCTTGGCAAGAGCGTCACCGCCTCGGATTTTACGGAGAGCGATGGCTGGTCGAACGCGGCGCTGGTCGATGGTTACACCAGCAGCGCGGATATTGTGGACTGGCCCGGGTGGCTTGCGGGCCTGTCGCAGCGGCGTGAAATCGAGCATCAACTTGCCGTGCTGGAAATTCGGCGCGCCGCGCTCCTGAAACATTGGGAGCGGGTCGTCGTGTTCACGCTCATCGGCCTGGCGGTCGCGGGTGTCGCCGCCGCCTTGCTGTGGTCGCTGCGGCAACGGCGCCAGCGGCGCGCGGAACTGGAAGACTTGCGCCAGCGGATCGCCCGCGACCTGCACGATGAGATCGGAAGCAGCCTCGGCAGCATTGCCCTCATCGCGCAAGATCTCCTCGAAAGTGGCGAAGATCCCGAACAGGCAAGAGAAGACCTCATCGAGATCAAGGACATTGCTGACGAGACGGTGAGCGCGATGCGCGATATCACCCGCCTCATCCAAAGCAATCGCTACGGGACCGACGATCTCGCGACGATGCTGGGCGATACGGCGGCGAGGGTGCTGCACGGAATCAAGCACACCCTGACCATCACCAATGCCCCGGATGTCCGCCGCCTGCCCGTGGATCGGCAACGCGACCTCATTCTCATGTTCAAGGAAACGCTGACCAACATCATGCGCCACGCCGGAGCGAAGGCCGTGGACATCCAGCTCGCGCAAACCGACGGCCAACTCGCCCTGACGGTGCACGACGACGGGCACGGCTTCGACACGAGCGCGCCACACGGGGATGGGATGGGGCTTGCGAACCTCCAACGCCGATCCGCCAAACATGGAGGCAATGTCGATATCACTTCCAGCCGCGCCCAGGGCACCACCGTCCGCATCCACCTACCCTTACCTACTCATGGCTGACCACACCTCTCTCGTGACCGCGTGGCTCATCGAAGATCACAAAAGCTACGGCACGCGTCTGATGCGCGCGCTCAATCGACTGGACGGGATCCAGTGCGCGAAGCGATTCACCGCCTGCGAAGATGCCATCGCCGCGCTCGCCCAAAACGAAGCTCCCCACGTGCTGCTCCTCGATGTAGGACTGCCCGGTATGAGCGGGATCGAGGGCATTGCGCAGTTACGCCAGCTCGCGCCGCGCACCGCCGTCGTGATCCTCACCGTCTTCGAGGATGACGACAAAATCTTCCGAGCGATCTGCGCCGGCGCCGCCGGATATTTGCTGAAGACCTCGGGCATTCAAGAGATCGCCGCCGCATTGTGCACCGCGGCCGCCGGCGGTTCGCCGATCAATCCCAACATCGCACGCCGAGTGCTGGAAATGTTTTCGAAAGCCAACCCGCCGGCGCGCGACTACGGCCTGACTCCGCGCGAGAAGGAAATCCTCCAGCTTTTGGTGCAGGGGAAGACGATCAAGGAGGCCGCGGCAGCATTGGAGATCAGCTACTACACCGCCGACGAGTATATTCGCAGCGTGTATGAGAAGTTGCAGGTGCGGAGCCGGGGGAGCGCGGTGGCGAAGGCGGTGCAGGAGGGACTGGTGCCTCCGTCAGGAACGTAGCGCGAGCGCCGAAAAACCTGTCCGCTGGCGAATCTCAGGCCTACCGCTTCAAAAACAAGTCGCTCGTCACCAGCGCCTCGATGATCGCCGGCATCCGGTAATCCGCCGCTTTGCTCTGCTTCGCGATGGCGGCCAGGCCCGCACGGTCGTCGATGGTCATCGCCCGGCGCGTGCCGAAGGTGGCCAACTTCTCGATGAAGGCGGCGTTGAATTTGTCGATGTCTCCCAGCAGCAGCTTCTTGAACGCGGCCGCGTCGGCGAACTTGCGCCCGTCGGGCAACTCCCCGCTCGCGTCCACTTTTGGATTGTCGCCCGCGCCGTCCCCGACGATCTCCACGGTGCGCCAGCGGCCGATGGCATCGTAATTGTCAAAGGCCAGGCCGAGCGGATCAATCTTGCGATGGCAGGCCGCGCACGTCTCGTCGTGTTTGTGGGCATCGAGCTTGTTGCGCAAGGTCGCCTTCGGCTGGGTCGCCGGCGTGGGCTCGATCGGCGGCACATTGGCCGGCGGTGGGGGCGGCGGCTTGCCGATGATAGACTCGAGGACCCACTTGCCGCGATGGACGGGACGATGCCGCGTCCCATCGGAGGTCAAGCTCAGAATCGCCGCCTGCGTGAGCAAGCCGCCGCGATGGTCCTCCGGGCGAAGTGCGATGCGCTGGAACTTGTCCTCCGTCACGTTCGGAATCTGGTAGTGATAGGCGAGCCGCGGATTCAGCATCGTCCAATCGGAATCCAGGAACTCCTTCAGGCTGAGATTCTTGTCCAGCACCTCCCGGAAATAGGCCTGAGTCTCTGCGACCATGCTCTTCTCGAGATAGCTGTCGTAATCCGGGTAGAGTTTCTTGTCCGGCGGGAACATCCCGACCATGCGCAATTGCAGCCAGTCACGCGGAAATGTTTTGGCAAAGCGCTCAATCCTTGGGTCGTGCAGCATCCGCTGAACTTGCGCGCGCAGGACCTCCGGTTGATGCAGGCTCCCGTTGCGCGCGGCGTCGAGAAGTGGCGCATCGGGCATGGTGCTCCACAGAAAATAGGACAGGCGCGAAGCGAGTTCCCAATCGTTCAGTTTCAGGTTGTTCTTCTCCGGCGAGCCTTCGACGAGATACAGGAAATCCTTCGAGCAGAGCACGGGAAGCATCGCGGTGCGCAGGGCGGGCACGAATTTCTCACCATTCGCCATCTCGCTCTCCACAAGTTTGACGAGTTGATCCACTTCCTCCGTTCGCACCGGGCGCCGGTAGGCGCGCTCGGCCAGCTTCGCGAGCGATTCGCGGGCCTGGGCCATGTTGCCCGGCTCCTTGGGCAGATACTCGCGTTGCGCGTAGGTGGGACGATCGAAGTCCAGCGGGCCTTCCCACTCGACCCAATCCATGATCAGGAACGGCATGATCGGCAGCCCTTCCTCATCCGTCAGCTTCTCCTGCCACGGGCGGCGCCCTTCCTTGATGCTGAAGAATGGCACGCGCGGATCCGCGCGCCCCGAGCGCGGCAGGTTCGAAGGCCCAGGCACTTCATTGGACATGCGCACATTCACATTACCCGCCGGCAGGTGGGTCGTGAATTCCACCACGATGGGTTTGTCTTCCGGCGCGACGATGTCCTGTTCGAAGAGCATGCGATCGAGATCCGTGGCGTAGACCGCGAGGTGGGGCGCGCGACCGTTCTTCGGCTGCAATCCGCTCAACTGGACCCGGCACTTGTATACGCCGGAGATCGGCAGCGCCTTCCCGGGGCCCGGCCTTCCACCGAGGTCGTGTCCCGGCCAGAGATCCACGCGCACTCTGTCCGCCCATGGCTCCTTCTTGTCCTCGGTCCGGCCGCGGAGATCGATCGCGGTTTTATGAATGGACAGCTTCTCCGGCATCTTGTCGGGCAATGCTTCCGCCAGAATGGCTTCGCCCGCCGCGAACTGCTTTTCGACATGCGATGGAGAAAGCGAGAGCACCGACCCGATGCGCTCGAAGCCGTGCCAGGCCTCATCCTCCGAAAGCCCTGTGGGGTCCGTGGCATCGTAGGTCACTCCCAGCAAATCGCGCACGCTGTTTACATACTCCTCACGCGTCAGCTTGCTGAAAGTTACCCGCTCGCGCTTCGCAAGCCGCAGGGCCTCCCCTTCCTTGATTTTCCCCGTCAGCCACTCCGCGATCTTCGCTGCCTCTTCGGCCTTGGGCTGCTTCTCGTCCTCCGGTGGCATCTCGCCCGCATTGATCCGGTCCACGACATCCGCCCAGTGACCCGCATCTTTGCCCGAGGCAAATTCCCGCGAAAGCGTATCCAGACGGAACTCCCCTTTGTGCTTCTTTTCGTTATGACAGCGATTGCAGTGTTGCTCCAGGAACGGGTCGACGGCTTTCGCAAAGTCCGGGTCAGGCCCGGTGCCCGCACCGAACACAGATCCGCTCGCGGCAATCAGGACCAGCGGCGCCAGACAAATTCGGAAGCGAAGAGTGCGAGCTAACGGGGGCATGCCCCCGAATAAACCTTCCTTGCAGGAATTTCTGCGAAAAAATCGAAGCGCTTCCGATTTTTCGAAAACGCGGAATCATCCCCCGAAACCGCCTAGAGGCCCGGCGGGAGACGACTCTGCCACGGCCTGGGCGGGGCTCGCGCCTCTTGATGTGCCAATCATACACCCTTCCCGGTTCGGAAATTAAACCAGCACCACTTCCACTCCGAGCCTCTCCAATTCAAGCTTCGTCTCCGGCGGCAATCCCACATCGGTAATCATGGTTTGCACCGCCGTGACCGGGGCAACTTTGATAAAGCCCGATTGTCCGAGTTTGCTCGAATCGGTGAGCAAAATGACACGAAGCGCGGCACGCATCATCGCCCGTTTGACCTGCGCAATTTCGAGCGTCGTGTCGGTGAGGCCGTGTTCGAGATCGAAGGCTTGCGTGCCGAGAAACGCTTTCTGCACACGCAATTGGTTGAGTGTATTTTCCGCAATCGAACCGAGCGTGCTCGATGATTCACGGCCCAGGTTCCCGCCCAGCAGGATCACGTTCGCGCTGGTCTTCGCCGAGACTTCCAGCGCGACATTCAGCGCATTCGTCACCACGGTGAGCGGCGTGATGCCCGCCAGGTGCGGCGCCATTTCCACCACGGTCGTGCCGGCATCAAGGAGGATCGTATCGCCAGGGCTGACCATTTGCGCGGCGGCGCGGGCGATGCGCTGTTTCTCCGCGGTCTGCAAATGTGCCCGCTGCTCGACGGCGAGGAGAGACGTCAATTCGCGCGTCTGACTCGCCGGCAAAGCACCTCCGCGATCCCGCAACAGCAGACCCTGTCTTTCGAGCTGCACGAGATCGTTACGAATCGTGACCTCCGAAACCTGAAAACGCTCGGCCAACTCATCCACTCGCGCTGATCCCGCCTCCCGGACCAGCGCGACAATCTGGGAACGACGCTGCTGGACCATCGGTGCACGCGCCTCAGGAGATTTTTCAACGGTCTGATGAGGCATGGGAGGCGTATTGATTGGAAAGATTTCGAAGGTTAACCCGGCCGTACTTTCCGATCAATCGCAAGATTTCGCAAGCCATAAAGAAATCTTCCGTAAGTTTTCGCTTGCACATATCGAAACTTTTCGTAAGTAATCGTCGTAGTTCGTAAGCCTCCTCCCATGAAACACCTGATTGCAATTACCTCCTGTCCCACCGGAATCGCCCACACCTTGCTCGCCGCCGAAGCATTGAAGAAGACGGCCGCGGCGCTGGGGGTGGATATCAAAGTGGAAACTCAAGGATCGGTCGGGGCGCGCTCGACGCTGACCGAGACTGACATCGCCGAAGCCGACGCAGTTCTGGTGGCGGCGGATATTCGGGTGGATACCTCGCGCTTTAGCGGCAAGCCGATCTACGAAACACGCACGAGCGAAGCTATTCGCAACACGCGGGCGGTCATCGAGGCAACATTGGCGCTGGCGCCATCCAGCACACCGCCACCAGCACTGGTCGCTGCGCCTGCCGCGGTCCCGACGCCGGCACCGGCATCCGCGAGTGGTGGGAAGCGCCTGGTGGGTATCACCGCCTGCCCGACCGGCATCGCCCACACTTTCATGGCAGCGAACGCACTGGAGAAAGCCGCCAAGGCGCTGGGCCACACGATCAAGATCGAAACACAGGGATCGGTCGGGGCCAAGAATCAACTGACCGCGGAAGATATCGCGGCGGCCGATGCGGTCGTGATTGCCGCGGATACGGGCGTGGACCTTTCGCGCTTCGCCGGCAAGCCGCTCTATTCCACCGGGACCAAAGCGGCATTGCACGACGGCCAGGCAGTGATCAAGACGGCGCTCGAACAACCGGCAACCGGAACCGCAGGCAGCCTCGCGGAGAGCGTGGAGAGGGCGAAAGCGGATCGCGCGAAGTCGCGGACGGGCCCCTACAAGCACCTCATGACCGGCGTGTCCTATATGCTGCCGCTGGTCATCGCCGGTGGCCTGGCGATCGCGCTGGCCTTCGCGATCGGCGGAATCCACGCAGGCGATACGCCGGGCACGCTGGCTTGGGCGCTCAGCCAGATCGGCGGCGCAACGGCGTTTCATCTATTCATCGCGGTGCTCTCCGGATTCATCGCTTACTCGATCGCGGATCGCCCGGGCATCGCACCCGGCCTCGTCGGCGGGATGCTCGCGCAGAGCCTCGGAGCGGGCTTCCTCGGGGGGCTCGCCTCCGGATTCCTCGCCGGTTACCTCACGCGCTTTCTCTCCGATCGCATCAAGCTGCCGGTCAACCTCGAAGGATTGAAGCCGGTCCTGATTCTTCCTTTCCTCGCGACGATCAGCGTCGGCTTGCTGATGATCTACGTCGTCGCGCCACCGGTGGAAGCGCTAAATAATGGGCTGAACAACTGGCTCAACGGGATGCGCGGCGCCAATGCCATGCTGCTCGGCATCGTGCTCGGCGGGATGATGGCTTTCGACATGGGCGGCCCAGTCAACAAAGCGGCCTACACGTTTTCCATCGGCCTGCTCGCCGCCAAGATTTACGGACCGATGGCCGCGGTGATGGCCGGAGGAATGACCCCGGCTCTCGGACTCGGGCTGGCGGCGTTCCTATTCAAGAACCGGTTTGATCTCGAGGAACGCGAAGCCGGCGGCCCGGCCCTGGTCCTCGGAGCGGCCTTCATTACCGAGGGTGCAATTCCCTTCGCCGCCAAGGACCCGCTGCGCGTCATCCCGGCACTCGTGCTCGGCTCCGCGGTGGCAGGCGCAATCTCGATGGCCGGCGGCGTGCAACTTCTCGTGCCCCACGGCGGCATCTTTGCCGCGCTCATCCCGGGCGCGGTCACGAATCTGCCCGTCTACCTCGCCGCGATCGTCAGCGGCACCGTGGCGACGACTGCGGCGCTCTTCCTCCTAAAAAAGCCGATCGCCGCCTGAACCAACCTTTTCCGCAGCTCGAAAAACTCTCCCTCCATGATCCAGCTCAACTCCCAACACATCCAGCTCCACGCCCGAGCCAACAACAAGGAAGACGCGATCCGGCAAGCCGCCCGGCTCCTCATCGCTGCCGGAAATATC
>Ga0070658_10001656_pt1 | contig 18786 bp, 18 predicted proteins | sample KBSC13metaG_FD_64664 | JGI IMG/M metagenome (GOLD analysis project Ga0070658, IMG submission 64664) | Corn rhizosphere microbial communities from Kellogg Biological Station, Michigan, USA - KBS C1-3 metaG | ecosystem: Host-associated > Plants > Roots > Rhizosphere > Soil ...
CGGCCGCGACGAGCTGCCGCTGACCGTGTACGGCCCGTCCGGGATCAAGAGCCTCTTCGGCGCGCTGCGCCCGTTCATCGGCCGGCTGCCGTATCCGCTCGACCTCGTCGAGCTCGAGCCCGGTGAGCGCCTCGACCGTGAGGAGTACGTGCTCGAGGCGTTCGCGGTCGAGCACGGGGTCGACGCCCTCGGCTACGCGCTCGTCGAGCACGAGCGCCCGGGGCGGTTCGACGTCTCGGCAGCCGACGCGCTCGGTGTCCCGCCGGGCCGCGAGCGCGGGGTGCTGCAAGCGGGCGACCCGCTGACGCTCCCCGACGGAACCGTCGTCACGCCCGACGAGGTGCTCGGTCCGGCGCGCACCGGCCGCAAGCTCGTGATCAGCGGCGACACCGCGCCGTCGCCTCACGTCGTGCAGGCCGCGCACGGAGCGGACGTGCTCGTGCACGAGGCGACGTTCGGCAAGGACGAGCAGGAACGCGCCGAGGAGACGATGCATGCGACGGCGGCGCAGGCGGCCGAGGTGGCGAGGCTCGCCGGCGTCCGACTGCTCGCGCTGACGCACGTGTCGACCCGGTATTTCGGCGGTGAGCTGCGGGACGAGGCGCGGGAGATCTTCCCGGACGTCGTCGTGCCCCGCGATTTCGACGTCGTCGAGATCCCCTTCGCAGAGCGTGGGGAGCCCAGGCTCGTCAAGGCGGGAGCCCGCCCGGTATCGTCAGCCGGAGATGGCGCGGATGGTGCAAGTGGCAGTGGCGGGTGACGTCGCCGAAGCGGAGGAGATGCAGGCGATCCTGCGCAACGTCGGCATCGACTCCGAGCTGGAGGCGCCCGGTCCCGACGATCCGCTGACCGTGATGGTCCCCGAGGACTCGCTCGACGAGGCGAAGGATGCGATCGAAGCGCTGACCGAGCCCGACGAGCTGCTCGGCGAGTCCTAGCCGCCGTCCCAGATCGTCAGCGTGATCGCGCGCGGCCGCTCGTAATACGGGCCGCCGGCGCGGAGCAGCGCGCGCAACGCCGCCTCGAACTCGGCGAGTCGCCCGCCGAACAGGTGCGGCGCCGCATAGGAGAGCGAGAGCACGGACGAGACGACGTCGTCCTCGCTTCGCTCGATCGTCTCGTCGCGCTCGATGTCGATCTCGCGTCGGTTGCGGAAGCCGACACGGTCGAAGATCGCGCGATGGTCGCCGGTCTTGACCCGCGGGTCGGCACCGACCCAGTGCTCGACGAGCGCGCGGATCTCCTCGCGCGGGACGTTTCCGTCGCCTTCGTGCGTCGTCGCGCCGACGTGCACGAGCCGGCCGCCCGGCGCCAGCATGGCGTGCAGCGTGCGCGCGACCTCGTCGGTCTCGAACCAGTGGAACGACTGAGCGAGCGTGACGAGGTCGAACTGGCCTAGACCTGCAGGAAGCTCCTCGGCGCAGAGACGGAGGAAGAGCGTGTTCGGCGCGGCGGTCCGAGCGGCCACGTCGACCATCTCCGCACTGGCATCGACGCCGACGGCTTCGGCGACGTGCGGCGCGAGGAGATTCGTCAGCGAGCCGGGACCGCAGCCGACGTCGAGGAGGCGCTCGCTGCCCGCGAGCCCGAGCACGTCGGGGATGCCGTCCGGGTAGGGCATCCGGCCGCGCACGTAGTGCTCGGCGCTGCCGGCGTAGAGCTCGTCAGATCTGCCAGGCACCGCCGCGCATGACGGTCACGTCGCGGCCGTCCTTCGTGCGTCCGGTGACCGTCACCTCGTCGCTGCCGATCATGAAGTCGACGTGGATGTCGCTCTCGTTGATGCGCGGGAGGTCGGCCGGATCGGCGATCGGCGCGGCGTACGCATCGCCGAGTGCGACGTGACTCGCAGCGTTCTCGTCGAGGAGCGTGTTGAAGAACACGCGCCCGAGCTTGCCGATGCGCGATTCGCGATCGACGAGCGCGACTTCGCCGAGACGTGCCGCGCCTTCGTCGGTTGCGATCCGCATTCGGAGTGCGTCTGCGTTCTTCTCGGCGTCGACCTCGACGACGCGACCGCCTTCGAACCGGACGCTGAGCCCTTCGACGACCGAGCCCGAGACGTCGAGCGGCTTCGTCGCGGCGACGACGCCCTCCGTGCGTGTCGGGTCGGGCGTCGTGAACATCTCCTCCGTCGGCAGGTTCGGCATGTGGCGCACGCCGGTGCGGGTGTGCGCCGCGCCGCCCTCCTTCGCGAACCGCGAGCTCGGCAGGAGGCCGATCGTCAGGTCGGTGCCCGGCCCCTCGAAGTGCAGGGCGTCGAGGTCGAGCTCGTCCAGCTTGCGGGCCGTCTGCCAGATCTCGTCGATCCGCGCCGTCCACGCAGCGGCGGGATCCGGCTCGTCGAGTCGGCAGACGTGGATCACGTCCTGCCACAGGAGCTCCACCGCCTCGCGCGCATCGGCTTCGGGATAGACGGCGCGCGCCCAGCCTTCCACGGGATACGGCGAGATCGTCCACGCGATCGAGAGGTTGTCGATCACCTTGAAGAGCTCCGGCACCGTCGGTAGGCGATCCTTGCCGGCGCGCGCAGGGTCGACGTCCTGCATGAGGCCGGGCGCGATGATCGGCGACAGGACGACGCGGGCGGCGTCGAGGTCGCCAAGGTCGAGGAGGCGGCGGCCGATCCACGGCGGCGCCCAGTCGAGCGTCTCCTCCTTGGCGGTCTCGGCGCGGATGCGCTTGACGGCGCCGTCGAAGTACCAGACGTCGACGAAGCGCGCGCCCTTCTCGTAGGCGCGGCGCGCGATCGCGTGGACGAGCGGCGCAGCCTCGGGCGACGCGTCGATCGCCAGGACCTGGTCCGGCTGGACGTTCGCGCCGACCGAGACGATGAGGTCGGCGTACCGTTCGAGTATGGACGAGTCGGACATCGCGATTCGGAATCGTACGTATGCCCGCTTCGTCGAGCTGGCACGCGCGCCGACCCCGGCCGAGGTGGGCGAGCCCGATGAGGTGCTCGCCGCCTGGCATCGCCTGCACGACGCGCACGCGCTCGTCCTGAACGCCGCCACCGACGAGTTGCGGATGTGCAACCCCTTCTCGGCCGTGCCGACGTCCTATCGCGTCGAAGCCGGCGGCCGCTGGTGGTACGCGAACTGCGCGTGGGATGCATTCGGCATCTGTGCAGCACTGCACGCCGACGGCCGCATCGAGACGTCGTGCGCGGACTGCGGCGAGCCGCTCGCGGTCGAGGTGCGCGACGAGCGGCCGGACGACGAGTCGCTCGTCTTCCAATGCCTCGTGCCGGCCCGCGCGTGGTGGGACGACATCGTCTTCACCTGAAGCACGATGAACCTCTTCCGGTCGGAGGAGCACGCACGACGCTGGCGCGACGGCGGCGCGATCATCCCGGTGACGAAGCTCGCCGAGCTCGCGTTCGCCTGGTGGGACGACCGGCTCGCCCCCGACTGGCGCCCGCATACGCGCGAGCAGAACGCCGCGATCCTCGAACGCCTCGGGCTCGCGGACGAGTTCTGGCAGCTGCCCTAGTCCGTCCGACCGAACGCGCTAGAGTCTCCGCAGCACGAACCCCTTTAACCCGGTCCAGCGAGGCCGGAAAGGAGTCGAATGACGACGCACGTCCCAAGCCCGGTCCAGGGCAAGGTAGTTCTCGACGCGGACGCGCTCGGCCGCACGCTCTCCCGGATCGCCCACGAGATCATCGAGGGCAACCCGGAGCTCGGCTGGGCTGGAAGCGCCGTCGGCCAAGCCGCCGGCGCCCGGCTGGTAGACCGAGCCGACTACGTCGGCTCCCGGGTCGCGCTCGTCGGCATCCAGACGCGCGGCGTCCCGCTTGCGCAGCGGCTCGCCCGGCTGATCGAAGAGCGCGCCGGCGAGGCCCCCGAGCTCGGCGCCGTCGACATCACCTTCTACCGCGACGACGTGGCCGTGCGCGCCGGCGAAGCGCCGCGCCATGCGCAGCCCGTCGTGCGCGACACCCAGCTCGGCTTCCCGCTCGAAGGTCGCACGGTCGTGCTCGTCGACGACGTCCTCTACACCGGGCGGACGATCCGCGCCGCGATCGAGGCGCTGTTCGACTACGGCCGCCCGGCGCGCGTGCAGCTCGCGGTCATCGTCGACCGCGGCCACCGCGAGCTGCCGATCCGCCCGGACTACGTCGGCAAGAACCTGCCGACGTCGCGCGCAGAGCGCATCCAGGTCCAACTGCTGGAGGTCGACGAGATCGACCAGATCCTGCTCGTCCCGAACCCTGAAGAGGAGTCGCGATGATCCGCCTTGTCACCGACGACCTGCGGCCGCCGCAGCAGACGGGCCGCCGCCATCTGCTCTCGATGGCGGATGTGACCCGCGACGACGTCGAACGCGTGCTCGGCACCGCGCGCACCTTCGCCTCCTCGCTCGAGCGCGAGGTGAAGAAGCTGCCGACCCTGAAGGGACGGCTCGTCGTCAATCTCTTCTACGAGTCGTCGACGCGGACGTCGTCGAGCTTCGAGCTCGCGGCGAAGCGCCTCTCGGCCGACACGCTGACGATCAAGTCCGTCGGCTCCTCGGTCGACAAGGGCGAGTCGCTGAAGGACACCGCGCTCACGCTCGGCGCCTACGACCCCGACGTGATCGTCATCCGGCACCCGCAGGTCGGAGCGGCGCACTTCGTCTCGCGGATCGCCGACGCGCACGTCATCAACGCGGGCGACGGGAAGCACCAGCATCCGACGCAGGCGCTGCTCGACCTCTACACGCTGCAGCAGGAGCTGGGACGGCTCGAGGGCCTGCACGTCGCCATCGTCGGCGACGTCCTGCACTCGCGCGTCGCGCGCTCGCTCGTGCAGGCGTTCGCGCTGATGAACATGCGCTGCACTCTCGTCGGGCCGCCGGCGCTCCTGCCGGAGGGGCTGGGGGAGTCGACGACCGACATCGGCGCGATCCGCGACGCCGACGTCGTGTACGTCCTGCGCATGCAGCACGAGCGCATGCAGGCGGGCGCGAACTTCGTGCCGAGCCTGCGCGAGTACACGGCGCGTTGGGGGATCACGCCGGAGCGGCTGCGCCCCGGCCAGAAGGTGATGCATCCCGGGCCGATGAACCGCGGCGTCGAGATCGACCCGCGCGTCGCCGACTGCGGTGATGCGCTCGTCGAGACGCAGGTGCGCAGCGGCCTCGTCGTGCGGATGGCAGTTCTCTACGACCTGCTCGTCGGCGGTCCCGTCGGCGTGCGGGCTCTCGCCGCGGCGGAGGTGGCCTGATGCTCTGGATGAAGGAGAGCGCCGACGCGGCGAACGTCGTCGTCCGCGGCGCCCGCGTGCTCGATCCGGTGGAAGGCGTCGACGCGACGCTCGACGTCCGCATCGACGACGGCGTCATCGCGCAGATCGGCGAGAGCGTCGACACGAACGAGCACCGCGTCGTCGACGGCGCCGGGCTCGTGCTCGCGCCCGCCTTCGTCGACCCGCACGTCCATCTGCGCACGCCGGGCCGCGAGGACGAAGAGACGATCGCCACCGGCACCGCAGCCGCGGCCGCGGGCGGCTACTGCGCGATCCTGGGCATCCCGAACACCGATCCCGTCGTCGACACGGCAGCCACGTTGCAGTCGCTCGTCGAGACGGCGCGCCGCGAGGCGGAGATCCCGGTCGGGTTCATGGCCGCGATCTCGCGCGGCCAGTCCGGGCAGGAGCTCACCGAGATGGCGGAGCTCGCAGACGCCGGCGCGGCAGCGTTCACGGACGACGGCGTGCCGGTCGTCTCGGCCGGCCTGCTGCAACGCGCGTTGCAGTACGCCGCCGTGACCGGCCGGCCGATCGCGCTGCACTGCGAGGAGCCGTCGCTCTCGCGCGGCTCGCACATGCACATGGGCCGCGTCTCGGCCGAGCTCGGGCTCGGCGGCTACCCGTCCGTCGCGGAGTCGGTGATGGTCGAGCGGGATCTCTCGCTCGCGGCGGCCGAGGGACAGCCGCTGCACCTGATGCATCTGTCGGCCGCCGAATCGGTCGCGGCGCTCCGCCGCGCACGCGACGCGGGCGTTCGCGCGTCCGGCGAGGTGACGCCGCACCATCTCGTGCTGACCGACGAGGCGGTGCGCTCACTCGATCCGAACCTGAAGATGAGCCCGCCGCTCAGGACCGAATCGGATCGCATCGCGCTGCTCGAGGCGTTGCGTGACGGCGCGATCGAGTGCATCGCGACCGACCATGCGCCGCACGCGCGCCACGAGAAGGAGGTGCCGTTCGAGGCGGCGCCCAACGGCGTCACCGGGCTCGAGACGTCGTTCGCTGCGCTCTACACGCATCTCGTCAAGACGGGGCTGTTGACGCTCGCGACGCTGCTCGAGCGCATGTCGGCAGGGCCGGCGCGCGTCTTCGGACTCGAACGGCCGCGCGTCGCGACCGGGGCGCGCGCGAACCTCGTGCTGCTCGACCTCGAGCGGACGTGGACGGTCGGCGAGAGCTTCAAGTCGAAGTCCGTCAACTCGTGGCTGCTCGGCGAGACCGTGCAGGGTGGCGTCGTGCTGACGATCGCGAACGGAGCGGTGGCATTCCAGGCGTAGGCGGCTTCGTCGCGCTCGCCGACGGCAGCGTCTGGCACGGTGAGTCGGTCGGCGGCGACGGCTTCGCGTGCGGCGAGGCGGTCTTCACGACCGGCATGTCCGGCTACCAGGAAGCGGTCACCGACCCGAGCTTCGCCGAGCAGGTGATCTGCTTCACGGCGCCGATGGTCGGCAACTACGGCGTCGCCGAGCAGCGCTCCGAGTCGCGGAAGGCACAGGCGCGCGCCGTGCTGATGCGCGAGGCACGCGGGCCGGCGTGGACGGACTGGCTGCACGCGCACGGCGTCGTCGCGCTCACCGGCATCGACACACGGTCGCTCGTGCTGCACCTGCGTGAGCGTGGAGCGATGCAAGCCTGCGTCGCAACCGGCGCGCAGACGACCGTCGAGGAGGCGATCGCCACTGCGGCCGGCCAGCCGTCGATGGCCGGCCGCGCCCTCGTCGCCGGCGTCTCCGCGACCGAGCCGTACGAGCACACGACCGAAGGGCGCGTGCGCGTCGCCGTCGTCGACTACGGGGTCAAGCGCTCGGTGTTGCGCCGCCTCGCGAACGCGGGCGCGCACGTCACCGTCTTCCCACACGACGTCGACGCCGACACGCTGGCGCAGTACGACGGCGTGCTGCTCTCGCCGGGCCCCGGTGACCCGGCGCCGCTCGCCGACGAGACCGCGACCGTGCGCGAGCTGCTCGGCCGCACGAACGTCTTCGGCATCTGCCTCGGGCATCAGCTGATGGCGCAGGCGACCGACCACGAGACGTTCAAGCTTCCGTTCGGCCACCGCGGCATCAACCATCCGGTGCTGGAACGCGCGAGCGGGCGTGTGCTCGTGACGAGTCAGAACCACGGCTTCGCCGTTCGCGCCGCGGACGAGAACGAGATGTCGCATCTCTCGCTCTACGACCAGACGGTCGAGGGGCTGGCGTACCCGGAGCTGCGCGCGCGCTCGATCCAGTTCCACCCCGAGGCCGGTCCGGGGCCGCACGACGCGTATTCACTCATCGACACGTGGGTTGACGAGCTTGCCGAAGCGCACTGACATCGAGACGATCTGCATCCTCGGCTCCGGCCCGATCGTCATCGGTCAGGCGGCGGAGTTCGACTACGCCGGCTGCCAAGCGCTGAAGGTCCTGCGCGAGGATGGCTACCGCACGATCGTCGTCAACTCGAACCCGGCGACGATCATGACCGACCCCGGCTTCGCCGATCGCACGTATCTCGAGCCGCTCGACGTCGAAGGTGTCTCGGACGTGCTGCGCCGCGAGCGGCCCGACGCGGTGCTGCCGACGATGGGCGGCGGCACGGCTCTGAACCTCGCGCGCGAGCTCGCCGAATCGGGGATCCTCGACGAGCTCGGCATCGAGCTGATCGGTGCGCGCCTCGACGCGATCCAGCGCGCAGAGGACCGGCTCCTCTTCAAGCAGGCTGTCGAGTCGTGCGGGCTGAAGGTGCCGCATTCCACCGTCGTGACGTCGATCGACGAGATCGACGACGCGCCCGTGCCGGCGGTCGTGCGGCCGGCGTTCACGCTCGGCGGGCACGGCGGCGGCTTCGCCTCGACGCGCGACGAGCTGCGCGAGCGCGTCGAGATCGGCCTGCGCGAGTCGCCGATCCACCAGGTGCTCGTCGAGGAGTCCGTGCGCGGGTGGGACGAGTTCGAGCTCGAGGTCGTGCGCGACCACGTCGACAACGTCGTGATCATCTGCTCGATCGAGAACCTCGACCCGATGGGCGTGCACACGGGGGACTCCGTCACCGTCGCGCCGCAGATGACGCTGCCCGACGAGGCGTACCAGGAGCTGCGTGACGGGGCCGCCGCCGTCATCCGCGCGGTCGGCGTCGACACGGGCGGCTCGAACATCCAGTTCGCGCGCAGCCGCGAGACCGGCGAGGTGCGCGTGATCGAGATGAACCCGCGCGTCTCGCGCTCGTCCGCGCTCGCGTCGAAGGCAACGGGTTACCCGATCGCGAAGGTGGCGGCGAAGCTCGCGGTCGGCTACACGCTCGACGAGATCCCGAACGACCTGACGGGCACGACGCCTGCGAGCTTCGAGCCGACGCTCGACTACGTCGTCGTCAAGTTCCCGCGCTTCGCGTTCGAGAAGTTCCCGGGCGCCGACCGCACGCTCGGGACGCAGATGAAGTCGGTCGGCGAGACGATGGGCATCGGGCGGACGTTCGCCGAGGCGTTCCTCAAGGCGATGCGCTCGCGCGAGCTGGACACCGGCGCGGCGACGCCGTGGCAGACGCTCGCGGACGTTCCCGACGACGTGCATCCGTTCTTCCAGGAGGAGATCGCCCGCATCCAGTACGCCCTGCTCGAGATCGCCGGCGAGGACGTCGAGGCGTTCAAGGCCGACGACTGGCTGCGCCTGAAGCGGCTCGGCATCAGCGATACCGACATCGCCGATGCGACCGACGTGCCCGAGCCCGTCGTGCGCGCCCGCCGGAAGGCGTGCGGCGTGCGCCCCGTCTACCGGCGCGTCGACTCGGTGGCGGGCGAGGTCGAGGCGGCGTCGAACTACTACTACTCGACGTGGGGCGAGGCGGAGGAGGCGGCCCCGACGGGCCACAAGCCGCGCGTCGTCATCCTCGGCTCCGGCCCGAACCGGATCGGCCAGGGCGTCGAGTTCGACTACTGCTGCGTGCACGCGGTCTGGACGTTCCGCGAGCTCGGCTACGAGGCGGTGATGGTCAACTGCAACCCCGAGACCGTGTCGACCGACTACGACACGTCGGACCGCCTCTACTTCGAGCCGCTCGACACCGAGTCGGTGCTCGCGATCTGCGACCGCGAGCGGCCGGAGGGTGTCGTCATCCAGTTCGGCGGTCAGACGCCGCTCAAGCTCGCGCGCGCGATCGAGGACGCCGGCTACAAGATCCTCGGCACGCAGTACGACGCAGTCGATCTCGCGGAGGACCGCGAGCGCTTCGGCGGCCTGCTGCGCGCGCACGGCATTCGCTCGCCGGGGTGGGGGATGGCGTCGTCGAACGCCGAGGCGATCGAGGTCGCCGAGCGGCTCGGCTATCCGGTGCTCGTCCGCCCGTCGTACGTGCTGGGCGGGCGCGCGATGCGCATCTGCTTCAGCGCCGACGAGGTGCGGGAGGTCCCGGTCGTCGGCCGCGTGCTCGTCGACCGCTTCCTCGAGAGCGCGGTGGAGATCGACGTCGACGCGCTGTCCGACGGCGTCGAGACGTACATCGCCGCGATCATGCAGCACGTCGAGGAGGCGGGCGTGCACTCCGGCGACTCGACGTGCGTGCTGCCGGCGCCCGGGTTGAGCGACGTGCAGGTCGCGGAGATCGAGCGCACGGTGCGCGTGCTCGGCCGCGCACTCGGCGTCGTCGGCCTGCTCAACGTGCAGCTCGCCGTCACGCCGGAAGGTGACATCCACGTGATCGAGGCGAACCCGCGCGCGTCGCGCACCGTGCCGTTCGTCAGCAAGGCCACCGGCGTCGCGCTCGTTCCCGCTGCGTGCCGTCTCTCGACCGGGTTGCGCCTCTCCGACATCGGGCTGCCGCCGGAGCGGCGGCCGAAGCAGTGGAGCGTGAAGGCTGCGGTGCTGCCGTTCGCGCGGTTCCCCGGCAGCGATCCGGTGCTCGGCCCGGAGATGCGCTCGACGGGCGAGGTCATGGCGAGCGCAGCAGACCTGCCGACCGCGCTTGCGAAGGCCGAGCGCGCCGCAGGCCGCACGCTGCCGAGCTCGGGCGCGGTCTTCCTCTCGATCCGTCCGAGCGAGCAGAAGTCGGCGGTGCCGATCGCCGCGACGCTGCTCGGCCTCGGCTTCAAGCTGTACGCGACGGAGGGAACCGCGGCGACGTTGAGCGGTGCGGGACTGCAGGTCGAGGCGGTGCGCAAGCTGAGCGAGGCGCAGGGCGACGAGCCGACGGTGCTCGACCTGATCCGCCGCGGCCGCTGCGATCTCGTGATCAACACGCCGCAGGGTCGCAACGCGCGCTCCGACGGCTACCAGATCCGCGAGGCCGCGCTGTCGCGGCGCGTGCCGTGCATCACGACGATGGCCGGCGCCGCCGCCGCGGTGCACGCGATCGCCAATGCGCGCGCGGAGCAAGCCGTGTCCCTGCAGGAGCGGATCGATGCCGAGACGCGAACCGCTTAACGTCGTCGGCGTCGAGCCGGTCGGGCCGTACGCGCTGCTGCGGCTGGTGCGCAACGGCATGGACCCCGGCGTGCCCGGACAGTTCTTCATGCTCGAAGCGCCGGGCCGCGTCCTGCCGCGGGCGCTCTCGCTCTGCCTGGCGCCGCCGTCCGAGCTGCACTTCCTGATCGATCCGATCGGGCCGGGGACGCAGGCGCTCGCACGCCTCGACCGCGGCGACGTCATCAACGTGTTCGGGCCGCTCGGCAACGGCTTCGACCTCGACGTGGAGCGCCCGCTGCTCGTCGGCGGCGGCATCGGCATGGCGCCGCTGCCGTATCTCGCCGAGGCGCTGCGCTTTCCGCCGGCGATCCTGGGCTTCCGCTCGGAGCTGCACGCCCAGGCTGCGGTGCTCATGCCCGGCGCCGAGGTCGTGATCGATCCCGTCTTCGTCACCGACGTGTTGCCGGACGGCTACGACATCCTCGCCTGCGGCCCCGAGCCGATGCTGCGCGCGCTGCCGTCGGGCCAGCTCGCCTGGGAGGCGCCGATGGCGTGCGGCTACGGCGCCTGCTACGGCTGCGCCGTCGAGATCGACGGCGAGCTCAAGCGACTCTGCGTGGAAGGACCGGTTCTTGCCGCCGCAGCTGCTTAACGCGAGCGGCTGCCTCGACGCGCTCGTCGCGCCGGACGTTGCGAGGCAGCTCGACGGCTTCGTCACGAAGACGATCACACCGCTGCCGCGTGAGGGCAACGCACCGCCCCGGATCGCCGAGACCGACCACGGGATGCTCAACGCGATCGGGCTGGCCAATCCGGGGCGTGATCGGTTCGTCGCGGAGCACCTGCCGCGGCTGCGCGAGCTCGGGCTGCCCCTCTGGATCTCGGTCGGCGGCTTCAGCTCCGAGGACTACGCCGAGACGTGCGCGATCCTGGGCGACGTCCACGCGATCGAGTTGAACCTCTCGTGCCCGAACGTCGACGAGGCTGCCGATTCTGCAGCCGAGATCGTCGCCGCCTGCCGGCTCGCGACGCCGCTCCCGCTCTACGCGAAGCTCTCGGCGGCGCATTCCGACCTCGCGGAGGTCGCGCGCGCCGTGGCAGCCGCCGGCGCGGACGGGCTCTCCCTGATCAACACGTTGCGTGGTCTCGCCCTCGATCCACAGACGCGGCAACCCGTGCTCGCGCGAGGCAGCGGCGGTCTGTCCGGTCCGTCGCTGAAGCCGATCGCGTTGCATGCCGTGCACACGTGCTACGCCGCGACGCAGTTACCGATCATCGGCATGGGTGGTGTCGCGACTGCGCAAGACGTGATCGACATGGTCGCCTGCGGCGCGAGACATGTCGCGATCGGCACGGCGCTCTTCTCGAACCCGGATGCGCCGCGCCGGATTCGAGAGGACCTCGCGGCCGTCGCGCTGGACGACATCTTCGGCTGCGCACATGCCGGAACGACGTCGCGCGTGTACGCAACTTGATCCGCGCAGGCACGTTGGTAGTATCGGGCGCCCGACCATGCCTGCTGCCAAGACGCCGACTCACGCACCAGAACGCTCTCTCGATCAGAGGATGGATGCGCTCCGTCGGGCGAACGACGTTCGGGTCAGGCGCGCCCAGCTGAAGAAGGATCTGAAGGACGGCAAGGTCCGGATCCAGACGATCCTCGGCGCTCCGCCCGAGTACGTCGAGACGGCGAAGGTGATCGACATCCTCATGGCCGTCCCGAAGTTCGGTCGCGTCAAGGCCGCGCGCTTCCTCAATACGTGCCGGATCAGTCAGTCGAAGACGGTGGGCGGTCTCTCCGACCGGCAGCGCGCGGAGCTGATCGACCTCTTCAACCGGTGAGGCCTTCCGTTCTCGTCGTCACCGGGCCTTCCGGTGCCGGCAAGGGGACGCTGATCCGCGAGTTGCTCCGCCGTGTCCCCGATCTCGGGGTGACGGTCTCGGCGACGACGCGTGACCGCCGGCCGGGGGAGGAGGAGGGCCGCGAGTACTGGTTCCTGACGCCCGAGGACTTCCTGGCGCGGATCGAGGCAGGCGACTTCCTCGAGCACGTCGAGTACGTGTCGGGCCACCGGTACGGGACGCTGCGCTCGGAGCTCGAGCGGATCCAGTCCAACGACCACGTGCCGCTGCTCGAGCTCGAGACCGAGGGCGCGCTCCGCGTCAAGTCGGAGGTGCCCGGGGCGGTGACGATCTTCATCTCGGCCACCGTGGACGAGCTGGAGCGAAGGCTCAGGGAGCGGGCGACCGAGAGCACGGGCGAGATCGGGGAGCGGATCGCCCTCGCCCGCGAGCAGCTCGACCAGGCGGGCGACTTCGACCACGTCGTGCGAAACGAGGAGCTCGAGCCTGCCGTCGAGGAGCTCGTGGAGCTGGTCCGCGGCCTGTTGACACCTGCCGGTACCATGTCGCATCCATGATCCATCCAAGAGTCGACGACCTGCTGAACAACGTGGATTCGCGCTATGCGCTCGTCATCGTGTCCGCGAAGCGCGCCCGGCAGATCAACAACTACCACCATCAGCTCGGCGAAGGCACCTTCGACGACAATCCGCCGCCGCTGGTCGAGTCGCGCTCGAAGAACTACCTCACCATGGCTCTCGAGGAAGTCGCCGAGGGCATGCTCACGTACGACTACGCGAGCTGACGCTCGCCTAGTCGAGAAACGGTGTTCCGTGCTCGGGAGAGCGCGGTCTCCCGAGCGCTCCACGCAGTGAGAATCGTTCTGTAGACGAGCCCATCGACACGTTCGAGCAGTGGTGGCGCTGGCGCGCCATCCCCGGTCGACGCTAGCGCTGTGCGCTAGCTCCGCCTTTTGAGGTCTGTGAGGCACACTTCTGGACCTATGGCCCGCGTTCTCTTGGGCGTGTCCGGCGGGATTGCGGCCTACAAGGCGTGCGAGGTCTGTCGGCTGCTGGTCAAGGCCGGGCACGACGTCGTGCCGCTCGTCACGCCCGGCGCCGAGCGGTTCGTCACCGCCGAGACCTTCCGCGCCCTCGCGCGCAGGCCGGCGGCCGAGGACGTCTATCTCCATCTGACGCGCGCCGACCTGCTCGTCGTCGCGCCCTGCACCGCCAATACCCTCGCCAAGCTCGCGCATGGGCTCGCCGACAACGTCCTCACCGAGGCGGCGCTCGCCCACCGCGGGCCGATCCTCGTCGCGCCGGCGATGAACCCGCGGATGTGGGCGCATCCGGCGACGCGCACGAATGCCGAGACGCTGCGCGCCCGCGGCGTCGTCCTCGTCGGGCCCGACGAGGGGGAGACGGCGGAAGGCGAGCTCGGCGTCGGTCGCATGTCGGAGCCGGACGAGATCGTCCGCGCCGCCGAGGAACTCATCGTCGGCAAGAGCAAGCTGCGCGGCAAGCACGTCCTCGTCTCAGCCGGCGGCACGCGGGAGCCGCTCGACGCGGTCCGGTTCCTCGGCAACCGGTCGTCCGGCCGGATGGGGGTCGCGCTCGCGGCCGAGGCTCGCCGCCGCGGCGCCTACGTGACGCTGCTCGCGTCGAACCTTTCCGTGCCGCCGCCCGTAGGAGTCGACGTGATCGAGACGCCGTCCGCGGCCGATCTGGAACGGGAGGCGCTCGAGCGAGGCCCGTTCGCAGACGTCGTCGTCATGGCCGCCGCCGTCGCGGACTACCGCCCGGCCGAGGCGCTCGCCTCCAAGCGGCCGAAGGACGCGTCCGCATGGACGGTCGAGCTCGAGCCGACGACCGACGTCCTACAGGCGCTCGGGACGTCGCGCCGCCCGGGCCAGGTGCTCGTCGGCTTCGCCGCCGACCACGGGGACGGTGGTCTGGAACGCGCCCGCGAGAAGCTGAACCGCAAAAACGTCGATCTCGTCGTCTACAACGATGTGTCCCGAACGGACATCGGCTTCGACACCACCGACAACGAGGTGACACTGGTGTCGGGGGTTACCCCCGATATCACACTCGGCAAGTCGTCCAAAGAGGACATCGCTGTCGGGGTCCTCGACGCGGTGGAGCGGCTCCTTGGCTGAGCGCGCCGTCGCGCCCGTTGCCAACGACCTCGTCGCGGCGGTCGTCGGCAACCTGCGCCGCGTCGTCCACGCCCCCGACGACATCCTGCGGCTCGTCGTCCTGTGCCTCGTCGCCGAGGGGCACCTGATCATCGAGGACTTCCCCGGCGTCGGGAAGACGATGCTCGCGAAGGCACTCGCGCGCACGCTCGACTGCGGCTTCTCGCGCCTGCAGTTCACGCCGGACCTGCTGCCGTCGGACGTCACCGGCGTCAACGTCTTCGACCAGCGGACGAACTCCTTCGAGTTCCGCGCCGGCCCGGTCTTCACCAACCTCCTGCTCGTCGACGAGGTGAACCGCGCGTCGCCGAAGACGCAGGCGGCGCTCCTCGAGTGCATGCAGGAGAGCCAGGTGACCGTCGACGGCGTCTCGTACGAGCTGCAGCGGCCGTTCATGGTGATCGCGACGCAGAACCCGATCGAGTACGAGGGCACGTATCCGCTGCCGGAGGCGCAGCTCGACCGCTTCACGATGCGTGTGCAGCTCGGTTACCCGACGCTCGCCGAGGAGGCGCGGATGCTCGACGAGCAGACGCACGTGCCGCCGCTCGACTCGCTCGAGCCGGTCGCCGACAGCGAGGACGTGCTCCGGCTCGCGGCGCAGGCGCGCGACATCTTCGTCGAGGAGAGCCTGGGCCGGTACGTCGTCGCGCTCCTGCGCGCAACGCGCGCCGACGAGCGCCTCTATCTCGGCGCGAGCCCGCGCGCCGGCATCGCGCTCCTGCGCGTGGCGAAGGCGCGCGCGCTCGCCGACGGCCGCGAATATCTCGTGCCCGACGACGTGAAGGCGATCGCCGTTCCCGTGCTCTCGCATCGACTGATCCTCGGGCCGGAGGCGCGAGCCGCAGGGCTCGCGGGTGCCGACATCATCGCGGACGCGCTCGAGAAGACGCCCGTCCCCGTATGACCAAGCGAGGACGCGGCGTCCTCGCGCTCGGCGCGGCGGTCTACGTCGTCGCGTGGGTGTTCGGGTCGCAGGCGCTGTATCCGGTGGCCACGGGGCTCGTCGCCGCGGTGCTCCTCGCCGTCCTCTGGGTGCGCGCCGGCGCGCGCGCCCCGTCGCTCCGCCGGCACGGGCTCGGGAACGTCCTCGAAGGGAGCGACGTGCGCATCCGCCTCGAGGTCGCGATGCGCTCCGTCGTCCCGCCGCCGACGCTCGTCGCCGTCGAGCGCGCAGGACGACTGCCCGAGCGGAACGTCGAGATCGCGCACGGCGGCGGCCGCTACGTCCTGCCCGAAGTCCGCCGCGGACGCTACGTGTTCGACCCGGTTCGACTGTCGATCGAAGACCCGTTCGGGCTTGCGCGCGTCGAACTGGTCAAGGGGGAGCAGGAGGCGCTCGTCGTCTACCCGCGGCTCGTCGACCTGCCTGCGCTCTTCTCCGAAGGCGGCTCGCACGCGCAGGACGGCCGGCGCCTGCTCATGCAGCGCCCGACCGGCTACGAGCTGCACAGCGTGCGCGAGCACATGCAGGGCGAGTCGCTGCGCGCGGTGCATTGGCCGTCGACGGCGCGGCGCGGCCGGCTGATGGTGAAGGAGCTGGAAGACGCGCCGCGCGACGAAGTCGTCGTCCTGCTCGACGCGACCGACCCCCCGCTGTTCGACCTCGCCGTGCGTGCCGCGGGGTCGATCCTGCGCGCGCACGTCCAACGTGGGCGACGCTGCGCGCTCGTCGTCAACTCGTCGACGCGGCCGACGCAGGCGGTGCATTCCGCCGGTGACTGGCACCGTGTCTTCGAGCTCCTGGCCGCGGTCGAGCCGGACGGCCGCACGCCGCTGTACGCGCTGCTCCAGTCGGAGGCCGGCGTCGCCGCACGTGCGCTCGAGCTCGTCGTCGTCACCTCGCGTGTCGACGGCGCTCTCAGCGACAGGCTCGTGCAGCGCGCGCTCTCGCGGCGCGGCACCTCGCTCGTGCACGTCGGCGGCGCGAAGGAGCCGCAGCTCCTGCGCCTGCAGTCGGCCGGCGTCCCCGTTGCGGTCGTTCGCCCCGGCGACGACCTCGTCGAGGCGCTCGGTCGTCAGGAGGCGCGCGTTGCGTAGGCGGCTGGCGACGTCGCTCCTGCCCGCGATCGTGCTCGCGGCGGCGTGGCTGCGCCTCGAGTCGCCGCGCGACGCGTCGGGCGCGGTGCTCGGCGTCGTCGTGCTCGCGCTCCTGCCGCTCGTGTGGGAGCCGCTCGCGCTCGTGTCGCTGGTCCTCGCAGCCCGGATCGCCTTCGGCGAGTGGCCCAGTCACCTCGGCCGCGTCGCGGGCGACTTCCGCCGAGGCTTCCTCGACTTCTACGACGTCAAGACGCCGTTCGACCCGCGCGTGCACGTCGAGATGCGCGGAGTCGTGCTGACGGCGATCTTCGCGTTCGTATTGCTGCTCGCCTTCGCGCTCGCACGCGGCTGGACGGCGCTTGCAGTCGGGGCCGTGCTGCTCGGTGCCGGCTGGCCTGCGACGCTCGGCGGTCACGTGCACGCGGGCTCGCTCGGCGTCGCCATCCTTCTCTCGGCGCTCGTCGTCCTCGCGGGCCTGACCGGGCGGCGGCTGCCGCGCGCCGCAGTGCCGGCTGTCGCGCTGGTGCTGCTCGCCGCCGTCGCGACCACTGCGTCGTCCGCAATCGCGCAGGGCGAGCTCGTCACGTGGCAGAAGTGGGACTTCTACAACGCGCCGGTCAAGCCGGTCAGCGTCGCATTCGTCTGGGACGCGAACTACTCCGGAATCAGCTTCCCGCGCAAACGAACGACCGTCCTGCAGATCGACGCGCCGCCGCGTTCGCTCTTCTGGCGGGCAGCGGTGCTCGATGTCTTCGAGGACGACCACTGGGTCGAGTCGACACCGCGACCCGGCGACGCGCTCGAACCGGTGTCGAAGAGCACCCCGCTCATGCGGCAGCGCGTGCACGTGCTCGCGCTGCAGGACACGCGACTCATCGGTGCAAGCGAGCCCGTCCGCTTCGACGCCGGCGACGCACCGGTCGTCGACACCGCGCCCGGCTTCGCGCGGCTGCCGTCCGGCTTGGCGCGGGGGTTCACGTACGACGTCGAGAGCTACGCACCGCGTCCGACCGCGGCGCAGCTCGAGCGCGCGCCTGCGCGGTATCCGGCGTCGCTCGCGGAGTTCCGCCGCGTCGGCTCGACGGCCGTGGCTCCGTTGTGGGGCGCGCGCCGCGGGCCGCTGATCGACGACCATCCCGCGCTCGCCGCGTATGCGCCGCTCCTGCAAGCGGCGCTCACGGTGACGGCGCACGCGCACACGCCGTACGAGGCCGTGACCGCGCTCGTGCGCTGGTTCCGGGTCGGCGGCGGCTTCCGCTACACGAACCGCCCGTCGCAGACGACCGTGCCGCCGCTCGTCGGCTTCGTCGCGCAGACGCGTGCCGGCTACTGCCAGTACTTCGCAGGCGCGATGGCGCTGATGCTGCGCTACCTCGGCGTGCCCGCCCGCGTCGCCGTCGGTTTCTCGAGCGGCCGCTACGACCCGAAGCATCACCGGTGGGTCGTCACCGACCACGATGCGCACGCATGGGTCGAGGCGTGGTTCCGCGGCTACGGCTGGCTGCCCTTCGACCCGACGCCGTCGATCGGCCGGCCCGAGCGCGGCGAGCTGAGCGCGCCGTACGCGCGCGAGTCGCGTGGACGTCTCTCGGGCGCCGCGGGCGTCGCCGCGCTGAACGGCGCGAACGACCGGGGCGACGCGAAGCGGCACGGCGAGTCGAACCCGAGCACCGCGAGCACCGGCCAGAGCGTGTCGCAGGCCCCCGGCCGCCACGTCAACGTCCTCGCTCTCCTGCTCGTGCTCTGCGCCGGGCTGGCGCTGCTCGTGATCGCGGTCAAGCTCGTCGCGAGGCGAGGGCGGTACGTGACGCGAGACCCGCGCCGCGTTGCGGCCGCCTGTCGTCGCGAGCTGGCGGACTTTCTCCTCGACCAGCGGATCGAGGGCGCCCGCAGCGCGACGATGCACGAGCTGGGCGAGCTCGTGCGGTACGAGCTCTCGGTCGAGCCGGACGCATTCGTCGCCGCCGCGACCGCCGCGCGCTTCGGCCCGCCGGAGGGTGCACCCGAGGCCGCGCGCGCCGCGCGACGCGAGCTGCGCCGGCTGCTGCGGCAGATCCGGTCGCGGCTCGAGCTGCACGAGCGTGCGCGCGGCGCG
>Ga0070658_10001657_pt1 | contig 18783 bp, 15 predicted proteins | sample KBSC13metaG_FD_64664 | JGI IMG/M metagenome (GOLD analysis project Ga0070658, IMG submission 64664) | Corn rhizosphere microbial communities from Kellogg Biological Station, Michigan, USA - KBS C1-3 metaG | ecosystem: Host-associated > Plants > Roots > Rhizosphere > Soil ...
AATCTCGGACGTCGTCGTCGAGAACTTCAAGGTGGGCGACCTGCAGCGCTACGGCCTCGATCACGAGAGCCTGCGCGCGTTGAACCCGCGCCTCGTCTATTGCTCGGTCACGGGCTTCGGACAGAGCGGTCCATACGCGCCCCGCCCCGGCTACGACTCGATCTTCCAGGCCATGGGCGGCTTGATGAGCGTGACCGGCTATCCGGACGAGGAAGGCGGTGCGCCGGTCAAGACCGGCCCGTCCATCGCCGACTTCATCGGCGGCCAGTTCGCCGCCATCGGCGTCATCGCGGCCCTGTACGCGCGTGACGCGAGCGCGCACGGCACGGGCGCGGGCCAGCAGGTCGACATCGCGCTGCTCGACTCGGTCATCGCCTCGCTGACGCACTACACCGCCCAGTACCTGGCGACCGGCATCGTGCCCGTGCGGCGCGGGACGCAGGGCAACGGCGGCCTGCCCTCGCAGATGTTTCCCTGTGCCGATGGCGCGGTGATGGTCGTGTGCGGCAACGACGAACAGTACCGCCGTTTCTGCCAGGCCCTCGATCGTGCGGATCTGGCAACCGACGCCCGCTTCGCCAGCAACCCTGCGCGCGTGAGCCATCGCCAGGCCTTGACCGAGACCTTCGATGCGATCACCCGCCAGTGGAAGCAACAGGATCTGCTCGCCGCGATGGAGCGTGCCGGCGTGCCCGCGGGGCCGATCTACGACCTGCAGCAGGTGTTCGATGATCCACAGGTCCGCCATCGCGGCATGGCCGTGGAGGTGCCGCATCCGCTGTCGGGCACCGTTCGCCTGGCGGCCAACCCGATCAAGTTGTCGGGCACGCCGATCACGCGCTACACCGCGCCGCCGACCCTGGGCCAGCACACGAGCGAGGTGCTGAAGTCCCTGCTGCAGATGACCGACGGCGAGCTGGACACGCTGGCCCAGTCAGGCGTCATCTGATCTCCAGGGCACGCAGCCGCCGCGCGGCCGCCGCCGCGTCGTCGATCAGGCGATCGAAGATCGCCTCGGTGCTCTCGATGGCGTCGGCGAACACCGCGGCGGGGCCGTAGTCGAGCATGCCCGTGCGGGTATCGCCGGTGACATAGGCCTGATGCGCCAGCGCCCCCATCACGTGCGGGCGGTAGCGCTCGAAGTCGGTCACCTGCGCGTCGTCCAGCGCGAGCGCCGCCTCCGCGCTGGCGTTGCGGTAGACGCGGTGATGGTCGCGCAAGGACTTCTTGACCACCACGCTCTCCGTGCCGTCGCCGTCGCGCACCAGCGCCTTGGCCTGCGGATGGATCCACAGGTCCTCGCTCACCAGCAGCCGCGTTCCCATCAGCACCGCATCCGCGCCCATCGCCAGCACCGCCGCCAGCTGGCTGCCGGTGCCGATGCCGCCGCCGATGACGATGGGCGCATCGATCACGCTGGCCGCGTGCGCCGCCTGCACCATCGAGCCGATGCCGTACAGGCCGGGATGGCCGCCGCAATCGTTGCCGACGATGATGAGCGCGTCGACGTCGAGCCTGGCCGCCGCCAGCGCGTAGCGAACGGCCGGCACCTTGTGAAGCACCTTCACGCCGGCCTGCTTGAGCAACGCGACGATGGGCTGCGGGCTGGCGCCGGCCGTCTCCACGCACGACACGCCCTCCTGCGCCAGGATGTCGATCTGGCGCCGGACGCGGTCGATGCCGCCGGCCTGGCGCGAGATGTACAGATTGACGCCGAACGGCCGGCCCCGCGTCAGCTCGCGGCACTGCTGCAGTTGCTCACGGAACTCGCCGGGGTCGGGAAAGCCGGCGCCGACGAGAAAGCCCATGCCCCCGGCGTTGACGACGGAGGCCACGTAGCGCGCATCCGAGACCCGGGGTCCGAGGCCGCCCGCGAGGATCGGATGGCGGATGCCGAGAAGGTCGGTGATTCGAGTACGAAAGAGTGCGGGCCGCATCTGACAGCGATGATCGCATATTTGAACGTTGTACTGTATAGTAAACGCATCGATACGGAAAGCCGGCCATGCCAGACATTCTTTTCGAGCGCGCCGCCGACGGCATCGCGACGCTCACGCTGAACCGTCCCGAGGCGCTGAACGCGTTCACCTTCCCGATGTACGAGGCGCTGATCGAACGGCTGGAGAGCTTGCGGCATGACGCGCAGACGCGCGTGGTGATCCTCACTGGCGCGGGCCGCGCGTTCTGCGCCGGACACGACCTGCGCGCGCCGGGCCCGGCGCCCTGGGTCGATGCCGGCCTCGGCAAGCCCTACGCGAACAAGCACTCGATCACGCGCATCGCGCAGATCCCGCTGCTGATGCGCTCGCTGCCGCAGCCCGTGATCGCGGCGGTCAACGGCGCCGCCGCCGGACTGGGCTTCGCCTTCGCGCTGGCGGCCGACCTGAGCCTGGCCGCGCAATCCGCCAAGTTCGTCAACTCCATCCACAACGCAGGCACCGGCCATGAGCTGGGCATGAGCTGGATGCTGCCGCGCGCCGTCGGCACGCAGCGGGCGGCCGAGATCCTGCTGACCGCACGGCCGGTGCTGGCGGACGAGGCGCAGCGCATCGGGCTCGTGCTGCGAGCGGTGCCCGACGACCAGCTGATGGCCGAGGCGCGCGGCCTGGCCGAGTCCATCTGCGCCAACGTGCCGCTGGGGGTCTGGCTGACCAAGCAGTCGCTGTGGCTGAACCAGGGAGTCGGCAGCCTGGACGCCGCGTGCGAGATCGAGGCGCGCGCCGTCTTCATGGCGCAGGCCAGCGAGGATGCCGCGGAAAAGCGCGCGTCGTTCCTCGAGAAGCGGCCGCCCGCGTTCCACAACCGCTGAGCGACCCCGCTCAGCCGGCGCGCTGGCGCAGGGCGACCTTGCTCACCTTGCCGCTGGGCAGGCGCGGCAAGGCCTCGACGAACTCGATGGTCTTGGGGCACTTGTAGGCGGCGATGGCCATCCGGCAGTGCGCGATGAGCGCAGCCTCGTCCACGCTCGAATCCGCCGCCCGCACGGCCACCGCGTGCACCGCCTCGCCCCAGCGCGGATCGGGGCGGCCGATGACGGCGACGTCCGTCACGCCCGGGTGCGTGATCAGCGCCTCCTCGACCTCGCGGCAATAGACGTTCTCGCCGCCGGTGATGATCATGTCCTTCTTGCGATCGAGCAGGAACACGAAGCGGCGTTCGTCCATGCGCCCGACATCGCCGGTGCGCAGCCAGCCGTCGCGCAGCGCCTCCATCGTGGCCGGGTGGTTGTTCCAGTAGCCGGCCATGTTGCTGGGCGATCGCAGCAAGAGTTCGCCGACCTCGCCCGTCGGCAGCTCGCGGCCATCGTCGTCGGCGACGATGACCTCGGTGCCCGGCGTCGGTTGCCCGACCGAGCCCAGGCGGCCGATCTCGTCGGCCGACCCGTCCAGGCGATGCAGGTGCTGCGGCAACACGGTGCCGTTGCCGCCTTCGGTCAGGCCCCAGCCGTTGACCAGGATGGGGCCGAAGCGCGCGATCGCCCGCTTGAGCACCGGCACCGGCATGGGCGCGGCCGCGTAGATGATGCACTTGAGGCTGGAGGTGTCGTAGCTTTCCTGCCCGGCGAGGTCCAGCACGCTCTGCACCATGGTCGGCACCATGTGCATGTGGGTGATGCGCTCGCTCTCGATGGTGCGCAGCACTTCGGCCGCGTCGAAACGGCGCAGGATGACCACCGTGCCGCCGCGCAGGTGCATCGGCAGCTGCTGCGAGCGCGCGCCGACGTGGAACAGCGGTGCGATCACCAGCGCGCGGTCGCCCGGCAGCATGCCCATGTAGGCCGCCGACTGGTCCGCCATGTAGGCGTGTCCGCGCTGGGTCAGCATGCAGCCCTTGGGGCGGCCGGTGGTGCCGCTGGTGTAGATCAGGCACAGCAGGTCGTCCGGTGCGGAGCACAGCGGCGGCCCGGCCGCATCGCCGGCCGCGATCACCTCCTCGTACGGCCGGGCCCAGGGCGGCACCTCGGCGCCGATGCAGATCCATTGCTCGATGCCAGGCAGCTCGGCGCGCAGCCCGTCCACGACGGGCGTGTACTGGCTCTCGAACACCAGCGCGCGCGGCGCGGCGTCGAGCAGCACGTGGCGAATCTCGGGCGCGGCAAGACGCCAGTTCACCGTCGCGGCGACGAAGCCGCACAGCTCGGCCACGCCGTACACCTCGAGGTACTCGATGCAGTTCATGGCCAGGATCGCGACGCGGTCCTGGTGGCGCAGGCCGCCGCGATGCAGCGCGCTGCCCAGCCGATGGACGCGCTCGGCGAACTCGCCGAAGCTGAGCCGCCGCGGGCCGCAGATGCTGTGCGTCGCCTCGGGGTGCAACCGGGCGTTGCGCTCGATGACCTCTCTCAGCTGGATCATGCTCGGCCCGGCGCGCTCACAACATGCCCCGGTCCTTGGCGGTCTTGACCTGCTCGTCGACCAGCCCGCGCTCGCGCAGCACCGCGACCGTCGCTTCGATCGCCTCGGCCACCGCGGGAAAGCCGCAGTACGGGATTGCCTGGATCAGCACCTCCTGCAGCTCGGTGACTGTCAGGCCGTTGTTGAGGCCGGCGCGCACATGGTTCTTCAGTTCGGCGGGCTTGCCGGAGGCGATGAGGATGCCCAGGGTCACCAGGCTGCGCTGCTTGCGCTCCAGCCCTGGCCGGGCCCACACCGCGCCGAAGGCGGACTCCAGGGCGATGGCCGCGCAATCGGCGCCGAAGGCCTCCGACCCGGCCGCAGCCTGGATGCCGGCGGCGAACTGCGGCCCCAGCATCTCGGTGACCAGCGCCACGCCCTGGCGATAGTGCGGGCTCTGCTCGAAATCGCTGTGGAGGCTCATGAGATGTCCTGATGAAATGTCCGAAGGTCTAGCGATAGGCCCGCTTGAGCGGCCTCAGGCTGGCGGCGTCCGCCTCGCCGCCCATCACGCTGTCTGCGGGCGCCACCGTCGCCGGCACAGGTCGCAGCTGTCGCCCCGACGAGCCGACGCGGCCCAGCAGGAAGTACGACAGCGCCGGGATCAGCACCAGTGCGCCGGCCATGTTCCAGAGAAACATGAAGGTCAGCAGGATGCCCATGTCGGCCTGGAACTTGATCGGCGACCAGGCCCAGGTCACGACGCCCGCGGCCATGGTGACGCCCACCAGCGCGACGATCTTGCCGGTGAATTCGAGCGAGCGCCGATAGGCCGTTGCGAGCGACACGCCCTGGCGCTGCAGCACGAGCTGGATCGACAGGATGTACAGGGCGTAGTCGACACCCACGCCGACGCCCAGCGCGATCACCGGCAGCGTGGCCACCTTGATGCCGATGCCCAGCCACACCATCAGCGCCTCGCACAAGGTCGATGTGATGAGCAGCGGAACCAGCGCCACGACGACGGCGCGCCAGCTGCGGAAGGTGATCAGGCAAAGCAGCACCACGGCGCCGTAGACGAGCAGCAGCATCTGGCGCTGCGCCTTGGCCACGACGATGTTGGTCAGCGATTCGATGCCCGCCGACCCCGCGGCCGGCAGGATGCGAACGTCCTTGTCGGCGTTGTCGGCGGCGTAGCGCTCGACGGCCGCCAGCACGCCCGCCACCGTCGCAGCCTTGTGGTCGGACAGGTAGGCGACGACCGGGATCAGCGAGCAGTCGGTCGTGATCGCGCCGGGCTGGAAGTCCAGCAGGTTGCGCACGGCCGAATTGAGCTGGTGCGGGTTGCGGCCGTTGAACATCCACTTGGGGCTGCCCTCGTTCAGGCCCGCGGACTGGTAGCGCCCGAGCGTGCCGGCCGACACCGTCGCCTGCACGCCGGGCGTGTTCTGCAGCGTCCACTCCAGGTCGTCTGCCGTCGTCATCAGCTTGAACTTGTCGCGGTCGCAGGTGAGCGCCTCGTCGGACGGCGAAACATTCTTGTAGGCCGGGTTCTTGGCCGACGCGCCCTGCACCATCACGACGAACAGGTCGGTCGACAGGCCGTAGTGTTCGTTGACGAAGGCGATGTCGCGGTTGTAGCGGGAGTCCGCGCGCAGCTCGGGCGCGCCGGCCTCGAGATCGCCGACCTGCACGTGCTCGCTGACCAGGTAGGTGCCCGCCCCGATCAGCACCGCGGCGAGCGTGGCGGCCGTTGCCGGGCCGCGTTGCGTGAAGTTCACCAGCAGCGCCCAGGCACGCGAGACCGCGCCGCGGCCGGAGCGCACCTGGTCCGTGTCGCGCAGCACCCGCTGGGCGGCCTTGGCGCTCACGCCGATGTAGGACAGCGCCACGGGGATCACCACCAGCTTGGTGAAGATCAGCACCAGCACGCCCATGCTGGCCGTGAGCGCCATGTCGTGGATGACGGGGATGTCGATCACCATCATCACGGCGAAGCCGACCACGTTGGTCAGCAGCGCGGTCAGCCCGGTGATGAACAGGCGCCTGAACGTGTAGCGCGCCGCCACGTACTTGTGGGTGCCGCGCGCCACGTCCTGCATGATGCCGTTCATCTTCTGGGCGCCGTGCGACAGCCCGATGGCGAAGATGAGGAAGGGCACCAGGATCGAGTACGGATCCAGCTCGAAACCGAACACGTGCATCAGGCCCAGCAGCCACACCACGCCCAGCACCGAGACGCTGACCAGCAGCAGCGTGCTGCGGATGCAGCGCGTGTAGAGCAGTACGACAAGCGTGGCGATCGCCGCCGAGATCGCGAAGAAGCCCTGCACCTCGCCCAGGCCCGCGATGAGGTCGCCCACCAGCTTGCCGAAGCCGATGACGTGGATCCTGAACTTGGGCGTCTGCATCGCGCGGATGTCGGTCTCGAGCGAGCGGCCGAGCGCGCCGTAGTCGATCGGCTTGCCGGTGTCCGGATAGGTCTCCAGCAGCGGCAGCACGATCATGCTGGAGCGCAGGTCGTTGGCCACGAGCGAGCCGATCAGGCCCGCGCGCTGCGCGTTGGCGCGCACCTGCGCGAGCTGCTCGGGCGTGCCGGTGAAGCCTTGCATCATCACCGGTGCGCTCTCGAAGCCGTGCTCGGTGACCTCCTGCCAGCGCACCCCCGCCATCCACAGCGACTTGACCCACGGCCGGTCGACGCCCTTGACCAGGAAGGCCTTGTCGTTGACCTTGGCCAGGAACTCCAGGTAGTCGCGGTCGAAGACGTCGCCGCCGGTGTTCTCCACGACGATGCGCACCGCATTGCCGATCGGCCGCAGGTCGTCCTTGTTGTCGAAGTAGTTCTTGATGTACGGGTGGGTCTGCGGGATCAGGCGGTCGAAGCTGCCGTTGACGACCAGCTTGGAGCCTTGCCACGCCAGCACCGCGGAGATCACCGCCATCACCAGCAGGATCAGCAGGCGGTGGTTGAAGATCAGGCGCTCGAGCGCGTTGCCCGAGTCGCGGTCGAAATCCTTCGGATCGCGCACGACCGGCGTGTGCTCGATCGCGAAACTCTTGCTGTCGCTGAGGCTCATCGCGCTTGTCCGTTGTTGTCCTGCCGTGTCGATTCGACACGGATGCCTTGCGACCCGACGACCACGACGCGATGGTCTCCCGCCGGTGCCACCGCGCTGTAGCGCATCGGCGAGCGCGTCGGCAGCGCGGTGAAGGTCTTGCCGCGGTCGGCGCTGACGAACAGCTGTCCGGACAGCGTCACCAGCACCACCGCCCCATCGGGCATCAGCGCCGCGCCGGAGAAGGTGGTCGGCGTCGCCGCGTGGAACGCCACCTTCTGCCAGCTGCGACCCTCATCGGCGCTCAGCAGCGCGTTGCCCCGGAGCCCCGCCGCGATCACGGCGGGCGCCTCGCCGGCCAGCGCGAAGAACGAGCCTTCGTAGCCCGGAGCGAGCTTGACGAAGCGCTCCTGCGCGCGATCCAGCCGCAGCGCGAGCCCGAGCTCGCCCGCGAGGAATACCTGGTCGCCCTCGACGTGGATCGCATAGATGTTGTAGCCGTCGGGGTTGTCGGTGCGCTCCAGCCAGGGCGTCCACGTGCGTCCGGCGTCCGCCGTGCGGAACAGCATGCCGTAGGTGCCGGCCACATAGCCGACGCCATCGTTTTCGAACGCCACGTCGAGGAAGGGCCGGGCCGGTGCCTGCGCCTGGTAGCTGCGCGCCTCCTTCAAGGCCGCGGCGAGCCGCGCGTCGTCCGGATGCTGCCCGGCGGCGGCGGCATACGTGTCGACCATCAGCTGGGCGGCGACGTTGCCGTCCAGGCGCTTGGTCCAGTGCGCGCCGCCATCGGTGGTCTCGAGCAGCACGCCTTCGTTGCCCACCGCCCAGCCGTGCGTCGGTGTCGGAAAGCTGAGCGCCGTCAGATCCTCGCGCACGGGCACCTGCGCCTGGCGCCAGGTCTTGCCGTCGTCGTCCGACAGCGCGATCAGGCCACGCCAGCCGCCGGCGACCAGCCTCCCGGCGCCGGTGCGGACGACCGCGGTCATCGGGGCATCCAGCAGCCGCGCTGTCGGCATCGCCGGCGTGTTCAAGGGATCCTTGAACGCCGCCTGCGCAAGCGCGGCCTGGGCCGCGAGCAGCAGGCCCGCCAGCACACGCGACGCATGAGATTGAAACATGATGAGCCAGCCTGTGAACCGTGCGCGCCCGGCCGCGCCGGGCGCCGCGCGAGAAGATCAGCGGATGCCGTTCGCCTGCATGTACTCGGGCGTGAACACGGGCAGGCGGGACCTTCTCCAGCTCGCATCCTTCGGGAAGTTCAAGCCCTTGACGTTCGGGTCGCCCGGGTGGCTGCCCAACCACCAGGTACCGGTCGAGAAGTCGAAGAAGAAGTTGCCCAGCGTGTAGGGCACGCCGATGTCATACAGCTGCACCATCGTGGACCAGCCGGCGCGGAACATCTTGCCGCCCTTGTCGTAGGTCTCCATGTTGCTGCCGCCCATGTCCTCGTCGAGGTAGAGCACCTTCTTGGAGTAGATGTGGCGCACGCCGGGCTTGGGCGTGCCCTCGATCACCCACGTGCGATGGAGCTCCCAGCGGATGTCCTGCGGGTTGGGATAGTTGGGCGTCAGCGTGTGCGCCGACGGGGTGACGAACTGCTGGGTGTAGTTGTCGTAGGGGATGTACTTCTCCTCCTTGCCCACCAGCTTCCAGTCGAACCGGTCCTGCGGACCGTAGGTCATCTGGATGTCGTCCATCGTGATGCCGCCGTTGTAGCCGGGGCACGGCGTGTCGTAGAACAGGTCGGGCGTGGAGCGCACGCGGCGCGTGCCGGTGGTGTACGACCAGCCCTTGGCCGGATGGGCGCTCTGGTCATACCAGGTCCAGCCCAGGCTCACCTCGCCGACCCGGCTGGCCGGCGCCGAATAGTCGGTGTAGACCTTGTAGTAGAGCCCGTCGCCGGCGATGAACTTGTCGCGCGGGATCTCCTGGTCGAAGTTCGGGAAGTAGATGTCCGACAGGAAGGCGCCGTTCAGGCTCTTGCGGCCGGCGCTGTCGACGGTCCACGTCGCGACGTTGTTCTGGTGGTAGGTGCCCTTGTAGCGCATCTCGTTGTTCCACCACACCTCGATGCCGGACTTGGGGATCGGGAACGGCGTGCCGCCGTAGGCGCCGCCCAGGCCGAAGCCGTCGGCGAGGATCTTCGCGCTGCTGGCGTTCTTCAGGCTGTTCTCGTTGACCCACTCGGGCACCCAGGCCGTGCGGTGCGACGGATAGACGTCCATGCGGAAATCCTTCGGATAGCGCTTGAACAGCTCGATCGTCGAACCCAGCAGCTTGTCCTCGTACTTCGACATGTTCTCGGCCGTGATCGTGAACAGCGGCTTCTCGCCGGCGAACGGATCGATCCAGCGCTTGCCGCCGCCTTCGGGATTGAATCCGGCGGGCGGCGTCCTCAGTCCGCCGGTATAGGCGGGAATCGTCCCGTCCTTGTTGCCGGCCACCTCCGCGCCCCAGGGCGTCAGGTCCTTGCCCAGGCGCGCCGCTTCCTGCGGGGTTGCCGCGGCAAGGGCGGCCGTTGCGATCGAGGCCAGCAGGACCGACACGCTCAACGTTCGTTGCAGCTTCATGATTGACTCCTTTGTCTCGTCGCTTCGTCAGAAGCTTGTCGTGTAGGTGAACTGGACCTGCGAACGATCGTAGTACGGGCCGCCGAGGATGGCATGCCCGTTCGGATTGCGCTCGTCCGTCCTGTTGGTGAAGGCGAGGTAGTTCAGCTGGAACACCTGCGGGCCGGAGGCCGTGTTCCAGGTCGCCTTCACGCCGGCCGACAAGGTGTTGAAGCCGGTCGTCGAGCCGCCGTTCAGCGGCGAGTTGTGCCAGTTGACCTGCACGAACACCGGGATCTCGACGTCGACGCTGGGCAGCAGCTGGTAGATCGTCGGATCGAGGTAGAGACCCGCCGAGGCCGCGGTGCGGTCGGCGCACCCTGCCACGGTCGGATTGACGGCGCCACCGAAGCTCGCGGGCGCATTGCAAATCACCGGCGCGTAGCCGCTGCCCGAGGCCTGGAACAGGTCCGCGTTGCGGGTGACCTTCTGCAGGTGGCTGACCGCGACCTCCGCCGCGATGACGAAGGTGTCCCAGAACGCCGCCTTGCCCATGAAGATCTGCCCGTTCAGCAAGGCGTGCACCGTGTCGCCTCGCGCGCCCTCGGTGGGCGTCAGGCTGAATTGTCCGCCCGGCCCGTTGGCGCCACCGATGGCCACGGGCGCCAGCGCGGAAAAGTCGGACACCAGCGCGGCGTTCTTGCGGTAGCTGAGCTCGCCGGCCCACGACACGTCCCACTTGGTGGTGTTGAACGTGATGCCGAACACCTTGGTGTCCTTGCCGTAGACCGAGCGCGCCTGGCCGATCGGCGAGTTGTCCGCCACGTCCCACACCGCGTACCAGGGCGCCTTCTCGGCGAACTGGCGATAGTTCAGCGACAGGCTCGCGTCGATGAAGCTGGGCCGCGTCTTGTACTGCACGCCCCAGTCGCCGCTCTTGCCCTTGAGCGGCGGCCCGTACGGGAAGCAGGCATAGGGCAGCGCCTGGCTGCAGAACAGGTTGGGCGCGCCGGCCACGCCGTCGCCGAAGCCCATGTAGGTGCCGCTGCCGGGCACGCGGTCGGGCCGCCACTCGAAGGCCCGATAGAGCGACAGGTTGGCGTTGTCGGCCACGTTGAAGACCATGTTCAGCTGCGCGATCGGCAGCGAGGTCTGCTTCAGGCTCGCATTCGGATTCTGCGACGACTTGCGGCCGTCGTTGGGGCTCTGCGCGTAGCCGATCGAGTTGCTGCCGCCGACGCCGCCGAACACGCTCTCGCCCCAGACGATCGAGGTGCGACCGGCCTTGATGCTCAGGGGCACGTCGCCCAGGTCGACGCGCGTGAACGCGAACGCGTCCAGCATTTCCGCCCCGCTCGCGTAGAAGCGCTTGATGTCGCCGGGCCAGCGGTCGTTCGCACCGAACGCCGAGTTGGCGGCGCCGGCGGGCCCGACCTTGGGCGCGCCCGGAAAGCTCGGGTCGTACCATGCCGCGCCACTCAGGCGCAGCCCGGTGGTCTTCTTGTAGGCGAGGTCGAACTCGCTGTAGAGGTCGAAGCGCGTCGTGTAGATGTCGCCCTTGTCGGCGAAGTAGTCGCTTGCCACGGAGGCGCTGAGCGCCGGGTTGGCGGCGATGGAATCGTCGCGGCCGCGCACGCGTGCCGCGGCGGTGAAGCTGGCCGTGTTGTCCAGGCGGATCTCGACGTTCTCGTTACCGGTGTCGATGGGAAAGGCGGCGGCGGAGCCCGCTGCGACCATCACGGCCACCGCGACGGCGACCTTCCGAAGCGGCCACGCGCCAGCGCCTGCCAACGCCCTGCCGCCGTCGTGCAATCTCTCTCGCATCGTTGTCTCCTGGTGGATGGCGGATCGGTGGCCTGCCGCCGCGGACCCTTTCCGCGTCGACACACTGTCCGCTTTCTCGGCCGCCGGCGATGAACCCGGGAGGTCGACTGCCTCACGTCTTGGTGAGCGCTTTTGTGAATATGGTTCGGTATTCTGAACACACAATCCGGCGCTGTCAATCGATGAACACCTCGTAGTCGCCCTAGCAGGTCGCTCTGCTTTCGCTCGGGGCTTCTGCCTCTTTCGCAGCACCCATGCGCCCTGCCGGCGAGAGGAACGGAAGAAAACACGCTCGCCCGATCACCTTTGCTTTGCCGTTCGCATTTTCAAACAACGTTTCTTTTTGCAAAGCAAACGACCGGTGAGACGCTCAGTCCCGATCGCGCACCTTCGCCTGCCCGTCGCCGAACGCCTCATCGCGATTCCTGAGCGCCGTCTTGAGCCCGTGCTCCGCCATGTCGCTGCGAAATTGCGTGCGCCGCGGCCCGCGCGACAAGTGGGCGCGCGCGTCCAGTTCGCAGGCCAGGCGCTGCATCGTGCGCGCGCCCTGCAGCTCGAGCGACAGGTTGACCACCCGCTTGTGCGCGGCGAGCAGGTCGGCATCGACCAGCGCCACGCGGCGTGCGAGGGCGTCGACCGCCTGCGTCAGCTCGGCGGCCGGCACCGACTCCATCACGAGCCCGATGCGCGCCGCGTCGCGTCCGCTGATCCAGTCGCCGGTCATCAGCAGCCGCTTGGCCCATTGCGGTCCGCAGTGGTAGACGAACATGTTCTGCGGCGGCGTGCCGTTGGCGCGCGCGGCGGGAAAGCCGATGCGGGCGTCGTCGGCCGCGACGACCATGTCGCACATCAGCGCCAGATCGGTGCCACCGGCCAGGCAGTTGCCGTGCACCTGCGCGATGACCGGCTTGTGCAGGTCGAACATCGCGATCGTCTTCTTCTGGGTCTGCTCGAGCTGCCAGCAGTCGTCGTCGATGCTGGAACCGGTCGATCGATAGGCGGGTTCGTCCGCGCCGCCCTGGCCCGCGTAGGCGCCCGCCAGGTCATAGCCGGCGCAGAAGTCCTTGCCCGCGCCGGCCAGCACGATGGCATGCACGTCGGTGCGATCGTCGGCCTCCAGCAGCGCGTCGGCCAGTTCCGCCAGGCTGGCCGGCGTGAGCGCGTTGCGCTTGTCGGGGCGCGCCAGCGTGATGCGGGCGACGCGGTCGCCGACCGCGAAAGTCAGGGTGTCGGTGGTCTTGAGCCATTTGGCCATGGTGTCTCCTCGTTCAGAGACGGCCCGTCACCGGAATGGCCGCCCCGGTGATGGCACGCGCGGCGTCGGACAGCAGGAAGGCCACGACGTCGGCCAGCGCCTGCGGTGCGACCCAGGCGGAGGTGTCGGCGTCCGGCATGTCGGCGCGGTTGGCGGGCGTGTCGATGATGCCGGGCAGCACCGCGTTGACGTTGAGGCCGCGCTGCTTGGTCTCTTCCGCCAGCGCCTCGGTCAGCCGCAGCACCGCCGATTTCGAAGCCGCATAGGCCCCCATCCCGGTGCCGGCCTTGGCCGCCGCCGCGGCGCCGACGTTGACGATGCGCCCGCCCGGACGCTCCAGCAGATGCGGCAGGCACGCCATGCAGGCATGCAGCGCCGTCTTGAGGTTGAGCGAGTGCATCAGATCCCAGGTGGCGGGGCTGCCCGCTTCGAGGGTCTCCCAGCGGAAGCCGCCGGCGATGTTGACCAGTGCGTCGATGGCCCCCTCGCGCGCCACGACCTGGTCCACCACGGCCTGGGTGGCCGCGTGGTCGGTGAGGTCGACGCCCGCCAGGACGCGGCCGCTGCCGGCCTGATCGAGCAGGAACGGCGGCACGGCGGGCGCCGCGTCGACGCGCACCACCCGCGCGCCGGGCGTCTCCAGCGTCTTCGCAACCACCCGGCCGAGGGCGCCGAAGGCGCCGGTGACGATGATGATCCTGTCTCTCATGGCGATGTCTCCCGATCGTGCGAGCCGTGATGACGGATCATGCGACGGCCGGGGCGATCTCGACCAGCCCGTTGTTCAAGACCACGGCCCCGCGTGCGTCCACGCTGGCGCGCAGGCGAAAGGCGGCGTCCCCGTCGCGCCACAGCTCGTAGCGCACCGTCTCGCCCGGCCACACCGGCGCGGTGAAGCGCACGGCGAAGCGCTTGAGCCGCGAGGCGTCGAAGCCCAGCACCTTCTCGAGCACGGCACGCGCACCCATGCCGTAGGTGCACAGCCCGTGCAGGATGGGCCGATCGAAGCCGGCCTGGCGGGCGACCTCGGGGTCGGCGTGCAGCGGATTGACGTCGCCGCTGAGGCGATACAGCAGCGCCGCCTCGGGGCGGGTGTCGTAGCTCGCCTCGATGTCCGCCGGCCGGTCGGGCACCGCGGGCAACGGCTCCGGGCCCGGATCGGAGACACCGCTCAGTTCGCTGAAGCCCCCGTCGCCGCGCAGGAAGGTGGCGTTGCGGCTCTCGGCGATGGTCTCGCGCGTGTCGACGTCGACCAGGGTGCGCAGCACCACGGCCAGCGCCCCCTTGCCCGCGCCCTTGTCGGTCAGCGAGACCACGCGGTTGCGCGCGATCAGCGAGCCCCTGGGCGGCAGGGGCCGCAGCAGCCGCACGTCCTGCTCGCCATGCACCAGCCTGACGAAGTCGGCGCCTGTGCGCGGATCGCGCCACCAGATGCCCGGCGAGCCCATCACGGTGGCCATCGTCGGCACGGCCACCAGGTCCTTCTCGTAGACGAAGCGCAGCGCTCCGGCATCCATCGGATCCGAGCCGAAGCCCAACCCGAGCGCGTAGAGCATGCTGTCGCGCTCCGTGTAGTGATGCACGGACTCCGGGAACTGCCAGTTCTTGCAGACGTTGTAATCGAGCATCTAGAGGGTCTCTTCGGTGCCGAGGATCAGCAGGGCCTCGTGCGACAGCTCGCCGCCGTTGCCCTGCGCGATCGCGAGCCTGGCGCCGGCGACCTGGCGTTCGCCGGCAGCGCCACCCAGCTGCCGCGCGGCCTCGACGATGGTGAACAAGCCATACATGCCGGGGTGCACGCAGGACAGGCCGCCGCCATTGGTGTTGACGGCCAGCGCGCCGCCCGGCGCGATGCGGCCGCCCTCGACGAACGCGCCGCCCTCGCCCTTGGCGCAGAAGCCCAGGTCCTCCAGGAACAGGAGGGTGTTGATCGTGAAGGCGTCGTAGATCTCGACGACGTCGATGTCGCGCGGCTTCACGCCCGCCTGCGCGTACGCGCGCGGCGCGGCCTCCGCCAGCCCGGTGACGGTCAGGTCGGCCATGCTGGCGATCTCGCGGTGCGTGGTCGCCTGCGCGCCGGCCAGCACATAGGCAGGCCGCGCGCACAGGTCGCGCGCCCGGTCGGCGCGCGTCATCACCACGGCCGCGGCGCCGTCGGTCACCAGGCAGCAGTCGCGCACGCCGAACGGGTCGGCCACCAGGCGGGCCGCAAGGTAGTCCTCCAGCGACAGCGGCTCGCGCGAGAACGCCTCCGGATTGAGCTGCGCCCATTGGCGCGCCGCCACGGCCACGGCGCCCAGCTGCTGCCTGGTCGTGCCGTACAGGTGCATGTGGCGCGCGGCCGCCAGCGCGTATGACGAGATCGGCCGCAGCGGCCGGTACGGCGACTCCCACGGCGACGGCCGCGAGGCCTGCACGAGCTTGCCACTGCTGCTGCGCTGGTTGCTGCCATAGGCGATCAGGGCGACATCGCACAGGCCGGCGTCGAGCGCCATCGCCGCGAGCATCGCATGCACCTGGAACGACGATCCGCCGGTGCGGTTGTTGTCGAGAAAGCGCGGGTGGATGCCCAAGGTCTCGGCGAAGGTCAGGCCCGACAAGGCGTCATCGGTGATGGCCACGAACAGGCCGTCGACGTCCGAGGGCTTCAGGCCTGCCGACGCCAGCGCCAGCACGCTGGCCTGGTGCGCCAGCTCCATCGAGCTGAAGCCCGGCGCCGCGCCGCAGCCGAAGGTGGCCGAGCCGACGATGGCGGTGCGGCCGCGGGGAAAGCGTTCTGTCATCGCGAACCTCAGGCGGGAACGAAGACCACGAGCGACTGGTCGCCCTCGCGCACGACCCTGGCGGCGACCGCCATACCGATGCGCACCTCGTCCGGCGCGATGCCGTCGACGCGGCTCATCATGCGTGGGCCCTCCTCGAGGTCGATCAGCGCCAGGTTGTAATTCGGCGTGGGCGGCTTCTGGCGGATCGTCGTCGTCGAGTACACCGTGCCGCGTCCCGAGGCCTCGACCCAGTCGAGATCGGTCGCGCCCGTGCCGGGTTCGGCGACCCGCGGATAGAAGACGTAGCCGCCGGTCGAACGGCTGCGCTGGATCATGAAGCGGCCCGCGGCGAGGTGCGCGAAAAAGTCCTGTTCGGGATTCATCGTGCGCCTCGCCTCAGCCGTGCATGGTCAGGCCGCCGCTGACCGAGATGACCTGTCCGGTCATGAAGTCGGTGGCCGGCGTGGCGAGGTAGACCACGGTGTGGGCGATCTCCACGGGCTGCGCCAGGCGCTTGAGCGGGATGGCCCGGATCAGCGCGTCGCGCAGCTTGCCCTCGGGGATGGTCCCGTTGAACAGCGGCGTGTCGGTGGGGCCGGGGGCCACGCAGTTGCAGGTCAGGCCGGCCCGGGCCGTCTCGCGTGCCAGCGACTTGGTGAAGGCGATGACCGCGCCCTTGGTGCCGGCGTAGAAGGTCTCGCCGCTGCTGCCCACGCGGCCGGCGTCGCTGGCCACCGTGACGATCTTGCCGCTGCCGCGCTCGAGCATCCTGGGCAGGAAGCGATGGATCATGCGCACCGGCCCGATGTAGTTCACCTTGGCCAGCAGCTCCCAGACGTCGGGCGTGTTGTCGAGGAAGGGCATCACCCGATCCAGGCCGGCGACGTTGGCGATGATGTCGGGCGCGCCGCCGATGGCCGCCATCACCTGGTCGACGAAGCCGTCGATGCTCGCGCCGTCGGTCAGGTCCAGCTTGACGAACTGGCCCGAGCCGCCCGCCTGCCGGATGGCGTCGATCGCCGCCACGCCGTCGGCCTCGTTGCGGTCGCCACCGAACACCACGGCGCCGGCGCTCGCGAACTGCAAGGCCGTGGCGCGACCGATGCCGGAAGCGCATCCGGTGACGACGACCGTCTTGCCGCTCAGGTCGGTGACGTGGCGCCAGGACGTATCGGGAACTGCACTCATGAGTCTTCTCCGGGGATGAGGGTTAGGGCTGGGGCAGCTCGAGCTTGCCGCTGCGCCGCAGGAAGGCGACGATCAGCGCGCGGGCCTCGGACGTGTCGAGCAACTGGCCTCCGAGTTCGCGTTCCAGCGCAAAGCCGGTGGCGGGCGGCGTCGATGCGGCCCTGATCAATTCCTTGGCCGCACGCAACGCGGGCGCGGGCAAGGCCGCCAGGCGGCGGGCAAGCGAAGCGGCCTCGTCGGCGATCGAGCTGCGCGGCACGCACCACTGCACGAGCCCGAGCTCGCGCGCCGTCGCGCCGTCGACCACTTCGGCGCCGAGGATCAGGCGGCCGGCCACGCCGGCGCCGCACAAGCGCGTCAGGCGTTGCGTCCCGCCCAGGCCCGGGATGAGTCCCAGGCCGACTTCCGGCAGGCCCAGCTTGGCTTCGGCCGCGGCCATGCGCAGGTCGCACGCCAGCGCCAACTCCAGCCCGCCGCCAAGCGCCGCGCCGCCGATCTCGGCCAGCACGACCTGCGGCAGGCTTTCGAGGCGCTGGAAGACGGCCTGCAGGCGCGCGATGTATTGCGACAGGCGCCGCGCGGGCGCGTGCTGCGCCGTCCAGGCATGGATCTGCGCCAAGTCCGCGCCCGCGGCGAATACTTTCTGGCTGCTGCGCAGGTGCAACACCGACCAGCTCGCGTCGGCTGCCAGGCCGTTGAGCACCTGCTCGAAGGCTGCGCCCCACTCCTCGCTCAACGCGTTGACCGGCGGCCGGCACAGCGCGACCGTCGCGACGCCGTCCTGGATCAAGGTCTCGAACATGGTCGGCCTTTCCTCGGTGCGGTCAGGCCGGCGCGCGCACGGACTCGCGCAGCGCCAGCTTGTTGATCTTGCCGGTGCCGGTGCGCGGCAGGTCGTCCATCGCCACGATGCGCTTCGGACACTTGTAGCTGGCGATCAGCGACTTGCAATGGCCGATCAGCTCGCTTTCGCCGATCCACTGCCCCGGCTTGAACACCACCACGGCGCAGACGACCTCGCCCCACTTGGCGTCGGCGATGCCGACCGCGGCGCAGTCCATCACCGCCGGGTGCGCGAGCACCGCTGTCTCGACCTCGCGGCTGTAGATGTTCTCGCCGCCGGAGATGATCATGTCCTTCTTGCGATCGACCAGGAACAGGTAATCGTCCTCGTCGAGGTAGCCGACGTCGCCGGTGTGGAACCAGCCGTCGCGCAAGGCCTCGAGCGTCGCGGGCGTGTTGTTCCAGTAGCCGTCGAAACGCTGGTCGGTGAAGGTCAGCACCTCGCCGGGCACGCCGACGGCGCAGTCGTTGCCAGCCTCGTCGACGACGCGGATGCGCGTGCGAGGGCCGGGATGGCCGACGGAGCCGATGCGCTTGACCGCGCGTTCGTCGCCGTCGGGGTGGACTTCGTGGGCGAACATCATCGTGCCGCCGGTCTCGGTGGCCCCGTACTGCACGGACAGGATGGGGCCGAGCCGTTCGATGGCGCGCCGCAGCAAGGGCACCGGCACCGGCGCCGCGGCCGTGACGACGTTGCGCAGGCTGCGCAGGTCGACGTCCGCGATGGCCGGCGAATCAAGCAAGGCCTGGAGCATCGCCGAGACGACGAAGGTGAACGTGACGCGTTCCGTCGCGATCGCCTGGAGCACCTGCGCCGGATCGAAGCCGCGTTGCAGCACGACGCAGCCCGCGTGCCAGTAGACCTGCAACGCATAGCCGATCACGCCCACGTGGAAGGCCGGCGTGGCCAGCAGCGCGCGCGTCTCCGACGTGAACTCGCTGGCGTACGCGCCGCCTTCGGCGGTC
>Ga0070658_10001661_pt1 | contig 18764 bp, 20 predicted proteins | sample KBSC13metaG_FD_64664 | JGI IMG/M metagenome (GOLD analysis project Ga0070658, IMG submission 64664) | Corn rhizosphere microbial communities from Kellogg Biological Station, Michigan, USA - KBS C1-3 metaG | ecosystem: Host-associated > Plants > Roots > Rhizosphere > Soil ...
GGATGAACCGCTGCCGCCCTTTGAGCCGCCGCTCGATCCACCCGATCCGCCGCTCGATCCGCCACCGCCGGCGCCACTCATGCCACCCGACGAGCCGCTGCTGCTGCCGCTCGATCCGAAGCTCGACGAGCCGCTGCCGCTGCCCGACGCCGAGCGCGAGCTCGATCCGATGTCGAGGTCTTCCTCGTCACCGATCCGGTCGCTGCTGCTCCCCGACGACGCGTTGCGCGTCGCCGAGCTGCCGATGCCTTCGTCGTCGCGGTTCCCGCGATCCGAGCGGCTGCTGCCCGAGCTGCCTGACGATCCACCGGAGCCACTGCTCGACGAGCCGCTCTGCGAGGAGCCTGACCGTCCGGTCGCGTCGAAGCCGCCGCCCTGCTGCGACCCGCTGTGGCTCGACTGCGAACCCGACGAGCCCGACGACCCGCTACCCGACGACCCACTTCGCGCGTTCTGGTCTCTTCCCTGATCGGCCATGGTCTTTTCCTCCATGCTGCGTAAGGATGACTCCGGCGACCGCCTGCCCGGCATGATGTCGTTGCGACGTTCGCCGTCTGGGATCGCCGGAAGTCGCAAGCCAAATGCCATGCGCGACATCCGATCACCGTTGACCGTGCACTTCGCGCCCGGTACGTTGCGCACTTCATCATGGCCGCGCCCGCACGCTCCCGAACACATCCACGCACGTCGTTGCGCCGGCCGCCGCTGCTCGCTCCCGGCGCGCGCGTCGCACTCGTCTCGCCAGCGGGGCCACTGCGCGGACCGAGCGATCTCGAGCGCGCCATCGCCAACGTCGAGTCGATGGGATGGGAGCCGATCGTCGGCGTCAACGTGCTGGCGCGGCGCGGCTACTTCGCCGGCAGCGACGACGAGCGCCTAACGGACCTCGACCGCGCGCTGCGCGACCCCGGCATCGACGGCGTCTGGTGCGCCCGCGGCGGCTATGGTGCGATGCGACTCCTCGAGTCGCTCGATTATGCCGCGATCGCGCGCCGACCGAAGCCCCTGCTCGGCTTCTCGGACATCACCGCGCTGCACGCGGCCATCGAGACGCGGAGCGGGATCGCCACCTACCATGCCCCGACCGCGCGCGGCGCCCTGAGCGCGTTCTCGCGGGACTCGCTGCGGCGCGCGGTCGTGACCGGCGAGGACTCGTGCGGCTCCATCACGCAGCCAAGGGTGATCCGCGCCGGTGTCGCCGAAGGACGGCTCGCCGGAGGAAACCTGGCGCTGCTCGTGGCGCTGCTCGGCACCCCGTATTTCCCCGTGCTCGACGGCGCGATCCTCGTCCTCGAGGACATCGGCGAAGCAGTGTACCGGCTCGACCGGATGCTGACGCAGCTCCGGCTGGCCGGCGCGCTCTCGCGCATCGCCGCGCTCGTCTTCGGCGCCTTCACCGACTGCCCCGAGACGAGCGAGGACGGCGTCCGGCGCATCGACGAGGTGCTCGACGAGGCGGCGCGCGCGGCCGGCGTCCCCGCCGTCGCCAACGCCCCGATCGGCCACATCGACGAGCAGTGGACGCTGCCGTTAGGCCTCACGGCGACGCTCGACGCCGCGGCCGGCACTCTTCACGTTCACTGAGCACCCCCCCCGGAGCCCCAGCGATGGCCAAGAGCGGCACTGATCTCGTCAACGAGGCGAAGCAGCGCATCACCGAGATCGACCCGGCCGACGCCCGCGCCGCGCTCGGCTCGGCCGACACGATCTTCGTCGATGTCCGCGAGCCCAACGAGTACAACCTCGGCCGCGTCCCCGGCGCGCTTCCGATCCCGCGCGGCACGATCGAGACGCGCGGCGAGGCGATGCTCCCGCACGACAAGGAGATCGTCGTCTATTGCGGCGGCGGCAGCCGCTCGGCGCTCGCGGCCGATACGCTCCAGACGATGGGCTATCGCGTCCGCTCGCTGCGCGGCGGCTACCGGGCGTGGGTCGAGGGAGACGGCCCGATCGAGAGCTGATCGGGCGCGCGCGACCGGAGTACGGTTCGTGCGACAGGCGACGCCGCCATGACCGTGAACGTCCTGCAGCACCGCGAGATCGCCCGCCTCGCCGCGACGCTGGCCGCGCGCACCGCGACGACCGTCGAATGCGAGCCCGATGACCACCCACTCCGCGCCGCCGTCGCGCTCGTCCTTCGCCCCGGCGACGGTGGAGAGCTCGAGCTCCTCATGATCAAGCGCGCCGAGTTCGAGGGCGACCCGTGGAGCGGCCACGTCGCCTTTCCCGGCGGCCGACAGGAGCCGGACGATCAGTCGCTCGAACGGACCGCGATCCGCGAGACCTGGGAGGAGACCGCAATCGACATCGCGCGTGACGGCGCGATCCTCGGCCCGCTCGACGAAGTCTCGCCGCGGACGCCCACCGTCAGGCGAGTCGTCATTCGCCCGTATGTCGCCGCCGTCGTCCCCGACGTCGAGGTCGTCGAGAGTCCCGAGGTCGCGGCCACTTTCTGGGTCCCGCTTTCAGCGCTTCGTGAAACGGCAGCCTGGATCACGGCCGAGGTCGAAGCGCACGGCCAGTCGCTGAGCGTCCCCGCCTTCTCGCACGGCGACTATCTGGTGTGGGGGCTCACGGAGCGGGTGCTTCGATCGTTCCTGTCGATGTTCAACACTGCGATCGAGAGATGATCGAGGGCTCGATCGAGAGATAGAGAGAAGAGGGAAGCGGCTGCGCGCACTGGCGACGGCGGGTGTGCAGGGAACGGCAATCGTTGTTTCTTCGCTCGGCTCTCCGCTCTCGATCGGAGGCTCGATCATCTCTTGTCGCAGTGTTTGAGGTTGCCTGAAGCAGTCAACCTCGGAAACCCGGTATTGCGCGGATTTTAGTTCGCCCTAAATTAAGGCTTCCATTAGGCGAAATCCCCGCACCGCGAACTACCGATGGCCGCACTACCCAGAGTCGTACCGCCCGAACCGACAAACGAACAGACAGCGGAGCCCGGGTGGCGGCGCGCGCGGCTCACGCCGACGCTGTCGGAGGTCTACAAGACAGTCCCCGTCGACGGTGTCGGCTTCTGGCGGAAGATCTTCGCCTTCGCCGGACCCGGATACCTCGTCGCCGTCGGATACATGGACCCGGGGAACTGGGCTACCGATCTCGCCGGCGGCTCGCAGTTCGGCTACACGCTGCTCAGCGTCATCCTGATGTCGAACCTGATGGCCGTGCTGCTGCAGGGGCTCGCGGTCAAGCTCGGGATCGTCACCGGACGCGACCTCGCCCAGGCCTGCCGCGACCACTTCAGCGGGCCGGTGAGCTTCTTCCTCTGGATCCTCTGCGAGATCGCCATCGCCGCCTGCGACCTGGCCGAAGTGATCGGGTCGGCGATCGCGCTCAACCTGCTCTTCCACATCCCGCTCGCGCTGGGCGTCGTCATCACGGCCGTCGACGTCCTCGTCGTCCTCCTCCTGCAGAACAAGGGGTTCCGCCTCCTCGAGGCGATGGTCATCACCCTCGTCGGGACGGTCGGTGCCTGCTTCGTCTACGAGCTGTTCGTCTCGCGCCCGGACTTCGGCGCGGTGATGGCCGGCTTCGTCCCCCATCGCGAGATCGTCAGCAACCCGGCGATGCTCTACATCGCCATCGGCATCCTCGGCGCGACGGTCATGCCGCACAACCTCTACCTGCACTCGTCGATCGTGCAGACGCGGCGCTACGAGTCGACCAGCGAGGGAAAGCGCGAGGCGATCCGCTACGCCTTCCTCGATTCGACGATCGCCCTCTCGTTCGCGCTCTTCATCAACGCGGCGATCCTCATCGTCTCGGCGGCGACGTTCCACACCCGCGGCAACACCAGCGTCGCCGAGATCCAGGACGCCTACAAGCTCCTCTCCCCATCGTTAGGCGCGGCCGCGGCCAGCACCGTCTTCGCCCTCGCCCTCCTCGCCTCGGGACAGAACTCGACGTTGACGGGCACGCTCGCCGGACAGATCGTGATGGAAGGGTTCCTCAGCATCCGGCTTCGCCCGTGGATGCGGCGGCTGATCACGCGCGGCATCGCGATCGTCCCGGCCGCGATCGTCGCCTGGCTGTACGGGGAGTCGGGTACGGCACGCCTCCTCATCCTCAGCCAGGTCATCCTCTCGCTGCAGCTCTCGTTCGCCGTCGTTCCGCTGGTGATGTTCACCTCCGACCGGAAGAAGATGGGCGAATTCGTCAACGCGACCTTCGTGAAGGGGCTGGCCTACACGGTCGCCGTCGTCATCGCGGTGCTCAACGGCTGGCTGCTGATCAACATCTTCCAGTCCTGGGCCGCCTGATGTACCGGCGCATCCTCGTCCCGCTCGAGAACACGCCGACCGACGCGGCGATCCTCCAGCACGTCCGCGAGCTCGCCACCTTCTGCAAGTCGTCGGTGGTCCTCATCCACGTCGCCGACGGTTTCGTCGCGCGCAACTTCCAGTCGCTCTCACTCCGCGAGTCGGAGGAGATGCGCGCGGATCGCAAGTACCTGGAGGAATGCTGCGCGTCGCTCTGCGAGTCCGGGATCGATGCCGACTCGGTGCTCGCCGGCGGCGATCCCTCGATCGAGATCATCAACGCCGCCGAGCGCGAAGGGTGCGACCTGATCGCGATGTCCACGCACGGGCATCGCTTCCTCAAGGACATTCTCTTCGGCAGCGTCGCCAATGAAGTGCGGCACCGCGCGCGCGTCCCCGTCCTCTGCGTCCGCGCCGGCATCAGCGGCTACACGCCGGCCGGAGGCACTCCGGTCTTCAGGGTATGACCGCGCCGCAGCGCCACGACGGGCTGACCGCACCGGCCGAGGACTGCCTCAAGGCGGTCTATGAGCTCGAGCGTGCGAGTGCGGGCGCGCCGGTCACGACCAACGACCTCGCGCACCGCCTCGCGCTCGCGGCGGCCAGCGTGACCGGGATGATCAAGCGGCTGGCCGGGCAGGGGCTCATCGACCACGCCCGCTATCGCGGGGTGCGCCTCACCGCCGAAGGACGCCGCACCGCGCTCCGCACCCTCCGCCGCCACCGAGTGATCGAGAGCTATCTGGTGTCAGCGCTCGGCTTCGGCTGGGATCGCGTGCACGAGGAGGCGGAGCGCCTCGAGCATTCGGCCAGCGACGAACTGGTCGACCGGATGGCCGCAGCGTTAGGCGATCCCGCCGTCGATCCGCACGGCGCGCCGATCCCGACCCGCGACGGCGGGATCGCCGAGGGACCGGCCGGGCGCGCGCTGTCCGAGCTCGCGCCGGGCGAGCGGGGTCATGTCGCCCGGGTCGAAGACGAGGATCCCGACCAGCTCCGCTATCTCGGTTCGCTCGGCATCCGGCCGGGCGTCGAGTTCGAGCTCGTCGAGCGGGCTCCGTTCGGGGGCCCGTTGACCGTCAACGTCAGCGGAGCGGCGCGTCAGCTCGGGCCCGCGCTCGCGGCGCACATCGTCGTTGTCGCGGGAGCGCCCTGACCGGAACAGTCCTTGCGAAACCATCGGCTCGAACGCTGAACGCGACACTCGCGACTGATGGGAGGGACAACCGTGACAACCCCGCGCCCGACTCTTCCCGGTATCGATCCTGATGCCGGGATCCCGGACCTGATTCGTCGCCTCACCGACGACTCCAAGCGGCTGGTCGCCGATGAAGTGCGTCTCGCCAAGCTCGAGATGAGCGAGAACATTCACGCCGGCGCGCGCGGGGCACTCTGGCTTGGACTCGCCTTCGGGGTCGGCGTCGTCGGCCTCGTCGCGCTGACGATCTTCCTCGCGACGCTGATCGGCCGCCTCGCCAACGGCCACATGTGGGTCGGCGCGATCGTGGTCGGGGTCATCGAGATCGTTGCGGCCGTCCTGCTCGTGAAGCGGGGGCTGTCGAGCTTCGCCGAGCCGTCGTACACGCTTGCCGAGACGCGCGAGTCGCTCAAGGACACGACGAGCTGGGTGACGCATCCACGCGCTGACTGATTCGATCTTCCTTTCATTCGCGCTCTGCGCCGCGACGACGCTCGCCGCGCAGGGAGTCGCGACGACGGGACAACGCCACGAGCCGCGCACCATCGCGATCGACTCGCGGCTCGCCAGTGACGCGGGGCTGAAGCCCGGCGATCTGGTCGTCGTCAGCGCGCAGCCCGGCGGCTCGGGCGACACGGTGCGCGTCGCCGCGATCACCAGGCCGCCGGCCGATCCGAGCGAGGTCTCGCGCCAGGAGTATCGCGTGCGCCTCCATCTCGACGAGCTGCAGTCGCTCACCAGCTACGGCGACCGCGTGCACCGGTTCGCGGTCCAGACGCGCGGTGGTCCGCACCTCGATCGCGCCGTCGCCGCGATCGATGCCGCCGCCTTCGGGTTCGTCGCTCACCGGTCGAAAGACGTCGCGGTCGAGACGTCGGCCACCTTCGCCGTCGTCAGCCGCTTCCATCGCGCGATCGGCGTCATCACTGTCGTCGCCAGCGCGATCTTCCTGCTCTGCATCCTGCTCCTCAAGGTCGACGAGCGTCGCCGCGACGTCGCCGCGCTCAGGCTGTCCGGGATCTCGCGGGTGACGATCGTGAAGTCGATCGTCATCGAGGCGTCGGTGCTGACCGTGTTCGGCACCCTGTTCGGGATCGCGCTCGGCTGGATCGCGACGGTGATCGTCAACGTGCACTACCAGGGCGTCTACCGGACACCGCTCCGGTTCGCGCTGGTCACGCCGCAGACGATCGTCTTCGCGCTGGTGCTGTCGATCGTGCTCGGGATCCTCGCCGGCGCCCTCGCCGCGCTGCGGCTGGCCCGCGCGCACCCGCTGGCCCTCCTCGGCCGCCGTTAGGCGCAGTTCGATGATCGGCCGGCTCGTCGTCGCGTCGCTGACCGGGCACCGCGCGCGGACCCTGCTCGCAGTGGCCGGCGTGGCGGTGTCGGCCGCGCTCCTGCTCGACATGGTGATGCTGTCGAGCGGGATGCGCGAGTCGTTTCGCTCGCTGCTGACCAGCCGCGGCTTCGACCTCCGCGTCGCGCCGAAGGGGACGCTCCCCTTCGATACCGAGGCGACGATCGCCGACGCGACGGCGGCGATGGCCGCGCTCCGCGAATCGCCCGACATCGTCGCGGTCGCACCCGTGCTCGGCGGCACCATTCATCTCCCGCGCGCCGGGGGCGCTGCGGTCAGCTCGGTCGCGCTCGGCGTCGATCCGCGGGTGCAGGGCGACTACGTGCTGCTCGGCGGCCGCGAGCCGCGGGATGACGAGATGGTCGCCAACGATGCGCTGCTCGCGGCGGCGGCGCGCCAGGTCGGCGACACCCTGACGATCGCCGGCGGCTACGATCCGCAGCTGCGGCGCTTCCTCGCGCCGCGCGTGGTCCGGATCAGCGGCCGGGTGCGATTCGTCTATCTCGCCCGCGACCAGCGCGCCGCCGCGATGCCGCTGGCCGCGCTCCAGGCGTTAGGCGGTCCGACCCGCCGCGACCGCGTCTCGCTGATGATGATCCGCGCCCGGCCCGGCGCCGATATCGAGCAGGTGCGCGCCTGGATCGCCCGGCGGCTGCCGAAGGTCACCGCGATCTCGACCGCGACCGCCATCGCGCAGGTCGAGGAGCGGCTCAGCTACTTCCGCCAGCTCGCCTTCATCCTCGGAAGCGTCAGCCTCGCCGTCGGCGTCCTGCTCGTCGGGACGCTGGTGACGGTGAGCGTGAACGAGCGGATCGGCGAGTTCGCGGTGCTCCGCGCGATCGGGATCGCGCGCCGCACCATCACCGCCCAGATCATGATCGAGGGCGCCGCGCTGATGTTCGCCGGCGCATTCCTCGGTCTCGCGTTGGGGTTGGTGACCGCGCGCTACCTCAACACCATCCTCGCCAGCTTTCCTGGACTGCCGCAGTCGATCGACTTCTTCCTCTTCCAGCCGCGCGCCGCCTGGACTGCGCTCGGACTCCTCGCCGCCGCCGGAGTCGCCGCCGGCGCGTGGCCCGCCTGGCGCGGCGCCTCGCTGCCGATCGCGCGGGTACTGCGCGAGGAGGCGGCATGAGCGAGCCCGTGCTGCGCCTCGATTCCGTCGAGCGCAGCTATCACATGGGAAGCGAGGAGGTCCGCGCGGTCCGCGGCGTGTCGCTCGAGATCGGCGCCGGCGAGTACGTGGCGATCGTCGGGCCGTCGGGGTGCGGGAAGTCGACGCTCCTCAACCTCCTCGGCGCGATCGATCGTCCCGACCGCGGCCACGTCTACCTCGACGGCCGTGACGTCGGAGCGTTAGGCGACGGCGAGGCGACTGCGCTCCGGCTGCGACGGATCGGCTTCGTCTTCCAGCGCTTCCACCTGCTGGCGGCGCTGAGCGCGCGCGAGAACGTCGAGCTGCCGATGTCCGAGGCCGGCGTCGGCCGGACGGAGCGGGCGGCGCGCGCGCGAGAGCTGCTCGCCTACGTCGGGCTGGCGGCGCGCGAGAAGCATCGGCCGCCGCAGCTGTCGGGCGGGGAACAGCAGCGTGTCGCGATCGCTCGGGCGCTCGCCAACCGGCCGGCGCTCGTCCTCGCCGACGAACCGACCGGTGAGCTCGATGCCCGTACCGGGAGCGAGATCGCGGCGCTCTTCCGGCGGCTCAACGACGACGGGACCACCCTCGTCGTCGTCACGCACGACGAGGACCTCGCCTCGGCCGCGAAGCGCACCATCCACATGCGCGACGGGCTGGTGGTGCGCGACGAGCTGGCGGCGTCGGTCGCCGCCGCTCAGCGTTAGGCAATGTACGCCCGGCTCGCCTTCCGGCATCTCGCGCTTCGCCCGGCGCGGACGCTGTTGCTCCTCGCCGGCTACGGAATCGGCGTCGCGGTGATGGTCGTGCTCCTCTCGATCGGCGAGGCGCTCCTCGCCCAGGCCCGCGACGAGAAGCTGGTCGGCGGCGGGGACATCACCGTCCTCCCCGAGGGGATCGACGTCGAGGTGATGAAGACCGGCGGGCTGGGCGGGATGTACTTCTCGATCGACCACGCGCGCTTCATCGACCTCCAGCTCCTCGCGTCGCCGCGACTCGCCTCCGACGTGAAGGCGGTCGCGCCCCAGATCGAGGGCGCGCTGCTCTACCTCCGCTCACGCGATGGAATCGAGCGGACCGTGCGCGCGAGCGGGGAGATCCCCTCGGCGACGCGCGCCGTCGGCGCGATGCCGGCGCTCGCCAACGGGAGCTGGGACGACGACCCCGGCGACATCCGCTGGAGCCGGCCGACCGCGGCCCAGCTCCACGACGACATCGACCACTTCCACCTTCCACCCGACGAGCTCACTCCCGCCGAGCGTGCGTCGTGGGCGGAGTGGCATTACTTCAACGTGCTGTCGAGCGACCGGAAGCGGTGGGCGTTCGTCACCCTGCTCGCCGGTGGCGACATCCCCGCTGGACGCTGGGGAGGCGAGACGCTGGTCACGCTGCGCGAGGAAGGAAAGCGCGAGCGCCGTTACGTCGCCTACGCTCCGTCGACGGCCGTCTCGCTGTCGACCACCCGCGCCGACCTCGCCGTCGGCGAATCACGCGTCACGCTCCTGCCTGACGGTCGCTACCGGGTGCACGCGATCGCGCGACCCGCCAGCGGCGGCGGCGCCCCGGTCGCGGTCGAGCTGCTCGTCACGCCGCAGCCGCGGGCATACTTCCCCGGCGCCGCGTTAGGCGGCGCGGTCGTGTCCGGGTACGCGGTTCCGGCGCTCCGCGCCGACGCGAGCGGGACGATCTGCACCGGCACGGACTGCGAGCGCTTCGACGGCGCTCAATCGTATCACGACCACAACTGGGGAGTCTGGCAGGGCGTGACGTGGGAGTGGGGGGCGGCCCGCGCCGGCGACTTCACCTTTCTCTACGGGCGGGTCGACGCGCCGGGGAACGACCGCGGCGCGCTCGTGCTCTATCTCGTCGACTCGCTCGGCTTCCGCGCACTCTTCCGCCCATCGGGCATCACCTATCGCGATGCGCGGACGATCATGGTCGATGGGCATCCGGTCCGCGTGCCGTCGACGGCGGCGATGACCGACGTCCGCGGCGACGACACCGTCCGCGTCGAGCTCTCGATCGAGGACGCGATCGGGACCGACATGCGCCGCGGGGCGGAGCGGGGCGGGCGTGCGCCGTCGTCGTCGCTGCCGTACTTCATCCAGATGAAGGGCGTCGCCACACTTTCCGGCCGGCTCGGCGGGTCGCCGATCCACGGCACGGGAGCGGGGTTCTTCGAGACCTACCGCTGACGAGCGAAGAGGCGGCGGCGCATGGTGCGCCGCCGCCTCGACTCCCGGAAGATCGTTAGGCCTGACGACCTTTAGTAGCGCTCGGCGCGATCCTCGCCGCTGTTGCGCAGCTCGTCGTCGCGCGGCGTCTCGTTGAGGGCGCCGCCCTCGCCGCGCGGCGAGAGCCCGGACGAGCCGATGTTCTCGACCCCCTCGCCGGCGACCGGATCGGTGAAGCTCGCGCCGCGATTGGCCTCGTTCCCGCGCAGCGCGCCCGATTCGCGGCTCGCCTGCTTGTCGTTGTCCTGTCCGCGGACGATGCCGGCGCGGTCGGTGACGCTGCTGTTCAACGGTACGTCGCCCTGCCGGGTGAAGCTGCTCCCGGCCGGCGAGGAAAGCCGCTTCTCGACATCATCGGCGATGCTCGAGCGGCGCGACGCGTCGAACGATGTGTCGCTCGACGACCTGCTCGACGCCGAGCGTTCGACGATCAGCCCCTCGTCATCGAACTCGGTCGGCGTGCGGTCGCCATACTCGTCGACCGTGCCCGCCGGCTCGCTCTCCGGGACGTCCGCGCCGGTGCCGATGCTGCCGTGGGTGCCGGTGGAGCTGAACGAGTTCTTCGCGCTCGGGTCACCGGTGAGCGACGACTGCGACGCCGCGCCGCGCACGTACGCCGTGCGCGCATAGTCGCGCATGTCGTTCCAGTCGCTTTCCTGGGTGCTGCTGCGCCACCCGCGCTCGAGGTGCGGTTCGACTTCCTCGAACGACTGCCCGGCGTATTCCGGGTTGCGGCTCGCGAGGTAGCCGAGCTGGTAGGCCGGCCGGACGCGGTCGTACGAGAGCCCGGGGTTCGATGGCGTCGCCGATCGCGACTGGTAGTCGGTGCGGAAGTGCTGGTCGTCGGAGTGCGAAAAATTCGACGCCGCCTCGGCGATCGCGCGTCCCGTCCACCAGCCACCGATCGCCCCGGCGATCCCGCCGACCACCGTTCCGATCGGGCCGCCGAGCGATCCGATCGCCGCACCGGCGAGCACGCCGCCGATCCCGCCTGCGGCCTCGCCCACCTGGTCGCCCGCCGTCGGCTCGCGGTCGTGGTGCACGACGCGGTCGTCCACGATCGGATCGTTGGCGCGCACCGTGCGGTCGGCGACGATGGCGTCGTCGCTGCGCGCGACGAGCGAGTCGTCGCGGACCAGAGAGTCGGATGTGGCATATCCCTCACCCACCTCGTCCGAGCGCCGCTGCTCGTCACGACGCAGCTCGTCGGCGCGGCTGATCTCGGCGTTGCGCAGTTCGTCGTTCCGTTCCATGCTCCCTCCCGCGATGGATTCCTGTTGCTTCTCCAATGCTCCATGAAAACTGGCAAAAGCGGGACCAGCAGCAGGGCGCCGATTCGCATCGGTGCGCAGGGCTGGAACTACGACGCATGGCTCGGCGGATTCTATCCCTCGGGCACGCGCGCGACTGATTTTCTGTCGGTCTACGCGCGCGCCTTCGACACGGTCGAGGTCGACTCCACGTTCTACGCCATCCCGCCCGAACGGACCATCGAAGGCTGGGTGAAGCGCACGCCCGACAACTTCCTGTTCACGCTCAAGCTCCCGCAGTCGATCACCCACGAGCGGCGACTCCGCGCGTCCGAAGAGGAAACCGCGTTGTTCATCGCCCGCGCCCGCGGACTGGGCTCCAAGCTCGGGCCGATCCTGATGCAGATGGGACCGGACTTCGGCATCGAGGAGTACCCGGCACTCGTCGCCTATCTCGCGACCTGGCCGCGCGACGTGCCGGTCGCGATCGAGTTCCGGCGGCGTTCGTGGATCAATCGCGACGTGCATGCGATGCTCGTCGAGCACGGCGTCTCGCTCGCCCTGAGCGAGGGGCCATGGATCCCGCGCGAGACGCTGCTCGCGCTGGCCGACAAGCCGACCGCGCCGTTCCACTACATCCGCTGGATGGGCCCCGATCGCGCGATCACCGATCACTCGCGGGTGCAGGTCGACCGGTCGCGCGAGATCGAGGAGTGGGCACGTGTCATGACACGCATCGCCGACGCCGGGCGCGCGGTCTACGCCTATTCCAGCAACTATTACGCGGGTCATGCGCCGCAGACCGCGCGCGACGCGCAGGCCGCGGTCGGCCAGCGCCCGGTCGCGCCCGACACCCTCGGCACCCAGATGTCGCTGTTCTGACGGCGCGCGGCGCGGCACCGCGCCATATTTGAACTCATGAACGTGCACGTTTCGCCCGGCACCCGATGAAGGCGAAGACCGTCGCCTTCGTCATCGTCTCGATCGCCGGCGCCGCGATATTCGCGAGACTCGGTGTCTGGCAGGTGAGTCGCCTGCACCAGAAGCAGCGCCTCAACGCCGAGATGCAGGCGCGCCTCGCCGCCCCGCCGGTATCGATCGATTCCCTGGCTGGTCCGGCTGATTCGCTGCGCTACCGGCGGGCACGGGTCAGCGGAGTTCCCGATTATGCGCACGAGGTGATGCTCGTCCAGCGCACGCACGACGGATCGCCCGGCGTCTACCTGGTGACCCCCGTGATCACGCCGGGGAGCGATTCGGCGACGATCGTGGTTCGCGGCTGGGTCTACGCCCCCGACGGCGTGCGCGCCGATCCGGCGCGCTGGCACGAGGGCGACCGCCTAACGCTCGACGGTTACGTGGACGAGCTGCCGACCACCGGCGCCGCGGACACGATTCCCGGCCAGCCGCTGGCGGTGCGCCGCCTCGAGCGTGGTGACCTCGCGCACCGCGCCGGACGCCCCGTCCGCACGATGTACCTCTGGGCGGTCGCCGACAGCGGCCGCACGTCGGCCGCGGCCGCGCCGGCGCGTCAGGCACCGGCACGCTTTACGCTTCCCGTCCTCGATGAAGGCCCGCATCGAAGCTATGCGATCCAGTGGTTCGCGTTCGCACTCATCGCGCTCGCCGGCGCGGTGATCGTCGTTCGCAACGACCGGCGGGAAGCTGGTCCCGACCAGTCCGCACGTCTGGCATCAGCTGACGACAACACCTGACGGTGACACCACCGTGGAGGAGATGATGGCCGAGCAGCGCGCACTTGCATCCGAAACCGAAGCCCGCGACGTCGCCGAGGCGGCGCGCGAGAGCGAGTGGGAGCATCCGAGCTTCGTCCGCGAGCTCTTTCTCGGACGCTTCCGCCTCGACCTCATCGACCCGCACCCGCCGGTGCGCAACGCCGAAGAGGAGGCGCGCGCCAGACCGTTCATGGACAAGCTCGAGGCCTTTCTCCGGCGCATCGACTCCGAGGAGATCGACCGCACCGGCGAGATCCCGGAGGAGTTGATCCAGGAGCTCCGCGAGATGGGCGCGTTCGGGATCAAGATCCCCAAGGAGTACGGCGGCCTCGGACTGTCGCAGATGAGCTACGTCCGCGCGATGCAGCTGGTGACCTCGAAGGACGGCTCGCTCACCGCACTTCTGTCAGCCCATCAGTCCATAGGCCTGCCGCAGCCGCTCAAGCTGTTCGGCACCGAGGAGCAGAAGCGAAAATACTTTCCGCGGATGGCGAAGGGCGCGATCTCCGCGTTCGCGCTCACCGAAGTGGACGCGGGCAGCGATCCGGCCAACATGCGGACCTCGGCGACGGTCACACCGGATGGAAAGCACTGGGTCATCAACGGCGAGAAGCTCTGGTGCACCAACGGCACGCGCGCCGAGCTGTTCGTGGTGATGGCGCGGACCCCGGACGTGATCGTCAACGGAAAGCCGAAGAAGCAGATCACCGCCTTCATCGTCGAGGCCAGCATGCCCGGGGTGTCGGTCAAGCACCGCTGCCGCTTCATGGGACTGAAGGCGATCGAGAATGGCGTCATCAGCTTCAAGGACGTGAAGGTCCCCGCCGAGAACGTCCTCTGGGGAGTGGGGAAGGGGCTCAAGCTCGCGCTGACGACGCTCAACACCGGGCGCCTGACGCTGCCGGCGAGTGCCGCCGGTGTCGGCAAGGCGATGCTGCAGGTGATGCGGACGTGGGGGAACGAGCGTGTGCAGTGGGGGCAGCCGATCGGCAGGCACGAAGCGGTGTCGAAGAAGATCGCCCACTGCGCCGCCGACACCTTCGCCATGGAAGCGATCGGCGAGCTTGCCTGCGCGCTCTACGAGCGTGGCAACTACGACATCCGCCTCGAGGCGGCGATCGCCAAGATGTGGAACACCGAGGCCGGCTGGCGGATCGTCGACGACACCCTCCAGGTCCGCGGCGGCCGCGGCTACGAGACCGCCGCATCGTTAGGCGCGCGCGGCGAGCTGCCGATCCCGATCGAGCGCGCCATGCGCGACTTCCGCATCAACCTGATCTTCGAGGGCTCGTCGGAGATCATGCGGCTGTTCATCGCCCGCGAAGCGGTCGATCACCACTTCAAGACTGCGTTCGCCCTCGTCGCCCCGGGAGTGAACATGGGCGAGCGCGCCGCGGCGGCCGGACGCGTCGCGAAGTTCTATCCTGCCTGGTACGCGGCGCGCTGGATCGGGAAGGGGCAGCTCCCGGTGAGCTACGCATCGTTCGGGAAGCTGGCCAAGCATCTCCGCTACATCGAGCGCAACACGCGCCACCTCGGCCGCGCGATCTTCCACGCGATGGTCCGTTTCGGGCCCAGGCTCGAGCGCCGGCAGCTCGTCCTCTTCCGCGCCGTCGACATCGGCGCCGAGCTGTTCGCGATGAGCGCCGCGATCACCCGTGCCAGGATGCTGGCCAAGGAAGGGAACAAGGAAGCGATGGAGCTCGCTGACTACTTCTGCCGCGAGGCGCGTGTACGCATCGAGCGGAGCTTCGACGAGCTCTATGGGCCCGACGACGCCGCGATGCGGACGGTCGCCCGCCACGTCCTCGCCGGCGAGCACACCTGGCTCGAGCGCGGCATCGTCGGTCTGATGCCTCCGGCCGTCCCCGCCGCCGGGCACGCACCGGCGACCGGCGCTCGCCGCCAGCCCGCGAGCGTGTGACCGTTAGGCAGGAGCCGCAACACAAAGCAGGGCGACGATCATCGATCGTCGCCCTGCTCCGTTTGTCATGAACCGCTGCCGCAAGGTGAAGAGTGTGCGTCGTGACTAATGACTCATGCCCCTGCCGCACGCCTCATGGCAGCGCTGTCCTGTCTCCTGGCCTCACGCCCCCGCCGCGACTCTCTCTTCATCCGTCGCCGTCATCGCACCCACCGCGGTCAGCGCGATGCCAAGCACGGCGTGCAGCGCGATGTCGTTGCCGCCGATCGGGATGAGCCCGAACGTCTCGGGCAGCACGAATCCCAGCCCGGCGAGAACGAGGTAGATCGCGCCCGAAAGCAGGCAGTAGCGCCGCGCGCTGAGCGGCGACTTCGCAGCGACCAGCGCCCAGATCCCGAAGACGAGGTGCACCGCGTTGTGCGCCGCGTTCATCGGGAACATCCCGGCCAGCTTGGGCGCGCTTTCCATGTGTGCATCCATCGACATCCCGCCCGTCAGGAAGCCGACCAGCGCAACGGCGACGAAGATGACGCCGAACGCCAGTGTGATCTTTTGAATGAATCGCATTGCCAAGCTCCGGTAGATGGTGATCCGGGTCGCTCGTCCTCGAGCGGCACTGCGCCCCGGTCGTGCGTTCGCGCGCGCCGTCAGGCGGCGCGACTTTCCGTCACGCCTGCGACGTGGCGGCCGACTCGTCCTCCGCGCTCAGCGCCCCGACCGCCGTCAACGCCATCCCGAACACGGCGTGCAGCGTGATGTCGTTTCCGCCGATCGGCATCAGCCCGAATACCTCCGGCACGACCAGCCCGACGCCGGCAAGCAGCAGATACAGCCCGCCCGACAGCACGCAGTAGCGCCGCGCAGCGACGCTGCTCCGCATCGCGATCACTCCCCATGCGCCGAGGAGCAGGTGCAGCGTGTTGTGCGCGGCGTTGACGGGAAACAACCCGGCCAGCTTCGTCGAGCTGGCCATGTGGGCATCCATCGACATTCCGCCGGCGATGAAGCCGAGCAGCGCGGCGGCGATGAAGCCAAGACCGAATACCGCGGACATCTTCTGGACGAATCGCATCGTCGCTCTCGTCGCGAGTGAACCCGGTTTCTCGTCGCGAGCAGGAGCGCTCGCCCGGGGCCTTTTGCCTCACGAAATCGACTGATCGACCCCGCTCGCGGTAACGCTTTCGCCCTGCCGTATCTGCAGGAGTGCCACCGCCAGCGCGATCGACACGCCGCCGAGCAGGGTTTCGGTCCCCAATCGCTGATGCAGCACGGTCGCGCCGAGCAGCGATGCCCAGAACGGCTCGATGGTCGAGATGATCCCGGTCCGCACGGCGCCGATTCCGGCCAGCCCGTTCAGGAAGAGGATGAAGGCGACCGCCGTCGACACCACCGCCAGCGCCGCCGTCGCCGCCCACGCCACCGGCGTCAGCTGCGCGCTCACCGTCATCGTCGCCAGCGTGACCGGCGCGATCATCGTGGGGCTGGCCACGTGCAGCGCCGCGATCACCGCCCCGACCACCAGGAAGCAGGCGCCCGCCCCCGCTGCGACCCAGGCCGAGGCGACCCGCGCCGGCACTCCTTCGCTCAGCGCCCCGATGAACGGGACGTACAGCGCGTAGATCAGCGCCGAGCCTAACGCGAGCGTCACCCCCGCCGGGTGCATCGTGTCCGCGCTCGGCGCCCCGACCATCAGCCCGATCCCGGCCAGCGACAGCGCCAGCGCCGCGACCCTGGTCCGGTCGAGCCGCTCGGTCCGCCGCACGACCGCGAACACCGCGATCCACGACGGATAGGTGTAGAAGAGGAAGACCAGCGTCGCGACCGGGATCCAGCGCAGCGCCAGCAGCGAGGTGAAGCCGATCACCGCCTGGCCGCCGCCGCCTAACGCGAGGAGCCGGAGCCGCCGCCCGCGCGCCGTCGCCAGCGCCGCCATCCCTCCCGACAGCAGCGCCAGCGTCGCCGCGCCGAGCAGGTAGCGCCAGACGAGGATCGTCAGCAGCGGCGCGCCGGCACGCTGCGCGATCGTCACCAGGATCGTGATCGACCCGAAGCAGCACGCCGACAGCGCGACCATCAGCGTCGCCGCTGCCGGCGAGCGCCTCACTTCAGATGGAGCAGCCAGATGGCGATCCGGAAGTAGACCACGATCCCGGCGACGTCGACCAGCGACGCGACGAACGGCGACGACGCGATCGCCGGGTCGAAGCCGACCTTCGTGAACACGAGTGGCAGCATCGCGCCGACGATCGTCCCGATCAGCACCACCGCCACCAGCGTCAGCGAGATCACTGTCGCCACCGGCAGCCCGTTCCCCCACATCAGCGCCCGCACGAACCCGATCGCGCCGAGGAAGATCCCGAGCGCGATCCCCTGCCCGATCTCGCGCGACAGCACCCGCAACACGTCGCGCACCTTCACGTCCCCGACCGCCAGCGCGCGGGTGATCAGCGTCGCCGACTGCGATCCGGAGTTGCCGCCCGAGCTGATGATCAGCGGAACGAAGAACATCAGCGCGGTCACCGACTCGAGCACCCCCTGGTAGTGGCGCAGCGCGGTCCCGGTGAACATCTCCTCGACGAAGAGCAGCACCAGCCACCCGCCGCGCTTCCGCGCCAGGCTCCAGAAGCCGGCCTGGAAGTACGGCTCCTCGAGCGGCTGCACCGCGCCGAGCCGCTGCACGTCCTCGGTCTGCTCCTCGACCATCGCGTCGAGGACGTCGTCGACGGTGACGACGCCGATGATCCGGTCGCTGTCGTCGACCACCGGGACCGCGACGAGGTCGTACTCGCGCACGATCCGCGCGACCTCGGACCGGTCGGCCATCGGCGGGACGGTGACCACTTCCTCCCATGCGATGTCGGCGACGCGCGCACCCTCGGGCGCGGCGAGCAGCTCCCGGATCGACATCACGCCCTGCAGCCGCCCCTCCGTGTCGGCGACGTAGATCGCGTGCATCGCTTCCTTCCGTCCCGCGCGCGCCAGCGCCCGCACGGCGACCAGCGCTTCTTCCACCGTCATCGACGCGGCGACGGAGACGAACTCCGTCGTCATGATGCCGCCCGCGCTCTCCGGATCGTAGGCGAGCAGCTGCTCCGTCTCGCGCCGCGCCTCCGCCGGGATCTCGGCGAGGATGTCGTCGGCGTGATCCTCCTCGAGCTCCTCGAGGACGTCGGCGCGGTCGTCGGGCGTCATCGCCGACACGAGCGATGCGGCCTGCTTCGCCGACATCTCCTCGAGCACCTCGGTGCGCAGCTCCTCGTCGAGGTACTCGAGCACGTCGGCGGCGCGATCCTGCGGCAGCGCCATCAGCAGACGCGGCACCATCTCGCGCGGAATCGCCTCGGCGACGTCGGCGAGATCGGCCGGGTGCATCTCTTCCGTCTCCGCCGCAACGTCGGCTGGAGACTCCTCGAGCATGTCGACGATGTCCGGCGCGAGAAGCGCGGCGACCGGACGCTCTTCCTTTCGCTCTGGTGGAGTCATCGCGTCGCTCGCGAAAAGTTCGAAGCGCCGGCCGATCACGGCGCCGTGTCGTGCGTCACGTGAGGGTGATCACGTCGCGCGAGAGAGGCGTCAAGTTAGGGTCGTAGCGCGTGGCGAACAAGCCATGCAATGCGTCTGAAGATGAGTCGCGAAGACGTGGCTCATCCCACCTCAGCTCCCCCTCATGC
>Ga0070658_10001663_pt1 | contig 18762 bp, 15 predicted proteins | sample KBSC13metaG_FD_64664 | JGI IMG/M metagenome (GOLD analysis project Ga0070658, IMG submission 64664) | Corn rhizosphere microbial communities from Kellogg Biological Station, Michigan, USA - KBS C1-3 metaG | ecosystem: Host-associated > Plants > Roots > Rhizosphere > Soil ...
TACTGGTCGATCAATACTGCCGACCGGGCACGCCGATCTGGATCTCCGAGGGTGACGCTACGGGCGGCACCATGCAGGTGCAAGGGGCGCTCTTTGCCGCCGACCTCTATCCTAGAATCTGGGAGAACGGGATCGAAAGCTTCGACTGGTGGGACCTGCACAACGGTCTGGATGTCAGCGATGAAGGCCGCTTTAGCGATCAAGGAATACTCTCGAATGCGAGTTGCGCCAAATCCATCTGCGAACCGGTGGTCAATACGCCGTTTCCGCCTTACTACGGGATCAAACTTGTCCACTACTTCTCCACGCCCGGCGACACCCTGGTCGAAGTAAAGTCTGACGCTCCCTCGGTGATCGCTCACGCCGTTCTCAAAGCAGGCGGGAAGGTGGTGGGGCTGATGCTTATCAATAAGGATCCAAGGAAAACGGCCGAGGTAACTGTCGACGCCGGCAGCGTCAGTCTCGGTCAGGCGGACATCCGCTATTCCTACGGACGAAATAGTAAGGACATCGAGACGACGGGGGGTGACGGTTTGGTCGGCACGTCGGCCAGGCTTGGTGTTGTCAAGCTTCCACCGTACTCCGTCACCGTACTGATTGCCCCGGAGTTGAGCTCGCAGGTCGCTGAATAGACTAGGCAATCTATGACGCCTTCCATGTGAATTGACCGTAATTGTCGTCAGTAGCGCATCGGCCAACTGTGTTTATCAGGCGACCTTAGAGAAAATACCGGTTTTGCAGAAGCGTTGATGCAAAATCGCCATCTAGAAGAAAAAAAGCTTGACAACTTTTTGGACTCGATATATAATTGACTATACAACATTGCCGGGCCGAGACGACGCCGTCCAGATGAACGGCCTGACGGAGCCAGGTAGGCTGCCTCATCATTCATCGTAGATGAAAGGGATTTATCAAATGAAACTTGGAACACGTGTTAAGAAGGGCTTTACCCTCATTGAACTTCTTGTCGTCATCGCCATCATAGCGATTCTCGCCGCCATCCTTTTCCCGGTCTTCGCCCAGGCCCGTGAGAAAGCGCGCCAGACCACCTGCGCCAGCAACCTCAAGCAGCTCGGCCTCGCCGTCGCCCAGTACGTCCAGGACTATGACGAGACGATGCCCTACTCGACATTCAATAATGGTGCGTACGATTGGGGCTGGGCCATCAATCCTTACGTCAAGAACGGAAAGACGAACGTCATTCCGAACGGATACTTCGTTGGTGGCGTATGGTCGTGCCCGAGCAACCCGCAGATTCAGGACAACCAGTACCAGCCGAACTCGAACGTCATTCTCAACGAATACAATTGGAATGGTTGCACCCAGCCCACGCTCCCGCCGCTCAGCATTGCGGGGCTCGATACGCCCTCGGACACGGTCAACATATATGAGGCAGGCGCCAACGCCGGTTATAATTGGAACTATGTGTTCGGACCAGGCGCCGAATGGTTCTGGACGTCGAATGAAGCCACTGATCAAACCGTCGGTACCGACAATGCTAATGCCAGGGACAGCGATACTTCAACGTCGTGGGGCGGCGGCAATCTTGCGCCCCGGTACCGCCACGCCGGCCACAGCAATATGCTGTTCTGTGACGGCCATGTGAAGGCGATTGGCAAGGGCAAGCTGAAGTGGCTGCAGAACATCTACGTGAAGAGTGTCAACTGCGCTCCTTACTAAGTCCACAATTGAGCCGCCGGCCATCTGCCGGCGGTTCGTTTCGTCTTAACCAGAGTTGTAATATCAATGAGTAATATAACCCGAACAGCTTCTTGCGTGATGTGTATCGGCGTGCTCCTGGCGCTCGCCGGGTGCAACAACGGTATTAAGAAGGATCCTTCCCAGGTGCCGCCGCCGCCAACCGCCGCTACGCTGCCGCCCGTTCCGCCTGGCGTACCACCGGAGCAGCAGGAAGCAGCCCGGCAACAAATGATGTCGAGCATGCAGGCTGGACGAAATTCGGCCATGCACGTCAATGGACAGGTTAAGTAGCCGATAACCCACCGCAGCAGACTTTTAGATGCCGATAGCCGAGTTTTCGGCTATCGGCTCTGTCACGCCCGAAAGAACATATTGACGTATGAAAGCCGGTCGTTCTATAGGATTAATCGCTGTATTGCTTGTGATTGGCGCTGGAGCGACAGCCGCCTACTACGCAAAGGCTCACCAAGCGCAGCCCGCGCTGCCCGCGCTGCCGGTCGAGCCCGCTCCTTATAACTCCATTATGATCGGGACGTCTGAGCAGGAGGTTGTGGCGAAAATTGGCCAGCCGATTTCCAAGTCACAAAATAGCCGATATGAGGCGAAGTCCGCTGACCAATGGCGGGACATCGCTGAAAAGGCGGACGCGCTCGAATCACGGAGCAGTGACCCATACGGAACCGTAAGCCCGGAGGACCATGCAAAATTGGTTGATCTCCGTCGAACGTTGGAGCACCGGATTAGGGACAGTTGGTCGTATCCCGCGCCGAAGCCCCAGGACGCGCAAGTCGTCTTCGAGTTCGACGATAGGGGCACTCTCCTTGCCGCCGGCGTCCATGGCCGCCCCCATACGGGGCCAGTGCCTGGCGCAGCCACTAAGCCGTCCAAGTAGCTCGAACTTATACTGCGAGACAAATGAGCGAACTGCGTCGACGTGGCTTTATCGACTTCGCCGAGGTATCCGTCGGAAGGAAAGCAACGAAGAACCATGAGCATTTCGCGGGCACTGAGAACTTTGCCTCGCCATGGCTCTATCGTCGACAGCGGGCGCGATTGTGGAGATGCAAAGAATATGGCCGGAGCGGGGAACGCTCCGGCCATTGCTATATCTCAGATGCGAGCTAGTGTCTAGCTGATTAGCCGCGGTGGACAGGTCGACTTGCGGACGATGACCTCGGTGTCGAGGAGTTCGTGGCCGACGACGAGTCGGGGGCCTTCGGGGTCCTGGAGCGCTTCGACCAGGCGGGAGGCTGCGTGCAGGCCGATCGCGTAGACGGGCTGGCGGACCGTGGTGAGCGGCGGCGACAGGTGGGCGGCGGAGAGAGGGTCGTCGAAGCCGACCAGCGAGATGTCGTTCGGGACGGCGAGATACCGGCGGCGAAGTGCGCCGAGGGTCGTGAGGGTCATACTGAAGTCGCACGCGATGATGGCGGTGGGCATCTTACCGCTTTTCACCATGCGGTCCAGCCACTCGTCCACGAGCTTGTCGAAGACGTCGATGGCGTAGAACGGGTTGAGGCAGAGTAAGTCTGGGTCGACGGCGAAGCCCGCGGCTTCCATGGCGCTCTCAAAACCTCGGAGGCGGTCAACGTGGTTCGCGTGACTTGTCGCGAGGTTGACGCAGCCGATCCGCCGGTGACCAAGTTCGAGCAGATGCTTCGCGGCTGCCGCGCCGCCGGCTCGGTTGGAGGCGTCGATGGTCGGGATCGTCTGGTCCTCGGCGTCGGGAGACGAAATGCCGATCGCTACGAAAGGAACCTGCTCGTCCACCAGCTTATGCAGGTGAGGCATATCCTCGACGGTGGCGGTCAAGATGATAAGGCCGTCGAGCTCTTCCTTGTGGTAGTAGCTGAGGTAGTTATCAGCGGAGACGCTAGCATACTTGACCTCGACGGGCTGGCCGGTAAGGCCGGCGCTGATACCGCGAAGGACCGGGCCGAAGTAGATATGGTCGCTGTCACCCTCGGGCATCTGAGCGCCCGCCGGCATGTAAGAACCGAGGACAACGCCCACCCGCATCGAGTGCTTGTTCGACGTCCGCCTGGGCCTGGTCGACCGCTGCGACGCCACATAGGTTCCGCTGCCGCGAGCAGACGTCAGCAGGCCCTCGTCGACGAGCTGCTGGATCGCCTTGTCGAGGGTGATGCGAGTCGTGCTGAACTCCGCGGTCAGGATGTTGCGGTTCGGCAGCGCCTGCCCGGTGGTCCATTGACCATCGGAGATCCGGCGTCGCAATTCATCCTTAATCCGGTGATAGAGCGGAGCTTCCTGTTTCTTCTTGTACTTCTGTTGTGTGGCCGACAAGTTAAGTTCTTTCCTGATTAAGAGAAGGCGGCTTTTAAGACTAAGCCTAAAAGGCCGGCAAGCGCAGCGCCACTTTGGCTCTGCAGCGCCCGGTTTAATGCACTGGACGCCCCCAACGTGAGTTGGTCGGAATAAAATTTGTTGACTAGCCAATTGTATTCCAAATTCGTCAAGATGTCAACTCATTATGGGGGTAGCTGACTCGAGTATTTCATCTCGACGGGTGAGCATGTTTTCACGTATTGACAGTTTGCGGGTCATTGCGTATAATTTGTCTAGTCAGATTGGACGAGAAAGCGTACATGGCCGTATGAGTGTGATCGACAGAAAACCCACGTCGAGAGACGTTTCGAGCCCGGCTCGGCACGGCGAGGCCCCAGAGCCGCAGAGGGCCAGGCTACCGATCCGCGCGTTTGCGATTGGCATCGTGCTCAGCCCGATCCTGATCGCCTGGGCAGAATATACCGAGATCGTCGCGGGTGGGGCGGACCTGGTTGCCATGTCGCTTGTGATGGCCGTGCTGTTGATGCTCCTCGCGGTGGTGTTGATCAACAGCGTCGTCCGTCGACTTGCACCTCGATATGCCCTCACAGTGCCGGAATTGATGGTCGTCTACACGATGAACGCGACATCGATCGGCATCTGCGGTATCGGGATGATGCAGTTTCTGCCGAATGCGTTGGCTGGCGTGCGTTACTTCGCCACTCCTGCGAACGGCTGGAAATCATGGATGTACCTGGTGAGGTCGTGGACGCTGCCGTCGCCCGACGTCATCGCCGATTACTACAACGGCAATTCGACCCTGTTCACTCGCGAGCACCTGATGGGATGGCTGCTCCCGGTGTTCGTCTGGTCGATGTTCATTTTCGCGCTAACGACGGCCATGTACTGCATGGCGACTCTGCTCCGGCGCCAGTGGGTCGAGAGCGAGCGGCTGATGTTTCCCATCGTGGTGGTGCCGCTGGAGATTGCCCAGGATGAGAGCCGTCGCGCGCTTCTCCGCAATAAAGTCATGTGGTCGGGTTTCGGGCTCGCCTTTGGTTTGGAGACGCTTGCCGCGCTTCACTATTCCATCAGCCCGTCTATTCCCTATGTGCCGCTCAAGGCGAGCGAGCCGCTGTTCAATATCGGAAACCTGATCACGACTCCGCCGTGGACAGGGTTTGGCTACTTCGTGGCCGGCTTTTACCCTCTCGTCATCGGCATCGCATATCTGCTGTCTCTCGACGTCAGCTTTTCCTGCTGGTTCTTCTACATCCTTGTGAAGCTCGAGAATGTCGCCAGTGTATCGATGGGCCTGCGCGATGCCCATGACACAAGTATGCTCGGAACAGCTCCTTATGCCGGCGCGCAGGGTGTGGGTGCATTCACGGCGATTGCGATTATGTCGTTAATCGGCGCATGGCCTCATCTCAAGTCTGCGTTCCGATCGGCCTTTGGCCGGGTGACCCCTGGTAACGGGGGGACTGCGTTCGATAAATCCATCGAAGCCGACGAGCCTATGTCGTACCGGTCGGCCTATATCGGGCTATTCGTGTCGACAGCGCTCCTCTTCGGATTCTGCCTCGCCATCGGCATCGCCTGGTACGTCGCAGCCTTTTTCCTCGCGATCTATTTCCTGTTTATCATCACCACGAGCCGGATACGCGCCGAGGCCGGTCTTCCCTGGTCCGCCGGACCCGCTTCGTCGGCGCATGGCACGGTCGTGAACTTTGTCGGCTCCCATGCGTTCGACCCGTCGAGCCTTACCGGGCTTGCCAACCTTCGCTGGTTCGACGCCGACTGGCGCGATGTCGCCATGCCGAGCCAGATGGAGTCGATGAAGATCGCGCAGGCGGTCAAGATGAACCCGAAGCACCTGACAGTGGCGGTCGCGCTTGGAACGGTGGTGGCGACGCTAGCGTCCTGGGTCGCGGTCCTTGCCATCTACTACCATTTCGGCGCGGCGACGGGGCACATGCTCGGTTGGCGGACCGATCAGGGCCATTACGGCTACGACGAGTTGGCGACCTGGCTGAAGACGCGCAAGGGTTTTGATGGGTCGTCGACGGGGGCGGTTGTGGTCGGTGCGGTCGTCACCGTCGGGCTAGGGTTGATGCGTCGGAGTATCGCTTGGTGGCCGTTCAACCCGCTAGGCTACGCCGTCGCCTGCGCCGGCGCCCTCGACTGGATGTGGATGTCGATGCTGGTGGGGTGGTTCTTCAAATGGCTCACGCTCAAGTACGGCGGTATGATTATGTATCGACGCACCGTGCCGTTCTTCATCGGCTTGATCCTGGGCGACTACGTGGCCGGCGGCGTCTGGTCGCTCATCTCCCTTTGCACGGGCGTCGTGGGATACCGCACGTTTCCGATTTAGGAAGAGAATTAACATGGATAAAGGGGATGAACGGGATATAGAGAATCCAGAATTCCTAATCCCTTTCATCCCCTTAATCCATGTTAATTCCTGGCTTTATGCTGCTCGCTGTGAAAAGGTGAAGCGGCAGCGGGGAGAGTCCCCGCGTTCGCAGCGTTCGTCGACGGGGGCGCCCAGGATCTCGGCAAGTAGCGCCTGCGCGAGTGAGCAGACTTCCGGATGCAGGCGTGTGAGGGCGGCGAGGGGGCATCCCGCGCCTTGAATGATGCTCACCGCGTCGGTTGTCGACAACTCCACCACGCCTCCGATGTCGGCGAGCGCCTTGAGGGCGGTCGACGTGCGGGTTGACGGGGGGACGTTGTCGAGGCCGGCGGTATATCCGGCGGCAATCCGTCGCCCGACTTCTTGCAGAATCTCCCGCGCGCTGTCGACGTCGCGATCTTTCAACACCACAACCAATTGAGCGAGCAGCAGCTCGTGCGCCTTGGGGAAGAACTGCCCGGCATCGTCAGTGAGTTCGTAGACTTGCTCCGGCTTGCGAAACCCGCGACGGACCCCGCGTCGACGGATTAGGCCGTCGCGCTCGAGTGTCGTCAGATGGGCACGGACGCCATTGTCGGTCATCTCCAGGGCAATCGAAAGCTCATTGACCGTCTTACCCCCGCTTCGCAATAGGGACAGGACCCTGCCGCGTGTGGTGCCCAGGAACCTCTCGCCCCAACTCCCATTGTCGACATCGGCTAGCATAATTCCATTTTACCAGATTTCTTAATAAATCAAATAATATATTGACTTATTATGTTTAATGGGCCAAACTAAGATACTTGATTGCCTGGGCGTCGCATGGTCCAGGCACTACATTCGATGGAGGTGTTCTTATGAAGTTTGGAAAATTGATACCTGCGATGTCAATCGCGGGGCTGATTGCCGGCGCGTGTTCGAGCGCATTCTCGATGGATATGAGTCGCTATGGTGGCCCGGTCTACACCGGTGCGCCGGCGTTGACGGTGACGTCATCGCTGGTAGCAGCGGGCGGCGGGGCTGCGCACTTCTCGGCGGCAAAGGCGTTGACGTCGATGGTCGGCCCAAAGCTGGTGAAAGCGGAAGTCGGGAAACTGACGAAGCAGTATGGCGCCAAGAAGGTTGGCTCGTGGCTGAAGGTGTTCGACTACGCGGTCGACGATGCCCTTGCCCACGCCACCAAGGCGGGAGTCAAGCTGCCCAAGCCCAACCTTAAGGGCCAGGCGCTGGCGGTGGCCTTAGTGAAGGCGGGCCTCGACAAGGACGGCACCTTCTATGTCGAATACATGCTCGACAAGGCCGTGTCGCACCCGATCCACGACGCCGTCATGGACGATATCGACAAGAAGTACGGCGGCAAGGCGGACTCGGATTACCACGCCATCACCAACCAGGCGATGTACGATCTCGCCCATGCCCTGGGCGCGAAGACGGTCAAGCTATCGAGCTTCCATTAGGACGGGAATCGGCGGACGTCATGTTAAAATAGTATGGCGGAGCGCTTACGCTTCGCCATACTATTTTGAGGCCACTCTTGTCACTACGAACCGTGCTTGCGATTTGCTGCTTTCTCTTGTTTCACCCGATCTTTACGACGCCGTCCACGGCTGCTGTCGGCAATGATCCAGGGGTGCTGCAGGCCGGGACGCCCGCGCCTAATTTTGTGGCCGACGGTGGCAGTGGCGGGACGATTCGGCTTTCCGACTATCGCGGCAAAATTGTTGTTTTGGATTTCTGGGCGACCTGGTGTGGGCCATGCATGAGGTCGATGCCGGGCCTGTCCGACATCGCCGCGCGTTATGCGAACAGCAACGTGGTGGTCATCGCCGTCTGTTCCTGGGACGATCACGACACCGCCGCCAATTGGATCCACGCGCACCCGTCGAACGTAAACTACGCCATCGACCCGGCCGGTGAGAACTCGAACGAGGCGATCGCCAGAACGTATGGCGTCACAGGCATCCCCACGACATTTATCATCGACCCCAACGGCACCATCACCGACGGCGGTGGGATGTACGAGAGCGACATCGCCGACGATCTCGCCCAGCTTGGCGCGCACGGCTCCGGCGCCCCGATCTCCCGACAGCCGGCCGCGCAGAACGGATATGAGGTAGGACACGCCGACCGTTCGACAGTGGTGATTTCCCGCCACATCGAGCTCAAGGGCTACATGAGCGCCAAGGCGGTCGACCCGTACGCTGGGTTGACCGAGCCCGCGGCCCTTGCGAAGGCAAAGGTTCTCCAGTCTAAGGGCCGTTTCGACGACCTTGTCGCCCTGACTCGGTCGATGGGCAAGCGAGGAATGACCAAGTCTCTCGGCCCCATCTACAATGTGCTCGGCGACCGCGCGACCGGGCAAAGTAAGCCGGACGAAGCCTGGGGCTGGTACCTCTTAACGACGATTTATGCCCACGATCCTGCCCTCATCGCCCACGCCCGCTTCGGCATCGCCGATTACATGAGGTCGATCCACAACGCCGAGAAAGCCCACGACCAGTGGCAGGCCATCGTCGACCTCACCGGCGTCGACGATGTCGACAAGGTCAGGGCACAGTCGCTGATGGACTCTACCAAGTGAACGTCTATCGATCATTGCCTCCGGATATTCTTGAGAAGTCGTTACAGGAGCTCGACGGCATCGATTGGGGCGAGCCTCCGCATCCTTCCAATCTCGTCGAGACCTGCCATCGACTTCGGCGGGTCCCGTTGAAGGACTTCGCCGACGGCGACCTGCGGATTATGATCGGCCAGGGTATCAACCTGGACCACCTTGTGCCGCTCGCGCTTGATCGCGTCGAGGAAGACCCATGGCTGTGCGCATCGTTCTATGACGGTGATATGCTCTGGTACCTGATGTCGCACCGGGAGCACTGGCCGACCCATTCGGTCGAGAAATCGCGCTTCGACAAGGTGATCGACCGGGCAGTTGATATCTACCTCGCCGTCGATCCGGAGGATGCGGAGTGGATGTTCGACAGCCACGTCGTCGAGTTGCTTAACGCGTGGAAGACTGGCGGAACTACTAGTGGGTCTTCCTGGACGCGGGATTCGACATGTCAATGACAGATGAACAACCTACACTCTATCTTTCGCCTCGATACACGCCCGACTCCGTAGCGATCTGGCGGCAAGGGATTGCCGACGGCTGGATCGTCGAGCGCCTGCAGACGAGGACGCAGCGGCCGACTCCGAAGTCCAGGGCGGCCGCCGTCTACGGCGAGCCGTTCTTCGCGCGCGAGGTGGCGGCGTCGATGTCGATGGGTCTGCTGGAGCCGCCGTTTGAGTGGCTGACGACCTTGCCATACGCCTGCGTTAACCGAAAGATTATCTACACCACGCTCGCACAGGGCCGAATGTTGACATCGCCGATGTTCGTCAAGCCGGCGGACGATAAGTGCTTCGACGCGCAGGTCTATCAATCCGGCGCGGACCTGCCGGGCGACGACCACCTCGACGGCTCCGCTCCCATCCTCATCTCCGAACCTGTGACCTGGATCTCCGAGTTCCGCTGCTTCGTCCTCGACGGCGAGGTCGTCACTCTGTCCGTCTATCTTCGTGACGGTGAATTGGCCGATGGCGAGGAGGGTAAGTGGCCCGCTACCGAAACCGAGTTTGCGGAGGCGCGTGCATTTGCCAGTCTGGTGCTGTCGACGGTCGACCTTCCGCCCGCCGTGGTCCTCGACATTGGCGTCATCGATGGGGTAGGGTGGTCCGTCGTCGAGGCCAACCCGGCCTGGGGCGCGGGCATCTACGGATGCGATCCGGGCGAGGTCTTGAAAGTGCTCGGTCGGTCGTGCATTCCGGTCGAGGCACTGACAGTCGACGATGCGAGATGGGTGATCGGACCGAAACTGACCGGCGCGTGAGAGTGACCTCTGCTCTGCCCTTTCTACACAGGCGTAAGCCCTCTCCAATGAAAACGAAAACTCGATGTCGCCGACGCAGCGTTGACGCCCGATGTGCGATTGTTATATCCATTAATAGATATAGATTTGACTATTTTGTCCAATAAGGGATGTGATGCGCCATCTATCATGCGTAAAATCGCGCATCCATTGACATTGCTCGAAGGTTATCGCGGCGACCCGAACAGTTCGACAGCGTTGACAATCTTGCCCATGGCTGACGAAATTTCAGTTGACAAACTCTGGCCGCAGTGGTAGACTTCTAGTTGATAAAGCCGGTTTATCATAATGGAATGCGATCGGGCTACGGATGTGGGCTAACATATAGCGCGCGGAGTTGGATTGACGGGTAGCGCTCATTTGGCGCAATAACGTATCGCCTGCCGACATTTGTCAGTCGGTTTGGCATACCGATAATAGTAATAAATATAGCTTTTGCAATTAAAGCTATACAGAGATGGCATCGGACTATCCGGGATCGTCCGTTCGGTTAGCATGTGGCATGGCCCGCCGTGCCTGCGTATCTAGGCACCGCGAGGGAATTGGAGAATTCAAGATTTATGAATGGGCGACTATTTACACGTATTGCTGCGGTCGCGTTGTTGATGATGACGATCTCATCGGCCGCGTTCGCACAGTTGCCGAACCCATGTTACGGCTTCAATTTGGGAAATTCGCTAGAGGCCACGTGGGGGATTTCGGTTCCTTCCCAGGCAGTGTTTACCACCGCCGCCAATTCCGGGTTCAACGCCGTCCGTGTACCGTGCGCGTGGGACTATAACTCCGACCCGAACACCCACCAGATCAATGCCGCTTATATGGCTCAGGTGAAGCAGGTGGTTGATTGGGCTATCGGCGCCGGTATGTACGTCGTCATCAATGACCATTGGGACGACGGCTGGCTGGAAAACCACATTGGGACAACGGTCGATCCAACGATCAATGCGAAGATGAACTCGTACTGGACACAGATCGCCACTACCTTTGCGGGATACGATAACCACTTGCTCTTCGCCGCTGCCAACGAACCGAACGTAGGCAGCCCCGCGGCGATGAACACATTGATGGCTTACTATCAGACGTTCGTGAATGCAGTTCGCGGCGTCGGTGGGAGTAACACCAATCGCTGGCTGGTGCTGCAAGGTGGCGGGGATACGGCCTGGTTGAATACCATGCCGACGGACCCAACCCCCGGTCGGTTGATGGTTGAGTATCACAACTACACTCCGTTTCAGTTTACTCAGTTGGGAGGCGATGCTTCCTGGGGCAATATGCAGTACTTCTGGGGACCGGCCTACCACTATGCGGGCGACCCCACGCGCAATGCGGTCTCACCCGAAGAGGGTTATATCGACCTGGGATTCCAAGACCTTACTGATCGGTATGTCCGCAAGGGCATCCCGGTGATGGTGGGCGAATTCCAGGCCGCGGGAAAATCGGGTCTTACCGGAACGGAAGCATCCTATAATCGGACATCGTGTATCTATTGGAACAAGTATCTGGTGGATGCTGCCCAATCACACGGACTGAGCCCGTTCTATTGGAGCACTCCAAGCAGCCCATTTGACTACAGCACGGGCAACGACAATTCTCCGGATGTTGTTGCCGTGTTGACGGGCGGTGTCGCGCCCGCGCCTTTGACGGACGCTCCCTTCGCTGCGTCCCACCTCACGGCCACTGCGGTTGGCGCGGGCCAGATAAATCTGTCCTGGACCGCCGGCAGCGGCGCCACCAGCTATACGCTCTACCGGGCGGCGGAGTCCGGTTACGAGAGTCCCATAGCCCCGGTCGTCACGGGGATTACCGGCACGTCCTATTCCGATTCGGGACTCAACGACGGCACCACCTACTACTATCAGGTGGTCGCGGTCAATGGCAGTGGACCGTCGGGTTTCTCAGCGGAAGCGCACGCGAGCACCTCGGGTGTCAATCCGGACCCGGCGCAGTTCAACTTCGAAACCGATACGCAATTTTGGGCGCCAAGCGGCAGTCAAATCTCCGGAGTGGCGACTTCAACCGCGCAGCACTTTGCGGGCAGACAGTCGCTGGCCGTGAACTTCAACGGCGCGGCGGCCGGAACATCGACTGTGTCTTTGGGCAGTATGGGAAGCTCGCTGGCCATTCCCGCGGGCTCGGCAGTTACGGTCCATGTTTGGATCCCGAGCGGCAGCAATATTACCTCGATCGAGCCATATCTGCAGGACCACAACTGGGCATGGACAAGCAATTGGGTTGGCAGTCTGACCTCTGGTGCTTGGAACACGGTGACCCTAACGATGCCGTCGAGCGACGTAACGCCGTTACAGCAGTTCGGTATTCGGTTCACCACCAGCGCCGCCTGGACAGGCACCTGCTATGTCGATTCCATAAGTTGGCCTACGGTTCCGGCAGCGCCAACGAGCCTTACAGCCACCGCCGGCAATGGTCAGGTCTCGCTGTCATGGTCGGCGAGTTCAAATGCCACCTCTTACGTCGTATATCGCGCTACTACCGCCGGTGGTGAGGGCGCGGCGCCGATTGCCACCGGGATCACGTCGACCACATATACCAACTCCGGTCTCACAAACGGCACAACTTATTACTATAAAGTTGCGGCCGTAAACAGCATTGGTACATCGGGCCAATCGAATGAGGCTTCCGCCAAGCCGGGCGCGGCGCCAAGCGCGCCGACCGGGTTAACCGCCACGGCCGGCACTGCTCAGGTTGCGCTGGCGTGGTCGGCAACTTCCGGGGCTTCCTCCTATAATGCGTACCGATCCACCACAGTCGGCGGTGAAGGCTCAACGGCCATCGCCACGGGTATCACCTCGACCACGTACACCAACACCGGCCTGACAAACGGAACTACCTACTTCTATAAAGTTGCCGCCGTCAATAGCTTCGGGACATCGGGGCAATCCAATGAGGCCAGCGCAACACCGACGGCCGGCGCCAATTTGGTGGGCGATGGGACGTATACCGTCGTCGGTGTTCAGAGCGGAAGGGCGCTTGACGATCCTGGTTGGTCGACGGCAAGCGGCACGCAAATGGACATCTGGACTGTCAATAATGGCAACAACCAGAAGTGGATATTAAGCAATCTGGGCAACAACACCGTGAAGTTAATCAATGTATTTAGCGGCCTGTCGCTTGAAGTCAAGCAGTCGTTGAAAACCAACGGCGCTGTCGTCGATCAGGCAGCGTATACCGGCGCACCTAATCAGCAGTGGAATGTCGTACAGGTTAGCTCGGGCATCTACAACCTCAAGAACGTCAATAGCGGCGAAGTATTGGATGTCGCCGGCAAGAAGACGGCCGACGGCACGCTCGTCGATCAGTGGCCGTCGAACAACGGAATGAACCAGCAGTGGAAGTTCCAGTAAGTTGAAGATAACGAATGGGAGCACAGTCGGAAGCAGACTGCGCTCCCATCGCTTTCCGAACCCAGCATCAAGATATCAAAGGAGCTTCTCATCTGTGAAAAAGCAATGTAGCACCCTCATCATGGCATTGGCGTGCCTAATGCTATTCCAAATCGGTTCGCGCGCACAACTGGCGTTGCCGGGTACGAACCTGGGAAACACGCTGGAATCTACATGGGGGTATCCAGCACCAACCAAGGCGCTCATCGACGCCATGCATAATGCCGGGTTCAAAACGGTTCGCGTGCCGTGCGCCTGGTACTTCAACTCCACGAACGGCACAATCAACTCCTCGTATATGACGCAGGTTACCAACGTGGTTAACTGGGCGATCGCCGATGGCATGTATGTCGTCATCAACGATCACTGGGACACTGGCTGGTTTTCATCCGCCGACTTTAGCAGTTACAACAGTACGCTCAACACTCAGAATGTGAATCTGTGGACGCAAGTTGCGAACAACTTCAAAAACACCAGCAGCACCCAATTGCTCTTCGCCTGCACCAACGAACCGAACGCCAACAATCAGACGCAGACGACCGTGTTATACCAGTACTACCAGAACTGGATTAATGCAATCCGAGCGAACGGCGGCAACAATGCCACTCGCTGGCTGGTTCTTCAGGGGCCAGGCTGCAATATTGACAATACCTGTGCCTGGGGAACCTCCATGCCATCGGATTCGGCGCATAAACTGATGATGGAAGTACACGACTACGACCCCTATCAGTTCACGCTGATGGACGGCGATCAGTCCTGGGGCGCAATGTTCTACTTCTGGGGAAACGGTTACCATTCCTCGACACTGACGAGCCGCAACGCCACATGGGGTGAAGAAAGCTACTTTGTGACGGAATTCAACAAGATGAAGACGAATTTCAAAGACAGAGGCTATCCTGTGTTAATGGGCGAATGGCGCGCCGAACCGAAGGGATCGCATTCGGATCTTACGGGATCGAACATAACCTTGAACTACGACGCTTGCACGTACTGGGATAAGTACTTTGAGAATCTCTGCGCCCAATACGGATTTTATGCCACTGCTTGGGACACCCCCGGCCAGATCTTTGACTGGACGACGGGAGCTGTTAAGGACCAGACGCAGATTAATGCACTCCTCGGTGTGTCCGCTGTTCCGCCTCCCGGCAGCTACAGTTCCGGCATCTCCAACGGCAATCACGCCGTGGTACCGCAAAATGCCACCGGTGCACGCCTCGATGCTTACGGCTGGTCGGGCGCCAACCAGACCAAAGTAGAGATATGGAACGGCGGCACCCAGACCTGGGCGTTCACCAACAGAGGTATCGGCATATATCAGATTGCGGAAGCGTGGAATACCAGTGCGTGTCTGGACGTTTACGGCTTCGGCGGGAGCGGCACGAACGTAAACATCTGGGCTTGCTCAGGCAGTTCAAATCAGCAATGGGGCGCCATTAGTGACGGCGGCTCAATCTATGAGTTCGAACCGCAACACGCCCTGGGAACTCGATTGGACGTAGCCGGCGGCGCCAACACCAACGGAACTCAGATCGACATCTATACAAAGAATAGCCAAAACAACCAGAAGTGGGCTATTAATTAACGACCTGATCGACAGAGCGCAAAGCGTCGAAACCAATTGTTCGTGACATAAACGGCCCGCCATCCTTCAATGGACGGCGGGCCGTGTTGACGTCAACCGGTCGACGCTTACTCGACGCCGACGGTGATCTTTTTCGGTTTGGTCAGCTCGGACTTAGGCAGTCGAACTTCGAGCACGCCTGAGTTGAACGCGGCCTTGATCTTGTCCTGGTCAATCGGGACGCCGACGGTGAACGATCGCTGGAACGAGCCGTAGGATCGCTCGACGCGCAGGTAGTTGTCCTTCCGCTGCGTGTCCTCGAACTTTCGCTCACCCTTGATGGTAAGCGTCTCCCCGGTGAGCTCGATGTCGATGTCCTCCTGCTTGACGCCCGGCAGGTCGGCCTTGACCACGATCTCATTATGGTCTTCGAAAATGTCCACCGACGGTGCCCACGCACGGGCTGCCACCTGCTCGGCTCCGGCTCCGCCGTTTCGGGCGGGGACTCGGTTGCTGTCTTCGAAAAGTCGGTTGACCTCGCGCTGCAATCGCGTCAGGTCTTCAAAGGGATCAAAACGAACTATGTTCGGCATGGTTTTAAGGACCTCCATTAGGTTAGTGTTAAGGTTGTTATTGCTGTTTAGATAACGGTGCAGTCTCCTGAGAGGAAACCTCACCCCAGCCCTCTCCTTGGAAAGGAGAGGGAGTAAGTCCGCGAGCCGTCCCCGGCTCGTCCTCCTCCCCCTCCCCGTTTCGGGAGGGGTGGCGAGGAACGAGCCGGGGGTGGGTCTCTTACTCGCTCTTGAACTCGGCGTCGATCACGTCGTCCTTCGGAGCTTCCGCGCCGGGGGCGGAGCCGTTGGCGTGGTAGCCATTGCTTCCGTCGGCTCCGGGCGCCGCGCCGCCTTCGGACTCGGCCTGCTTGTAGAGGATCTCGCTCAGCTTGTAAGAAGCCTGCTGCAGTTCCTCGGTGGCCGACTTGATGCGCTCGGTGTCGTCCGAGTCGAGGGCCGACTTGACCTTCTCCATCGCGCTGTCGATGTCAGACTTCTCGCTCGACGGAACCTTGTCGCCAAGGTCCTTGAGCAACCGCTCGACCTGGAAGACGGTCTGATCGGCGCGATTCTTGACTTCGGCCTTCTCGCGGAGTTGCGCATCCTCGGCGGCGTGCAGTTCGGCTTCGCGGACCATGCGCTCGACATCGCCCTTGTCCAGGGTGCCGGAGCCGGAGATCGTGATCTTCTGCTCGCGGTTCGTGGCGCGGTCCTTCGCCGACACGTTGACGATACCGTTTGCGTCGATGTCGAAGGTGACCTCGACCTGCGGCACGCCGCGCGGGGCCGGCGGGATGCCCGAGAGCTGGAAGCGTCCCAGGAGCTTATTGTGCGACGCCATGGCGCGCTCGCCCTGGTACACAACGACGTCGACGGCGGTCTGTCCGTCGGCGGCCGTCGAGAACGTCTCCGACTTGCGGGTCGGGATCGTCGTGTTGCGCTCGATCAGCTTCGTGAAGACGTCGCCCAGGGTCTGGATACCCAGTGAGAGCGGGGTGACGTCGAGAAGGACGACATCCTTGACCTCGCCGCCCAGAACGCCCGCCTGGATGGCCGCGCCGATGGCAACGACTTCGTCCGGGTTGACGCTTCGGTTCGGCTCCTTGCCGCCGCCAAGCCGCTTGACGAGCTCCTGGACGGCCGGGATGCGGGTGGAACCGCCGACGAGAATGATCTCGTCGATGCCCGAGGCGTCGAGACCGGCGTCGGATAGAGCACGCTTGAAGGGCTCTTCGGTCCGCTGAACGAGATCCCGCGTCAGATCCTCAAATTTGGCGCGAGTCAGGTTCAGGTCGAGGTGCTTGGGACCGTCGGCATCGGCCGTGATGAACGGCAGGTTGACCGTCGTCTGCACAACGTTCGAGAGCTCGATCTTGGCCTTTTCGGCCGCTTCTCGCAGGCGCTGCATGGCCTGCTTGTCCTTGCTCAGGTCGATGCCCTGATCCTTTTTGAACTCCGCCGCGATGTACTCGACAAGGCGTGCGTCGAAGTCGTCGCCGCCGAGGCGGGTGTCGCCGGCGGTCGAGCGCACTTCAAAGACACCGTCACCTACGTCGAGGACGCTGACGTCGAAGGTGCCGCCTCCGAGGTCGTACACGACGATCGTTTCGTTCTTCTTCTTATCGAGGCCGTACGCGAGCGAGGCCGCGGTCGGCTCGTTGATGATGCGCAGAACCTCGAGGCCGGCAATCTTGCCGGCGTCCTTGGTCGCGTTGCGCTGTGCATCGTCGAAGTACGCGGGGACGGTGATGACGGCCTTGTCCACCTTCTCACCCAGGTACGCTTCCGCGTCGGTCTTGAGCTTCTGCAAGATCATGGCCGAGATCTGCTCCGGCGAATAATCGGTGCCGTCGATCTTGACCTTGTCATTCTTGCCCATCTTGCGCTTGATCGACATGATTGTGCGGTCCGGGTTGACGACCGCCTGTCGCTTGGCCGAGCTGCCAACAAGGCGCTCGCCCGTCTTGGTGAAACCTACAACCGACGGAGTTGTACGCGCGCCTTCGGCATTCGGAATGACGGTCGGCTCGCCGCCCTCCAACACCACGACGCACGAGTTCGTCGTTCCCAGGTCAATTCCTACTGTCTTACCCATTGGCTCAAAGCCTCCCTAATATATGATTGCCGCGCCGCAAATGCGTCTGTCGGCGAACTTCCATGAACCTAAAATCTTGTTCGGAGTTATTATATCCCTTGAGTGTCTCACTGTCAATGTTTTTAACAAACTTCTTATCGGTTCTGTTCCCGGATTTCTTGAGGTTTTAACATATCAGGCCCGTGGCCTTGTCGGCCGATGGGCCGGCGGAGGCAATATGCGAAGGGAGAACCTCCTCTCCAACAGCACCCAAAGCGCGTTGATCGCCTGGTATTTGTGCCTGCATCTAAAGAAACGCGAATATATTCCTATAATAAACTCGGCCTAGCCAAAATACCAGGTCGAACCACGCCTACTGATGCTCCAAAAACGCGTGGCGATTACTGTCTAGCTAAACGATCGGTTGCCTTCCATCCGTTCTCCTCAAAAGGCGATGCGGACAGAACTTGATGTCAGGAAGACATCGAGGCATCGATCGCTCCGGGGTGGTCCCGGCATCTTCATGGAGGAGATGATGAATGTCTACACGCATCAACACTAACGTCACGGCCCTACAAGCGGCCAGCAATCTCAACTCAAGCGGCAACGCACTCTCCCAAAACATCCAGCGCCTCTCATCGGGTTTGCGCATCAACAGCGCGTCCGATGACCCGGCGGGGCTGGCGATCTCCCAGAACTTCAAAGCGCAGATCTCCGGCGTGACTCAGGCCGTGTCGAATAGCAACGACGCGATCAACGAAATCAAGACTGCCGAAGGCGCTCTTAACCAGGTGCAAACCCTGCTGGTGACAATACGCCAGCTCGCGGTGCATGCATCAAACCTGGGCGTCAACTCGACGGTCGACGTTCAGGCGGATC